>ERZ779943.5-NODE-5-length-191760-cov-7.49099_pt1 | contig 191760 bp, 187 predicted proteins | sample MGYA00511027_ERZ779943 | MGnify/ENA primary metagenome ERZ779943 (study PRJEB29588, sample SAMEA2144588) | human gut metagenome | biome: human gut; feature: human-associated habitat; material: faeces | place: Denmark | collected 2008/2010 ...
TTAAATATATGAAAAATTATGACAACTATTTTCTTCCTGTAGATAATATGGAAGAAGCAAAAAGATATTATGAGGAAATATTGGGGTTAAAAAAGAAATTTGATTTTTCTGATAAGGGAATGGTTGCTTATAATATTGGAAATGAAGAACCTGCAATAATTTTAAAAGACAAAAATAAATTTGAGAATTTAAAGCCTACAATATGGTTTGAAGTAGAAGATGTTGCAATCTTCTATAAAGAAATGTTGAATAATGGTATAAAATTTTTGAGTGAGCCTTTTAAAATTGGAACTGGTAATGCAGTCGAGTTTGAAGATCCATTTGGAAATAGACTTGGCGTTACAGATTATATTAAGTAAGGAGTAGAGATTATGTCAAATATAGATTTGGTATTATTAGGACTTATTAAACAAAAATCACAAAGTGCTTATGATATTAAAAAAAATATAGAATATCGTAATATACCAAGATGGGTAAGAATTAGTGAACAGTCTATTTATAAGAAAGTATTACAATTAGAATCAAAAGAATATATTGTTAGCCATAAAGAGAAAGAGGGAAATATGCCAGATAAAGCAGTATATACTATTACTGACAAAGGTAATGATTATTTTAATAGACTTATGAATGATATTTCAAATTATGATGTTAGTCTATATTTGGATTTTAATATTATTATTACGAATTTAGATTTAGTAGATGATGAACAAAAAAAGATTCTTGTTTCTAATATAAAATCAAAGATATTAGAATTAAAAGAATTGCTAAATGAAAGACAATCTCATAGACAACATATTCCTAATGTTGGAAAACAAATGTTCAAACAACAATTAGCATTAGTAGAAACATTAGAAAAGTGGATAATTGATTTTGAGAATAGTTTAAAAGGACAAAATTAGCAAATATTGATTTTAAGTTAAAAGATAAATTTGTAGGGAGGGAAATTCAATGAAAATAATCAACATTGGTATTCTTGCTCATGTAGATGCAGGAAAGACGACTTTAACGGAAAGTCTGCTTTATACAAGTGGAGCGATTTTAGAATTAGGCAGTGTAGATAAGGGAACAACAAGGACAGATACTATGTTTTTAGAACGTCAGCGTGGAATCACAATTCAGGCAGCAGTTACTTCTTTTAATTGGAATGACTACAAAATCAATATTGTAGATACTCCTGGACATACAGATTTTATAACAGAAGTGTATCGTTCCTTATCTGTTCTTGATGGAGCTATTTTAGTAATTTCTGCTAAAGATGGTGTACAAGCACAAACAAGAATACTATTCCATGCACTTCAAAAAATGAATATACCAACAATTATTTTTATAAATAAAATAGATCAGTATGGAATTAACTTAAATAATATTTATCAAAATATCAAAGAAAAACTTTCAAATGATATTATTGTTATGCAAAATGTAACATTAACTCCAGAAATATCAATTAAAAATATCATTGATTTAGATGAATGGGATCCTGTAATTTCCAAAAATGATAAACTTTTAAAAAAATATATTGCAGGAGAAAAATTGACTATACAGGAATTAACGCAGGAAGAATATAGGTGTGTTAAAAAAGGTTCGTTGTTTCCTATATACCATGGAAGTGCTAAAAATAATATAGGAACTCAACAACTCATTGAAGCTATTTCAAATCTTTTTTGTCCTGAAATGAATAAGAATTATTCAGAACTATGTGGAAGAGTTTTTAAAATTGAATATACAGACCATAAGCAAAGATTAGTTTATTTGCGTCTTTACAGTGGAACATTACACTTACGAGATACAATTGTATTGTCAGAAAAAAAGAAAGTGAAACTTACAGAAATATATATTCCTTCAAATGGAGAAATGATACAGACAGAAATAGTTTGTTCTGGAGATATTTTTATAATACCTAACAATACATTAAGATTGAACGATATTATAGGAAATGAAAAGATTTTGCCATGCAATGTATGGAATGACAAGCCTGTACCAATGCTACGAACAAGAATTGAACCGATAAAAATAGAAGAGAGAGAAAAATTATTGGATGCTCTTACAGAAATTGCAGATACTGATCCTCTTTTACGTTATTGTGTTGATACGATAACACATGAAATCGTCATTTCTTTTTTAGGAACAGTGCAGTTAGAAGTTATCTGTTCTCTGTTGATTGAAAAATATCACATAAACATAAGAATCGAAGATCCAACCGTAATTTATTTGGAAAAGCCATTACAAAAGGCAGATTATACTATTCATATTGAAGTACCACCAAATCCATTTTGGGCATCAATTGGATTATCAATAACTCCACTTCCAATTGGCAGTGGAATACAGTACGAAAGCAAAGTTTCACTCGGTTATTTAAATCAAAGTTTCCAAAATGCAGTAAGAGAAGGTATTAATTATGGACTGGAGCAAGGTTTGTATGGCTGGGAAGTAACAGATTGTAAAATATGTTTTGAATATGGTGTTTATTATAGCCCTGTTAGTACTCCCTCGGATTTTCGTTTTCTTGCCCCAATTGTACTTGAACAAACATTGAAAAAAGCGGGAACGCAATTATTAGAGCCATATCTTTCGTTTATACTTTTTACACCACAGGGATACCTTTCTCGTGCATATAATGATGCACAAAAACATTGTGCAATAATTGAAACTAGTCAATCAAAAAATGATGAAATTATTTTTACAGGACATATTCCTGTACGTTGTATTAATGAATATCGTAATACTTTAACTCTATATACAAATGGGCAAGCAGTTTTTTTGACAGAATTAAAAGGTTATCAAATTGCTACTTGTGAACCAGTTATTCAATCACGTAGACCAAATAATCGAATAGATAAAGTACGCCATATGTTTAATAAAAAAGAAAATTAAGTTACTATTCGCTAAATTACAATTTATATAATAGTTCTATAATTTTATAGGGGCGTCAAAATGTCGCCTCTATATTTTTTGAGTATCCCGCTAAAAGTCACGCTTTTAGGCTCTTATTTGGATTCAGGGTGACTCCCTGTTCCTGCAAACTTTAAAAAAGTTTGAAAAAAACGATAAAATTTAAAAAAATGCAACATTTGATAAAATTTTTGGCTTCATATATATAGAAATGTGAGGTGATGAAATTTGAGAAATATGAAAAAGTTTTACTGTATTTCTATATTGTAATTTAAAATAAAAAGAGATAACAATTATCTTTTTAGCATAACATTTATTAATAATGTTATGAAGGAGTTAGGTTGTTTGAAAAATAATTACAATTTTTACGTTGTTAAACTTCACTTTGAAAATCCTCAATGTGCAATAGCACACCTGCGGTTTTCTTGTTTGTTTGCCTAGTAAAAATTTAATTCTTTTCCAAACGTGTAGATTTAACTTCGGGAAGGTAAAATAAATTATGAAACTTACAATAGCAGAAATACAAGGCACGAAGTATGTTCAAATTTATTTGACAGAAGATGAACTCCAGAAAAATGAAACAAAAGATTTAGCTCAAAAGTATAAACAAGAAAAATATAGCGTGGCTATTTTCGTAACTGGAAAAGAGAATTATCCCGAGATTCTTGAAAAAATAATTACGAAACAAGTGGAATTAAATAGAAATGTATGCTAACATGAAAACAAGCAATATCAGGCGAGATTTGGAGGAAAAAATGACAGTTGTACGGATATTGTAGATTGTCTAGAGATGAAGACAAAGAAAACTATGCAAGTATTGAAGAACAGAAAAGAATTATTCAAGACTATGCAATTTCTCGTAATTGGACTATCTCAGACTTCTACATAGATGACAATGTTTCGGGATATACCTTTAACAGACCTGCATTTTCAAAAATGATTGAAAAAGTAAAAGGAGGAAAAATTGATGTAGTCATAGCAAAAGATTTATCAAGAATTGGAAGACATAACGGACGAGTATTAGTTTTACTAGATGAGTTTAAGAATATTCAAAAGAATTTAATATTAGTTTCTGAAATGGGTGGAACTTATGATGTTTTAAATGATAGAGATGATACTATAGGAATTACAACATGGTTTAATGAAAGATATGTTAAAGATTGTTCAAGAAAAACTAGAGATCACATGTATTCTAAACAAAAAACAGGAAGATTAATTATGGGAAATTATTATGGATATATAAAAGATCCAGAGGATATAACAAAGCTATATGTTGATGAAGAACTACGTCCTGTTATAGAATTGATATATAAGCTATATACCGAAGAAGGAATTGGAAGAAAGAAAATTTGCGATATTCTAAATAGTAAATATAATTATCCAACTCCATCAGTTTACTATCAAATGAAACACTTAGAAAGAGGCAGAATATATAAACATCCTGTTCAAAAATTATGGTCCACATATATGGTAAGAAATATTTTAGAGAATGATGTATATTGTGGCACACTTAGAACTCATAAGAAAAAGACTGTATCCATAAGAGGTAAAGCAATAAAGCTTCCAGAGGAAGAACATTTTGTATTTGAAAATCATCATGAAGCAATTATATCTAAAGAGACATTTAATTTAGCTCAAGAAATAAGAAAAAGAAAACTAAATACAAAAAGTACATCAAGTACGAGAAAAAGAAATTATTACTTTTCAGGACTTTGCAGATGTGGTGATTGTGGATTTGGAGTAAGTGGCATAACTATAACTAGAAAACAATCTCAAAAAGGTTATGAATGTTCACAATATAGAACTTATGGTAAAGCTAGATGTAAATGCCATGAAATTAAAGAATCAGACATAATTATACATTTTAAAGAATTTTTAAAATTCACTAAAAATAAATACATAGATGAAATAAATAAAATACAGCTTCAAACAAAAACTAATGCTAAAACAAATAATAAAGAAAAAATCAAATTTGAAATCAAAAACTTAAATGCTGAATACAAAGTTTTGATTAGTCAAAAAATTAAAGATTTAACTAACACTAAAAATGAGTATCAACGAGAAATGATTGAAAATACATATAAAGAATTGGAAAAAGATAAAACTAATCGCATAGAACAATTACAAAAATTATTAGAGCAACAACAAGAAGATTTAGACACAGAAAAAATAAAAAAATTAAAAACAGCAATAGAATATTTTGATGATATTCTAAAATCTAACGAGCCCAATAGATATATTCTAGAGTGTTTAATTGATAAAATATGGATTTATCACGATAAAAGTGCGAAATTCGAGCTAAAACCAGACATTAAAAAGTTAATATAAATAGTATTTTTCAAAATAATGAGTAATATCTAAAAGTCGTTTGTAAAAAGTGACTAAATATATGAAAAGTCATTTGAAAAATGTGCGCACTTTCTATAAAAGTCGTTTGATTTTTGTGAAATATAGTGCTATAATATAATTAGATTATACATTAGGAGAGTGAGTATATGTATAGAGAAAGAATGGAAACGTTAAAAGAATGGAAGGTATCTAAAAATAGAAAACCTTTAATAATTAGAGGTGCAAGACAAGTTGGAAAAACTTGGCTCATGAAAGAATTTGGAAAATTATATTATGAAAAATGTGCTTACATAAATTTTGATAATAATTCAAGAATGGATATATTATTTAATGAAGAGTTTGACTTGAATAGAATAATACAAGGATTAAAGATTGAATCAGGAATAAATATTGAGCCTGAAAATACTCTAATAATCTTTGATGAAATTCAAGAAACTCCAAATGCATTAAAAGCACTAAAATATTTTTATGAAAATGCAAATGAATACCATATTGTCGCAGCTGGTTCTCTTTTGGGAGTGGCTATGCATCAAGGGACTTCATTCCCAGTTGGTAAAGTAAATTTTATGGACTTAATGCCTTTAAGCTTTTTTGAGTTTTTAGATGCATTGGGGCAAGACCATTTATTAAATTTATTAAAAAACAATGAATTTGATATGATTAGTGTATTTAATAATAAATATAAAGATTATTTAAAACTTTATTATTATATTGGTGGAATGCCAGAAGTGGTTAATTCGTATATAGAAGAAAAAAATTTAGCAGAAGTTCGTAATATACAAAAAACACTATTAAAAGATTATGAACAAGATTTTTCTAAACATGCACCAAACAATGTTGTTCCAAGAATTAGGCAACTATGGAATAATATTCCTACACAACTTGCAAAAGAAAATAAAAAATTCATATATGGTTTAGTAAAAGAAGGTGCTAGAGCAAGAGAATATGAAACTGCATTATCATGGCTTATAGATTGTGGACTTGTTTATCAAGTTAACAGGGTAAATAACTGCAAAGTTCCATTATCTGCATATCAAGATTTCAATGCATTTAAGTTATATTTATTGGATGTGGGATTATTAGGAGCAATGGCAGATTTAGATTCTAAAACAATTTTAGAAGGCAATGATATTTTTGAAGAATTTAAAGGAAGTTTAACAGAGCAATATGTTTTATGCCAATTAAAAGAATGTACAGAATTAAATGTGTTTTATTGGTCATCAGAAAAAGGAATTGCAGAAATTGATTTTATAGTACAAATTGGTAAAAACAATGTACCAATAGAAGTAAAATCAAATGAAAATTTACAAGCCAAAAGCTTAAAATCATTTGTAGAAAAATATAATACAAAAATTAATGTTAGAACCTCAATGGCTAATTTTAGAGTAGAAGAATGGCTAACTAATATACCATTATATAGTATAGGAAATATAGAAAAAATAATTAAATAATTATCCCCAAATTGAAGGCTTTTACCCCAGTTTGCACAACCGAGATTATTGCTTTTTCAAAGGCAAATCCATATTTTGAACAATTAAATGCATGTTTGTTAGGATTAAGCGTAGATAGTAATGCATCACATTTGGCTTGGATATATGATATTTACTGCAAAACAGGAATTAGAGTGCCATTCCCAATTATAGCAGATAGAAATGGTGCGATTGCTAGAAAATATGGTATGATTTCTAATGATGTAAGCACAACAGAAACTGTCAGAAATGTATTTTTAATAGATGAAAAGGGAATGGTAAGACTAATACTTGTTTATCCAATGAATGTTGGTAGATGTATACCAGAGATTTTAAGAGCTTTAAATGCTTTGCAAGTAGCTGATAGCAATAAAGCATCAACACCAGCAAATTGGGTTCCATGCCAACCAGTAATATTGACGCCACCTCAAACTTTTATGGCACTACAAGAAAGGCAAAAAGAAATTGAAAAAAATCAAAATGGAATGAATTGGTATTTGAGTTTTAAAAATCAAAAAGATTGCAAAATTACAGGAGACACGGAATGCAATAGAATAGAGAAAGACGGCAAAAAAACAAAATAAAATTTAAAAAAATAGCCATAATAATATTGTAAATAGTGAATCTATAATTCGCTAAAATATTAAAGGAGGCTATTTTTTATGGAAAAAAATCAAAAAATTAATTGTACAGTAGAAAGCTGTAAATACAACAACAAGAAGTGTCAAGAATGTGAATTAGGACAAATAATTGTAACACCAATAATTGGTTGTGATACAAAACAACCAGATGAATCAATGTGTAGTAGTTACAAATATGAAAAGAATAACTAAAACACTTGTCCAATTAGCCAAAATAGTATATAATATAGTCATGTTCAATGATTTGGGATGAATCGTGAATAAATTTTATTTTCGAAGGGAGAAAAACTTATGGGTTCAAAGGAACGGTTCTATGCCGATATTATGGCATTACAACCCGAAGTGACAGGCTCTTGCAATCTTGTGATTGTAAATTATCCGAATGGAGAAAAAACAAGGTTTATTGTTGACTGTGGACTGTTTCAGGAAAGTGACTATTCACAGTACAACGCGAGTTTCCCATTCAATGCGGAAAACATTGAATTCTGTGTGGTAACACACAACCATGTAGACCACACTGGAAGACTTCCATTACTTGTTAAGAAAGGATTTACAGGCGAAATTTATACAAGCAAGGCTACCGCTATCTTGTTACCATTAGCATTAGCAGACTCGTATAAAGTACTAAAGGATGTTGCAAAGCGTAATAACGCCAAGCAATTGTATTCGGAGTCGGATGTTGCAGAAACATTAAGACATGTATCAGCAACAGAGTATACCAAAAGCGTGGATATCAATCCAAACATCAAGCTCACAATGTTTAAGAATGGACATCTTATAGGTGCCGCTCTTATACTCATTCAAGTCCGGTATAAAGGATATCCAAACATTAACCTTTTGTTTACAGGAGATTACAACAATAAAAATATTTTCTCCAATATTCCAAAATTGCGTAAGGCAGTGAAAACTTTACCGTTGACAATAATTCAAGAGTCCACATATGGTACAACAAATTCTGATGAAGTAACAGAATGCTTCGAAGAAAATGTTCTTAACTGTATCAAGAGTGGAGGCACAGTTGTCAACATGGCATTTTCGCTTGGACGGTTCCAAGAAATCCTATACAAACTTAAGACCATGCAAGATGAAGGAAAATTAAGTACTGATATCCCGATTTTTGCAGATGGAACTTTGGGTTTGAGGTATACGGCTTTATTCTCAAAAGAAGAATTGGAAATAAAACCGGAAGCCGTGGATTTTCTTCCTCAAAATCTTTGCTTTGTTAACAAAGAAAATAGAGCTCAGGTTTTGGAATCTGACGAGTGTAAAATCATAGTAACCACTTCGGGCATGGGGTCGTATGGACCTGCACCTCAGTATATAATCAAGTATATCAAACAGGAAAAGTGTTTGATTCAGTTTACTGGATTTACTACTGAAGGAACCTTGGGAGCAAGACTCAAATCGGCAGAAAATGGAGACATTGTGTCGATAGGAGGGATGCTTTGCACAAAAAGAGCAAGGGTGGAGTACACCACCGAATTTTCTGCACATGCAAAAGCAGATGAAATGATTGAGTTCCTGCAACAATTTGAGGATATTAAACTTATCCTTGTAAACCATGGAGAAACTTCTGTAAAAGAGGAGTTTGCGAAAAGAATTCTTCAAGAGGTAAATTCGAAGAATGTAGGAATTTTGAACAGAGAATATCTGTTCAGAGTTGGTCCATATGGCTTTATAAAAGCCATGTCCACTAAATTTGAAATTTGAGTAATCCTGAGTAATCCTTATGTTGTCCAAGCTCTACTCTTCATATTTGGAGAGTAGAGCTTACTTTTTTTATTTTAATATTGAATATTAAATTTAAGTGATATATAATTAATGAAGTTTAAATTAAGGAGGAAGGATTATGTCATTAGTAACAACAAAAGACATGTTTGAAAAATCAATGAAAGAACATTTTGCTATTGGTGCATTTAATGTTAATAATATGGAAATCATACAAGGAATTGTAGATGCAGCTGCAGAAGAAAATTCTCCAGTTATTTTACAGGCATCTTCAAGTGCAATTAAGTATGCAAGAATAGGCTTCTTAAGAAAAATGATAGAAGCAGCATTAGAAGAAAATGATATTCCAATAGCTTTACATTTAGATCATGGACCAGATTTTGAAACATGCAAAATGTGTATAGACCATGGATTTTCATCAGTTATGATTGATGGATCAAAATATGACTTTGAAGAAAATGTAGCTTTAACAAAAAAAGTTGTAGAATATGCTCATAATAGAGGAGTAGTTGTTGAGGCAGAACTTGGAAAATTAGCAGGAATTGAAGATGAAGTAAATGTTGCTGCTTCAGATGCAATGTTCACAGATCCAGACCAAGCAAAAGAATTTGTAGAAAGAACAGGATGTGATTCATTAGCTATTGCAATAGGAACAAGTCATGGAGCATATAAATTTAAAGGTGAAGCAAAATTAAGATTTGACATATTAGAGAAAGTAAAAGAAAAATTACCTAATACTCCAATAGTATTACATGGTGCATCAACTGTTATTCCTGAATTAGTAGAATTATGTAATAAATATGGAGCAAATATACCTGGAGCAAAAGGCGTACCAGATGAAATGTTACATGAAGCTAGCTTAAGAGGAGTATCAAAAATAAATGTTGATACAGATTTACGTTTAGCAATGACAGGTGCTATAAGAAAAGCACTAATTGAAAACCCAGAAGTATTTGATCCGAGAAAATACATGCAACCAGCTAGAGAACTAATAAAAGAAACAGTTCAACATAAAATAAGAGATGTATTTGGATCAAGCAATAAAGCATAAAACAAAAAAGCGATATAATAAAATATTATATCGCTTTTAAATTATTCATATATACCAATTGTTCTCATGTAGTTTATATATCCATTATCAATATTAGTCCATGTTTCAATATTATTATGTAATACTTCAGAATTTAATTTAGCATTTGAATATGACTCATAACTTTTTACAATGTCATTTTTAAAAGTTTCAGGACATCTTCCAATAATTCTTCCAATATCATTATATTTATTTCCAAAACCACCAAAGCCAAAATCAATTATAGCAGAAACATGATGATTTTCATCTAATAGTATATTACTAGAATTTAAGTCACCGTGAACAAGGCAATTATCATCAGAAGAAAGGGTAGAAGGGTACCAAAATTTCATATCATTTTGAGCAACATGAACATTTAGTAATTCATCTAAAAAATCTGTTAAGTTTAATCCAATATTATGTATAGTAAATATCTTAGATTTATCATAATTTAAATGGTGAAGTTGATACATGAACTTAGCAATTTCATCAGAAATATTTTTTATTTCATCAGCACTTAAGTCATTCATAACTTCAGCAAGTGGAATGCCAGGTATTTTTTTATGAACACTAAATGGTCTATCATTATCATAAAAAATATCTAGTTTTACAGTATTAAAGTCTGTTTTACCATAAATATATTTGGCAAATTCATAATCTTTAACAATTGTTCTAGACCAAAACTCATCTCTAGGAAATCTAAAGAAAAAGTTACCTTCAGATGTTGTAACCTCATAAACTATATTAGTCCAACCAGTTGGAATTTGTTTTAAACTAATTATTTCTTTATCATTTAATGTGTTTTTGATAATTTTTTCAAAATTATCATCTAAAGTAAAGTATGTATTATTCATATAACCTCCAAATTATTTACTAATTAAATTTCTTATTAAGTTTAATAGTTGTTCTTCTGATTTTTTGTCATAATTATTATATAATATATAATCAAATTTACTTTGAAAAACCTTATCATTCATAAATCTGTTATATTGTTCATCAATTTCATTGATTCTTTCAATTTCTTTTTCTTTAGAAAGGTTTCTTTCTTTAGCTTTTGTTTTAGGAACACTAAGATCTTGAGGTAAAATGTATATTGTTTTTATATCTGGTTTTATTTTTTTCCAATCATCAATCATTGTATAATGCATTTCAAAAACCATATTATCATCAGAAAATATTTCATCTTTTAAATAAGCATATCTTCCACCAAATACCTTAAAATCATAAACAATTTTATTTTGTTCTTTTAATTCATCTAATTCTGAATCGGTAATAAAAATCCCATCAACGCCATTTTTTTCACCTATTCTAATAGGTCTTGTCCTTATAGTATTTACTTTATGAAAATTTAACTCTTCAACCAATCTTTCCTTAAAATAAGATTTTCCAATACCAGTAACACCTGAAAGAGCTAATAACATTATTTATCAATCCTTTTTATTATAATATTTTTCCGTATTGCTTACGAATACGAAGTTCTGCATCTTTTTTTGCTATATCCTCACGTTTGTCATATAATTTTTTACCTTTTCCAATTCCTAGTTCAACTTTTACAAAGTTGCCAGAAAAATAAAGGCTAATAGGAACAAGTGAATAGCCTTTTTGTTTTATAAGACCAACTAATTTAAAAATTTCACGTTTATTTAATAACAGTTTTCTGTCTCTTAAAGGGTCTTTATTAAAAATATTTCCTTGTTCATAAGGACTTATATGCATACTATACAAATATACTTCGCCGTTTTTTATACCTGCATAGCTATCTTTTAAATTAACCTTACCATTACGAATAGATTTTATTTCAGTACCATAAAGTACTATTCCTGCTTCTAATGTATCTATTATGTCATAATTATGTCTGGCAGTAGGGTTCGTAGCGATAATTTTTTTAGACATGTATGTAACGCTCCTTAAAATTCATAATATAAATATTATAACATGTGTGTCAAGAAAAGGGAAGACATACATGTTATAAATTTACTACTTATTCATTATCATCATGATGATATGTTGTTGTGTTTTGGTTTTGATTTGCATAGAAAAGAACTAATGCTACTATAATAATTGCAACTACAGCGATAATTAACCAACTCCAAACAGCATTAGAAGTATTTCCAAATAATCCAGAGCTTGTTGTATCTGTAGCTGTTCTGGTTGCATTATAATTTGTATTTCTATTATTAGTATTCATCATATTATTAGTATCATTTTTTATATCATTACCTACGTCTTTAGCACCATTATCAATAGAATTTAATCCATCTTTTATGCCATTAGCAATACCTTTACCTGCATCTTCAACTACATTTTCGGTTCCACCAACGGCATTTCTAATATTATTTACGGCATTATTCATATTTTTATTAGCTGCAAATGTATAAGGAACCATAAAAAATGAAAAAATAACTAATAAAGTAGCAATTGCAAAAAATCTTTTTTTCATAAAGGTAAATAACCTCCTTTTCTCAAAACTAAGCTCAAAAATGCTCAATATTAGTATTTATAATTTTATATAAAATATTCTGATAAATAGTGGAAAGAAAATAAAAAAAACGACTTTTAAAAGTCGCTTATATTTATCCATTTAATCTTATTAAAATTGCTATAGCAAGTAATATTATAATAACACCAACTGCTATGAATATTATATTTATAATACTTGATATTCCTAAACTAGTTTCTTGTGCAGAAGAAATCCCAGTAGGTTGTAAAACTTCTGATTCAGAATTGTTATTATTTAAAGTATTATCAATAACATTATTATTTTCTTGATTTGTTGTATCAGTATTATTAGGAACTTCAGAATTATTAGAGTTGTCTATATTGTCAGTAGGACTATCAGTTCCAGGTAAATCTAAGTTTATATCAGTAGCGCAAACAAAAGTAGTAAGAGATACAAAAGCAACTAACAAAATTAAAAATATTTTAAGAATTATTTTATTCATAATAAACCTCCTGAGAACAATTTAATTACTAATTTTTTTATACTATATAATCATACACAAATTAATAAAAAAAGTCTAGCAATTTTATGAAAAAAATAAAAAATATAAAAACAAATATAAAAAAATAAAAGTCTATTGAATAAAATGAATACTTAATATAAAATAGGAATAAATACTAAAGAGGAGGTATCTAAAATGGAAAATATAAAATTAGACTTGAACCATAGTAATATAAAACAAGAAGAAATAATGATATATGCAAGTAAAGTAACAAAAATACATGAAGAATTACATGAAAAATCAAAGGATGAAAATGAATTTTTAGGATGGTTAGATTTACCATCAGACTATGATAAAAAAGAAGTAGAAAAAATAAAAAAATGTGCAAAAAAAATTCAAAAAGATTCTGAGGTACTAGTTGTAATAGGAATAGGAGGATCATATTTAGGAGCAAGAGCAGTAATTGAATCTCTTACAAATACATTCTATAATTCTTTACCAAAAGAGCAAAGAAAAACTCCTCAAATATTATATGCAGGAAACAACTTAAATCCTAATTACTTAAATGATTTAATAGAATTAATAGGAAACAGGGACTTATCAATAAATGTAATATCAAAATCAGGTACTACGACTGAACCAGCAGTTGCTTTTAGAATTTTTAGAGAATTATTAGAAAATAAATATGGACTTGATGAAGCAAGAAAAAGAATATATGTTACAACAGATAAGGAAAGAGGAGCTCTAAAACAAATTGCTGATGAAGAAGAATATACAACATTTGTTATTCCTGACAATATTGGTGGAAGATATTCAGTATTAACAGCAGTGGGATTATTACCAATTGCAACAGCTGGAATAAACATAGATAAATTATTAGAGGGTGCGAAAATTGCACAAGGAAAATATTTAGACAAGAATCTAAAATATAATGACTGCTATAAATATGCGGTTGTTAGAAATATTTTATATAAAAATGAAAAAAATATCGAAATATTAGTAAGCTATGAGCCTAAACTACACTATATTATAGAATGGTGGAAACAATTATATGGAGAGAGCGAAGGAAAAGACTTAAAAGGTATATATCCTACTGGAGCTGAATTTACAACTGATTTACACTCTTTAGGCCAATACATACAAGAAGGAAGAAGAAATTTATTTGAGACAGTAATTGATATTAAAGAAGCAGATTCAGATGTATTTATAAACCAAGATGAAGATAATTTAGATGAGTTGAATTACTTAGTAGGTAAAGGCTTAGACTATGTTAATAAAAAAGCTATGGAAGGAACAATTGAAGCACATGTGGATGGTGGAGTTCCTAATATAATATTAACAGTAGATAAATTAAATGAATGTACAATAGGACATTTAATATATTTCTTTGAACTTGCATGTGCAATGTCTGGAAGATTGCTAGAAGTAAATCCATTTAATCAACCTGGGGTAGAAAAATATAAGAAAAACATGTTTAGATTATTAGGAAAACCTGGTTACGTTGAAGAGAAAAAGGTTAAAGAAGAGAAAGCTGAAAAGCCAAAAAGAGGCAGAAAAAAGAAAGAACAAAAAATATAAAAAATTAATAAAAATTTGTTGACATAGAATAATAAAGTGTGCTACAATATTCTATGTCAACAAAACATAAGCGGATGTGGCGGAACTGGCAGACGCGCTGGTCTTAGGAACCAGTACCAACGGTGTGGAGGTTCGAGTCCTCTCATCCGCACCAATGACGTATCTGTTCGAACTAACAGATAGATTAAAAATCATTCAAGTAGTTGGATGATTTTTTTCTTTGCCCAAAAAACATCATCCAATATCCTAAAAAGAAAGGATGGTGCTTGAAATGAAGATAATTAAAGAAGAACTGCGATTTGAGGAAAACTTAAAGAAAAGGCTAGAATTTATATGTGAATTCTCAAAGGTTACTCCTACTTTTGTTAATGGTAGTATAAGAAAAATTGAGAAGACCAATATCTCTTATATTGAGCCACATAGAGTGATTGTAAAAGATACCACATTTCTGGTCTTTAATTATTCTAATGATGTTTATATATCCAATCTAGCAAAAAAGATAAAATTATCGGAATTAGAAGATTATATAAACAGCATAAAATAGCTAAAATTTGACATTTCTGAAAATCGTGATATAATACTAGCAGTAAATTATTTATGTTTACCTGTTAGGAGTTGATTATATGTTTTTGGTTTGTTCCAAGAAAATATATTGTAATATAAACAGATTTAAGAGATGTCAAGGATAACTTGTGTGTTTTCTTTGATGTCTCTTTTTTGTTAGGAGGTTTATAAATTGGTTGATGAAAAGAAAAAATGTGGATTGTATATGAGGGTTTCTACAGAAGACCAAGCTCGTGAGGGCTTTAGTCTTCCAGAACAAAAAGAACGATTAGAAGCTTATTGTAAATTTAAGGGTTATGAAATTGTAGATTACTACGAAGATGCAGGCGTTAGTGCTAAAACAGGTAATTACAGAGCAGAATTTGAAAGGTTAAAAGACGATATAAAATCTAAAAAAATAAATACTATTATCTCTCTTAAATTAGATAGATTTACAAGAAGTATTTATGACTGGGAAGAACTTATAACTTTTTTAGATGAAAATGAAGCCTATATAGATTGTGTTAATGATGATATAAATACTACTACAGCAAATGGTAAGATGATTTCAAGACTTTTGGTAAGTGTAAGCCAGAATGAAATTGAAAGAACTAGTGAGAGAACAAAAATAGGTTTAGCTGGTGCAATAAAGCAAGGTCATATTCCCCATATTGCTCCATTAGGTTATAAACATGAAAATAAAACTCTTGTAATAGATTATTCTACCAAAGACATTGTTGTTAGAATATTTGAATTGTATTTTAATGGTTATTCTTATCAAAAAATAAGTACGTTATTCAACGAAGAAAAAGTATTAGGTAAAGATAATTGGAGAGATTCAACAATACAGAATATTTTGCAAAATGAAATATATAAAGGCGATTTTGTTCATGGAAAGAGAACTAAATCTCCTACTTATTATGAAAATGTTGTAGAGCCTATTATCTCTAAAGAAATGTGGGAAGATTGTCAAGTCCAAAAAAAGAAAAATTCAAGAAGTTATCAAAGAACATTAACTTACTTATATTTACAAAAAATAAAATGTCCTAAATGTAATCGTATTTTAGGTGGTAAAGCAACTACAAAGAAAAATGGAAAGCCTTACTTCTATTACTATTGTAACGATTGCAAAATAACCATTAAAGAAAATGCCATAAATGAATACTTTAATCAATTTATAAATGAATTAGTAGAATATGATTCTGTTGTAAATCAATTCTTTTTGCCGATGATAAGACAAAGATTTGATGAGCCTAAAGAAAAGCTACAAAAAGAAATTGATGAACAAAATGCAAAACTTGAACGAATTAGAAAGGCTTATATCAATGGAGCTTTTGATTTAGATGTATATACTAGTGAAACTGCTGTTATAGAAAAAGCCATAAATAATCTCAAAGAAGAATTAGAAGCTACTGATTGTGTAGAAGAATTAAGATTTACTCCCAAAGATATTTTATTAAAACGAGATATTGATTTTCTTAATAAGATGATTATGAATAAGCAATATAAAGAAAGAACAAAAACATGGAAAGATTATACTCGTGAAGAACAAGCTGAACTTATAATGAAGTATGTTGATGAAATAAAACTAACTCTTATAGGAAGTGAAGTAATTGTAAAGGAGATTAATTTTAGAGACTCTATTTGTAAACCATGTCAAGAATTATATGATAAAGGTTATATTGATACAACAAAACCTATGTTATTAGGAAATGTACTAGGAAGTGTCAGATTTAGCAACTATTTACCAGAAGAAGAATTTGGAGAAATAATAATGAGATTACAACAATACTATGATGTTCATTATACAGAGGCGATATATTATCTACAAGAGCAAGTATTTTATTTTAATTTCGTTGAAGATAATAGTGCTATTGTTAGAGTATTCCCATTAGAAGATTATTACAAATTAGATCCAGATAATAAAATGGAAGAATATCGATTTGGAATAATTTATATTAATGGTGATGATTATGATGACTTTGAAATTACAGAAGCAGATAATATCGAGCCATACTTTAATGCAATACCAGACGACAATGAAACAACAATTAAATTTGAAAATGGTGAACGCAGTGAAATTGTTGTGAAGCCAGTAAAATTCTCCGAAGAAGACACTAAATAATTGTTGCAACTTTTACTTTAGTTATGGGCTATGTTGCAACAATCAAATTAACGTGGCACGTTTTGTTTTTACGGAGTAAAAATGAAAGTGGCGATAGTTAATTTGAATAAATTTTATTCCATTGGGAGAAAATTTATTGCCTCGTAGAGCTCCCGAGTTTTGATAGTATGTCAAAACTCATAGGGGGTTAGGACTTATGACAGAGTCAAAGTCCTATGCTTCGAAGCAAGTTCTAAAGGAGGAAAAAGATGGAGCAAGAATTAGCATATTCTTTTCACTTAGGTAGTGATAAGAACAAAAGTAAAGTAGCTAAAAAAACAGCAAAAGGAAATGTATCTGGTACAACTTCTCTATCAAATAATGCTATACAAAATGCAAATGATTTATCTAGAGCAAACAAACACAACTTGCGAGATTATGATAATCAAAGAGAATTGATTACAACAATATATGGAACTAACGATATTGTTGAAGATGTTAAGCAGGTATATTTAGATGAATTTGAAGAAGCTCGTATTGAGTTTAATAATAAGCAGACTAGAAATGATAGAAAAATTAATAATTATTTTGAAAAGGCATGTACATTACAGAACGATATTGCTTGTGAAATTATAATAGAACTTGGAGATATGGATTTTTGGCAAGACAAAGATGATGAGTATAGATTCAAAATGATTGATGTATATAATGAGCAAATACAAGACTTAGATAAAATAGTACCAAACTTTAAGGTAGCTAATGCAACAATTCATTTTGATGAAACCTCTCCCCACATGCATGTTATTGGTGTACCAGTAATTGATAATTGTAAAAAAGGTATGAAAAAACAAGTTGGTAAATCAAAAGTGTTTACCAAAGAGTCATTAACAGCTATTCAAGATAAAATGAGAAATGCCTGTATCAAGTCTTATAACAAGTTTTATGGTGTTGATAGTAGGCTAAAAGCTAAACAAAAAGGCAGAAATCAAGACATCAATGTAAAAGAAATGGATAATTACAGAGAAATAAAGAAAAGACTTGAACAGCAAAAGCAAAAACTTGAAAATGCTAATAAACGAACTAAAAAGCTAGATAATTCAAGTAAAGGTATAATTGAGTTGTTAGATAACTTAAAGCCTATGCCCTTTAATAAAAATAATAGCCAAATTTCAAACGAGAATATAGAAAATATCAAAGATTATATTAAAGACGTAACAGATGTCACTCAGACAGTTAGAAGTGTAAATGACTTAAATATGTCGATTAAAGATTTTGAACATGCTACTTCTAAAATAGAAAGTGAAAACTATTCACTTAAAGAGCAAATAGGAATTAAAGATAAAGAGATTAATGAATTAAAGGATGAATTATCTGTTAAAGATAAAGCAATTATCAAATTAAGTAGTGCTTTAGAAACAGCTAAAACGGAATTAAGTAAATTTAAGGGGTTTTGGAAATCACTTATTAAAAGATTTCAAATGAAAATATTTGATGAAAAATATTATGATATTCCAGAAGATAAACGAAGCTATACTCTTGTGGCAGAAGATTTAGAAAAAAGTGGAATATTTGATAATAACGATTCAGATATAGTTCATAATCCTACAAGAAAAGTATTAACCAATGATGAATTAGCTGAAATACAAGCTAAAAAAGGAAAAAAGAAAAACGATTATAACCTAAACTAAAGGAGGTATTTAATATATGTCAAATCAAGATAAAATATATTTTAGCAAACAAGAATACAATAAATTAATGCAAATAATAAATGATAATCTAAAGTGCAAAAATGATGATATTAGATACAGAGCTACAAGATTAAAAGAAAAATTTGATAATTATGTTTTTTTGTATGAAAAAGAAACTAATGGAGAATTAGAAGAAGGTGTAATATATCTTGCTTATACAAATGAATTAAAATGGCTTGTACAAGAATGTATGTATCTAGTAAGGAAGAAAGCTAAAAAAGATTATTATGAAGAATTAAGCTTAAAATCAAAAAAGGAGTGAAATAATTATGAATAATGAATTACCAAAAACAAAGATAGATGAAAAAACTGGAATTGAATATCATTTAGAGGGAGATTATTATATTCCCAATCTTACAATGCCAAAACAAGAAAAGATAACTCTTAATAAATATGGCAGAATGAGATTAAATTACCTAAAAGAGCATAAAAAAGCTGACTATTCAATAATGCTTTTATATGGTACACTAAACACTCATCTAAAAGAGATTCAAGAACAAGCTACATCAAGAGTTGAACAAATTATTAAACAACTAAAAGATAATAGTGATTTAACCGAAGAAATGAAAAATACAGATATGCTTTATTGGGTTGGAACTATGAATGCTATTAAAAATCAAGCTGAAGAAATAGTTTTTAATGAATTAATATATGTGTAGGAGATGGTGCAAATGAAGAATTTAAGAGAAGTAAAAGATGATTTATTAAAAGAGTGGTTAGAATTTCGAGAAGAAACAGCATTTTGTGAGATGACTCCTCAAGATAAGAAATATTGTATCTATTTTGAAGAAATTGCAGAGAGAATACTAAAAAATGTCCCTGAACAGAATAAAAAATATGTTCAAAAACAACTTGATCAACTTGAAAAAAACTTTATGAATTACCTATATTACTGGAATGAGAAATATTATAGAAATGGTTTTGTGGATGTGATTGAGTTGTTAGAAATATAAATTACAGGATGTAGAGAATTAAGTGTGTTCCCTACATCTTATTTTATCTTCAAATATTGGCTTTTTTATTGTAAAAATCGACTAAAATTGATATAATAGGTGCGAGATAAATAGTAATTTGTAGGGAGGAACAATGTCTTTAATAAGTGTAAATAATTTGACTTTTGGATATGATGGAAGTTTTAATAATATATTTGAAAATGTTTCATTTAATATAGATACAGATTGGAAATTAGGACTAATAGGTAGAAATGGTAAAGGAAAAACTACATTTTTAAAGCTATTACAGGGAAAATATGAATATAGAGGAACAATATCAAAAAGTGTAGATGTTGATTATTTTCCTTTTGAAGTAACTAATAAAAATAGAATGTCAATAGAGATAGTAAATGAAATTGCTCCAAATGTTGAGGATTGGGAAATTATAAAAGAATTGAATTTATTAAATAGTGATATAGAAATTCTTTATAGAAATTTTAATTTATTAAGTGGTGGAGAACAAATAAAAATACTTTTAATTAGCTTATTTTTAAAAGGAAATAATTTCTTGCTTATAGATGAGCCTACAAACCATTTGGACATAGAAACAAGAAATAATTTAGTTGATTATTTGGAAAAGAAAAAAGGTTTTATATTAGTATCTCACGATAGAATTTTTTTAGATAAAGTTGTAAATCATATTATTTCTATAAATAACACTAATATTGAAATACAGCAGGGTAATTTTTCATCTTGGAAAGAAAATAAAGACAGACAAGATAATTTTGAAATAATGCAAAATGAAAAATTACAAAAAGATATAAATAAACTTGAAATTGCTTCAAAAAATACTGCAAAATGGTCTAATGAGGTTGAAAAGTCAAAATATAAAACAAGCAATTCAGAATCAAAGATAGACAGAGGTTACCTAGGACATAAGTCTGCTAAAATGATGAAAAAGTCAAAAGTTATGGAAGGGCGAATTGAAAAGGCAATAGATGAAAAAACTAATTTATTAAAAAATATAGATAGAAATGATAGTTTAAAAATAATTCCAATAGGAAGTAGAAAAAGTCCATTGATTTTAGCAAATAACTTACAAATAAAATACAATGAAAAAATAATATTCTCTCCAGTTTCATTTGAAGTAGAAAATGGAGATAGAATTGCAATAGTTGGAAAAAATGGAATAGGAAAATCAAGTATATTAAAATTGATTTTAGGTCAAGAGATACAATATAACGGAGAATTAAAAATAGCAAATGACTTAAAAATATCTTATGTATCACAGAATACAGACTATTTAAAAGGAAACTTAAAAAACTTTTCACAAGATAATAAAATAGATGAAAGTATTTTTAAAGCAATGTTATCTAAAATGGGATTTTCAAAATTAGATTTTGATACTAAAATTGAAGAAATGAGCGAAGGACAGAAAAAGAAAATTTTAATTGCAAAAAGTATATCAGAACAAGCTAATATTTATATATGGGACGAGCCATTGAATTATATAGATATACTAACAAGAGAACAAATAGAGGACTCAATCTTAAAATATAATCCAACACTAATCTTTGTTGAACACGATACAACTTTTGTAGAGAAAGTAGCGACAAAGATTATAACAATAGAAAAATAAGTGTGCGACAAATTACAATTTGTAGAAAAGATTAAAAATATGAAAGATAAGAAACAAACCAAATACTCAGTTGAAGCTATTGGGAGGTAGATATGGAAAAGATATATAATAAATTAGTAAGAGATAATATACCAGACATTATTAGAGATGATAACAGAACACCTGTTACCAGAAATTTAACAGATGCTGAATATGAAAAAGAACTATATAGAAAGCTAGTAGAAGAATGTAATGAAGTTTATGAAGCGGAAGATAATAGTGAAACTTGTAAAGAATTAGCAGACGTATTAGAGGTAATTAGAGCCATTGCAAATGTAAAAGGAAAGACTCTTGAAGATATCATAAAATTAGCAGATGATAAAAGAAATAAAAGAGGAGGTTTTTCTAAAAGAGTATATTTAGAAAAAATCTATAAAGAAAGAAGATTTTGAAAGATAAATTGTATACAAAAATTATTATTTAATATATAATCAGTATAATCAAAAGAAAAAGAGAGGTTGAATTTTATGGAAAAGAAATTAGAAGAGTTGAATGGATTTAAAGATTTAAGAATTGTTGATAACTTTTATCAAACATCAAGCTTTTTTCCAATGCCAACAACAGAAATTGGAACATTAAGTGAATCTGGTCAAACTAATTTAGGTTCATATTCGCTATGCTTTCCATACTATATTGCAGGAAAGGATTATTATGCAATGCTTCTTTGTTGCAGAAACAGTTCAAATACCGCTAAAAACATTCTAAGAACAGGTAAGTGTAGCATAAACTTTATAACTGATAAGAGAAAGTATTTTAAAGAAGCGGTAAGATTAGGTTACCCAGGAGAAACAACAGAAGAAAAGATGAAAGACCTGTATCAGAACCAATACCAGCAAGCAAAGGCATTAGTTTAGACACTGTTAAATATGCAGCTTCAAGAACTGATCCGGATGTAAAATTTACAGACGAAGCGTGTGCTAAACTTGTAAAAGTACCAAGAGTATTTTTAAGTACTGTATTAAGGGGATGTGTAGCATGGGCAAAAGAAAATAATGTTACATTGATTACAGAAAAGGAAATGGAAATTATACAAGACAAACGTAATAAAGAAAAGAAATAAAAACTCAAATGGACTAATATAAATATATTAGTTCGTTTTTTTATTGGAGGAAAGAGTGAGTAATCAAATTATAAGGGTAACTGATATTAGTGGAAGTGAAGCAACATTGGATTTTCTTGAAAATAATGTAAAGCTATTTAGTAGTAAAGCTTTTATAGGCAAAAATGGAATAACAAATGATAAAAGAGAGGGAGATGGGAAAACACCAATTGGTAAATATAATTTAGGAGTAGCATTTGGAACGCATGGTAAAATTAAATTTAGTAAATATATCAAAATAAATGAAGATTTATATTGGATAGATGATGTAAATTCAAAGTTTTATAATCAGCTAATAGACATTACAAAAGTAAAAAAAGACTGGAATAGTAGTGAACATTTAATAGAATATCCAAAACAATATGAGTATGCTATAGAAATAAAAACAAATCCTAAAAATATACCAGGTAAAGGAAGTGCAATTTTTCTACATTGTAGTGCAGAAAGGCCAACAGCAGGGTGTATTGCTATAGATGCTAAATTTATGAAATTTTTATTAGATAGAATTGAAAATGATGCAATTATATGTATTGAAATATAAAATGATGTGTGGTAAAATTTCTCCTATTAGAAGGCGATTATATATAAAAAGTGAAGAAGCATTTGAAATATTAAAAAAATATAACAAAGATGAATTTCATATAAGACATGCTTTAACAGTTGAAGGTGTTATGAGATACTTTGCTAAAGAATTAAATGAGAATGTTGAATATTGGGGTAACATAGGACTATTACATGAGAATTGTATCCAGAAGAACACTGCAAGAATGGAGGAGTATATGATAGAGAGAATAAAATGGATTGACATATTAAGAGCTATTGCAATAATATTTGTAGTTATAGGGCATACTCTTACAGAAGGAGAAGTACAAACATATTTTTACTCTTTTCATATACCCTTATTTTTCTTCATTTCAGGAATGCTTTTTAAAAATAAAGAAGAAAAATTTGCAACATTTTTGATTAAAAAAATTAAACAATTATTGGTACCATATTTTTGCTTTGGAATTGTTAGTATATTGATATATGCTATACTAGGAAAGTTTGCAGCAAATTCACTAGGCAGAGGAAACATAGACGGAAACATATTAATGAATGTTTTAGGACTATTATATGGAAGTGCAAAAACAGGACATTTAAAATATAATCTTCCATTATGGTTTTTACCATGTTTATTCTCAACAAACATTATATTTTATTTTGCTATTAAAATATTAAAGGAAAATAAGATTATTATATTAGTGCCAATATGTGCTGCTTTAGGATATGCTATAAATTATCATACTAATATTTCTTGTTTACCTTATGGACTAGATACAGCTATTACAATGTTAGTATTTTTTAGTTTAGGATTCTTATTTTTTAAAAATCTCGAAAAAGCTAAAGCAATATATAACAATAAATTCTTGATTATAGGATTAACTATTATTACACTGGCTGTAGGAATGCTTGTAGGGCTAAAAAATGGAAGAGTAAGGTATTCAGCAGATGTTTACAACAACATTTTGTTATTTTATATTTCTAGTATATTAAGTATAATTGGATACATAGGTATTAGCGTAATAATAAATAAATGTAAAGTATTAGAATATATTGGGCAAAAAACCTTAGCGATATTAGTAATGCATAAAATGCCAATACTATTTTTTCAAATAGCTATTCCATATACTAAAAATGCATTAGCACAAAATAATTTAATTATTGGAATAGTTGTAGCTATTATTTCAATATTATTATGTTTAGTAGCAAATATTATAATTGAAAAATATTTACCGTTTTTGTATGGAAAATGGCATAAAAATAAATCGCAGGTAACTTAGTAACACCTGCGATTTATAAGTTATAAATATTTTTTAAAGGTCTCAACACTATCTTCTTGCATAACAACAAAATCATTTAGAATATTTTTTACATCTGTAGCAGCATTTTCATTTTGGTTAAGTAAACGTCTTCCTTCAATAATTCCCATATTTGTACCTTGCATCAAAAGTTCTGATAACTTTGAAGTGCTGTCATCATTCATGGTTTTCATCTGAATCCCATACCATGTCATCATTTTAGTCATTGCATTAGTTTCATGAGGTTCTTTACTACTGTAGTTTGCATATAAGTCATTAACTCGATTAGAAATATCTTTGTATTTGTTATATTCAGTATCTAAAACGTTTTTAAATTTAGCATCTGTAACCTTATCTGAAACATAAGAAATAGCATTCATTCCCATGGTTGCACCTTTATTAACTTCATCTAAAATATTTAAATTCTGATTTTCCATTTTTGACCTCCAATATAATATATAACTATTATTTACTTAAAGTATAAAACTATTCAAAAATATTGAGAAACTATTTAAATTATGATAAAATAATAAAGTAGTAACAATAAACAGTTTTGGAGGAATAATAAAATGAAAAAAGTTGAAATGAATAAAAAAATGAAAGAAGAAATAAGAAAAGCACAAAAGGGTGCTAAAGAGGAAGCAGGAGAATTCAAAAAATTTATTTCAAAAGGTAATGTTGTTGACATGGCTGTCGGTGTTATTATTGGTGGATCTTTTGGAAAGATTGTTACTAGCTTAGTAAATGACATAATTACACCTATAATAGGAATAATTATAGGAGGAATAGATTTTAGTAATTTAAGCATACAAATAAATGATGCTAAAATTATGTATGGTAATTTTATTCAAACAATTATAGACTTTTTAATCATTGCTATATGTATATTTACAGTAATTAGAACATTTGAAAAAATAAAAAATAAAAATAAAAAAGAGGAAGTTGTAGTTGAAAAACCTAAAAAGAGTGATGAGGTTTTACTACTTGAAGAAATAAGAGATTTATTAAAAAAAGAGACTTCTGAAAAAGAAGAAAAGGTATAAATAAAATAATTTATGCAAAGGAATAGATAAAATGCTACAAATGCAGTTATATTAATAATATTAAGTATAATACTTACATTAATTGGTGGAATAATACCGGCAAGAGCTGCATCTAAAAAAGATCCAGTAATTGCATTAAGAACAGAATAAAATATTGACAATTATAAAAACAAAGGCTATAATAGTAATATAGTGTGAATTCCTATAAAAGGAGAAAAATATGTTAGCTAAAATATGGAAAAAATTATTATTATTTGTTTTAATAATTGCTTGTTTGTTTAATATAATAAATAAACTTGTTCATAAATCTTCAATGAAACAAGAAGTAGAGGCTTCAGCAGAATATATAGAACAACAACAAAAGGCTAATGAGCAAAAATAATAAACAAAAACTTGAAAAAATTTTTAAACTGTGTTACAATAAATAACAGTTTGTTAATAGATATTAAGGGAGAGGTGAATACAAAATGAAAGAAGGAATACATCCAAATTATACAGAAGCAACAATCACATGTGCTTGTGGAAATGTAATGAAAACAAATTCAACAAAAGCAGATATGAAAGTTGATGTTTGTTCAAAATGTCATCCATTCTGGACAGGTAACTTAAAAAGAGAAACAACTGGTGGTAGAGCAGATAAGTTCAAGAAAAAATATGGAATTCAATAAAAACATAAAAAGTGTTGTAAATTTATATTTACAACACTTTTATTTTGTATTGTACTTGAAAAAAATGCTCAATTATTGTAGAATATACTGGATTTATAAAGAAATATCGGAGGAAATATTGTGGCAAAAATAGAAGTAAATAAACAATTAGAAGATATAAAAAAAGTAGCATCATTAAATGAAGGTAAAAACTTAAAATACTGTATTTTGACAATGGGATGTCAGTTAAATGAAAATGATTCTGAAAAATTATGTGGAATGATGGAAAGCATGAACTACTCTAAAACAGAAAATTTATCTGAAGCAAATTTAATTGTATTCAATACTTGCTGTGTTCGCGAAAATGCAGAAGATAAATTGTTTGGTAAATTGGGAGAAGTAAAAAAATACAAAGAAGCCAAAGGTACTATAATAGCAATTGGTGGATGTATGATGCAAGAAAAACATATTGTAGATAAATTAAAGCAAAGTTATCCATTTTTTGATATTGTATTTGGTACACATACACTTCAAGAATTTCCAACAGATTTATATAATGTGTTATGCAACAAAAAGAGAATAGAAGACGTATTAGATATAGATGGAGATGTTATTGAAGGGTTACCAATATCAAGAGATGATAAAATAAAAGCATCTGTAACAATTATGAATGGATGTAATAATTTTTGTAGCTATTGCATTGTACCTTATGTTAGAGGAAGAGAAAGAAGTAGAGAACCAAAAGATATTATAAATGAAGTAAAAAAATTAGCAGAACAAGGATATAAAGAAATTACTCTTTTAGGTCAAAATGTAAATTCTTATTTGAGAAATGAAAAGGAAAAAGGTATTGAATTTGAACAATATGAAGGTGTTAATTCATTTGCTACATTATTAAGAGCTATAAATAAAATAGATGGAATAGAGAGGATACGTTTTGTTTCTCCACACCCAAAGGATTTTACAGATGATGTTATAGAAGCAATTAGAGATTGTGAAAAAGTTTGTAAATTAGTTCATTTGCCACTTCAATCAGGAAGTAGTGAAGTTTTAAAAGTAATGAATAGAAAATATACTAAAGATCAATACTTAAATTTAATAGAAAAAATGAAAAAAGAAATCCCAAATCTTACTCTTTCTACAGATATTATAGTAGGATTTCCAGGAGAAACAGAGGAAAATTTTGAAGATACTTTAGATGTTGTTTCAAAAGTAAACTTTGAACAAGTATATATGTTTATCTATTCAAGAAGAGTTGGAACTCCAGGAGATAAAATGGAAAATCAAGTTCCAGAAAATATTAAACATAAAAGATTTGACAAATTAAAACAATTAGTAGAAAGTCAAATTGCAGAAAGAAATAAAGAATATGTTGGAACTGTTCAAAAAATTCTAATAGAAGGAAGAAGTAAAACAAACAACAACATGTTAACAGGAAGAACAGATTCTAACAAAGTTGTGATTCTAGAAGGAAATGACAACTTAATAGGTAAAATGGTTGAAATAAAAGTGATTTCAGAACACATGTGGTACTTGAAAGGAGAAATAAAATGGCAGAATATTCACCTATGATGCAACACTATTTACAAACTAAAGAAGAATATAAAGATTGTATTTTGTTTTATCGTTTAGGAGATTTCTATGAAATGTTTTTTGACGATGCAATTACAGCTTCAAGAGAATTAGAGCTAACATTAACAGGAAAAGATTGTGGACAGGCAGAAAGAGCTCCTATGTGTGGAATACCATATCATGCTGCAGAAACATATATTGCAAGATTAATTGAAAAAGGATACAAGGTTGCAATATGTGAACAACTTGAAGACCCTAAACAGGCTAAAGGAATTGTAAAAAGAGATGTTATTAGAGTTGTAACTCCAGGAACAGTAATGGAGAGCAATCTCCTAGAAGAAAAGAAAAACAATTATATAATGTCAATATATAAAAACGGAATCTATTATGGAGTGGCAGTTTGCGATTTGACAACAGCAGACTTTAAAACTACGCAAATTAAAGATCAAAATAATTTTATTACCTTGCTTGATGAAATTTCAAGATTTTCTCCAGCCGAAATTATAGTAAATACAATGATGTATGAATCAGTACAAGAAATTAGTAAGATACGTGAAAGATTTAACATATACATATCAAAACTTGATGATGAAAAATTTGATACTGATTACAATGAATTTAAAATCAAATATGATATATTAAATGAAAATGAGCAAGAGGTTGAAGACATATCTGATAGTGTATTATGCGTTGCAGCAAGTAATGGATTATTAAATTATTTAAAAGATACACAAAAGAGTGATTTAGATTATATTCATAAAATTGTATTATATTATACAACACATTATATGAATCTAGACATAAATGCAAGAAGAAACTTAGAAATAACAGAAAAATTAAGAGATAAAACCAAGAAAGGCACCTTACTTTGGGTTCTTGACAAAACTTCAACATCAATGGGTGGAAGACTTTTAAGAAGGTGGCTTAATGATCCTTTAATAGATGTATGTAAAATAAATGAAAGACTAGAAGCTGTTAAAGAATTAAAAGAAGATATAATTTTAAGAGGAGATGTTGTTGATAGCTTAAAGAAAGTATATGATATTGAAAGATTAGCAGGAAAAATATCTTATGGTAGTGCAAACGCAAGAGATTTACTTTCATTAAAAAATTCTGCTAAGCAATTACCAGATGTAAAGAAAACTCTTTCACAAGCCAAGTCTCCGTTACTAACTCAATTGTATGACAACTTAGATACATTAGAAGATGTTTATCAAATAATTGAAGATTCAATTATTGAAGATCCACCTATAAGTGTAAAAGAAGGTGGAATAATAAAATTAGGATATGATGAGGAAATAGATCATCTAAAAAAAGCAACAACAGAAGGTAAAACTTGGGTTTTAGAGATAGAGGCAAAAGAGAGAGAAACAACTGGAATAAAAGGTTTGAAAGTTGGATTTAATAAAGTATTTGGATATTTTATTGAAGTAACAAAATCTAATTTATCAATGGTTCCAGATAGATTTATTCGTAAACAAACTTTAGCAAATTGTGAAAGATATATAACTGAAGAACTAAAAAAAGTTGAAAATGAAATCTTGGGAGCAGAAGAAAAAGTTATAAATTTAGAATATAATGCATTTTGCGAAATAAGAGAAAAAATAGAAAAGCAAATATTAAGAGTTCAAAAATCAGCAAGCATTATAGCTACATTAGATGTTTTAGCATCTTTAGCAACAGTAGCAGATGACATGAATTATGTAATGCCAATAGTTGATAATAGTGGAATGATAGATATAAAAGATGGACGTCATCCTGTTATCGAAAAAATATTACCAGGTGGAAGCTTTGTTGAAAATGATACATATTTAGATAAAAATGATAATCGTTTAGCAATTATTACAGGACCAAACATGGCTGGTAAATCTACATACATGAGGCAAGTTGCCTTGATAACACTTATGGCACAAGTTGGAAGTTTTGTACCAGCATCTTATGCAAAAATTGGTGTAGTTGATAAAATTTTTACAAGAGTTGGTGCATCAGATGATTTAAGCATGGGACAAAGTACCTTTATGGTTGAAATGATGGAAGTTGCAGCTATCTTAAAAGAAGCTACATCAAATAGTTTAGTAATTTTAGATGAAATAGGTAGAGGAACTTCAACCTATGATGGGCTTTCAATTGCATGGGCAGTAGCTGAATATATTTCAGATAAAGAAAAATGCGGAGCTAAAACTTTATTTGCGACACATTATCATGAACTAACATCATTAGAGGAAAAATTAGAGGGTGTCAAAAATTATTCAATTGCTGTTAAAGAAAAAGGAGAAGACGTTATCTTTTTAAGGAAAATTATACCAGGTGGAACAGATGAAAGTTACGGTGTACATGTTGCTAAATTGGCGGGAGTTCCACAAGTTGTAACAAAACGTGCAAATGAAATATTAAAAACATTAGAAAGAAAAAGTGTACAAGGAGAAAAGGCACAAGAAAAGGAAAACAAAAAGGTTGCAACAGGACAGTTAGATTTATATAATTATAAGTTAGCTGAACTAGCTCATGAATTAGATAAAGTAGATATAAATGAATTGACTCCAATTGAGGCACTTAATATTTTAGTTAATATGAAAGAAAAAATAAAGTAGTTCTTGATAGAAGTTTTCTAGCCATTTACAAATTGACAAAAGGATGTAACTACTACAAAGACCCGATGAATCCTAAAAATATCAAGAAGTGATAGGATTTCTCGAAAGAGTAAGCTTTTATGGCTTGCTCTTTTCTTTAATGAATTTTATTCATATCAATTAGTTGACTAAAATAAATATAAGATATAAAATAGAATCATTAAAACGAAAGGAATGTTTAAATTATGAATATAAAACTGGACAATGAAAATATAAATGTAGAAGATAATAAATCAATAATAGAATTATTTGGAGACAAACTTAAGGGAAATAATCATATAATTGCTTGTGATATTAATAATGAAATAAAAACTTTAAAGTATATTCCAAAAGAAAATGATAATGTATCATTTGTAGATGTAACCTCAAGAGATGGTAGAAGGACATATATTAGAGGGCTATTATTTATAATGAGTATGGCCTTTAATGAATGCTATCCAGAAGCATTTTTATCTGTAAATTATCAATTAACAAATGCAATGTATTGTGAAGTGGATAATTTAAAAGTAACAAGAGAAATGATTGAAAATGTAAGCAAGAAAATGAAAGAGATAGTAAGTAAGAAATTAGATATAAAAAAAGTTGAAATGTCTAAAGAAGAAGCAATTAAATTTTACGAAAAAGAAAATAGCTTAAGAGGAATTCTACAACTTGATAATGAACAAAAAAAAGGAGTTTCTTTATATTTTTGTGAAGGATATTATAATTACTTTTATGGAGTAATGCCAATTAACACAGAATATATAAATGTTTTTGAAATTGTACCATATAATGATGGAATTTTACTACGTTATCCAGACAAATCAAACCCAAATGCATTAGAGGCTGGGGTAGCAAGCAAAAAGATGATAGCAATATTAGATGAATATAAAGATATACATAGAGTTTTGGATGTAAATACTATATATAAGTTAAATAAACAAATCAGAGAAGGAAAAGCACCTGAATTTGTGCTACTAGCAGAAGCATTACATGAAAAGAAAATTTCTGATATTGCTGATAATATTATAAATAGAAAAAATGTAAAGGTAATTTTGATTGCAGGTCCATCATCATCAGGAAAAACTACATTTGCAAAAAGACTAGGAATACAACTAAGATTAAATGGATTAAAACCAGTAACAATTTCTGTTGACGATTATTTCGTTGAAAGAAAAGATACTCCATTAGACGAAAATGGAAAATATAATTTTGAATGTATAGAGGCAATTGACTTAAAACTATTTAATGATAATTTAACAACATTATTAAATGGAGGAGAAATACTTTGCCCAACATTTGATTTTAAAGAAGGAAGTAAAAAATATACTGGCAAAAAAATGAGTCTTGCAGAAGATGAAGTACTTGTGATTGAAGGTATTCATTGCTTAAATGATAAATTAACAGAATCAATTCCAAAAGAATTAAAATATAAGATATATATTAGTGCATTAACAATTCTTAATATCGATTACTATAATAGAATATCTACAACGGATAGCAGATTAATTAGAAGAATGGTAAGAGATTATAACTTTAGAGGATATACAGCGATACATACATTACAAATATGGAACTCTGTAAATAATGGAGAGAATCAATATATTTTCCCATATCAAGATGAAGCAGACAGCATGTTTAATACATCATTAATATATGAATTATGCGTATTAAAAAAATATGCATTACCAATGTTGGAAGAAATAGATAATTCTTATGTTGAGTACGCAGAAGCTAAGAGATTATGCGAATTCTTAAAATATTTCGAAGACATTGAAGATAAATATGTACCTGAAAATTCAATACTTCGTGAATTTATTGGAGGAAGTGTCTTTGAATATTAAGAGGTAAAATATATGGGAAGAAAATTTACAAAAATTGATGAAGCTTTTATATGTGAAAATTGCGGAAGCAAAATAGAGCCACTAGGGTATACATGTAGAGATCATTGCAACTATTGTTTGCACTCAAAACATGTAGATATAAATCCGGGTGATAGGGAAGAAGAGTGTCATGGAGACTTAGAACCAATTAGGGTTGAACTAGATAGCAAAAAAGGCTATGTTATAATATATAAATGCAAAAAATGTGGAGCGATACGCAAAAACAAAGCAGCAGAGGATGACAATATGGATTTGATAATTGAGTTAACTACAAAACAATAGAGAGGTTTTTAAACCTCTCTATATAAATTTCCATTAGTATATTGTAATCCTTCTAATTTTTCTCTATTATAAGCCGTATCTACAGCTTTATTTATTTCACTAATTGATTCATCGATAAAGTCTAACCTTACAAAATTAATTGGCAAATCCTTTGTAGAAATAGAAAGTGTTTTACTATTACATATCAAAGAAACTGTTTGCATGCTATCAGGGATTACTCTAAAATTAAAGCCTAATCTATCTTTTAAATAATATTTGTTATCTCTTTTACAATTTGTTCCACAATCTGGAAAACATTTATTTGTCTTACCTAAAAAACAATAACTGCTAACCATAAGAGGTAGGTTACCGTAAATTATTATTTCTGTATCAATACTTGAACTTGAAATAATTTCTTTTATTGTTTCTTGATGTAGCTCTCTAGACAATGTAATTCTATTTAGTCCAATTTTTTTATATTCATCAATTGAATTATTATTAAAAACATTCAATGAATAATTACCAATAAATTCATAGTCTTTTTGATACTTTTTTAACAGTTCAAAATCAGCTATATTTGAAAGAATGAACCCTTTAATATTATATGCAAATAGTATTTGCTCTATTAAATTTAATGCTACATTTTTATAATTAGTTTTTATTATGGTTGGAATATATAAATATATATCAAAATTTTCTGAAAGAGATGTAATAATATCTGCATATTTTTTATTTGCTAAAATCTTTAAAGGCAAATAGATTCTATTTATTTTTTCTTTATCAAGTTTGCTATAATCAAAATCTAAAAATAAATTTCTAAAAAATAATGCTATTTTAGGATGCTCCATACTTGGAATATATGTAATTGTTTTTTTAGAAATATTTTGAATGTGAGGTAAACTTCTTTTTGCTCTGTTCAATATTTCTTGTTCAACCTTTTCTAAAGTAGATCTTCTCAATTCATTTAAAGTACTAATACTTGGAACATATAATCCATCATCTAGTAATACGGTTATATTTTCAAAGTAAAAAGGTGTATTACTTGTTTTTGATATTTGTTTTACGACTCTTTCAACACTAATAGGCGTTTTTAAAGCATCAATAGGTATCATGTTAGAAACATCTTCTACACAAATATTAGAATATAGTTCGTTGTAACAAGTATTTTTATTTGTTGAAATTTTCATCTTAATAGGTGTATTTTTCTTTATAGTAATATTACAATTTAAAGGTATTTTTTTATTTTCACAATTATCATAAGAAGATTTGGCAAAGTCACTTAAACTCTTACTAGAAATTTTATAAACTTTATCTCCAACTTTTATATTTCCCTTCATTCTGCCAATTGTAACTTCTGTACCAGAAGATATATGTTTATGATTATCATTTTTAATCATGAGTTCAGATACTAGGTACTTTGATGATTCATTAGAAACTGATATTGAATCACCTAAATCTAAATCTTCTTCTAACTGTAGTGTAATATGTCCTTTATTTGAGTTGTATTTTTTTATTGTTCCTAAATAAAGCCCCATATTACTAGGTTTTTCTTGGAAAATCAAACTGCTATTATGCTTCGAATCTAAATGACCATTTGAAAAACCACCTCTATTAAATACTTGCATCAAATCATTTATATCTTTTTCATCTATATTGAATTCGTTTGTATTTTGAAACATATCAATATATTTTCTATAAATTCTTGTGACAGTTGCAACATATTCAGGTCTTTTCATACGTCCTTCAATCTTAAAACATTTTACTCCTGCTTGTATTAAACGTGGAATATAGGCTATGCCACATAAATCTTTTGTACTTAACAAATAACCTTTATTAATTGTTTTAATTTCGTGAGTTGAATTGTTTTCACTAATTAGCTCATAAGGAAGTCTACATGGACCAGCACATTTTCCACGGTTTCCAGAACGACCACCGACAACACTTGAAAATAAGCATTGACCAGAATAACAAATACATAGTGCACCATGAATAAATGTTTCTATTTCTACATTGCAGTTTTTGCAAATATATTCAATTTCTTCACATGAAAGTTCTCTTGATAATACAACTCTATCAAATCCTAACTTTTCAAGTTCTAATACTCCTTGAAGATTATGTACTGTCATTTGAGTACTAGCATGAATAGGTAGGTGAGGAAAATTATCAATTAAGTATTTTGCTAACCCAAAGTCCTGAACAATAATAGCATCAATTCCAGCTACATAAGCTTCTTTAACTAAATCTATAGCATTTTCAAACTCACAATTTTTTATTAATGTATTTAAGGTCAAATTTGTTTTTACATTTCTTAATTTACAATAATTTATAACTTGCTTCATGTCATCAATATTAAAATTTTTTGCATACATTCTTGCATTAAATTGCTCTACTCCAAAATATACTGCATCAGCACCATTTTGTACAGCAGCTTTTAAACAATCCCAGTCTCCAACTGGAGCCAAGAGTTCGACTTTTGACATATAAAGACAACCTCCAATATATTAAGTTATTTTAATTTTATAATTTTGTATATAAATAAAAACAGACAGTTTAAAATAATGTAAAACAAATCTGTAATTTTACACACCAATTTTATTGTAACACAATTTTTAACTTTTGCATACTAATATTATATAGAAAATATAAAGGAGGAGAACTTTATGCCAGAAGAATCTAGAGATTGTGGATGCGGACGTAACAATAACTGCTTAAGCAACTTATTTGGAGGTTGTGGATGTGGTGATAGTAGTATTTTATTCTTTATAATAATATTTTTATTACTATTTTGTAATTGTGGATGCAACAGATAAACATATAAAAAGGTAACATTGACAAATGTTGCCTTTTTTCTTTTTTATCTTGACTGAAAAATGTAAGAATGATATACTAACTTTGTAGAAATTTATCACATTTAGGAGGAAAAGATGTTGTTAAAAAACATTTTTAATATACGAAGAATTATAAGTATAATTTTAATAGTTTTAATATTATCTAGTTCAATTATACTATTAAATATAGGAGAAACTAAAGCATCATATAGTACTGAGTTTTCAAAATATCCAGGATATGAGGCTTTAATAAAAAAATTACAAGAAGCACATCCGAATTGGGAATTTGAAATAATGGAAACTGGTCTTGATTGGTATGCATCAATTGTCGAAGAATCAACAGGTCACCATGGACTAAATGTTGTATCTAAAAACAAATCAGATGCTTGGAAGTGTGCATGCAATAAAACTGTTGAAACGGTTTGGAAATGTGCTTCAACAGCAACAGTAGCATACTACATGGATCCAAGAAATTCTTTAAATGAAAATTATATATTCCAATTTGAACAGCTAACTTATGATGAAAAAATTCAAACAAGAGAAGGTGTAGAACAAATATTAAAACCTTGTAATTATATGCAAGGAAAAGTTACATATTATGATACAAAAGGAAACAAAAAGACTTTAAACAAAACTTATGTAGATGTAATAATGGAAGCAGCAAAACAATATAATGTTAGTCCTTATCATTTAGCATCAAGAATTAGACAAGAACAAGGAACTGGAGATGCAGGCTCAATGATTTCTGGAAAATGGACTGGAGAGAGTGGAGCATATAAAGGATATTATAACTTCTTTAATGTAAAAGCTTATGGCGATGATGTCGTAAAAAATGGGCTAATTCATGCTAAGAGCAAAGGATGGACAGATCCAGAAAAATCTATTAAAGGTGGAGCAGCTGTGATAGTAAAAGACTATATATCATGTGGACAAGATACTTTGTATTTACAAAAATTTGATGTTGTTGATGGTGGAGATGGATACTATGCTTGGCAATATATGACAAATGTATCCGCATCAAAAACAGAAGGCTATACAATGAGAGATGCATACAATGAAATGGGGTTACTATCTGGAGAATCTAAAATAAAATTTAAGATTCCTGTATATAAGAATATGCCTAGTCAAATATCACCTGAACCAGGTAATGAAAAGCTTGTAACTCAAGATGTTAAAATAACAGGAGACGCCGTAGCAGTTAGAAAAGGTAAAGGAACAAACTATGATAAAATTACTTCTTTAAGTAAAAACACCAAACTTTTAAGAATTGAATTAGATAATTCTACTACAGGTGGTTATTATTGGGACAAAGTAGTATTAGCGAATGGAACAGTTGGTTATGTTGCAAGAACATATTTAGCACAAATTGATTTACAATCGAATTGCAACGAACAATATATTACAACAAAATATACAGATTTTAGGAATGGACCAGGAACTACCAAAACATCTGTATTAAGAGTACTAGCTTCAGGACAAATAGTGACAGTTGTTGAAAAAGGAAAATATAATTCTTTAAATAGCAATGATTGGTGGAGAATTAAATTAAGTGACGGAACTTATGGATATGTGACTGCAAGTAGTTTTGAACAATATGATCCAAGCAAAGTTGATCAATTAAGAATAATTTGTACTGATGGCTTAACTGTTAGAAAATCTCCAACAACAAGTTCTGCAGCTTTAGCATCTTTAGCTAAAGGAGCTATTGTAACCAGAACTGAAAAAGACGTCGAAAGCACACAAAAAGAATATGTATGGAGCAAAATAATTACATCTAGTGGAATTGTTGGATATATAGCAACTAGAGATGTTAAAGCTAATGAAGATTGGGTTGAGGTTATAAAGAATAATAATCCTGAAACGCCAACAGAAGTAAAGGGAAATGGATTCAAAACAAGTGGAACAAATATCATCTGTCAGCCTAATATTAAAGTTTCAGACATTAAATCAGCGTCAAAAGATATTGTAATAAAAAAAGGTTCAACTATAATAACTGATACAGCAAACGTCGGAACAGGTTACACATTAACATTAAATGATAAAACATATACAATAGTGGTTTTAGGAGATGTTAATGGAGATAATGAAGTAAATTCAGCAGATTTATTAGGTATTGTAAAGTATTTAAAAGGAACACTTAAAATTACTCAAGAATGTGAAAAAAAATCAGCTGATGTAAACAAAGACGGTGAAATTAATTCAGCAGATTTACTAAGCATAGTCAAATATTTAAAAGGCTCTATAAAAATAGAGGTTTAAACGGAGGAAAAAATGAAAAAGATAATAAAAAGTATATTTTTAATTATATTTGCAACTGTTGCAATATCGTTATTTTCAAAAGTTGAAGCAGCGTCAGCAACAATAAGTGCAAATAAAACAACAGCAACAGTTGGAGATAGCGTAAAAGTTACGTTAAAAATAAATGCAGCAGCATGGAATATAAACGTATCTGGAAGTGCTTCTGATAGTGTGGTTGGATTCAATAGTGATGCAGAAAATCAAACTACTAAAAAAACATACTCTATAAACACAAGTAAGGCTGGAACATATAGTGTATCTATTTCAGGAGATATTACAGATGCATCTTCAACTACTCCTGAAAAATTAAGCAAATCTGTTACAATAACAGTAAAAGCAAAATCAACATCTGGTTCAAATAGTGGGTCTGGAAACAATACAGGAGGCAGTACAACAAAACCTTCAACACCAACAGAAAAGTATACAGATGTAAATGAAAAAGTATATTCAACTACAGATGGATTAAATGTTAGAAAATCAGCAAATGGTACTATAATAGGAAGTTTATCTAAAGGTGATGAAGTAACAAGAACAGGAATCGGAAATCAAGGATGGAGTAGAATAAAATTAAGTAATGGAACAACAGCTTATGTTAGTAGTTCATACCTAACAAAAACAAAACCTGCTGAAGATAAACCAAAAACAGAAGAACCTAAAAAAAATACAACTACAAACGAAGAAGTTAATAATACAACATCTGAAGGAAATAACGAAACAAAAAATAATGAAGTAGGCAACAATAATACAGGTGAAAATACAACAACTACAGATGAAAGTTTAGGATTATCATCTTTAGAAATTGCAGGTGTAAATTTTTCAGATGGATTTGATCCTAGTAAACATATTTATGGATTAAAACTTAATTTCTTTGTTAAAAACCTAGATATTACAGCTAAAGCTAATAAAGAAGACGCAAAAATAGAAATAATAGGAAATCAAGATTTTGTTGAGGGGGAGAATAATGTTACAATATTACTTACTTCAGCAGACGGAAAAGAAACAGCTACATATCAAATAAAAGTAACTGTACCATCTGAAATTGCTACTGCACCACAAAACAATATACAATTTTATATAATGTGTGGTTCAATTATAATAACAGCAATAGTTCTTATTGCAATTGTAACAGCAATATATAGAAAGGTAAGTAATAAATCTTCAGATAGCAGAGAAGAAAATGAAAAACTATTTGAAAATCCTTATGTTGATGATAAACCTAAAAAAGAAAAATCAAAAGGGAAACATTCAAATTAATAAAAATACTTAATTATGGAAAAGAATCTTATTTCTTTTCCATAATATATGCGCTACTGTAGCTCAGTTGGTAGAGCAACAGATTCGTAACCTGTAGGTCGGCGGTTCGATTCCGCCCAGTAGCTCCATTAACGAATCTGTTCGAACTTGCTTATACTCTTGGAAGTTCAGAGTTGAAAACGATAGAACTGACATAGAGGATAAGTATGCGAAACTTAAATTTTCTTAGCGAAGATTGAGCTATAGAAAATATTAGTTCCGTATTTTGAACAGATAGATATGAAAATCAATCAGTAAAATGGTTGATTTTTTCTTTTGCAAAAAATCATCCTAATTCTATATGGAAAGGATGGTGTTTGATATGAAGATAATTAAGCAAGAACTAGAATTTGAGGAATGTCTAAAACAACGACTTGAATTTATATGTGAGTTTTCAAAAGTTACTCCTACTTTTATCAATGGTAGTATCAGAAAACTAGATAAAACTAATCTTACATATATTGAACCACATAGAGTGATTATTAAAAATATTACTCTTTTAGATTTTAACTATTCAAATGATGTGTATATTTCAAATTTGACTAAAAAGATTAAATTATCAGAGTTAGAAGAATATTTGAAAAATATATAATTGTAAATAATTGACATTTCTTTAAATCGTGATATAATATAGACAATAAATTATGTATAGCTGTTTGCCAAGAGCTATATGATTATGAGTACTTTGAAAAGATTATATTATATTGCATTATTATATTTTTGTTTATAATAAATGGATTTAAGAGATGTCAGTAGTACTCGTATGTACTTTGATGTCTCTTTTTTTGTTAGATTGGAGGTTTGAAAATTGAACGAAGAAAAGAAACAATGTGGGTTATATTTAAGAGTATCAACAGAAGACCAAGCAAGAGAATGGATTTAGTCTACCAGAACAAAAAGAAAGATTAGAAAGTTTTTGCAAATTCAAGGGTTATGAGATAATAGATTATTATGAGGACGCTGGAATAAGTGCCAAAACTGGCAATCATAGACCAGAGTTTGAAAGATTAAAAAACGATATAAAGGCTAAAAGAATAAATACTATTGTTGCTTTAAAGTTAAATAGAATAACAAGAAGTATTTACGACTGGGAAAATCTAATGACATTCTTAGATGAGAATGATGCCTATTTAGACTGTGTAAATGATGAAATAAACACAACAAGTGCAAATGGCAAAATGATTTCAAGACTTTTAATGAGTGTTAGCCAAAATGAAATTGAGAGAACTAGTGAAAGAACAAAAATAGGTTTAGCAGGTGCAATAAAACAAGGACATATTCCTCATATTGCTCCATTAGGTTATAAAAGAGAAGATAAAAAATTAGTAATTGATTATTCTACTAAAGATATTATAATTAGAATATTTGATTTATATTATAATGGCTATTCTTATCAGAAAATAAGCAATTTATTCAATGAAGAAAAAGTATTAGGAAAAGATAATTGGCGAGATTCAACTATTGTTGGTATTTTAGAAAATGAAATATATAAAGGTGATTTTGTTCATGGTAAAAAAACTAAACACCCTACTTACTATGAAGACGTTGTTAATCCTATTATATCAAAAGAAATGTGGGCAGACTGCCAAGTACAGAAAAAGAAAAATTCAAGAAGTTATAAAAGAACATTAACTTATTTATATTTACAAAAATTAAAATGTCCTAAATGTGGCAGAGTTTTAGGTGGTAAAGCTACTACAAAGAAAAATGGCAATGCTTATTTCTACTACTATTGCCACGATTGTAAAATTGAATTTAAGGAAAATGTTATAAATGACTACTTTAATCAGTTCATAAGTGAATTAGTAGAATATGACTCTGTTGTAAATCAATTCTTCTTGCCTATGATAAAGCAAAAATTTGATGAGCCAAAAGAACAATTACAAAAAGAAATTGATAGTCAAAAATCAAAACTAGATAGAATTAAAAAGGCTTATATTAACGGAGTTTTTGAATTAAAAGAATATGAAATTGAAAAGAAAATTGTTGAAAAAGCTATTGAAGAATTACAAAATGAACTTAATACTACTGATATTTCGGAAGAATTACGATTTACTCCCAAAGACATTTTGCTAAAACGAGATATTGACTTTATTAACAAACTAAAACTTAATAAAGAATATCAAGAAAGGACTAAAACGTAGAAAGATTATACTAGAGAAGAACAATCAGAACTTATAATGAAATATATAGATAGCATGGAACTTACTTTAATTGGTAAAGAAATTGTTGTTAAGCAAATAAACTTTAGAGATTCAATTTGTAAACCTTGTCAGGAATTATATGATAACGGATATATTGATACAACAAAGCCTATGCTGTTAGGAAATGTATTAGGAAGTGTCAGATTTAGTAACTATTTGCCAGAGGAAGAAGTTGGCAAAATTATAATGAGATTAAGACAATACTATGATGTAAGTTTTGCAGAGGCAACTTACTATGTAGATAAGCAATGTTTTTATTTTAACTTTGTTGAAAATAATAGTGCTATTGTTAGGGTATTCCCTTTACAAGACTATTATAAACTAGATCCAAAAGGTAAAATGCCAACTTATGAATTTGGAATTATCTATATCAATGAAGAAAATAAATTCCAAATGCAAGATATAAATTCAGCATTTGACTTTATGCCAGATAAAACAAACGATAGTGTAGTTTATATGAAAGAGCCTACTCCTATTCCAATAGGTGTAAAGCCTGTAAAATATGACGAAGAAAATGCTGAATAATTGTTGCAACTATAAATGTACCTCTGCTATGTTGCAACAATCAAATTAACGTGGCACGTTTTGTTTTTACGAAGTAAAAATGAAAGTGGCGATAGTTAATTTGAATAAATTTTATCCCTGTGGGAGAAAATTTATTGCCTCGCAGAGCCCCCGAGTTATGATGGCACGTCATAACTCATAAGGGGTTAGGACTTATGACAAGGTCAAAATCCTGTGCTTCGAAGTAAGTTTAAGGAGGTGCTTATATGGAACAAGAATTAGCCTATTCTTTTTACTTGGGTAGTGATAAGAATAAAAGTAAATTAGCAAAGAAAGTATCAAAAGGAAATGTATCTGGTACTACCTCTTTTTCAAATAATGCTATACAAAATGCAAAAGGATTATCAAAAGTAAATAAACACAACTTACGAGATTATGATAATCAAAGGGAACGTATTACTACTATATATGGAACTAATGATATTGTAGAAGATGTTAAACAAGTATATTTAGATGAATTTGAACAATCTAGAATTGAATATAATAGCAAAACAAGAGCTGATAGACAAATAAAAGACTACTTTCAAAAAGTATGTGATTCTCAAAATGATATAGCTTGTGAGATTATTATTGAACTTGGAGATATGGACTTTTGGCAAGATAAATACAACGAATATAGATATAAAATGACAGATGTATATAATGAACAAATACAAGAATTATCTAAACTACTTCCTGACTTCAAAATTGCTAATGCTACAATACATTATGATGAAACATCTCCACATATGCACGTTATAGGTGTTCCAGTAATAGATAATTGTAAAAGAGGTATGAAAAAACAAGTTGGAAAATCACAACTATTTACTAAAACATTACTTTCTGAAATTCAAGATAAAATGAGAAATGCTTGTATTAAGTCATATAATAAGTTCTATGATGTTGATAGTAGGCTTAAAATAAAGCAAAAAGGTAGAAATCAAGATATCAATGTTAATGATATGAGCAATTATAGAGAAATGAAGAAAAAACTAGAACAGGAAAAACAAAAATTAGATAATGCTAATAAACAAACAAAAGCACTTGATAATAAAAGTAAAGACATTATTGGTCTATTAGATAGTTTGAAACCTATGCCATTTAATAAAAATAATAGTCAAATTTCCAATGAGAATATAGAAATTATCAAAGATTATATTAAAGACGTAACAGATGTTACCGAAACAGTTAGAAACGTTAATGACTTAAATATGGCAATTAAGGATTTTGAACACTCTGCTTTTGAAATAGAATCTGAAAATCGTTCTTTAAAATATGAAATTGAGTTAAGAGATGAAAATATTAAAAAGTTAAAAGATAATTTATCAGCAAAAGATACCATAATTAACAAGTTAAAAGAAGAACGAGATTATTTTAAGGCTCAATTTCAAAAATTCAAAGGATTTTGGCATGATTTAATGAGTCATTTTCAAAAGAAAGTAAGTAGATATAAAGATGAACATTACAAAGTTGTTAGTGATGACTTATACAAGAACGGCATTTTTGATGATAACGATTATGAAATAGCAAATAATGAATTAAGAAAAGTTGTAATACCAGATAAAAACAAATTAAATAAAAAGAAAAACAATGATACTAGATTTTAATATGGAGGTTTGATATGAATAACGATAAAGTAAATAACGTAATATCTATAATAAAAAATATGGATTTAAATAATAAATTAAGACTTGGACTATGTATTAGTTCAACTTCTTATACAACTATAAATTATAACAAAGCACATATACATAGTATATTTGATAAAAAACTAAAAAATATTGATAAAGAATATTTAACAAGCTATGTAAATATGCGTAAATACCCTACTATCCTATTTGCAATGTCTAAAATAATGGAAATGCATAATACGGAACAAAATCAAATAGCAATGTATTTGATAAATAGCATAGAATAATCATTGGAAAATTTTGAAATTTTTTGACTTTTTCTTATATTTATAGTATAATAATATTGCGTTGATGAAGAAGAAATATATGGATATTTGTAGAGAGCAAATGGTTGGTGAAAATTTGTAATTGAAATATATGGTGGCACTTCAGAGCATAATAAAATAAAAAATAAGGTGGATAATATATATTATTATCAATTAGGGTGGAATCGCGTGAGCAAATTTAAGCTTTCGTCCCTAACTATTGTTATATAGTTAGAGGAGTGAAAGCTTTTTTAAATATATAACAAAATTTAATTTTTATAAGGAGGTTTTGTTATGGTAAAAGACATGCAAACAATAATGAGTTTTTGTAAATCGAGAGGATTTATGTATCAGGGTTCTGAAATCTATGGAGGAATCGCTAATGTATGGGATTTTGGTCCGTTAGGTTGTAGACTAAAAAATAACATTAAAGATACTTGGAGAAAAAGATACATACAAGAAAGAACAAATAGTTATGAAATAGATGCTGCAATATTAATGCATCCAAAAGTATGGGAAGCAAGTGGACATTTGTCATCATTTTTTGATCCTAAAATAGATTGTAAAAAGTGTAAAACTAGATTTAGAGCAGATAATTTTATTACAGACATCTCAAAAGGAAAGGTAAATGGAGACGGAATGACATATGATGAAATGAAATACTATATAGAGAAAAACAATGTTAAATGCCCTGTATGTGGTACTCATGATTTTACAAAAATAAGAAAATTTAGTCAAATGTTTGAAACTTATAGAGGTTCAACTGATGAAGATAAAAGTATAATATATTTAAGACCTGAAAATGCTCAAGGAGAATATGTTAATTTCTTAAATGTACAAAGAACAATGAGAACAAAATTACCTTTTAGCATAGGTCAAATAGGAAAAGCATTTAGAAATGAAATAACTCCTGGAAATTTTAATTTTAGAACAATAGAATTTGAACAAATGGAATTTCAAACATTTTGTAAAGAGGGTCAGGATTCAAATATTTATAATTATTTTAAGGAATATGCTAAAAAGTATTTCATAGATTTAGGATTACCTATTGAGAGATTAAGATTTCATGATCATGAAAAATTAGCGCATTATGCAAAAGAAGCTTGTGATATTGAATATCTATTTCCATTTGGCTGGGGAGAAATAAATGGAACACATAATAGAACAGACTATGATTTGAAAAGACATCAAGAACATTCTGGTAAAAGTATGGAATATCTAGATGTTGAAACAAATGAAAAATTTATTCCTTATATTATAGAATCCACTATTGGACCAGATAGAACTGTTTTAGCAGTATTATGCGAAGCATATACTGAAGAAAAAATAAATGATGATGATACAAGAATTGTACTAAAATTAAGTCCAATTTTGTCTCCATATAAAGTAGCAATATTACCACTTACTAAAAAGCAAGCTGAGAAATCAAAAGAAATTTTAGAAATATTATCTAAAGAATTTATGTGTACATATGATGAATCTGGTACAATAGGAAAAAGATATAGAAGACAAGATGAAATAGGTACTCCATATTGTATTACAATTGATCATGATACAGAAACAGATAATTGTGTAACTATAAGAAATCGTGATACAATGGAACAAGATAGAATAAATATTAGTGAAATAAAAAACTATATTAATATTCAAATGGATAAATTCAAAATATAATGGTATTTTATTGACTTTATTAAATTATCCGTGTATAATAAATATAGGAAATAACAATCCACAAACGTGGTTTTGCCGAGAATATATGAAAACTCACATCTACTCGCCAAAGTACAGATGTGAGTTTTTTCTATTTATGTAGTTGCTTATCAACCCAGTTCTTATACAGAACTGCAGCCAAGGCAACGTTTAATGTTAAAGATAACATCAAGGATATTATTAAAAATAGTATCACTTCAACCATAAACATCACCACCCTTCCTACGACGTTTCGTAAAGATTGGTGGCAAAACCACATCTGCTTATTATCATTTCCTATGCAAGTTAGTATAACATACATTTTAAGATAAAGCAATAGAAAACAAACAAATATTTGCATTTTTTTATAATTATTATCTTGAAAAATTTTCAATAATCTGTTAATATATATATAGCTTGATTGATTATTATATCAATCGTTAATGAGAGAAAAAGTTGTAGATATCTACGACACCTGCTCCAGCAATACAAAATTTTCTCCCCTCGGAAGAGGGGTTCTTTTTGTGGGGCCGTGCCTTTGCGATTGGCGCGGTTGTTTATGAGGACGGCGTAGAGGTCAAGACCTTCTACGCCAGATGCCCCATCGAGGGTAAGGTTGACACATGGGTGTACCTGTAGAAGCTCGCGTCATCATTGACATGCATGACAAAGGCTATATCGGAACTTGGGACGGCGCATATCCTTGGCTGGATATTGCAGGTTGTCTGAAGCAATCAAGGTTAGATTGCACTTCGGTCGACACCTACAATGCCGACCACGGAATCAAAGTTCCTCAGCCTGAACCAGGCGGAACACACAACCCATTGTATGACTCTAGGGCAGCTGCTCTGTGTTATATGAATTTGATGAAATAAAAGGAGAAGAGTATAAGTTATCTTGGCTAAGTCCTAGGTAGTTATACTCACTCCAAAGTTTATCTATCCGTTTGGCCCCCCAGAGAGCGTAATGTTCTCTGGGGGGTTATAAGCTGCAGCTCATTGTTAAGCTAGTAATTCTACACAAATTGATTCAAAACAAAAAACATTATGCAAACAAAAACTTGCTTTTTTATGTAAAGTCTGGTATAATAATAAATAACACCAACAAGGTGTAGTTTATGAAGGGAGAGCCCTCGTTTAGAGGGCGGAAAACAATGAAAAATATAACATTAAAGGAGTATGCTAAACTCCTAAAAGTTTCCCATTATACAAAAGACTACGGGAAACTCCGGGCTAAAATGTCCCGGAAAAGGCTGGAGCAATCCAGTCTGACATCGCCAAAGGACGAAGCAGAACGTGAGCTATTCTTCCTGATTAAGGAAGAAATAGAGGAAAAAAATGGCAATGTTGCCAGCTTTAGGCTGGCGATAGGCCAGCGTGCTGAGAACCCTACCCACTGCTTGATGCAGTGGACAGAAAAATTCTGTAAAAAGATATCACTGCAAAAGTGGTTCTTTGTGTGGGTAGAATTTTACATTCTACCCGGTGAAGACTCCCCTAACGGGGAGAAGCTTTACCTAGAAAGAAAGTCGGACTGGCAGAGGTATAAACTCTACCAGAGACTCTTTTTCCAAAAGTTAAAGGATGTGGCTAGAAAGCTCGGGCTTAAAGCCACGTACCTTGAAAAGGAGGACACCGTTCTCCTAACTCTTATCTAATAAAAAAAGAAAACTTTAAAAGTTTTCCCACTCTCGAAAGGGAGTGGCTTTTTTTTGTAAATTTAAAAGGTTGCTATTTATAGTTGATTATGTTAAAATATATAAGGATTCAAACTAAAGAAAGGGTAAGTTTATGGGATTTTTTGATAAGTTAAAAAATGGGTTAAGTAAAACCAAAAATTCATTTGATGAAAAAATTAACAATGTATTTAGTAACTTTAGAAAAGTAGATGAAGAATTATTAGATGAACTTGAAGAAGCATTAATAATGTCAGATGTCGGAGTTGAAACATCTACAAAAATTATTTCAAATTTGAGAAATAGAATAAAAAAGGAAAAGATTGAAAATGAAGAAGACGTTAGAAATGCTTTAAGAGAAGAAATTGTTAATATATTAAATGAAGTTGATAACGGATTAAAATTAAATACACATCCATCTGTAATATTAGTAGTTGGAGTTAACGGAGTTGGAAAAACTACTTCTATTGGAAAGATTGCAAATAGATTAAAAAAAGATGGGAAAAAAGTTGTAGTTGCAGCAGCAGATACATTTAGAGCAGCAGCAGTTGAACAATTAGAAATATGGGCTAATAGAGCTAATTGTGATATTGTAAAAAGAGAGGAAGGAGCAGATCCTGCTTCAGTAGTTTATGATGCTATACAAATAGTAAAACAAAAAGACGCAGATGTTTTAATATGTGATACAGCTGGAAGATTGCATAACAAAAAATATTTAATGGATGAACTTGTAAAAATAAAAAAAGTAATAGATAAAGAAATGCCTGAAAGCTCAAAAGAAGTATTAATGGTACTTGATGCTACAACAGGTCAAAATGCAATTTCACAAGTAAAAGCTTTTAAAGAAACTGTTGACATAAACGGCTTGATATTAACTAAATTAGATGGTACTGCAAAAGGTGGAGTAGTAGTCGGAATTGTGGCTGAAAATCAAATGCCAGTTAAATTTATTGGTGTTGGAGAACAAATAGATGACATGGAAATTTTTAATAGTGAAGACTTTGCAAAAGCTTTAATTTAAATGGAGGTTTAAATGGAAGAAAAAACAAAAATTAATAAAACAGAAGAAAAGAATATTTGCAAGATAAGTAAAATTAAAATGATAACTGTTTTAATATTTCTAAGCTTAGTTCTTTTAGTTTCTTATATAAGCTATAAAGGTCAATATTTAGAAATGTTAGAATTAGGAGAAAACTATTTAAGCATCTTTTGGCAAAATTCAATAAACTATTTAATTACATTTATATTGAATTTTATAGTATTATATGTGCTTATACGTATAACAAATAGAAGGATAAAAAAAGGGTTAAATCCATTTTTTGAGACAGAAAAGAAGGAAATGCCCAAAATGCCTAATAAATCAATTGCATTTATAGGGGCAATTATAACTAGTTTTGTTGTTAGTAATACATTACTTGAAAAGTTTATGCTTTGCATAAATGCAACAAATTTTGGAATTACAGATGCGGTATTAGGATATGATATAGGATATTTCATATTTGTACAACCTTTTATTCAATACATGTTATATTATATTTTATACGCAATAGTTGGATTAACAATATATGCAGTTTTATATTATATAGTTGTATTTAATTTATGCTTTGATGGGGTTGACAGAAAAGTTTTAAGTACAGGAATACTACTAAAACAATTATGCGTAAATATTATATTTGCAACTTTATTTATAGCAATGATTATATTTGCAGAGACTCAAAATGTTGGATTACAAAAAATTTTAACATTACAAAATGGAGAAGAACCTTATGTTCTTTGGGGCGCTGGAATCTCTGAAGCAACAATTAAATTATGGGGATATCGTATCTTATCTATTTTTGTTGTGATTTCTGTTATAATGGCATTACATTATTTAAAGAAAAAAATTACTAAAAAAATGATAATTTCTTTACTTATAGTTCCTTGTTATTTAATAACAATGCTTTTTGTATTAATTGGATTTGATGTAATATTTGTAAAGCCAAATGAACTTGACAAACAACAAGAATATATTAAAGCAAATATAGAAGCAACCAAACAAGCCTATGGAATTGATATAGATGAAAATAACATAAATTCAAATGAAACAATAACAGCAGAAGCAATAAAAGACAATAAAGAGGTTATAGATAATATAGCATTAATAAGCAAGGACGTAGTCTTAAAGAGTTTAAATACAATGCAAACAAATAAAGGATACTACACATACAATATTGCCCAAATTGCAAACTACAATATAGATGGAAAACAAGCATTATTATATGTATCTCCAAGAGAAATAAAAAGTTCTTCAAGTACATATAATAATAAAACTTATGAATACACACATGGATATGGTGCAATTATTACATCAGCAACTACAACAGATGAAATAGGCAATATTAAATATATGCAAAAGGATTTTAATTCAAGTGAAATAATTAGTTTATCACAACCAAGAATATATTTTGGATTAGAAACTAATTCAACTGTAGTAACAAATAGCAAAGACAAAAAAGAATTTGACTATCCAAGTACTACATCAACAAAGGCTGAAAATATTGAAAACGTCTATGATGGACAAGCAGGACTTTCTTTAAATTTCTTTGACAGATTAGTACTTGCAATTAAAGAAGGAGACCTAAAACTCGCTTTCTCAAGCAATGTTACAACAGAAAGCAACATCTTAATAAATAGAAATATTATTGAGAGAGCAAAAACATTAATGCCATATATTTCTTATGATGAAAATCCATATTTAGTAGTAGATGAAAATGGAAAATTATTATGGGTTCTAGATGGATATACAACTTCAGATTATTATCCATTTTCTCAAAAAATAACATTAAATGATGAAAGTGTATTAAATAAAGAGCAAATAAACTACATTAGAAATTCTGTAAAAGTATTAATAGATGCTTACGATGGAACTATTAAATTCTATATTACAGATAGAAATGATCCTATAATTATGGCATATCAAAAAATGTATAAAGATTTATTTGTTGATAAAGATGAAGCTATTCCAGAAAATATTAGTGAACAATTTATATATCCAGAATATCTATACAAAATACAAGCTGAAGTTATAAAAAGATATCACAATATTCAAACAGATGTATTATATCGTGGAGATGACATTTGGGACATTGCAACACATAATTCAACTAAAGTTACAAACAAAGTTGGAGTGGAATTAAGTCCATACTACACCATGGTAAAAACAATAGATAATGATAATTATAACTTAGGACTAGTTTTACCTTATACACCTTACAATAAGCAAAACTTAACTTCATATCTAATAGGAAGCTATGAAAATGGTGAAGCAAAACTTGTTTTATATAAATATCCTTCAGATAGCAATATTTTGGGCACAATGCAATTAGATACTCAAATAGAGCAAGACAAAACTATATCTAAAGAACTAGAAGCTTTGAATATAACAGGTACGAAACTTCTTAGAGATATGATTGTTGTTCCTATAAATAATTCATTATTATATGTAGAGCCAATATACCAACAATATATGAATGAAGAAAATTCAACACCAATATTAAAAAAGGTTATTGTGGCATCTGGTAACAAAGTTGCAATTGGAAATAATATTTCAGAAGCATTATCTAATCTTGTTTCTCAATCAGCAGTTGACATTGAAATAGAAGACACTGAAACAATAGAAGGACTAATACAAGCAATAATAAAAACAAATAGCAATTTAAAAAAATCAAACAGTAATAATAATTGGGAAATGGTTGGTAAAGACATGACTAAATTGCAAGAACTTATTACTAAATTAGAAAAACTTCAAAACCAAAATAATAAAACAAAAAAAGAATCTGTTGTTCAAAATTCTGAAAATATACAAAACAATGAATAAAAATAATAAAATCTTCCATTTTAATATAAATGGAGGATTTTATTTTGAAAAAATATAAACTAGAAAAAAGTTTAAATAGAAATTTAAAAAAGTTAAATTATATGTTGGAAAAAAATAATATATTTGAAATACTTGAAATATTAGGCAATAAAAGAAAAATTTTTATCAGAAACCTTATTGCAGGAATATCAAAGGGAATTGGAATAGGAATTGGATTTACAGTATTAAGTGCTATTTTAATAATAATACTACAAAAAATTGTAACGCTAAACATTCCAATTATTGGGGATTATATATCAGATATAGTAGATATTGTAGAAACAAAGTAAAATATCTGGCTTTCATTTTTTGTTCCAAACTACTTGACAGTTAACAATAATCAATATAAAATAGTAATGTAGGAAAATATATTTTAATAAAATTTTTAAATTAATATTATATATTTAGTACATTGAAAATTTAATAGAAAGAGGTGTAAGATTATGGAAAATATCCTAATTGGTATCGCCACATTTCTAGTCTCAGCAGTAATTTTCACATTCATAGGAATGTACATAAGAAAGAAAATTGCTGAATCTAAAATGGAAAGTGCAGAAAATGAAGCAAAAAAAATAATCGAAAGAGCAAACATAGACGCTGAAAACAAGAAAAAAGAAGAAATTTTCAAAGCAAAAGAAGAAATTATGAATGCTAGAAAAGATTTAGATCAGGAGATTAGAGAAAGAAGAGGCGAAGTACAAAATCAAGAAAGAAGATTAATCCAAAAAGAAGAAAATTTAGAAAGAAAACAAGATATTGTTGAGAAAAAAGAAAAAGATTTGGATAGAAAACATCAAGAAATAGACGAAAAAAAGGCAGACTTACAAGAATTATATGGCAAACAAATGGAAGAATTGCAGAAAATTGCTAGAATGTCTCAAGAAGAAGCAAAGAAACTTTTATTATCAGAACTTGAAAAGCAATTAACTGCAGAAAAAGCTAATCTTATAAGAGATATGGAAGCAAAGGTAAAAGAGACAGCAGATAAAAATGCAAAAGAAGTTATTGGATATGCAATTCAAAAATGTGCTGCTGACCATACTTCTGAAACAACAGTATCTATAGTATCACTTCCAAATGACGATATGAAAGGCAGAATAATAGGAAGAGAAGGAAGAAATATAAAGACATTAGAAACATTAACAGGAATTGATTTAATAATCGATGATACCCCTGAAGCAGTTGTTATTTCTGGATTTGATCCTTTAAGAAGAGAAGTTGCAAGAATTGCAATCGAAAAGTTAATTGAAGATGGAAGAATTCATCCAGCTAAAATTGAAGAAATGGTAGAAAAAGCAAAAGAAGAAGTAGCAAATGTTATAAAAGAAGAAGGGGAGAGAGCTGTACTTGAAACAGGTGTTATAGGATTACATCCTGACTTAGTAAAATTAATTGGTAAACTAAAATACAGAACAAGCTATGGTCAAAATGTTTTAAATCACTCAATAGAAGTATCTAATTTAGCTAGAATAATGGCTGAAGAATTAGGTTTAGATGCTAAACTTGCTAGAAGAGCTGGATTATTACATGATATTGGTAAGGCTTTAGATCATGATATGGAAGGTACACATGTTGAGTTAGGTGTTGAAGTATTGAAAAAATACAAAGAAAATGAAAACGTTATTAATGCTGTACAAGCTCACCATGGAGATGTAGAACCAAAAACAATAGAAGCTGTTTTAATACAAGCAGCAGACGCAATTTCTGCTTCAAGACCAGGAGCAAGAAGAGAAACTTTAGAAGCATATATCAAGAGATTAGAGCAATTAGAAAGTATTGCAGATTCATTTGATGGTGTTGAAAAATCTTTTGCTATTCAAGCTGGTAGAGAAATTAGAATTATAGTAAAACCAGAAAAGATTGACGATAATCAAATGAAATTAATGGCAAGAGATATTGCTAAGAAAGTAGAAGATGAAATGGAATATCCTGGACAAATAAAAGTTAATGTAGTTAGAGAAACAAGAGTAATTGATTACGCAAAATAATTTTTCAAAAACGTTCAATTTACTTGAACGTTTTTTCTTTTGCTACTTGAAACTTCTAGGTTTTATTTATATAATATATGGTATTGAGTAAGGAGGAAAAGAAATTGACTTTTATTGAAAATATTAAAGAGAAAGCAAAAAAAGATATTAAAACAATAATACTTCCAGAAGCAGAAGATATTAGAGTTTTAAGAGCAACTGAGCAAATAATAAAAGAAGGATTTGCAAAAGTTATTTTAATTGGCGATACGACACAAATTAAGGAGGATGCAAGCAAAAACAATTTAAATATATCAGATGCAGAAATTATAAATCCTAAAACTTCTGATAAATTCGAAGAATATGCAAATAGTTTATATGAATTAAGAAAAGCTAAAGGGATGACATTAGAACAAGCTAAAGAATTACTATTAGAACCAATTTATTTTGGAATGATGATGGTAAAAAATAATGATGCTGATGGATTAGTATCAGGTGCTTGTCATTCAACAGCTAACACTCTAAGACCAGCACTTCAAATATTAAAAACAGCACCAGGTACAAAACTTGTTTCTGCATTTTTTGTAATGGTAGTTCCAAACTGTGAATATGGAGAAAATGGTGTATTTGTTTTTGGAGATAGTGGCTTAGTAGAAAATCCATCTGCTGAAGAATTAGCAGAAATAGCAAAATCATCAAGTAAAAGTTTTGAAACTTTAGTTGGAAAACCATCAAAAGTAGCAATGCTTTCATATTCTACTTATGGAAGTGCACATTCTGAATTAACAGAAAAGGTAATAAATGCAACTAAACTGTTAAAAGAACAAATGCCTAATTTAGTTTGTGATGGAGAATTACAATTAGATGCTGCCATAATCCCTGAGGTTGCGTCTTCAAAAGCACCTAATAGTCCAGTAGCAGGTAAAGCAAATACTTTAATATTCCCTGACTTAAATGCTGGAAATATAGGATATAAATTAGTTCAAAGACTAGCAAAAGCTGAAGCTTATGGACCACTTTGCCAAGGTGTTGCAAAACCCGTAAATGACTTATCAAGAGGTTGCAGTAGTGAAGATATTGTTGGAGTTGTAGCAATTACTTGTGTTCAAGCTCAAAATGGTATATAATATGGAAAGATTGAATTACAGAGTTAATCTGTTCAATATATAATAATTTTAGGAGGATTTAAAATGAAAGTTTTAGTAGTAAACTGTGGAAGTTCGTCAATTAAATATCAATTGATAAACATGGAAAATGAAAGCGTTATGGCAAAAGGATATTTGGAGAAAATTGGATTACCAGATTCATTTTTAACACATACTGTAAATGGTGAAAAACGTAAAATTGATGAGCCTATAAATAATCATGAAGAAGGAATAAAATTAGTGTTAGCTCAATTAACACACCCAGAATATGGTGTAATTAGTAGTTTAGATGAAATTGGAGCTGTTGGACACAGAGTTGTTCACGGTGGAGAAAAATTCAGTTCTTCTGTTTTAATAGATGATGCTGTTATGGAAGCAATGAAAGAATGCATTCCACTAGCACCTTTACATAATCCAGCTGGAATTACAGGAATTGAAGCTTGTAAAAAAGTACTACCAAATGTTCCAATGGTTGGAGTATTTGATACAGCTTTCCATCAAACATTACCAGAAAAAGCATATATCTATGCTATTCCTTATGAATATTATGAGAAATATGGAATAAGAAAATATGGTTTCCATGGAACATCACATAGATTCGTATCAAAAAGAGTAGCTGAAGTTATGAATAAACCAATTGAAGATTTAAAAATTATAACATGTCACTTGGGCCAAGGTGCAAGTTTGTGCGCTGTTGACGGTGGAAAATCAGTTGATACTTCAATGGGATTAACACCTTTAGCAGGAATTCCTATGGGAACTAGATCAGGAGATATTGATCCATCAATAGTAACATTTTTAATGAACAAAGAAAATTTAACACCAGACCAAATGGATAATATACTAAACAAAAAATCAGGTAAATTAGGAGTTTCAGGAGTTAGCTTTGATGATAGAGATATCGAAAAAGCTATGGCAGAAGGAAACGAAAGAGCAAAACTTGCAATAGATACATTTGTATATCAAGTAATTGGATATATTGGTAGATTTGCTGCTCAAATGAATGGTGTAGACGCTATTACATTTGCTGGTGGTGTTGGAGAAAACGGAATTGATGTAAGAAAACAAATATGTGAATCACTTTCTTTCTTAGGCGTGAAAATCGACGAAGAGAAAAACAATTGCAGAGGTAAAGAAGTTGAAATTTCAACACCAGACTCTAATGTAAAAGTATTTGTTATTCCAACAGACGAAGAATTAACAATAGCAAGAGATACTATGGAAATAGTAAATAAATAATTAAAAGAGGATTGAAAATGAAAGTATTAGTATTAAATTGTGGGAGCTCATCAATTAAATATCAATTGATTGATATGGGAAATGAAAATATGATGGCAAAAGGATATTTAGAGAAAATTGGATTGCCAGATTCTTTCTTAACACATACTGTAAATGGTGAAAAGCATAAAATTGAACAAGTTATAGAAAACCATGAAGAAGGAATTAAATTAGTATTATCTCAATTAACACATCCAGAATATGGCGTAATTAAAAGCTTTGATGAAATCGGAGCTATTGGCCATAGATTAGCTCACGGAGGAGATAAAATTAGTGAGCCAACTTTAATAGACGAAAATGTTATAAATGTATTAAAGGAATTTACACCTTTAGCACCTTTACATAACCCTGCTGAAATAGTAGGAGTAGAAGCTTGTAAAAAAGTATTACCAGATGTTCCAATGGTTGGAGTATTTGATACAGCTTTTAATCAAACTATTCCTGAAAAAGCATATATGTATGCAATCCCATATGAATATTATGAAAAATATGGAATAAGAAAATATGGTTTCCACGGAACATCATATAAATTTGTTTCAAAAAGAGTAGCTGAAATTATGGATAAACCTTTAGAAGATTTAAAAATTGTTTCATGTCACCTTGGTCAAGGAGCAAGTATATGTGCAATAAGTGGAGGAAAAGCAGTAGATAACTCATTAGGATTTACTTCTTTAGCAGGTCTTCCTATGGGAACAAGATGTGGAGATATTGATCCATCAATAGTAACTTTCTTAATGAAAAAAGAAAATTTAACTACAGACCAAATGGATAAAATATTAAATAAACAATCTGGTAAATTAGGAATCTCAGGGGTTAGCTTTGATGACAGAGATATTGAAGTTGCTGCAGAAGAAGGAAATGCAAGAGCAAAACTTGCAATAGATGTTTTTGTATATCAAGTAGTTGGATATATTGGTAGATTTGCAGCTCAAATGAATGGTGTAGATGTTATTACATTTGCTGGTGGAATTGGAGAAAATGCAATAGATGTAAGAAAACAAATATGTGAATCACTTTCTTTCTTAGGAGTAAAAGTTGATGAAGATAGAAATAATTGCAGAGGAAAAGAAGTTGAAATCTCCACATCTAATTCTAAAGTAAAAGTATTTGTAGTTCCAACAAATGAGGAACTAATGATAGCAAGAGACACTATGGAAGTAGTTAGTAAATAAATTTTTGAAGGGTTTCGAAAAGAAACCCTTTTTTCTACTTGTATAACTTAAAATTTAATGATATTATAGATGCGAAGGGAGATTTAGCAAATGATAGACTTAAAAGAAAATCCAACATTTTTAAATTCATTTTTGGAATATCTAACAGGTATTTTAAATAAATCTGTTAACACAGTAAAAGAATATAACTATGATTTAGCTCATTTTCTAAAGTTCATATCTCATCATTTTGGCTTATCTTCTGAAGAAAACATAAAAGAGATAGATATTCATGATATGAGTATAGAAACGGTTAAGCAGATTAAATTAGAAGATATACATGCATTTTTATATTATTTAACAGAAACATACCACAGTAAAGCTGCCACACGTGCAAGAAAAGCCGCAAGTATCAGAATGTTTTTTAGTTATTTAACTCAAAAAGCTCACTTATTAGAAGTGAATCCTGCGCAAGGACTTGAAACACCTAAGCTAGACAAAAGGCTTCCTAAATATCTAACTTTAGAACAAAGTAAGGAACTACTAGAAGTTACAAAAGCAGAATCCGGAGATTTTAAAGAAAGAGATTATGCAATAATTACTTTATTCTTAAATTGTGGAATGCGTTTATCTGAGTTAGTGAATATAAATATAAAAGATATAAATTTTTATGATAATAAATTAAATGTAGTAGGTAAGGGAAATAAAGAAAGAACTATTTACTTAAACAAAGCTTGTATTGATGCCATAAATTCATACTTGGCTGTAAGACCACATGATGGCGTAAAATTCGATTCTAGAGATGCTCTATTTTTAAGCAAAAGAAAAGAACGCATCAGTAACAGAATGGTCCAAGAGATAGTAAAAAAAGAGTTAATAAAGGCTGGACTAGATATAAGTAAATACTCTGTTCACAAATTAAGGCACACTGCTGCAACCTTAATGTATCAGTATGGTGATGTAGATATTAGAGCTTTACAAGTATTATTAGGACATGAAAGTATATCTACTACTGAAATATATACACATGTGGAAAATAAACAAGTAAAGAATGCTGTTGAAAGCAATCCTTTAGCAATGGAAAGCTAGTTTTATACATTATGTTTACTTTTAAGCCAAATAAAGTATGCAGCAATTTCTGCACGAATTTAAAGTACTCGCTCAAGGCGCACCTGTAATGGGTGCGTTTTGTATTGCAAATTTTTATAATGTTATGATATAATTCTTAAAAATTAAATAAAGGAGATTTTTAAATGGAAAAAAAGGAGAAAGAGCATATCAAAATATGTGGAATTAGCATTTGGAGAATTCTGGCATATTTTGTTGTATATAGTGTTGCTGGATTTATTATAGAAACTATATTTGGATTATTAACTAAAGGTGTATTGGAAAGTAGAAAAAGCTTTTTATATGGTCCATTTTGTAGTATATATGGATTGGGAGCAGTATTAATGATATTACCTTTACAAAAATACAAGAAAAATAACTATACATTATTCTTTGCAGGATTTTTTATAGGTTCAATTATTGAATATATGGTAAGCTTAGTTGGAGAACTTATATTTCACATAAAATGGTGGGACTATTCTGACCAGATGTTTAATATAAATGGAAGAATATGCGTTTTATTTTCACTTTTCTGGGGCTTGCTTGCAATTTATTTAATGTCAGATATAAACCCAAGAATAGATAAGTTTATTGACTTTGTGAAATCAAAAATTCCTGCTAATTATATGAAAACTGTTATTATATTTTCAATACTATTTTTAAGCTTTGATTTGGGAATTACAGTTTATGCTTTGCAAATGTTTAGTGTACGTATTATTCATGAAAATAATTTAAATGTATCTAACAAACAATTAATGGATACTCTATATGAAAAAATATATGTTAATGATCAAAAACAAAAAGATTTTATTTATAAATTCTTTGACAATGAAAAAATGATAAAAACATTTCCTAATATAAAAATAGAAGATGTTGATGGTAATATTTTATTTTTCAGAGATTATGTTAAAGATATAAAACCTTATTATTATAACTTCAGAACAAATTCTCATTTAAAATTAAAATATCTTGAAAATGTGGAATAGAATTCACTAAAACAGCTAAATGTTGAAGTTTAGCTGTTTTTTACACAAGGAAATAAGTAGGGAATAGGGGAATAGGCTATTTTTAGAAATGTATAAAAGTATAAAAAAGAAATTTTAAATATTAAAAGAAATTTTAAAACATAAAAATAAATACATAAAAAATTTATTCTATATAAAATATAAAATAAAAATTTCTTAAAAGTATAAAACTAAACTTAAAATAATTTAAAGTAAAAAAATTAGTAATTAAGATTCAGAAATTTTAAAATTTAAAATTTTGTGTAAAGTTAAATTTTTCATATAATTTTTTATTAACGAACATTTGTTAATAATGCTTGTAAATAATTTTACATTATAATTTAATAAAATAATTTAATAAATTTTTTTATAAATATTATATAATTTTAGATTACAAATCCATAATATAATTTTGCAATTATAACACGCTAAAATCGATTTTAAGACATTTTTATATTTAATCAAACAAGTTATATGTTTATGATTAGATATGCTAATTTATAAATCTAGTGTTTATTATATAATTTTTAGTAGAAATGCTGATTTTTAGTCATTTATTAAAAATGCTCGAAAAAGGCTAAAAAAGCGACGCTCTAAAATCGATTTTAAGGCGTTTTTATTTTTTAGACATATAACTTGTTGTCTGAAAAATAGCTTAATATTTAAAATATAACCAATAATCAAATATTTATAAAAAAATTATATAATTCAGATAAAAATATATTAATATAAATTATTAATATATAATAATAAAATATTTGAAATAAAATTTATATGAATAAAAATTTAAAAAGGCTTAGAATCGATTTTAGAAGGTTAAAAATAAGTGAGTAATAAACAAAATTATAAATATAATAATTAGATTGAATATAAAGTAATAAACTATAGACATATATACTATATAAGCTCAATAATAGCTAAAAGTAGCAGTAGAGGAACTATACAGCATATATAAACAAATTCCTCTCCACTCAATTGCACAAAACTTTGATTTTGCGCAATTGCATATTTATATTTTAAGGCATCCTCTCTATATGCCCTAAAATATAAATATACAATAATTACCTTATTTTGAATTTTTTAAAAAATATGACATCTTATCTAAAAACTCATTATTATTTTTTGTTGCAACCATTTGTGTAATTAATTCTTCAGTAACATCTGCAACTGACATTGTTGACATAGCCTTTCTTAATGCAAATACTGTTTCTAATTCTTTTGGTTCTAATAATAATTCTTCTCTTCTAGTTCCAGATTTATTTATATCAATTGCTGGGAAAATTCTCTTTTCTGATAATTTTCTGTCTAAGTGAACTTCCATATTACCAGTACCTTTAAATTCTTCAAATATAACATCATCCATTCTGCTTCCTGTTTCTATTAATGCAGTAGCTAAAATTGTTAAGCTTCCCCCATTTTCTATATTTCTGGCTGCACCGAAGAATTTTTTAGGTTTATGTAATGCACTTGGATCTAAACCACCAGATAATGTTCTTCCTGAAGATGGTATAGATAAGTTATATGCTCTTGCTAAACGTGTAATACTATCTAATAATATAACTACATCCTTCTTTTGCTCTGTTAATCTCTTAGCCCTTTCTAGTACCATTTCTGCTACTTTTACATGGTGCTCAGGCAATTCATCAAAAGTAGAATATATAACATCTCCTTTGATGCTACGTTTCATATCTGTAACTTCTTCTGGACGTTCGTCTATTAAAAGTACTATTAATTCTATTTCTGGATTATTTGTTGTAATACTATTTGCAATCTTTTTTAATAATGTAGTTTTTCCAACTTTTGGTGGAGCAACTATCATCCCTCTCTGGCCTTTTCCAATTGGTGACATTAAGTCAATGATTCTCATTGCATATTCATTTGGAACTGTTTCAAGTCTGATTCTTTCTTCTGGATAAATAGGTGTTAAATCATCAAATTTTTGTCTTCTATATGCCTTTTCTGGTGCTTCTCCATTAACTTCACCAACATATATTAATGCTGGGAATTTTTCACCTTCCTTTGGCAATCTTGCAATACCTTTTATTTTGTCTCCTTTGTCTAATCTGAATCTTCTAATTTGTATAGGTGATATATATACATCTTTTGGTGTTGATAAATAATTTTCTCCTCTCAAAAATCCATACCCATCTGGTAATACTTCTAATATTCCTTCAACAATTTCATCGTCTGCATTTGTAAGCTTATATGATCCATTTGATGGTTCTGCTATATTACCAGAAGTTACATCTGTTTCAATATATTCCTCAGCATGAGCATTAGATTCGATTGTTTCATCACAAGCTTGTCCTGAAAGATCATTTTCAGACAATTCTTGTATTAGTTCATCTTTTTTTAGCTTTGAACTATTTTTTATTTCTTTTTCCTTTGCAAGTTGACGTAGCTCAACTAATGTATAATTTTCTAAATTCATACACTTTCCCCCATATTATAAAATTTATATATTAATTCTTACTTAATTATTATTTGGAATTATAAAACTAGAATTTAAAATTTAATTAAGATAACTGAATAAACAAGTATAATATAACGAGAGAAGAGTGAATCTCTTTTCTCATTATATTTGTGATTTATATAAAATTATTTACTGATATCTATGTATACTTTTTCATTTGGTAAATACATATCTAATTTTTCTCTTGCCACTTGCTCGATATATTCTTTAGAATTTATATTTGATTTTGTTTCAAGTAATTTTTCTTTTTTCTCTTCTTCAGTAGCAATTTGCTCTGAATACCTTTCACTGTCTGCTTTATAAGCATTTAATTCCTTTTGTTGAACAAAAAAAGTATAAACAACATAAATTAAAGTTGCAATAATTATAATTCTTTTAAAATTTATTTTTTTATTTTTCATCTGTATCTTCATTCCTTAATCAATTTCTTGTAATATTATAACATACCCTAATTATCTTTTCTACATTTTTCATAAAATTCCTTCTTTTTCCTGCAATTTAATTTTATTTTTTGATTTTTTCTTCATTATATTAGTCGTATTATGAAATATTTTTTTGAAAAATGTAGATATTTTTTTGACTAAAAATTTTATAGGTTTAATAATTAAAAAATTAGTTATTTTTATAATTAAATTTACTGGATAAGAAATTATTTTTTTTATAAATTTTATTATGATAACTGAACATCTCACAATATATTTGCTAAGTGTTAACATATATATTAATACTCCTAATGAAATTCCAACAAATATATAACTTCTAATTTCTCCATTATTAAATTTGAATATAGAAAATAATATAACAAAACCTGCTAATATCCAAAACAAAATATCTTGCAAAGTCGTTAGCCAATCAGCTGTTTTAAAACTTCTACGTAATATTCTAAAAATATCAAATAAAACTCCTATAACTATTCCCGTGGCTGTAAAAGCAATTAAGCAAAATAGTTGCTCCATTTTAAACTCATTCCCTTCAATTTGAGCTTTACGCTGTGAAAATTCTAATTATTTTGCAATACCTTATTTAAAGATTTTTCCTAGAATACCTCCACTCTTCTCCATACTATCTTTTTCACTATATGCAAGTTGATATATTGCTCCATCTATTGTTACTTCTGATGTGTCCAAGCTTAATTTATTTATTCTTAAATTTTCTCCTTTTACTGTAAGCAAACCTAACTCAGTTTCTAAAATAACTATCTGATCATCAAAACTAAGTACATCTAATACTCCTGTAATATTTAATTTTTCTCTATTCTCTAAAACAATATTTTGAATTACATTTGTCATACTTGACATTGATTTTCTTTCTTCTAATGGCATATCCTTCACTCCTTAAAAACAAGTCTATTTATATATATTCAGGTCTTGTCTCATTTAGAACAAAAATAAAGGAAAGTATTTATTACTTTCCTACAATTGTTCCTATTTCATCATTAAATGTATTTTTAACTATTATTTTTACACCATACTTTTTAGCTAATACTACACACCTATCATGTAAGACTTTAGCGCCATTCTTAGCCATTTTTTCCATATCATCATAAGAAATATAATCTAACTTTTTAGCGTTTTTATGCTTATATGGATCTTTATCATAAACACCATTTGTATCTGTAAAAATATAGCATTCATCCTGTTCCAAAGCAGCTGCAATCGCAATAGCTGTCGTGTCTGAGCCATTTCTTCCTAATGTTGTTATTTTGTTATTTTCATTTATTCCTTGAAATCCTGTTATAACCACAACATCATTAGTTTCCAGTTCACTCCAAATCATTTTAGGGTATATGTCTTGAATTTTAGCCTCTGTGTAATTTGAATCTGTTACTATTCCGGCTTGCCATCCTGTTAATGAAACAGCTTTATAGCCTAAGCTATGTAATAATATTGCAAACTTGCTACACGCCATTTGCTCTCCAACAGACATTAGAACATCCAGTTCTCTTTTATTTGGTTCATCTGTCAATTCTTTTGCTTCCTTTATTAAATTATCTGTTGTTTTACCTTGCGCTGATAAAATAGCAACTACCTTTTCCCCACTCTCTAAAAATGAAATAGTCTTTTGTGCAGCTAGTTTTAGCTTATTAGTATCAGCAATTGAGCTTCCTCCAAATTTAATTACTTTCATAAGAACCACTAATCCTTATACAAAAAATACAAGCCAATTTAATTTTAAACTTGACTTGTATATAATATGTTTATCAAATTTTTTTGTTACTTTTCCAAATTAAATTTTAAATAACTATCAATAAATCCATTTAAATCTCCATCCATTACAGCTTGAACATTTCCGACTTCATAATTAGTTCTATGGTCTTTTACTAAAGTGTATGGGCAAAATACATAAGAACGAATTTGGCTTCCCCATGCAATATCCATTTGTATACCTTTTAATTCATCAATTGTATCTTTTTGTTCCTTTTCTTTTAAATTTAATAATTTGGATTTTAGCATTTTCATTGCAGTATCTCTGTTTTGAAATTGTGAACGTTCAGTTTGACATGCTACAATAATTCCTGTTGGAATATGTGTTAGTCTTACTGCAGATGATGTCTTATTTATATGTTGACCACCTGCACCAGACGCTCTATAAACATCCATTTTTATATCATCAGGATTAATATCTAATTCAATATCATCTGTTATTTCTGGTAAAACCTCAACAGAAGCAAAAGATGTATGTCTTCTTCCACCTGCGTCAAATGGTGAAATTCTAACTAATCTATGTACTCCCATTTCACCTTTTAAGTATCCATAGGCATAATCACCATTCACAGAAAATGTAACACTTTTTAACCCTGCTTCATCACCTTCAAGATAGTCAAGTTCTTTTACTTCATAACCATTAGCATTTGCCCATCTTGTATACATTCTATATAACATTTCAGCCCAATCTTGAGCCTCTGTTCCTCCAGCACCTGGATGAATGGTTAGTATTGCATTATTGTTATCATACTTTCCAGATAATAAAGTGGTTATTTCCAATTTTTCTATGTTTTTTTCTAATGTATCTGTAGACTTCAACAACTCTTTCGCTAATTCTTCGTCTTCTTCAACTTGTAAAAGATCACTCATTTCAAGTAAATTATTGAGTTCATTATTTAATTTTTTAAAGCCTTCTACTTTTGATTTTAAGCTATTAATTTGTTTTAAAACTTTTGAGCTATTATCTGTATCATTCCAAAAATCGTTTTCAGTTGTTTTACTTTCTAACTCTTTTAACTCTTTTTCTTTGTTTTCTACATCAAAGTGAATCACCTATCTGTTCTAAACGTTTTTTTAGTTCTTGTAATTTTTTAGAGTTTTCTTCTAAATCTAACATCTTCTCACATCCTTTTCAAAAATCAAAATCCAGCCAAATATATGCTGACATTTACTACTTCCTTCTTAATCTTAATGCATTTAATACTACTGTTAAGCTACTAATTGTCATACTAAACGCTGCTATCATTGGATTTAGTGTGATTCCTAATGGTTGTAAAATTCCTGCAGCAATTGGAATCATACATACATTGTAGAAAAACGCCCAAAATAGATTTTGTTTTATATTTCTTACAGTTTTACTACTAATATCTAATAAATCATTTATTCTTTCTAAGTTGTCATTTATAATAACTACTTGAGCTGAATCTCTTGCAATATCTGTACCACTTGATACAGAAACCCCAATATTAGCAGTTACTAAACTAACACTATCATTTATTCCATCTCCACACATCATTACTAATCCTTTTTCCTTTAGTTTGTTTATAGTTTCAGCCTTTTCTTTTGGAGTAACATTTGCAACAACATTTGTTATTCCTATTTGATTAGCAATTACGTTTGCTGTTTTTTCATTGTCACCTGTTAGCATTACAACATCAATGTTTTTGTTCTTTAGCTCTGTTATTACTTGTGGAACATTCTCTTTTATAACATCACTTACACCTAACAAGGCTACTAGCTTTTTATTTAAGCTTACAAATAAAATACTATTTCCATCACTTATTAGTTTTTGCTCATCTTCGCTATTTGCTAGTTCAACATTATTTTCTAACATTAGTTTTTTATTACCAATTAAATAATGCTTTTCATCAGCTGTTTTTCCCTCTATTCCAAATCCAGGAATAGCTTTAAAATCTTTTACATCTATCAACCTAATATTATCTTCTTGTGCTTTATTTACAATTGCTCTTGCTATTGGATGTTCTGATTTATTTTCTAGACTTGCTATATCTTTTAATAATTCTTTTTCATCTTTATTACTATAGTTATACATCCTAGAAACTGTTAAAGTTCCTTTTGTCAATGTTCCTGTTTTATCAAAGCAAATAGTCTTTACTTTATGAGCATTTTCTAATGTCTCACTTGATTTTACTAATATACCTTTTCTGCTTGCATTTCCAGATGCAATAACAATTGCAAGTGGAGTTGCTAAGCCAAGACTACAAGGGCATGCCACAACTAATATGCTTACAAATATATTTATTGCAACAGAAAAATCCTTAGAAATTATTAACCATATACCAAATATAATTATAGCAATTACTAAAACAGTTGGTACAAAATATCCACTTATTTTGTCTGCTATTTTAGCTATTGGAGCTTTTGTACTTGTTGCTTGTGCTACTAGTTTTACTATTTCTGACACAGTTGATTCTTTTCCTATTTTCTCTGCTCTATATTGAATTGTTCCTTCATAATTTATACTTCCTGCAATTACTTTAGAGCCTACTTCTCTTTTTACAGGTACACTCTCCCCTGTTATAAATGATTCGTTTATATGTGTAGTTCCTTGAACAACCTCTCCATCAACTGCTATTTTTTCACCTGGTTTGCAAATAACAATATCACCTTTTTTAATTTCATCTAATGTAACTTTTACCTCTTGTCCATCTTTCAAAATCGTTGCATTATTAGGAGTTATTGTCATAAGCTGTTTTAGCGCCTCTTTGGTTTTATCTTTATTTTTGTTTTCAATATATCTGCCTATCTCAATAAAAAATATAACAATTGCAGCTGATTCATAGTATAAATTTTCTACGTACTGAGTATTTCCTTTTAATATTTGAATTGTACCATATATACTATATATGAAACTTGACAATACTCCAATCATTACTAAAGTGTCCATATTAGGTGTTTTGTGTATTAAGTTTTTATATCCACTTTTTAAAATATCTTTTCCTAAGATTATAACAATTACAGTTAGTACTAATAATGCAATTGCATAATTTACAGGATGATGCATCATATTTAAAAATGGAATAGCTGGTAAACCTACCATGTGTGCCATTGATATATATAATATAACTAATGATATTATTGTTATTGCAATTAGTTTATATTTCTCAGTACCTTTTTTCTTACTCTCTTTTTCAAATGTATCAATTCCTAAACTTGTAAATCCTGCTTTTTCTATAAATTTTTCAACTTGCTCTAATGTTAATTTTTGCTCATCATATTCAATATTTGCATTATTCATAACTAAATTTACATTTGCTTGTTTTATTCCATCTTGTTTATTTAAATATTTTTCTAAGCCTGATGAACATGCACTACAAGTCATTCCATCTATTTTTAATAATACTTTTTTCATGTATTATTCTCCTTTAAAACCTGCATCTTCTATTTCTTGAAGAATTGTATTTAATTCTACCTCTTCCTCATTATATTTTATATCTGCCGATTTTTCTTCTAAGCTTACTTTAGCACTTTCTATTCCGTCTACATTATTTAATATTTTTTCTAATCTATTAGAACATCCTGCACAATGCATTCCTTCTATTTTTAATTTAATTTCTTTCATTTTATATACCTCCTAAATTTATTATGCTTTATTTAGTAAAGATTATACTTTTAAAGATTTAGCAAAATTATATATATACACAGCAATTACGATTACAAGTAAACCAATGCTTGCAATTTGATTTGGTGTAATTAAAATTCTAAGATGATCATACCTTAGCATGTCCAAAAACAGTTTAGTTAATATAGTTACTATTAGAGTTATATATGTAATCCATTTGTTCTTTTTCAAGCTATTACATACAATGAATATAACTAAAAATGATATTGTTTCAGCAATTTGGATTGGAAATAGTGAAATATTTAGTCCATCAACATAAGTTACTGAAAAAATTCCGTTATATGGAATTCCATAACAACATCCTGCTAGAAAACAAGCAACTTTTGTACCACTATATACTAATGGTAATGATAAAGCTGTGTATTTAATAATTTTACTATTTGTTGGATGAATTTTTTCAAAAACAATTGATGCAATAAGAACTCCAATTAGCCCACCGTAAGATGATAATCCTGATTTTAAAAAGCTATTGTTTCCTGATATAATAAAAGTATATAGCTTTCCAAAAACAAATGCAAAAACAACATACATAATAAAGAAAAGATATATTTTTTTATATTCGCATTTATCTTTTTTTAATGACAAATATACATATATCATTCCTATAATTACTGAAGTCACTATAATTAAGTTATATACCCAAATCGGTGATTTATGTAATATCATAATTTATACCTCATAATCTTTTCCAGGTTATTATATCATATAATAACAATTTTGCACTAATTTTTTATAAAAAGTAAAGATGTTAGTATACTTCCAACATCTTTACTTTAAATTAACTAATATAATTATTTTCCACAACAGTTCTTATACTTCTTACCCCTTCCGCAAGAAGACTTTATTTCTGTATTATCAATACTATTTTCCCAATAAATTTTGGAGATAAATATATTCTATCTCCTATTAATTTTTTAAAATATTTCATATATTATCACTTTTTTTATTTATCTTGAAATTCTTTTAAATATCTATTTGTAAATTCTTCTAGTTTATTTTTATTATTCTCTAATTTTTTCATTAGTTGATTTGCTTCATTATAAGCCATATCATACTCTTCTTTATTTACTTCTAGTCTATTATATGCACCTTGAAGTTCATCTTCATCAAGTAAAATTATTTCTCCTGTAGGAGTTACAACAACATCTAGATATAAATCATCTTCATATGGTACATCATTCTCTTTTCCTATTTTTCTTGCAATATCAAAGTACCATTCTACAATTTGACTATTTTCATCATATATAGCTGTTAATTTTATTTTTGAATTATAATCATAAAATTCAATCCATTTGTATCCATTGTCCAAAATACATTTACCATCGGGTATCGTAATTTTATTAATAATCTCTTTAAAATGGTAATAGCAAATATCTCCTGTAAATTCATTGCTTGCTACCGAATTAATTTTATATAATGTATTTTGTGATTTTTCAGTGACATGCCTATTAGCATATCTTTTATTCAAACTAATCCAATATCTTTGCACTAATTCATTACCAATATATACTTCATTTTCAAGAATTCCACCATTATTTATAATACTTTTTGCAGAGCCTATATTAGTTTTATCACAATCCATTAAAACATTATCAATACCTAATTCTTTACATTTTTTTAATGCCAATCTTATTTGCTCTGTAGCATAACCTTTTCTTCTTTCAGATGGTCTTACACTATCGCCTATATGTCCTCCATATTGTAATAATTTTTCATTTAATTTATGTCTGATTTGTAAATTTCCAACAACTCTATTATCAGATTTTCTTACTGTTAAATATAGTGTTGCAGGAATCCTATTATCTTCAATACTTTCTTCTGATAAATCCTTTTGTACTTTTAGTAGCCATTCTTCAAAATTTTTAATTCTGTCTAATCCACCATCTCCTGCAATTTCATACTCTCCATTATCAAAAAATTCTTGTAGATATTCTTCAACTTGAGTTTTATATTCTGGCGTTGGAAACACTAATTCTAGTTCATCTTGTATTTTATTCATTCCTATCACTTTCCTCCTTATAAAAATAAGCCTCACAAAGAAATCCTATTAAGACTCCTTTGCAAGACTTTTAAAATCTATACACAGTGTAAATAACCATCTATCTAGGTTATCCTATATCGCTCAAAATTTAATTATTTTTTAGATATACTCTTAAAACTTTTTTTATTTTAACATAAATTTTCACGGTTGTCAAATAGCTTGTGTAAACTTTATATGTTTTTATGAAAGAAATGTGATAATGTCTTAAGTAAAGAAATGAGAAAATGTCCCAACTAATAAAATTTTGTTTTCTTAAATGATATACCATTGTTATCATTTAAATCCTTTATAAAGAAAACTTATCCAACTAATCTCGCAAAAAAGTTTCTTTACTTATCACTTTAGTAAAGAAACTTTCTTTATATTCTACTAAATTTATAAAACCACCTATATTGTCTCCTGATTTTTCTGTAATTGATTTTTTTATATCTTCATCAGACATAGTTGCAATTTCCTGTAATTCTCCTATGTTTCTTCCCAATATTGATCATCTGTTAAAAACTCATAAGCTGATGCAATCAAGCCCTCCCAATAATCAAATGATGTATTTGGTATTTCTCTTTTTATATCTTCAAATGTATTTTTGCATTCTTCTTTATCTTCTAAATCAGTTTCATCTAATTTTTTTAATATGTTTATAAATTGATCTAAACTATTGGCTATTATTTGTAATGATGACCAATCATCGTGAAACATAGAGTATATTGGCAATTCTTCCTCATCTATTTTTGCTATTATTGGATCTCCACAACAAGAATCATTTCCTATAACAACATATTCCTCTCCAATCCAATCTTCTATTAGCTCACCTGTTAATCCATTATATCTATAACCTGCTTGTGCCTCTTCTATTTCATCTTTTCCATATATATGAATATCACTAAGCCCTACTTCTATATCATTTATATCTATATTAAATATTTTCTCTGGTACTTTTAACATATTTTAATTTCTCCTTTTTTACTCAAATTGATTTGCAAGTTGGTCTATTGTTACTCCACCTTTACAATACCAATCTATCTCAACATAGTCTATCTCTTTAATACAATAATAGACCTCTTATCCTTTTCTAGCAACGAAAAATCCTTTTTATCTTCATCAAATAATCTTTCTATTTTTACAAGTCTGTTATGGCTAAATGTTTCGTGTAATACAATTGCAACATCATTATCAGTAGTATAATAATCTTCTTCTAAATAATATGGATCAAAAATATATGCAAAAATATCATCCATTTTTGTAATTAAAACATAATGTTCACCACCCTGCCAACAACGAGCAATTATAACTGAACTTCCATTTAAACTTTTTTTCATACTCTCAACATCAACTTTATCTGCGTTTAATATTTTACATTTTAAATTAAATTCGTCATTTTTATTAGCATAATCAACAAAATGTTTAGCCAATAATTCTGCATTATGTGTTGATGTTCCACCTTTTCCTGTTATTCCTTCTGAATTTTTAACATCAAGAGTGAGTTTATATATTTCTTTTAACAGCTCTATTGGTATATCCTCCCTGTCATATAAATACGCCAATGCATTAACAAATGAAGTTGTTCCACAGTCATATTCTGTGTTCTGATATCTCAAAGGTATTTTCATTTTTTTCTCCCCTCAATATTTATAAATATTTTAATAATTCTTCAAATTCTGTATATCCAAATTTACTATTTAAATGTCCACCATTCTTTATTACAAATTGTTTATCAGAAATAGTATCAGCAAAATCTTTTTCAACCTCATATTTTACATACGCCTGTTGGAAAATCTGGTGTATAAACTTCTAATTCTTTCTTTTCTATTTCTTTTCTTAAGTAAGGAAACCAATTAACAAATGAATTTCCAAAACTTCCATGTATTATAAAATAATTGTTCATAGAGTCATAAATAAAATCTGGCTTAATGTCTAATTGATTTATCATTGCAGTTTGTTTAGCAAGTTCTTTTATTATTTCTTTATTTGCTTTTTGATTTAATTCAAAATAGTTTTTACCATCAATATATTCAAATACACAAATATCATAATGATTTTTTTTATAATCCAACTCTAATACAATATCATTATTTATCTTTAAAGGTTTAGGTGCATTTATTTGACTATTGGCTACTACTCGTATTCTTTCTAAATAATTAACTATATCTTGTCTTGTTCTAATATTATTAAAAATCTTAACACAATACTTACCCTTTGTTGTAGTTAAATAATAGTTATAATCTTCATATCCAATAGTTATTAACTCATTTGAAATAAAACCACCTAAATTATATTGACTACATATTTGCTCTGATATATTCTTTAAATCAGTATTAAGTCCTATTCGCTTATTAAAAATTACAATTAACCAATTATAATAATAACATACTCCCTAGTTTTTTACCACAATTCTACCAAAATTTCTATAAGAATTTCTTTATGTAATAAGGCTATTTCTTGAAATTCAGAAATAACCTTGTTTTTATCAATTTGTTTTAAAATAATTAAATTGTGAAGTCTTACTTACTTCATAAGCATTCCACATTATAGTTTGACTAGAAGCAGGATCAACCTTCATAACATTGACAGAGTCTATACCTGTGACTGCAACCCAATGTTGATTGCCCGGTATTCAAATACTCATTGTATGCAATAATACCTGCTTGTTTTGCCTCACTTTTTGTTGCGAACCCTGATTTGTTTTTAAATTTTCTTTTTCCATCGATTGAAGCAATTTCAAATTTATATTGATATACTTCTCCTCTTTTTTGAACTGTTACATCAGCCATAATAATCTCTCCTCCATTTACATTTGAGTAAATGAAAAAGTTGGCACGAATGCCAACTTTATATTGTTTGCAAAAATGTTTGCATAGAGATTTCTTTGTTTTACAAGGCTTTCCGACGATTTTGTTTTCAATTTTTTTTGTTTGCAAACAAATTGCAAACATTTTGCTATTTTTAGCACTTTTTTGAACTTTTCAAAATCTCGCAAACCCTTATTTTATGTGTTATTTACCACAACAGTTCTTATACTTCTTACCGCTGCCACATGTTCGAGTTTTTATAATATTTATTATACTATAAGTATTATCTGTATTAGTTGTATTTACTCATGTTTCAGTTTTTGAAATATCAGTATTATTTGTATTTATTGTACTTATTTTATCTATTAATATTTTTCGCTTGGCGACATTGTCTACATCGTTATTTGTCTATATATAATTAATTAAGATATATTTTCTTAATTCTTCATCAGTATAACACACTAAAAAAAATTATACAATGCTTTTTTCTTCAATTCGAGCTATAAATTCAATAATTAATTCAATAACATTTTTGAATTCAATTCCATTAGCATATTTATTTTTCTTACTATAAATATTCCACTTTTCATTTATTCTTTCATATGTACTAATTTCTTTTAATATAATTTCATAATCTTTATAATACTCTAAAGATTCTCTTTTTATTAACGTATTATTCAATGCACTTCTAAAATCTGCATTATTAATTTCATCTTTCATATTATGCAAGAAAAAATATACATCATAATAGTCTTTCATTCTTGTATTATATTTTCCTCTTCTTAAGATTGTCTCGATTTTTTCAGCTAAAATTGTCTCAATATTATACGAATCAATTATTATCTTTTTATTATCAAATATAGATATGTACTCAAATTTTAATTCTCTTGGTGTAACTTCATCTCCTGTTGAAATATCAATTTCTAATTCAACTTTTAAGTTATCAAATTTACCTATTATATGATATTTATTCCCACCATACTCATCATCTTCACGAATATCTGTTATATTTATAATTTTAAATTTTACTCCATCTTCAAGATCAATAGATAAAATTTGATTCAATACATTTACCATTTTTTCTTTTGATACATCAATTCCTTTAATTGTAACATCCATATCTCTTGTTGTTCTACTTTCAATGCCTAACATTGCAGATAAAAGTAAACCACCTTTTAAAATAAAATTATCTCTATATCCTGAAACTGATATCCTTTCTAATATTCTTTCAAACATAAATCTTTGATATACTTCTAACTGTGTTAAATTATTATCTCTTGCAATTTGTTTTGACTTTTCAAATAAATCTATATATTTCATTTTACATCAGCACCTCCATAATATCTATGACTTTTTCGTCCACATTAAATATCTTTGAATATTCTTCTAATCTTTCTAAATTTTTATTTTTTTGCTTGAAATAGTTCTTTATAATCTTATTATATAATTCTGCATCCACTGAATTTTTATTTTTTATAATATCACATATACATCTTTCTTGATTATAAATAATTATTGGATTTCCACATGGACTCGTTAATGTTGTAATTCCAATATTAAATTTTTCTTCATTAACATAATGAATATCAATATTCTCGTTTATATTATTGTGGCTTAATGTTGTTACTTCCATTTTATACGGTGCTCTATCACTCAATCCCCACAAATAACAAGCTGTATTATACGAAAAAACAATATTAGAGAACCTTTTTTGTAATATATAAAACTCATCTTCAAATGTATTATAATCTATATAAATCCCTTGTGCTACTTTTCTTATTATTTTTTTCTCTATAAGACTAGGAATCATTGGTTTAGAAATCCCTATATTTATTAATTCTGAAGTTGTAATATATCCATGATTTTCTTTCAAAAAATTTTTTATTTCCATATATAGCCACCTCTTTACTTTTTCTCGTATATTATAACATATTTACGAGTAAAAGTAAAGAGGTGATGAATCATTTATCTATTTAGTATGAAAGAAATGTGATAATGTCTTAAGTAAAGAAATGAGAAAATGTCCCAACTAATAAAATTTTGTTCTCCAAAAATGATATAATAATTATCATTTTAATTTAAGGGAGGACTTATGAGAAAGGTTGTGTTGACATTGAAAGAAAAACAAAAATATGATGTTATCAAAAAATTAGTTGAAACTAATGGCAATAAAGAACGTGCAAGGATTAAATTAGGATTAAAGAGTATTCGCCAGATAAATAGATTAATTGCTGGATACAAAGAATTTTGATGAGGTTCTACCTACTAAACCAAAGAAAATTTATATACCAAGGATGACTCATCCGTTTAAAAGGGAATCTTTTGAAAAGTTTATTGAAAAACAAGTTCTAAATTTTCAAAAAGAACTAGAAAATGTTTCATAAAATTTAGCCCTAAAAACTAAATTTTAGGGCTAATGTTTAAAAAATTTCGGGACATTTTCTCAAATCATTGACATATATTGAAAAAATATAATTCTTATTATATTCTTTATACAAGGAGGCGATATTTTGAATAATATAAGAGTAGGTTGCTCTGTTCTGATAAAATCAAATAACAAATTATTATTAGGAATTAGAAATAAAGAGCCCAATAAAGGAATGATAATTACACCTGGAGGTGGTGTTGAATTATTTGAAAGAATGGAAGATACTGTAAAAAGAGAAATAATGGAAGAAACAGGTTTAGAAATCACAAATATCAAACAATTGAAAACATATGAGATTATTAATAAGCCAGATGAACATAGAATTATTATTTACTGGTCAGCAGATTATGATAAAAATTCAGTACAATCAGCAACTGACTTAGCAGATGCTAAATTTTATAGTAAAGAAGAAATCAAAGAACTAGATAAATTAGGAAAATTAAGTAGTATTACAAAACAAGTTTTATCTGACAACAATTGGCTATAAAACATAGAACTAGGTATTTTTATCTATCTAGTTCTATGTTTTTACTAATTGATCTTTCAATATTCCATACTTCAAATACACAAAATTTGTCTTCATATATATTCATCATAAGCTTTCATTCCTGCCATTAATGCTTCATTTTTGGTTTTGAATCCTGATTTGCTAATGTATTTTCGTTTTCCATCTACTTTTGCTATTTCAAATTGATATTGATATACTTTACCACGTTTTCTAATATTTACCATTTTTACCTCCATTCCTCTATATTTTTACACAGAAAAAAAAGAAATGTCAACATATATTCTATGTCTACATTTCTTTATTTTCAGCATTTCTTGTTCGCATTTTGATATTTTTGTTGACAAAACGAACTTGTTTTACAAATTTCCATTTTATAAAATTCCCGTACAACTCTCTATTTAAGCTACTTTCCACAGCAATTCTTATATTTTTTCCCCGAACCACATGGGCAAGGATCATTTCTTCCTACTTTTGGTTCGTTGTTTACAACTGGAGTGTTTGATACTGATGTTCTTGGTGCATTATTATCTGTTTGGTTTGCTAAGCCTTCACCTGTAATTTTTACTGAAGATGTTCTTTGAACATTACCTTCCCTTTTTCTTGCATTCATTAAGAATTTTACAACATCAGTTTGAATGTCTAGGTTCATTTGTTCAAACATATCAAATCCTTCAATTCTGTACTGAACAACTGGGTCTTTTTGACCATAAGCTTGAAGACCTATTCCATCTTTTAGTTCATCCATTGCATCTATGTGATCCATCCATCTGTCATCAACTATTTTAAGCATAACAACTCTTTCAAGTTCTCTCATCTCTGGTTCGCCAATTTCTTTTTCTTTTTCATTATATAAGCTATGAATTTTATCTTTTAGTTCTTCTGCTACATCATGTGCTTTAATTCTATCTTTATGAAGCGCATTTAAGTCATCTACTCCATATATTTCTTTAATCTCTTGTTCAAATCCTTCGATATTTAAATTGTCTGTATCTGCTAAATACTCGTTAGATGTAGCGTCTGCCAAAGAATCCATCATTTTTGTAATATGTTCTTTTAAGTTCTCTCCATCAAGTACTTTTCTTCTTTCATCATATATAATAGTTCTTTGTACGTTCATAACATCATCATAAGAAAGTACATTTTTACGAATGCTAAAGTTCTTACCTTCTACTTTCTTTTGAGCATTTTCTACTGCATTAGAAATGATTTTTGATTCAATTGGCATATTTTCATCAGCTCCAAGAGTGTCATAAACTCTTGTAATCATATCTCCTCCAAATATCTTCATCAAATCATCATCTAAGCTGATATAGAATCTTGATTCTCCTGGGTCACCTTGACGTCCGCTACGTCCACGAAGCTGATTATCAATTCTTCTTGATTCATGACGTTCAGTTCCTATGATTTTTAGTCCTCCAGCAGATATTACTTTTTCCTTTTCATCTTTAATTTCATTGTCATATTTTGTTTTTAGCTCTTTGAATTTATTTCTTGAAGATATTATTTCTTGATCTTCTGTTTCGTTAAATGCTGTTGCTTGTTCAATTTGATCTTCTGAATAACCAAATTTTCTCATTTCTTGTTTTGCTAAATATTCACTATTACCTCCAAGCATAATATCGGTACCACGTCCAGCCATGTTTGTTGCAATTGTAACTGTTCCAAACTTACCAGCTTGAGCTATAATTTCAGCTTCTTTTTCATGGAACTTAGCATTTAATACTTGGTGTTTAATACCTTCTTTTTTAAGCATATTACTTAATTTTTCAGATTTTTCAATAGATACTGTACCAACTAATACTGGTTGTCCTTTTTCATTGCTTTTCTTTATATCTTCAATAACAGCTCTGTATTTAGTATTTTCATTTTTATAAATAATATCATGATGATCATCACGTATCATTGGTTTATTTGTTGGTATTTCGATTACGTCTAATTTATAAATTTCTTCAAATTCTGCTTCTTCTGTCATAGCAGTACCTGTCATACCAGCAAGTTTACCATACATTCTAAAATAGTTTTGGAATGTAATTGTTGCTAATGTTTTTGATTCATCAGCTATTTTAACATGCTCCTTTGCCTCAATTGCTTGATGAAGACCATTATTATATCTTCTTCCATACATAATTCTTCCTGTAAATTCATCTACAATAAGAACTTCTCCATCTTTTACTATATAATCAATGTCTTTTTTCATAATTCCATGAGCACGAAGAGCTTGGTTTATATTATGCACTAGTTCTGAGTTTTCAATATCATTAAAGTTTTCTAAGTTAAATTCTTTTTCAGCTTTTTGAATACCTTTTTGTGTTAAAGAAGCTGATTTTGCTTTCAAGTCAACAATGTAGTCATATTTTTCATTATCTTCAGCTTGTTCTTGATTCTTTATATCTTCTTCAACTAAAACTTTAGGTGATAATCTTGAAACAAAACTATCAGCCTTTTTATATAAATCTGATGATTGTGCACCACGTCCAGATATAATTAATGGTGTACGTGCTTCATCAATTAAAATACTATCAATCTCGTCGACTATAGCATAATTTAATTCTCTTTGAACTAATTGATTTTTATATATAACCATATTATCTCTTAAGTAGTCAAATCCAAATTCGTTATTAGTTCCATAAGTTACATCTGATGCATAAGCTGCTCTTTTGGCATCAGGTTCCATTCCACTAATAACTAATCCAACTGTTAGACCAAGAAATTTGTATAGTTTTCCCATCCATTCACTATCTCTTTTAGCAAGGTAGTCATTAACTGTGACAACGTGTACTCCTTTACCTGTTAATGCATTTAAATATACTGGTAATGTAGCAACAAGTGTTTTTCCTTCACCTGTTTTCATTTCTGCAATTCTTCCTTGATGTAAAATGATACCACCAATAAGTTGAACATCAAAATGACGCATTCCTAAAACTCTTTTTGAAGCTTCTCTCACAACTGCAAATGCTTCTGGTAGAATACTATCAAGTGTTTCGCCTTTTGCTAATCTATCTTTAAATTCTACTGTTTTATTTCTAAGTTCATCATCTGATAGTTTTTGAACTTCTGGTTCTAAACTATTTATTTTCTCCACTATTGGTTTCACTCTTTTAACTTCTTTTTCACTGTATGTTTTAAATAATCCCATTGTTTAACTTCCCTTCTAAAATTACATTACTTCGTAAACTATATCATTTTTTAGGCAAATTATCAAGGTTATTTGAAATTTAATCATAAAAAATTCACATTACTATTAGTTTATATAAATACAATATTTTACATTGATTGTACATATTTTTTGATTTTATTAATATATTGTTACAAAGGTGTGATAAGTATGTTTATTTATAATTTAAAAGTAGATGGAAACAAATTAGGAAAAATCTTCTTAGGTATTTTATTATGTATTATGATAATAATAACAGCAATTGTCGTTTACCGAATTTTAGGAAACAACTATTTTAAAACTAGTGACAATTCAGAACCACTTAAGGTTCAAGAGCTAACTGTTAACAACTACACTAATGTTTTAAAAACCGTTCATGATAATATAGATGAATACATTGGAATGAAAATAAAATTTTCTGGTTATGTGCATAGAATGATTGACTTTAATGATAATCAATTTGTTTTAGCTAGAAATATGGTTATTTCTTCAGATTTTCAAACAGTTATAGTTGGCTTTTTATGTGAATGTGATACCGCAAAAGAATTTGCTGATCAGACTTGGATTGAAGTCGAAGGAGAAATTTCAAAAGGCAACTATCATGGTGATATGCCAATTCTAAAAATAACTAGCATAACAAAAATTGACAAACCTTCAGATGAATATGTATATCCTCCAGATTCAGCATTTGTTCCAACATCCGCAATATTTTAAAACTAAAAAACGACTTACAAGAATTTCTACGCAGTGCAAACTGCTAGAAATTCTTGTAAGTCGCATATTTATCTTCTACGGAATTTACTCCTACTAGGAGTAAATTCCTAGAATATGAAAAAGAGCTAAATGATAGCTCTTTTTTTCATCTTTCAAATATAGATTTAACAACACCTTTATCAATAAATGTTGCAAATATGTTTTTTAAAACAATCAAAATTATTGGCCCTACAAACATTCCAATAATTCCAATAAATTTAAACCCTGTATACATTGCAATTAAAGTAAATATTGGATGTATTCCTATTTTTCCACTTACGATCTTAGGTTCTATAAATTGTCGTACTACTGACATTATAATCCATAAAACTAAAATCCATAATGCTAGATTCAAATCTCCTGAACATGCAGTTATTATTGCCCATGGAATCATGAAAGTACCCGCACCAAAAATCGGTAGTAAATCAACAAAACCAATAATTAGAGCCATTAATAATGGATATTCTACATTCAACCCTAAAAAATGATAAATATATAATCCAATTAAACAAATTATAAAAGAAATAAAAATAAGAGTAACTTCTGCTTTTAGGTATTCACCAAGTGACTTTGCTAATTCTTTTATATGAATACCTATTTTTCTTACCCATTTTTGTGGCAAATGATGTTCTAATTGGTCAATCATATAAACTTTATCAACACATATAAAATATAATGATAAAATTGTTACAACTGTATATACTCCTATTGTAGGAACTGATGTTAATATATTAATACTTTTTGTTAATGCCGTTTTAGTCCAATTAGTTACATTACCTAAAAAGTCAAACGCTGATTCTTGAATTATTTTCATTATATTATCAGGAATTTTTAGACTATCAAAATTCATCTTTGAAATAATGTTTTGTATTAGTACATATCCTTTTTCAAAATATTCATTTAAATTTGCAAGCAAATTATATGCTTCAGATACTAATGTTACGCTTAACCATACTAAAACTCCAATAATGATTACTATTGCAATTATAAATATAATTATAGAACTTGTTTTTCTTCTAATTTTCATACTTCTCATCATAAATCTTATACAAGGTTCTAGTAAAAGAGAAATTATAAAAGCTATTAAAAATGGCATATAAAAAACTGCTAATTTAAATCCTAAATAGCATCCTAAAACTGCAACCGCAAGTATTATTATATTTTTAAACACCTTTCCCCAATAATTCATATCTATAATCATATATGTAATTGTTCCCCTTCTTTATAATTATCTATTGTGCATTTTTCTTATTGCAACTACAAATATTGTTTAGAGTATCTCCAACTCTCGTATCATCAATATTATTATTAGCTGCTAAATCTCCTAGTGTTAGCATTCCTATAAGTTTATTATCCTCTATTATAGGTATTCTTTTAACTTGATTTTTAGACATTAAATTTTCTGCTTCTTTTACATCTGCATTTGCATCACAACAACAAACTTCACAAGTCATTATTTCACTGACAGGTGTTGTATTTGGATCTTTGTTACAAGCTATACATCTTAGAATAATGTCTCTGTCTGTTACAAGTCCAACTACATTTTGTGAATTATTACATACTGGAACACATCCAATATGTTTGTTATACATCATTGTTACACAATCATGAACTGTACTAGATGGTGTAGCATATTCTACTTCATTACACATACAATCTTTAACTTTCATAATATAATCTCCATTCAAACTTTATTTGATAATTTAAAATTATCAATATTATTTTTGACAAAAATAAAAAAAGATATGCACTTTTTTGCATATCTTTTATTTTGTCAAATTTGTAAATTTTTTCAAAATTATAAATATTCAGAATAATCTATATCCATTCTGTTTATTCCTGGTCCATATGGAGGTCTACCACCTGGAAATGGTGGTCTGCCTGGTCCTACTGGTGGTGGAAAAGGTGGACGTGGAGGTATTGGCCTTGGTGGTGCAATTACTCCCCCGCCAAGTAATCTTTGCAAAATTAAAATTTTAATCAAATCTCTTAATAATGGATTATTTGTTTGCCTTGTTTCTCTACTTTCATTCTTTATCGTTGTTCTTTTAGGTGTAAGTTCTCTTTTTGCTTCTTGTCTTGCACTTACTTGACTGTTCTCTCTATTTTGAGTTTCTATTTTTATATTTACAACTGTCTCATTTCTTTCAATAAGTTTATATATATCATCTGTCATTTTATCTACTGTTGATTTTGAAATAGTTTCATTGTTTTCTTCACACGCTTTGCACACTAATGGATATATTACATTATAGCTTTCTGGATACAAGGCTTTAATTTCAGCTTCTGTTAAATTATTTTGTACTCGATTTGATGAATATGTATTTTCATTGCTATAATTATATGTCTCATATATATTAGGATCATTTATTGGATAGCCTAATACTTGTCGCATATAATCTTCATAATTTTGGTAATACATACAATACCTCCCATTCTAAATTTAATGTATTATATGTATTATGTTTTAAATCTGTTACAATTATCTAATGATTCCATCTTTTTTCATCTTGTTTATTATTTTTGCATAAACTCTATCTCTTACCCATGGTTCTGATGTTGTTTCTAAAACCTCATTAATAGGAACCCATTTTACTCCACTATTTTCATCTTCTTTTATGTGTATAGCTTCGTTTTCATCAGCTTCTAATAAATATGTTACATTAAGATGAACATGTGAAGCTACATACTTTCCTCTTTTCTCATGACCGTTTACATTGATTATTTCTAATGAATAAATATCTTTAGAAATAGGAGTAACATTCTTTATTCCTGTTTCTTCTTTTGCTTCTTTCATAGCCACATATAGAAGGTCACTATCTCCATCACTATGTCCTCCTGTCCATGCCCACGAATTATATATTTTATGATATATCATCAAGATTTTTGTTCTTTCTTTGTTAAGAATAAATGATGAGCTTGTAAAATGTCCATATTCATTTTGTCTAGTTAACACATCATCAAAATCATCAATATATTTTAGCATCACCTTTTTTTCAACTTCTTCTTGTTCATTATATGGAGTAAACTTTTCTATATTTTCTTTTAAACTATCTACATTTATTTTTATTTTAATTCCTAAAACACCATATTGTTTTTCTTTATCTGGTGAATAAATTTCATACATGCCATTAGCTTTTTCAGTTGCCTTACTTTCATCATTATATAGTTTTAGAAACAACTTCTTAAATGTATCTTCTCTATATAACTCAATAACATCAACTAATAATTTTTCCTGTAAATCTGGCAATTTTGAAAATTCTATTTTATCTCCAATTTTTACTTGTTGTCTTTTTTCATCATATAATCTAAATTCTACTGTTTTTGTTCCATTTTTTATTCTTTCAAAGGGACTTTCATTTAACTTCATTTTGTGTATCATATTTTTTCTCCTCTATTTAATATTAAAGTCTATTGTTCATTATTTTCTCCCGCATTTAATTTCCATTGTCTTTTTATATTTTTTTCTTCTTTCTTTATAATTGCATCATATAAGTTTATATTTAATCTGTTACATATAGAAACTAACACTATAAATACATCTGCAACTTCCTCTTCAATATCTGTATAATTTTCTATTCTTTCATAGTCTACAGATGCTTCTGGTATTGTCTTTCTTATAGCCTTTGCTAGTTCTCCTGTTTCTTCAAGTAATAAAAGCATTTTATCTTGCACTTTTTGTTCTGAAAATCCTCTGATTTTGATTACTTCTTTTATATAGTTTTGAATTTCATTCAATGTATTTTTTTCATTTAACAATTCATACAATTCGCTTTGTTTTTTCATTTTATAATACCTCTTACAAATTATTTACTAACTCTTTAAATAAGTTTCCTCTTTCTTCAAAGTTTTTAAATAAATCAAAACTTGCACTTGCTGGTGAGAATAGTACAATTTCGTCTGGTGTTGCTATTTCTTTTGCTTTGTTAACTACTTCATTTAATGAACTACAATGATATATTGGCATATCTTTTCCTTGTACTTCTAGCTCATCTCTAACAACTTTTTCTATCTTTTCAGCAGTTGCTCCCATTAAAATTAATTTGCTTACATTTTCTACAATTGGTTTTGCAATTGGTGTATAATCTAAATGTTTATCATATCCTCCTGCTATTAGAACGATTTTTTCGTCAAAAGAGTTTAATCCTGCTATAGTTCTTGTTGGTGATGTTCCAATAGAATCATTGTACCATTTAACTCCATCTATTTCTCTTACAAACTCTAATCTATGTGCAACTCCTTTAAAGTTCTGAATAGCTTTAGCCTGTACTTTTGGCTCCACTAAGCTTGCTGTTGCGGCTATTGCAGCACAAACATTTTCGTAATTGTGAACTCCTCTTAAATGAATATCTTTTACATTTAAAATATGTCTTCTAACCTTATCTTTACATTCCTTAATTTTCTCATCGTCATAGATTATTCCGTCATCTAATTTAGTTTTTCTACTAAAATATATAACTTTTCCATTTGCCTCATTTTTAAATTCTTTTGTTATTTCATTATCATAGTTAATAACTAAAATATCATTCTTGTTTTGGCTTTTAAATATGTTTTTCTTAGCTTCAATGTATTCTTCATAAGATTTGTGAATGTCTAAATGGTTTGGCGAAATATTAGTAATAACCGCAATATGTGGGCTAATTTGCATATCCATTAATTGAAAACTACTTAATTCTAATACAACTACATCTTCTGGTGTCATTTCTCTAACTTTTGTAAATAATGGAAAACCTATATTTCCACCTAAGTAACATTTTTTCCCGCTCTGTTTTATAATTTCATAAATTAAACTTGTAGTAGTAGTTTTTCCATCACTTCCTGTAATTCCAATTATAGTAGCTGGGCAAGTTTGCATTAACATCTCTATTTCAGATGTTAAGACAGCTCCTTTTCTTACCTCATCTATAATTTCTGGTGTATCAGGTCTACAACTTGGAGAACGGAATATTATTGAAAATCCTTTTAGATTTTCTAAATTATTTTCTCCTAGGTATAAATCAAAATTATAATTATGTATTTTTTGAACAGCCTCTTTGTCTAGTTTTTCAACTGGTCTTTTATCAAAAAATGCAACACTTGCACCTAAGTTGTAAAAATAATCTATTAAAGGAATATTGCTAACTCCTAAACCAATAATAGCAACTTTTTTTCCTCTTATATAGTTTTCAAATTCATCTAATTTTTTATTCACAAAATTCATTATCTATATTCTCCTTTTTAATAAAACTTAAAACCTTTTTAGCTGAAGCCTGAACATTTTCACACTCACTAACATCAACTACAATAGTTTTGTCATATATTTTGTAATAACCTGCTTTTTCTTGTAATTCATCTCTCCTTTGAATATTTTGTCTTAGTTCTTCTAAATCAATTTTGTTGTTATATTGTATGCTTTTTCTTCTTATACGTTCATCTAGTGAAGCTGTAATCATAAAGTGATAATCTAAATTTGGATAAATTTCCATTAAAGCTCTTCCAGAAACTATAACATTATATTTTTCTTTAAATTGATCTATTAATTTTCTTCCAAATTCATATAATTTATCATTATTGGCAATTGTACCTATTTCTGAAACTGCTAATGATGATTGAGATGATTGTAATTTTTCTTCATCAATTTTTTGTCCGTCAATATAAATTGCAGTTTGTCTGTTTTCAATTGCAATTGTAATTTTTAACTTTTCCATAATTGACTTAATATCAACATGAGACATATTTTGTTTCAAATTGCTTAAATCTATACCTGATTTAAGTAAGCTATATACAATTGCTCTATATAAATTTCCACCTTCCAAAATTATACTATTATGAATGTGATTTAATAATTCTCTACATATTGCGCTTTTTCCTGCACCAACATATCCTTCAATTCCAATTACTATATTACTCATTATAAAAATGCACCTCTCTTTTTCTTAAAAAATTATACTACAAAGCATGTAAATTAGCAATAATGTTTTTTCTTATGCAAAATAAACATTTTTTGAATAATTTTTTATTTTTTGTTTAATAATACTATTGTAAAAAAGAAATGGAGGTGCTTAAGTATGTCAGAAAAGCAAAATAAAAATAATAAAAACAATAACAAAAATAATAGTAACAATCAAAACAAAAATAATAATGAGAGATCAAATAATAACAATTGTAGATAATTGTTATTGATTTTTAATGTAAGAGATGTAAAGTTAAGTGGGTATTCATTTTATAAATTATTTTATATATTTAATTTTTACTTTGTTCCCTTTCTTTTTGTTTTTTAATTTTACTTTTGTATTAATTTTTTATATGAATGCCCATTTAGCCTTACATCTTTTACATAATAAAACATGCCAATGGGGACGGAGAATTTTGGCACACTTTTAATTAAATTAAAATTTAAACAAATCGATTACAAAGTGTGCCAAAATTCTCCGTCCCCATTGGCATGTTTTTATATTATTCTAAGTATTTTTTTAAAAATTTTCCTGTATAACTTTGATCATTTCTTGTAATTTGTTCTGGCGTTCCTACTGCAATTATTTGTCCACCTTTTTCTCCACCTTCTGGTCCTAAGTCTATAATGTAATCAGCTGTTTTTATAAGGTCTAAATTGTGTTCGATTACAATTATACTATTTCCTGTATCAACTAACCTTTGTAAAATATCAATTAATTTATGAACATCTGCAATATGAAGTCCTGTTGTAGGCTCATCTAAAATATATAATGTTTTTCCTGTTGCCTTTTTAGATAATTCTGTTGCTAGTTTAACACGTTGTGCTTCTCCACCTGATAAAGTAGTTGAAGGTTGTCCTAACTTGATATATCCAAGTCCAACATCATATAAAGTTTGAATTTTTGATTTGATTTTAGGTATGTTTTCAAAAAACTTCAAAGCTTCTTCCACAGTCATATCAAGAACATCACTAATAGTTTTACCTTTATATTTAACTTCAAGTGTTTCTCTATTATACCTCTTTCCTTTACATACTTCACATGGTACATATATATCTGGTAAAAAATGCATTTCAATTTTTAAAACACCATCTCCCGAACATGCCTCACATCTACCACCTGCAACATTAAAACTAAATCTTCCTTTGTCATATCCTCTCATTTTAGCCTCTTGTGTTGCTGCAAAAATGTCTCTAATAACATCAAACACTCCTGTATATGTTGCTGGGTTTGAACGTGGAGTTCTTCCTATTGGTGATTGATCAATATTTATAATTTTATCAACATTTTCTAGTCCTTTTATTTCTTTGCATTTTCCTGGTTTTTCATTTGAACCATATATTTCTTTAGCTACAGTTTTATATAATATTTCATTAACAAGTGTACTCTTTCCTGAACCTGAAACACCTGTAACACAAATAAATTGTCCTAATGGAAATTTTACATTTATGTTTTTCAAGTTATGTTCTGTTGCTCCTTTGACTTCAATTGCCTTACCATTAGATTTTCTTCTTTTTTTAGGTACTAAAATTTGTTTTTTACCACTTAAATATTGTCCTGTAATAGATTCTGGAACTAATTTAATTTCTTCAGCAGTACCTTGTGCAATTACTTTTCCACCATGCACCCCTGCACCTGGTCCAATATCTATAATTTGGTCTGCTGCATACATAGTATCTTCATCATGCTCAACAACTAAAACAGTATTTCCTAAATCTCTTAATTTTCTAAGTGTTGCTAATAGCTTTTCATTATCTCTTTGATGTAACCCAATACTTGGTTCGTCTAATATATATAACACTCCTGTTAGTCCTGAACCAATTTGAGTGGCTAAACGAATACGTTGTGCTTCACCACCTGATAAACTTCCTGCACTTCTAGATAATGTTAAATACTCTAACCCAACATCAAGTAAAAATTGTAAACGTTTATTTAATTCTTTTAGTATTTGATCTGCAATCATTTTGTCTTTGTTGTTTAATTGTAATGAATTTAAAAAATCTTTTATTTTATCAATAGACATATCTGTTAATTCATTTATATTCTTATCTCCAACTTTTACAGATAAGCTCTCTTTTTTTAGTCTTGCTCCATGACAAGTTTGACATGCACTTTCACTCATGTACATTTCATAAAAGTCTCTCATACCTTGAGATTTTGTTTCATTATACCTTCTATCTAATGTTGGCAAAACACCTTCAAATGGACTTGTAAATTTTCTTGTTCCGGCATAAGATGTATATTCAAAATCAATTGCTTCATCACCTGTACCATATAAGATTTTCTCTAAGAACCATCTTGGCAATTTTTTAATAGGTACATCTTTTATTTCTACTCCATAATGTTTAGCGATACTTTCAAAATACATTTTTGCCATTGTATCGCCTTTTTTCATAGTGCTGGCTCCAAAAGCTTTGATTCCATCATATAAAGTTTTGTTTTTGTCAGGTACAATCAAATCTTCGTCCATTTTCATTAAGTAACCAATACCTGTACAAGTTGGACAAGCCCCAAATGGATTATTAAAAGAAAACATTCTTGGTGTTAGTTCTTCTATGCTTATATTACAATCTGGACAAGCATAGTTTTGACTATATAAAATTTCCTTATCCCCTGGAATATCTATTACAACTAAGTTATTTGCATATTTTAAAGCAGTTTCGACCGATTCTGTTAGTCGTGTTCTGATTTCCTCTTTTACAACTAATCTATCAACTACTAGCTCTATATTATGTTTCTTCTTTCTATCAATTTCTATGTCGTCTGTTAATTCATAAACTTCACCATCAACACGTACACGAACAAAACCTTCTTTTTGAAAGTCTTGTAATAGTTTTGTATATTCACCTTTTTTTCCACGAACAACAGGTGCTAAAACTTGAATTCTAGTACCTTCTTCTAAACTCATAACACTATCTATAATTTGATCAATAGTTTGTTTTTCAATTTTCTTACCACAGTTTGGACAATATGGTACACCTATACGTGCATATAATAAACGAATATAATCATATATTTCTGTAACTGTTCCAACTGTTGAACGTGGATTTCTAGATGTAGTTTTTTGATCTATTGAAATTGCTGGTGATAAGCCTTCAATTGATTCAACATCTGGTTTTTCCATTAGCCCTAAAAATTGTCTAGCATAAGATGATAAACTTTCTACATATCTTCTTTGACCTTCTGCATACAAAGTATCAAATGCTAATGAAGATTTACCAGAGCCTGAAAGCCCTGTAATTACCACTAATTTATTTCTTAGAATTTCTATATTTATATCTTTTAAATTATGTTCTTTTGCACCCTTAATAATAATGCTATTTTGCATTTGAAAGCCCCCTATATATACTGTACTATGCATAAATTATTATTCATCAATAACGCATTAATTATAAAACATAAGTTCGAATGTGTCAAGTGTTACATAATATTAAAGTAAATCAAAATTTGTATATTTTTCTACATTATATTATAAAGTTCGACTATATTATTACAAAAAGACAATATGTGTTACATAATTATTTCAATGAGTTTACAGAAAACATTTTCCACAGTGTTGTGGAAAATGTTGAAAACTCTGTGAATAACTGTAAATAGTTGTGTTTTTTTGTGGATAACTTTTACTTTTTATGCGTTATTATTTTATGGTAACAATTTATTTGTCGTATATTGTCAAATTGTTTTTTGTGCGTTTCCAGTATATTCCATTTGTATTTAATTCTTTCAACTTCGAAATAAAAAGCAACATATTTCTATGTTTTTAGAAATACATTGCTTTTACTTTACGTACAAATCAATATTATTAAAAGAATTTCACATATTAAAATTACAGGAAAACCAATTTCAAATTTAGCCTTCTGAGTTTTATGTCGAAATGTATACATTCCGGCAATACCTCCTATACCACCGCCCATTAAAACTAACACTAGCAAAGTATTTTCTGGTATTCTCCACTTGCCTCTTTTAGCTTTCCATTTATCAAGCCACATCGCAAAAAATGTAATCAAATTTATTGCAATCAAATAAATAACTATATACTTAACATCAATTAGCTCTTCTAATTTCACGGCTCTCTCCTCTCAGTTATCACACCTAATTAACTAAACATTTTGAATTTTAAAAAGAATTAGTATATTACAAGGAAAGAAGTATTCAAAAAGCAAGGGCGCAACCTTTTGGTTGTAACCGCGTTTTGAATACTTTTTGACGCAGTAAGATGCCAATTATTTTTAAAATTCACCCGAAAAGGCTTAATTGGTTACTCTGACTCATACCCTTCAAGCATCCAACTTTTTGTAACATTTCAATAACAGAAGTACCAATTTTTGAACGAATCTTCATATCATCTATAGACATAAATTTTCCATCTTTCTTCGCAGTATCTATTCCTTCTGCAGCTACAGTTCCTAGTCCAGGAATGCTGTTTAATGGAGGTCTTATCTCTGTATCTGATTCCATTATAAATTTTGTTGCATGACTCTTATACAAATCAATTGGCAAGAATGTAATTCCTCTTTCATACATTTCTAATACTAACTCTAAGATTGCATACATATTCTTATCTTTAGTTGAAGCACTATTTCCTTGTAAGTCAATTTCTTTCATTTTATTTTTTACTTTTTCTACACCATAACACATAATATCACTATCAAACTCGTCTGCACGAATTGTATAAAATGCTGTGTAATATGCTGCTGGTTTATGTACTTTAAACCATGCAATACGGAAGGCATTTGTAACATAAGCTGCAGCATGTGCTTTAGGGAACATGTACTTAATTTTTTGGCAAGAACCAATATACCATTCAGGTATGTTGTATTCTCTCATCATTGCTTCATGTTCTTTCCATTTTTCTGGATCTTTTGAAGCTTTTCCTTTACGAACAAACTCCATTATTTTGAATGCTGGCTTTGGTGGCAATCCTTTTTTTATTAAATAAAGCATAATATCATCTCTACAACCTATTGCCTCACTTAATGTAACAATTCCTTGATTAACAAGTTCTTGTCCATTGTTTAACCATACATCAGTACCATGTGAAAGTCCTGATATACTTATTAACTCATTAAATGTTGTTGGTTTTGTATCAACTAACATTCCTCTTACGAACTTAGTTCCAAACTCTGGTATACCAAATGTTCCTACTTCTGAATGTATTTGTTCTGGTGTTACACCTAATACTTTTGTTGAACTAAATATTGACATAGTATCTTTGTCGTCCAAAGGTACTTTAGTTGGGTCAATTCCAGTTAAATCAAAAAGCATACGAATCATTGTAGGGTCATCATGGCCTAGTATATCTAGTTTTAATAAGTTTTGGTCAATTGAGTGATAATCAAAGTGTGTTGTTATAATATCTGAATTAGGGTCATCTGCCGGATGTTGTACTGGTGTGAATTCATATATTTCTCTGCCTTTTGGCACAACTATAATTCCACCTGGATGTTGTCCAGTTGTTCTTTTAATTCCTGTGCACCCTTGTGAAAGTCTTACAACTTCTGCATTACTAATAGGTATACCTTTTTCTTCATAATATTTTTTTACATATCCATAAGCTGTTTTATCAGCTACTGTACCAACTGTACCAGCCTTAAATGTTGTTCCTTTTCCAAATATTACTTCTGTATATCTATGAGCCTTTGCTTGATATTCTCCTGAGAAGTTTAAGTCAATATCAGGCTCTTTATCTCCATCAAATCCTAAGAAAGTTTCAAATGGAATATCCATTCCATCTTTTGCTAATTTTTCTCCACAATTTGGACAAATCTTATCAGGTAAGTCAAATCCATTTTTCACTCCATAATCTGTAAAATCTGAATATTTACATTTAGGACATCTATAATGTGGTGGAAGTGAATTTACTTCTGTAATACCTGTCATATTTGCAACAAAAGATGAACCAACAGAACCTCTTGAACCTACTATATATCCATCCTCATTAGATTTCCATACTAACTTTTGTGCAATAATGTACATAACTGAGAACCCATTTGTAATAATAGAATGTAATTCTTTATCTAGTCTTGCTTGTACTATTTCTGGTAATGGATCTCCATATAATTCATGTGCTTTACTATATGCTATATTTTTTATTGTTTCTTCACAACCATCAATGTGTGGCGGACACTTTTCAGGTGAAATTGGGCTTATTTTCTCACACATATCAGATATTTTGTTTGTATTAGTTACAACAACTTCATACGCTTTTTCTTCTCCTAAATAGTCGAATTCTTTTAGCATTTCTTCAGTTGTTCTTAAATATAATGGTGCTTGGTCATCTGCGTCATCATACCCTTGTCCAGCCATCAATATTCTACGGTAAATTTCATCTTGTGGGTCCATAAAATGAACATCACATGTTGCTACAACTGGTTTTTGCAGTTTTTCACCAAGAGCAACTATTTTACGGTTAATATCTTTTAAGTCTTCTACGCTTTTTACTGTTTCATTTCTAACCATAAACATATTATTTCCAAGAGGTTGAATCTCTAAATAATCATAATCTGCTGCTATTTCTTCTATTTCTTCATCTGTTTTACCGGCAATTATGGCTCTATATATTTCTCCTTGCTCACAAGCACTTCCAAGTATTAAACCTTCAGAATATTTTTTATACAATGATTTTAATATACGAGGTTTTTTATAAAAATAATGTAAGTGCGAAACAGATATTAATTTATATAAATTTCTAAGTCCAACATAGTCTTTTGCCAATATAATAGCATGATATGTTGGAAGTGATTTATAATCTGCTTTTCCGCTTAACTTTTCATCTATATCATCTAAAGTTTTAACACCTTTTTCTCTAAGCATATCAAACATTACATTTAATACTTTTACTGTTGTATCAACATCATCTAATGCTCTATGTGCTACATCTACTTTTATTCCTAAATTTTCTGCAATAATTCCCAACTTATACTTTTTATATTCTGGGAATAAATCTTTTGCTAATCTTAGTGTATCTAAATATGTATTTCCTAGTTTTAATCCTAATAATGTGCAGTTATATTTCAAAAATCCTATATCAAAGTCTGCATTGTGTGCTACAAGAACACTATCTCCAACAAATTCTATAACTTTTGGTAATATTTCTTCAATTTTAGGAGCATCTTTTACCATATCGTCAGTAATATTAGTAACTTCTACTACTCTTTGTGGTATTGGTTTTTCTGGGTTTACAAATGTACTAAGTTCATCAATAACTTCTCCATTTCTAACCTTCATTATACCAATTTCTGTGATTTTTTCTGTTCTAAATGAGAAACCTGTTGTTTCTAAGTCCAAAACGCAATATGTAGTATCATCTAAAGGTTGATTTTTTGAAAATGAAACACATGGTGTTTTATCTGGTGCCAAATATGCTTCAACTCCATATATAACTTTCAAATCAGGGTGGTCTTTTTCTAGGTATTTGTGTGCATCAGGAAATGCTTGTACAACTCCATGGTCTGTTATAGCAATTGACTTCATTCCCCATTTTACAGCTCGTTTCAATAAGTCTTTTGCAGCTGTCATACCATCCATTTGGCTCATTTGAGTATGCATGTGAAGTTCAACTCTTTTAACTTTTGCTTCATCTTTTCTAACTTCTCTTTTAATTCCAGTTGATTCAATAATTACATTTGCAATTACGCCTAATTCTTTCGCAAATGGATCAAATTGTGCTGTTCCATTTACTTTAACTCCACTGGCTGATTTTAACCTTTTTATAACCGCATCATGCTTATGTGCTTCAACAAAAGCTTTACAAGTAATTGTACTTGAACCATCATATAAATCAAATGTTACTAAGAATTTACCTGATTTCAATTCTCTCGAATCTGTATTTAAAATTTCTCCATCTAATAAAACTTTTCCACTATCAACCGACAAATCTATTACTTTAGATAATTCCTCTTTGATTTTCAAACTTCTACCATAAATCAAAGGTGAATTTTCTTCTTGTTCTGGTTCAAAAGGAATATCTGCATCAGTAGGCATTGGGGCATCTGGTATTGGTGCAGATTCACCTTGTATCTTCTTTTCTTTTTCTTGTCTTTTTTCTTCAGCTTGTTCCATCGCTTCTTTTTGTGCTAACATAATTGCTTGTTTTTCTAATTCTCTAGCATGTTCTTGATATTGTTCTATCATTTCTTGTGTAATTTCTTCTTGGTAAGAAACTACATAATTTTTATGATATAAATCCGCTAATTTAGAAGATAATATTTTTTCAAATCCTCTTGCTTCTAATACCATCTTTCCTTTCATTGCCAACTTTACATTTATTCTATTATCTTCTATGCTAATTGCACTATTTTTTAATAATGCTTTTGTTAGTGGATGTTTGTACGCCATATACTCAACAATGTCAGTCCACTCAGTATGAATTTTATTGTTTACATTTTCATCTGTTCCATCAGATTCTATTTTTATATCAATATCTTTAAAATTAAACCTTTTAGCTAAATACTTTTCAAAGTCAGCTAAGTCTTTCATTAAAATAGAAGAAGCAACCTTTAATTTTATTTCTAAAATATTAGTTTTCTTGTATATATTTACACATACAACTTTAGCCTCGCTCAAAGCGAAGCTATTTGAATTGTAATCTCTAAATACTTGTTTTACTGTTTTTAGTTCTTCCATTTTTTCCTCTTATAAACTAATCTTTTTGTAAAATATAATTTTCCCATACTATGTCTTGTATTCTTTTAGTACTTGGCAAAGTCTCAAAATAATCAATATCATCTTCTCTAAGATATTTTCTAGTTGTTCTTTTTCAACATGTAATTTTATAAATTTCTGCAAAATCTCCATTTAAGGTTTGTTTAAAATATTCATTTGCATTTCTATTATAATAGTCCAATGTATCGTATTTTCTTTCCATATTTGATACCCCTTATCAGAATATTCTTAGTACATCATTATAGGTAACTAAAATAGAAAGTCCAATTAATATTACAAATCCAGCCATTTGAATATATATTTCCACCTTTTCATTTATTGGTTTTCTTCTAATCGCTTCTATAAGTAAAATAACAATTTTTCCTCCATCAAGTGGTGGAAATGGTAACAGATTTGTAAATCCAAGTGATATAGACACAACTGCTAATATATAAGCAAAATCTGCAAATCCATTTGTTTCTGCAACTATTTCACCTATTCCGACTGGTCCAACCATTTGATTAATTGATACATTTCCTGTAAACAATAATTTTAAATTATCAATAATAGATGAGCCAAAGTTTAAGGTTTCAAAATATGCATAATAAATGTTATTAGCAAAATTATTTTCTGCCTTTTTTAAATATACTCCCATATAATAATTTGTCTGTACCTCTGGAGTAATTAGTGCATCTATTATTTCATTATTTCTTTCCACTGTAAACTTAATTTCTTTTCCTTCTGTCTTATTTATTTCTTCTAATAATTTTGTTACATCATTAAGTACATCAATATCATTTACCTTTAATATTACGTCTCCAGAAACTAATCCTTGCTGTTCAGCCGGACTTTTCGAATAAATTGCCGCTATTTTAGTGTTATTTTTTCCATTTGTCTGAATAGCAATTCCAGTATAATTATATTTTTCAACCATAGGATCAATTATATTTGTTTCTTCTTTTCCGTTTCTTCTTATAATTAAATTTAAAGGTTCTCCATTGCTCTTATCCAATGCTTTATCTAAGTCTTTTTTATAATGAACTTTACGACCGTTCACTTTAATAATTTCATCACCCGATTGTAAGCCGGCAATTTCTGCGCCTGTACCAGATATAGGTCCATCTATTATAGTAGAAACATTATTTCCGGTAAAACATAATAGTATAAAATAAACTATTAACGCAAATAAGATGTTTACAAGTCCACCTGCTGCAACAATTGCAATTCTCTTTGGTATACTTGCTTTACTAAAAGAACCTTCTTTTTCAGAACGTTCTTCTTCTCCTTCCATATTTACAAAACCACCAAGTGGAATAAGTCTTAATGCATACTTAGTTTCTTTTCCTTGTTTTTTCCATATTGTTGGTCCAAATCCTATTGCAAACTCATTTACTTTAATTTTACATAGTTTTGCAATTAAAAAATGTCCACCTTCATGAATAAATACAAGGAAACCAAGTATAAATGCAATTTTTAATATTGTAATAATCACTGAAATCAATTATACACTCTCCTATAATAACAACATAAATAAAAAATATGCAAATGGTGCTGTAAATACAACACTATCAATTCTATCTAACATACCTCCATGTCCAGGTATTAAATTGCTAAAATCTTTAATTCCAGTATATCTTTTTATACTAGATGCTGCTAAGTCTCCTATTTGACTTAAAACGCTTAATATAACTGTTATTAAAATAACATAACCATAATTAAATTCTATATGAAATATAAATTGACATATAACATTATAAATTACTGTTATTATAACTGCTCCTAATGTTCCACCTATACATCCCTCAATTGTTTTGTTTGGACTAATTTCCGTAAAATGATGTTTTCCTATGCTTTTTCCAACAACATAAGCAAATATATCAGTTCCCCATGCAGTTAAGAATAAAAACCAAATTAATATTTTTCCATGTAATAAATTTTCATGAATTATTGTAATATACATTAAAAATATTACTATGTAAAAGATTCCAAAGAAGGTTACTGCGATGTCTATTATATTTATTTTCAAATTTTTTATAATAACATATAAGAATAAAATACATAAACTTATTGGTAATAACAGTCCAATTGTTTTTAATATCCAACCGTCTGGTAATACATGAATTAATGAAATCATTGCTGCAGTAGCATATCCTACCCAACTTACTGGATTGGCTTTTTCCCCAGTTCTAAACGCTTTGTAGAATTCATGTATACTCATAATTGCAATCAGGGCGACTGTTGCATCTACTACATATTGATTTCCAAAAATCAAAATAGCAGCAGCTATTGGGAATAAAATTAATCCTGATACTATTCTTTTTATGTTCATAAATATTTAACCTTTCTATATTTTATTTTCCACCAAAATTACGATTTCTAGCTTCAAATTTAGATATTGCTTCATCCAAATCTTGCTCTGAAAAGTCTGGCCAATATTTTTTTATAAAATAAAATTCTGTGTATGCAAGTTGCCATAATAAGTAGTTACTAAGTCTCTGTTCTCCACTTGTACGTATTAACAAATCTGGATCTGGCTGACCAGCTGTATAAAGGAATTTTGAAAATGTTTCTTCATTTATATCATCAATATCTAGTTTATTTTCTTTAACTTCTGTTGATATTCTTTTTACTGCTTTTACTATTTCATCTCTTCCACCATAATTAAATGCAATATTTAAAACTAACCCAGTATTATTCTCAGTCTCATGTAATATTTTAGTTATACTCTTTTGTAGTCCTTCACCTAATTTAGATGTATCTCCAAGTACATTTATTTTTATGTTATCAAAGTCATTGCTACTTAAAAATTCTTCCAAGTATTTTTGAAGTAAAATCATAAGAGCACCAACTTCTTCTTTTGTCCTCTTCCAATTTTCAGTAGAGAACGCATATACAGTTAAGTATTTAATTCCTATCTCATTAGCATATTTTGCTATTCTTTTTAAATTTTCTGCTCCTTCTTTATGTCCTAGTCTATAATCCAATCCTTTTTCTCTTGCCCATCTGCGATTTCCATCCATTATAATAGCAATATGTTGTGGTAATAACTTTTCTTCCATATTTTTCCTTTCTTATTACATAATTTTAATTTTAAAAAGAATTAGTAGATTGCAAGGCACAGTATATTAAAAAGGCAAGTGCGCATACTTTTGTATGTTGCTGAGGCTGTTAAGGCTTTGCCTATTACAGCCTCAGTATGCAGTAGCTAACTGTGTTTTTAATATACTGTAACGTAGCAAGCTGCTGATTATTTTTAGAATTTATATACTCATAATTTCTTTTTCTTTATTAGCTAGCATATTGTCAATTTCTTCTACCTTTTTATCAGTTAATTTTTGAATTTCATTTTCTTCGTTTTTTAAATCATCTTCTGTTATTTCAGATTTTTTTTGCATTTCTTTTGCTTCATCCATTGCATCTCTTCTTATTGATCTTATTGCAACTTTAGCTTCTTCTGCTAATTTTCTAATATCTTTTACAAGCTCTTTTCTTCTTTCTTCATTTAATTCAGGAAAGTTCAATCTTATTACTTTTCCATCATTATTTGGGTTAATTCCTATATCAGATTTTAATATTTCTTTTTCTATTTCTTTTAAAAGACTAGTATCCCAAGGTTGTATTAAAATCATTCTAGCTTCTGGTACTGAAATACCAGCAACTTGATTTATTGGTGTTGGAACACCATAATAGCTTACTGTAATTTTATTTAATATTGCAGGGTTTGCTCTACCTGCTCTTACTTCTGATAAATTTTCTTCAAAAACACTAATTGTTTTATCCATTTTTTCTTCATATACATTGTTTAACATAATTCTTTTCTCTCCTCATAATTTAATTTTTATTTCCAACAAAAGTACCTACTTTTTCACCTTTGATTGCTTTAATCATGTTTTCTGGTTCACTAATTGCAAATACTACAAGTGGTATATTATTATCTTTGCATAATGATATTGCAGTTGAATCCATTACTTTCAAATCTTTATTTAATACATCCATATATGTAATTTCATCAAATTTAGTAGCATTTGGATTTGTTTTTGGATCGTCCGAATAGACTCCATCAATTGTTTTTCCAACTAATATTGCATCAGCTTCTATTTCTGCTGCTCTTAGAGCTGCAGCTGTATCAGTAGTAAAAAATGGACTTCCTGTTCCTCCACTAAATATAACAACTCTTCCATTTGCTAAATGTTTATCAGCTTTTCTTTTTATATATTGCTCTGCAATTGTTCTCATTTCAACTGCGGTTTGAAGTCTAGCAGGGACTCCCCTAGATTCTAGTGCATCTTGTAAAGCTAATCCATTCATGCATGTAGCTAACATTCCCATATAATCTGAAGTTGTTCTTTCCATTTCATGTCCATTCTTACCTCTCCAGAAATTTCCTCCTCCAACAACAATTGCTACTTCTGCATTAAGATCAACTAGTTCTTTTATTTTGTCACAAATTTTACCAATTGTTATTTCATTTACTCCAAATTTTGTTTCTCCTGCAAGAGCCTCACCACTTAACTTTAGTAATACTCTTTTATACTTTAGTTCAGACAAATGTAAACACTCTCCTTAATATTAAATTTATATACCTTATTCTATCATAGATTGTTTGTTTTTACACCTTTTTTTTGAAAAAAATTATAAAAACTGAATTTTTTATTTAATAAACACAAATAATAATTAAAAGGTGATGTAATGAATGAAATGTTAGCTAACAAAAAAAATAATTTAAACTCCAAAATACATGTAGAATTCAGCAACGATATTTTTGAAATTCCCTATGATGAAAACAAAAAAATATTCCAATTAAAATTTTATTTCAAAAACAATAAATATAAAATACAATTTTGGATTTCTTTTTGTATTGCAATTTTTAGTTGTTTTTTATTTTTATTTAATTATTTTACATCTCACCGTCAAGAACAAATTTCAAAAAAATTGCTTAATAATTATAACCTTACTACTTTATATCAAGAAGATTTATCTAATATTGAAAATTCATCTAATGCCATCCCATTTGTAATAGGAATGTTGCAAATTGATAAAATTAATCTGTGTTATCCAATTCTATCTGAAGTTTCAGACGACTTATTAAAAATATCTATTTGTAGATTTACTGGTCCAATGCCAAATGAAATAGGAAATTTATGTATTGTCGGTCACAATTATATAGATAATCGTTTTTTTAGTCGACTTAATGAATTGCAAATCAATGATCAAATAAACATTTATGATTTAAGTGGTAATAAAATGGTGTATCAAATATTTGAAAAGTATGAAGTGTTATATAACGACACAAATTGTATTAGTCAAAATACAGCAAATAAAAAGATTGTTACACTTATTACATGTAACAATTTAGATAACTTAAAAAGATTAATCATAAAAGCAAAATAAGAAGAGTGTTTAATCTCTTCTTATTTTTATTATTAAATATTTCTATAATCTTTTACTTTTTTATACGCATAAATTGCAGATAATATACATACTGCTATAAATATAAATAATGTTGTATCTTCTGCAACGCCTGTTTGAGGTAATTTATTTTCAGTAGAGGTATCAGTGTTAGCATTTAATACTGCGTTATTATTAGTATTTTCATTATTATTTGCTTGATTGTTATCTGTATTACTATTATTTAAATCTTCGTTTGTCTCTATAACAGGTAGTCCTTCTTCATTTGATGCATATACAACTGGTGCAATTGCCATAATAATCATAACGATTGCTATAAATATTAACATAATTTTTCTATTTTTCATAATCCTCAATCTCCTTTTTCTTTAGATAATATTTTGCTTACTATAGTATTTACCCTATTTAAAAATATTATACATCTCTCATACATATATATTTTATACTCATATTCAATAATAGTCAAGCTATTTTGCAAAATTTTGTCATTTTTTTTGATTTTATACATTAAATCTAAATAAAACAACATCTCCATCTTGAATAACATATTCTTTTCCTTCTGATCTCATTAGTCCTTTTTCTTTTACAGAATTTATAGATCCCTCTCTTATTAAATCATCATACGAAACAATTTCTGCACGTATAAATCCTCTTTCAATGTCACTATGTATTTTTCCTGCAGCTTGAGGTGCTTTAGTACCTTTTTTTATTGTCCATGCTCTTACTTCTGGTTCTCCAGCTGTTAAGAATGACATTAATCCAAGTAAATCATAACTTGCTTTAATAACTTTATCTAATCCTGATTCCTTAAGTCCCAAAGCTTCTAGCATTTCTTTTTCTTCGTCGTCAGTCAAACTTGCCAATTCTTCTTCAATTTTTACGCAAAGAGCTATTACTTCTGCTCCTTGTTCTTTTGCATATTCCTTTACAAGCTTTACTTTTTCATCATTTTCAGCATTATTTAATTGTTCCTCTGAAACATTTGCGACATATAAAATCGGTTTCATTGTAAGCAAAAATGCATCTTTTATAATTTCTTTTTCTTCTTCTGTAAAAGCAATAGTTTGTGCTAGCTTGCCTTCTTCTAATACTTTCTTTATCTTCTCAAAAACATCAAGTTCTTCTTGATATTTTTTGTCTGCTTTTATTTTCTTTTTAGCATTATCTATTCTTTTATCAACGGTTTCTATATCTGCAAATATAAGTTCTAAGTTAATAGTTTCAATATCACGTATTGGATTTATACTTCCATCTACATGAACAATATTAGAGTCTTCAAAACATCTAACAACTTCAACAATACTATCAACCTCACGTATATGTGATAAGAATTTATTTCCTAGTCCTTCCCCATGACTTGCTCCTTTTACAAGCCCTGCTATATCAACAAATTCAATAACTGCAGGTGTTACTTTTTGTGGATTATAAATTTCAGCTAATTTATTTAGCCTTTCGTCTGGCACCGCCACTACACCAACATTAGGCTCAATTGTACAAAATGGATAATTTGCACATTCAGCTCCAGCTTTAGTTATTGCATTAAATAATGTACTTTTACCTACGTTGGGTAACCCAACTATTCCCATTTTCATTTAGAGTGCTTCCTCCTATTACTAATATTCTTATTTGCAATAAAAAATTGAATAATTATTCGTTATTCAGTTTATTTTTTATATAAAGACTTTGGAGCTTCCAGCCGGAATCGAACCGGCGACCCCAGCCTTACCATGGCTGTGCTCTACCTACTGAGCTATAGAAGCATTTGTGTCAAGAAACTTGTTCTTGACTTATTTAGAATTGTTCATTTGGTATTTCTTTAGTTGCTTTTTTGCGTATTCTTTGAATTGCATTATCAACAGATTTAACTGGAGTATTTAATTTTTCTGCAATTTGTCCATAACTTTGACCTTGCACATAAAAATTTAATACTTGTTTTTCAAAACTACTTAAAGATTTATCAATAGCATTTTCTATAATTTTATAATATTCCTTTTGAGTAATTGTATCTAAAGGATCTTCTATCAAGTTCGTATTTAATATTTCAATCAAATCAGCTTCATTCTTGTCATTTATGTCATTATTATCATAAGCATTCATATTAAGAGACAAATAAGAATTAAGTGGCATGTGCTTTTGTCTATTTGAACTCTTTATAGCTGTAATTAATTGTCTTTCAATGCACATATTGGCAAAATTTTTAAAAGAACTTTGTTTATTGGTTTGATAATTTTTTATTGCTTTAAACAATCCAATTAGTCCTTCTTGTACAATATCTTCTCTTTCTGCACCTATTATGTAGTACTTACTTACTTTCATATTGACTAAACTTTTATAGCGATTTATAAGGTGCTCTAGTGCATATTTATTACCAGACTTAATAATATCTATTAAGTCTTCATCACTAGTTTCCGCATATTTTATGTCTGAAGAATAATATACATTTGCATCACTCATCTGTTATAAGCTACCTCCTATGTTGTAGTTGCCTCTATGTTTGTATTATATCCACTTACATTTTTCCTGTCAATAGAAAACTATCAAAAAGTTGATATTTTAAGGATCTTGTGCTAAAATTTGAATACAAAATTGAAAGGAAGTATAAAAATGGCTTTTGATGGTTTAGTTTTAAATGCTGTATCTAATGAATTGGCTTGTCTTATCGGTGGAAAATTACAAAAAATTTATGAGCCAGATGAAAACGAAATTTTATTAAGCATATACTGTAATGGTATACAATATGCTTTATCTATCAATATTTCTTCAAATCTCTATTCAGTATACTTGACTCAAAACAAGAAAATAAATCCTTTAGTGGCACCTAACTTTTGTATGTTACTTAGAAAGCATTTGATAAATTATAAAATTTCTAATATATATACTTTAGGATTAGAGAGAATTTTAATAATTGATTTTATAGGTAAAGATGAAAATAATGAATCTATTGTAAAAAAGATGGTTATAGAACTTATGGGGAAATACAGTAATATTCTTTTGTTAGATGAAAATGATATTATTATAGATTCGTTTAAACATTTTTCTACAAATAATGGAGCAAGTAGAAATATTTTACCCAAACATAAATATTCTTCTCCATCTTCTAACAAAATTGATATTAGTAACTTTGAAGAATTAATAAATAATTTAGATGATTCTTGCATAATAGATTTCTTTTGTAATAATTTCATCGGCCTTAGCAAAACCTCAGTAAAGCAATTAATTGCAGAAAAAAACATTTCTACTAGTTTAGATAATTATACTTTATTGGCAAATTATTTATTAGAATTACAAAATAATATAAAAAATTCACATGTTAAATGTATTAGTGTTGGAAATAATGATTATGCTTTAACTTATAGTCAATCTATTATTCCATTACAAGTTAACACATTTTTAGATAATTATTATAACAATAAACAAGAAAATGAACAATTTTTATCATACAAAAACACATTATTAAGTTCGATCGTTTCCAAATTAAAAAAATTGTCTAAAAAACTTTCTAATATTAATGAAAAATTAGAAGAATGTTCTCAAATGGAAAAATACAAATTGTATGGTGAACTTATAACTAGCAATCTATATCAGATTTCTAAACAACGTTTAAGCCACATTGAACTTTTAAATTATTATGATGGTACTACTATTGATATTCCCTTAGATATTTCACTTTATCCAAATGATAATGCAAAGAAATATTTTAAAAAATATAACAAACTAAAAGCGACTAACGATATAGTTCAGATTCAAAAAATCGAATTAGAAAAAGAAATTAATTATCTAGAAAGTATAGTTTATGAAATTGAAGTTTCAACATGTATTTCTGATATTTATGCTATATCAGATGAAGTTAAATCTTCATTTTCTTTACAAAGTAAGAAAAAGCAAAAAAATAGAACTTCGCCTTCTAAATCTAGTAATAATTTAACACTACCAATCAAATATAATATAAATGGCTTTAATATTTTAGTTGGAAAAAACAACAAACAAAATGATGAATTAACTTTTAAAATAGCTAATAAAGATGACCTTTGGTTTCATGTTAAAGACTTCCATGGTAGTCATACAATTTTACAAACAAATGGTGTAACTCCATCTCAGGAAATTTTAAACAAATGTGCTGCTATTGCTGCTTTTTATAGTCAAGCTTCTAATTCATCTAATGTTCCTGTAGATTATACTTTAATTAAGTATGTAAAAAAAATCAAAAATTCAAAGCCTGGTATGGTAATATATACAAATCAAGAAACTATTAACGTACAACCTAATAGCTTTCATAATTTTTTGATACTTCAAAAATAATATCTCCATAAATAAAAATCGGACCACTGCTTTTTAGGCAATGGTCCCTCTTGTATCACCACCTACTAGGTAGTGATACGTTTGACTGTTACATAGTAGTGTAGACCGCGTTGTTGATAACAACACGATCAACCTTAAATTCTCTGGCAAGTTTTTTGCCGAGCGTTTCAATGCTGATCGTAGCAGCTCTGGTTTCAACACCCACGTTAAGTGTTGATTCCCCTGTCTCCGTTACCGTTATGGAGCCTCCTCCCCAATAACGGTACGTCGGGACAAGAATGTCCCGAATTCTTGCTTCCTCTTCGGAGCTTAAGCCCCGAAAGGAAATAACTTTTTCCTTGGTCTCCCATATGTAAACCTTCACTTATATATACCTCCTTTATGGTATTATATATATAATACCACATTTAACAATAAAAGTCAAAATTTTTTAAGTTCAATCATTGTTAATTCCTGTTTTATATTCAATTTCTTCCATGTGAGGAAACATTTCTTTTACTCTTTTAAATGTAATCATCGAATGTCTTGGTTGCGGATTTTTGTCATGTACAGTTAGTAGTTGTTGTGTATAGCAATTCTCAGATGTTTTAAAAAGCAAATATCTATTTCTAACATAAGTAAAATAGATTTGATATCCATCTTCTAAATTTTTATAAAATTCTTCAAAAGTATATTTTCCATCCATATAATTTATTCCTTTACATCATAGTTAGTCTTTTATAGCATTGTTATAAACTCTTCTTCTGAAATTATTGTTATACCAAGTTCTTGAGCTTTTTTTAGCTTACTTCCCGCATCTTCTCCTGCTAAAACATAGTCTGTTTTCTTTGATACTGATGATGATGTTTTTCCTCCCATTTTTTCAATTATTTCACTAGCTTCTTCTCTCGAATAATGTTCTAAGCTTCCTGTTAATACAAATGTTTTTCCCGCAAATTTTTCATCTTCATTTTCTTGTATTTCTGCTTTCATATTCACATTTGCTTGTTTTAATTTGTTTATTAAGTCTATAGTTTGATCTTGTCTAAAGAATTCATAAATTGTATTTGCAGTTATTTCGCCTACATCCTCTATCATTCTCAATTCTTCATAAGTTGCCACAATTAATTTATCCATGTCTTTAAAATATCTTGCTAATGTTTTTGCCAGTTTTACACCTACATGTCTAATTCCAAGTGAATTTATTACTCTGTATAAGTCTCTTTTTTTGCTTTCTTCAATTGCATTTATTAGATTTTGCGCAAATTTTTTACCATTTTTCTTTAAAGATGCAACATCATCTATAGTTAACTTATATATATCTGCAATATTAGATATTAGTTTTCTTTCAATCAGCTCGCCAATAATTGCCTCTCCAAGACCATCTATATCCATTGCATCTTTTGATGCAAAATGAATGATACTTCTATATAATTTAGCTGGGCATTCAATTCCTATACATCTAACAACTGCTTCTCCTTCTTCTCGTACAGCCTCAGCGCCACACACAGGACATATTCTTGGCATCTCAAAGATTTTTTCTGTTCCATCTCTTTTATCTTTATTTACTCCAACTACTTCTGGAATAACATCTCCAGCCTTTTGAATTATAACTCTATCACCAATTCTAATATCATTCTGCTTAATATAATCTTCATTGTGAAGAGTAGTTTTTGAAATTTTAGAACCTGCAACATATACTGGATCTAAAATAGCCATCGGGGTAATTGCTCCTGTCCTTCCAACTTGACAAACAATATCTTTTAATAATGTTTCTTTTTTCTCAGGAGGATATTTATAAGCCACTGCCCATCTTGGTGTTTTATATGTTGTACCTACTTTTTCTCTTAGTTCTAAATCATTAACTTTTACAACTGCACCATCTATTCCAAAATCTAAGCCATTTCGCATTTCACCTATTTTGTTTATTGCATCTCTAACTTCTTGCATATTTTTACACAAGATTTTTACAGGATTAACGTTAAATCCTAAACGTTCTAGATATAATAAGCTCTCATAGTGTGTTTTAAATGTAATATCATCACATTTTTGAACATTGAACACATAAATATCTAATGGTCTTGATGCTGTTATTTTACTATCTAACTGTCTTAGTGAACCTGCTGCAGCATTTCTAGCATTTGCAAATTGTTCTTGTTCTTCTAATAGCCTGTCCTCATTTAATTTATCAAAATCTGTTTTTCCAATAAAAACCTCTCCACGTACAGTTATAGATATTGGTTCTTTCAATTCTTTTGGTACATGTTTTATTGTAGAGATATTTTGAGTTACATCTTCACCTACTATTCCATTACCACGAGTTGCTCCTCTATATAACTTTCCGTTTCTATATTCAATTGCTGAAGAAAGTCCATCTATTTTTGTTTCCACTACATAGTCTAACGGCCTTGAAAACTCAATTGCAGCTTTTTGCATTCTTTGGTCAAATTCTTCAACTTCTTCAAATGTAAATACATCTTGAAGGCTTTGCAAAGGCACTTCATGTGTTACCTTTTCAAAGCCTTTCTTTATAGCTCCTGTTCCAACTCTTTGTGTTGGTGAATCTTCAGTTATTAATTCTGGGTATTCTTTTTCTATTTGTTTAAGTTCTCTCATAAGCATATCATACTCATAATCGCTAACTACTTGTTCATCATCAAAATATTTCTTTGTATAGTATTGTAATAAAGGTCTTAACTCTTCTGCTCTTTTTTTCGCTTGTTCAAAATTCATAAATTTACCTCTTCTTTACATTGAGCCTTTAAATAGCTCTTTTCCATTTTTTACATATTCCCATCCTGAGAATATTGTAGCTACTACTGATACACTCATTATTAAAGTAACTAGTAGATTTATTATGAAGTTATATCCTGATAAATTTCCATTAAAGATTGTTGCGTATGGATTTGGGTCTAAAAAGGCTAAGATAACTGCAATCATTTGTGTCACTGTTTTTAATTTTCCCCAAACATTTGCTGCTATTACATTTCCATCTTTTTGTACTGCCACAAGTCTATATCCTGAAACTATAAATTCTCTAAATATTACTATTATTGGAATCCATGCAGGTAAATGTCCAAATTCCACTAACATAATCATCGCTGCTATGACAACTATTTTGTCTGCAATAGGATCCAAAAATTTTCCAAATGTTGTTATTTGATTTCTTGATCTTGCAATATATCCATCTAATTTATCTGTTATTGCTGCTATTATAAATATCAGATCAATTAATAAATACGTAATTGGTATTCCACATACTTCTCCTTGTATATTAAAAAACGGAATTATAACCATTATTGGTACTAAAATAATTCTCAATATTGTTAATTTATTTGGCAAATTCATTTTTTCCTCCTTGAACGTAAAATTTAAAAAAATGTACTAATTTTCTTAGTACATTATATAATATTTATCAATAAAAAATAAATAGGTGCTTTAAAATTTTATATAAAATATTTATGCTCTTGGATGTGCTTTTTGATATATATCTTTAAGTCCTGAGTCTTGAAATTGCATATAAACTTGTGTTGAAGATATGTCTGAGTGTCCAAGCATTGTTTGAATAGCTTTTAAGTCAGCACCATTTTGCAACAAATGTGTTGCAAATGAATGTCTTAGCACATGTGGAGTAATGTCTTTTGTTATGTGTGCTTGTTCTTTATAATATTTTACTATTTTCCAGAATCCTTGTCTTGTTAATCTTTTTCCATTAACATTTACAAATAATGCTTTTTCTCTTTCATTTTTTATTAATATAGGTCTTGCATCTTCAATATATTCTTTTAATGCACTTAAAGATAATGAACCTAATGGAATGTTTCTTTGTTTTGCTCCTGTTCTACAAATTACATATCCTTCTTCTATATTAACATTTTCTATATTTAAATTAATAATTTCTGTAACTCTCATTCCTGTTGCATAAGCAAATTCCAACATTGCTTTGTCTCTTGTTCCCTTCAAGTCAACGTCTTTAGGTTGTTCTAATAATAATTCAACTTCTTGTGCTGTAAGCACACTTGGAATTCTTTTTTCAACTTTTGGTGACTGTACGTCTTCTGTTGGGTCATTTTTTATTTTTCTATTTCTAATTAAGAATTGATAAAAAGATCTAATAGATGCTAAATTTCTAGATATAGTAGATGATTTTTTTCCTACTTTTTTTAAATAATTTAGATAGGTTTTTATGTCTTCTTTTGAAACTTTTGTATAATTTATTTGATTTTCTTCTATATAATTTTGGTATTGTATAATATCTCTTTTGTATGATTGAAGTGTATTATCTGATAATTTTTTTTCGTTTTGTAAAAATTCTAAAAAAAGTTTAATTTGTTTTTCCATTCTTAGCTCCCCTATCTTGTATTTTAAATCTTTTAGAACATATTATGTCGATTTACATAAGTTATATCAAAATAATTCATAATTGTAAATAGATTTAAAGAATTTTCTTTAAGTTTTACAAATCATAATTTTGTTATAATCAAAAGTAATAAATTTGTCGATAAATATGCTTCTATAATTGACGCTATACAAATTACAATAAATATTATTATTGAAAATATGGTATGTCTTATCAGTTCAAATTTTATATTTTCTTTTCTTTTATCTTTTGTAATTGATTTGTATAGTTTCATTCCACTAACTGCAAGTGCAATTATGCTTGGTATATATATGAGATTTTGTAATAACATACTAGTTGCAATAAAAATTATTCCCTTCCAATTACCTAACGTACTAATAATCATTGAGATTGTATATCCAACGCAAAATCCCTTTGCTGTTACTATTCCAATTACTATTGGTATTCCTACAACCGTTGACCCTGTAAACCACATAGTAAAAGCTATTATTGAATTATTTGCTAACGATAATTTTAAAAGTTCTGTACTTTCAACTTTTTGATTATCTTTTAAAGTACCGTATAGATTTTGTTAAATAATCTTGTGCAACTTGTTTTTGGCTTTTATCTAAATTATTTACAAATATAACTCCTAAAACAATTCCTATTAGCATTATTATTGAAACAATCATGTAGTATTTTAAATTTTCTCTTAAATGTTCTTCAATGATTTCTTTTATTTTAAAAGATTTCTTATGTATTTTCCTCATTCTTATCCTCATTTCATTGTCTGTATTTTTATACATAATGTCTATTCAATAAAATGATTTTTAGAACTTGGTTATATTAACCTACTGTTAATTTACCATATACGCCTCCGCCTCCGGCTTGAATATTAGCTTTTCCTTCTCTTGCTGCAATTATCATTTTTGCAACCTTTTCTCCAACTACAGCTTCAATATCATCTTCTGATAATTTGTGTAAAATATTCATTTCCGTTTCAAAGTTGTTTAATAATTTATCTATTGTTTTGCTTCCTAATCCAGGAATAAATGTTAATGGTACTTGGTAAATATATGGTGGCCTATTTGCCGGGCTTATACTCTTTTCTTTGTCTCTAATAGCTACTATTCTGTCCAGCACACCCATTGTAATGTTTGTTCCGTGACATTCAGGACATTCAAATATTGGTGGCATTCCTTCTATAGGTTTATCACACTTTTCGCAATATGTTCTGTGATATTTTCCTAGTTTTGGATCAAGTCCATAATTACAAACAATTTTTCTTCCATCTTCATTTTTTAAAGCTTTTAGCAATTCTTTAAATGATATATCATCTACAAGTATTTTATTATACTCTCTCGCGATCTTAGGTAAAGAATGTGCATCAGAATTTGTAACAAAAGTTCTTGTTTCAAGTTCTGATATTTGGTCAGCTAGTTCTGTATCAGCGCTAAGTCCTAGCTCTATAGCAAATATTTTGTTAAATTTTTCCTTAAATATTCTTTCTAATCTGCTTGTACAATTTCCATAAAAACTTTTATGTGGTGTAAATGCATGAGCAGGTATTAATACTCCATTATATTTTTCTACAATATCAATTAATTCATAAGCAGACAAACATGCTCTTTGAGAACTTAATGTTATATTCTTTATATATTTGCTCATTTCCTTTGAGAATCCTTTAATGTCCTCTAGTTTAGGAAAGTAGCATAAGTTATGTGCACTTCCGGTTTTTCCATCATCATTTATTTCAGATGTCTCTATTTCGCTACCTAAAATTATACATACTTTATCTTTATATATAATTCCTCCATCCTTGATTTCATAAGCTTCTCCAGTTTTTAAAAAGTTTTCAATATCTTCAATAACATAAGGTGAAGCACAATCTATAATGCCTACTATTTGTATTCCTTTTCTTTCAGCACATTCTTTTGCAATATTTGCAAAATTTAAACTTCTTGCAGCTGTTATTTTTATAGGTTTTCCATTTTCACTTCTACCTATATGTACATGTAAATCGGCAAACATTTCTTGCATTTTCAATACCTCCATTTTAATTTAAAATTTACTCAAAAAAAGATTGGTATATACAGCCAATCTCTTTTTTTAGCTATTTTATCTTAAGTAACCTTAATCTCCTATTTCACGATTCATCTCTTTACGTATATCTCCACCTGTTACTATAGTATTTTTATTATCCTCATGTGCTGTTGTTTGCTCTTCTACTAAGTGTGCTTTGTATGCTTGAATTGCTTCATTAACATTTCTTTTTATTACCACTATGTCTTTTATAGCTGTAATATCATCATTACCACTTATCACATTTATTCTGTTTGCAACATATTGAATAGCTCCTTGTAATTGACTCATACCAACACCTCCTGCATTTCTGTAACAAATTGTTTGAATTTCTGCAAATATCTATTGTTCTTGTCCTTTAAGTTTCTATATTCTAATAATACTAATGCCTCATCTACTTTAAATGCAATTCTCTCTGGTCTGTCTAAAAGCATACCACCAAAATTATCAACTAATTCTAATACATCGCTTTCTTTTTCTCTTGGTAGACTTCCACTATATCTATTAACCTCTTCACAGATTTTGCAAAATCTATTTGAAAATCCTAAAGTTGACAAATATTCGGCTCCATTTTTAGCATATGCCTTTATTTGCTCCAAATCTTGTGGTCCATTACTTTTTTTACAATTGCATAACAAACAAGCAGTCACAATAAGATTTTTATCTAAACCAATATCTGTATTATCTAAAAATGTTTTAGCTAAGTATGTTTTAAATACAACCGATTTGTCAAAAAATATTCCTGTTTTTTGCTTTAGGTAATGCATTATTTCCATCTTTTTTATCCAATCTTTTTCAGATAAAATGTAATCTGCAAAAGTTTCCATGTAACTTACTCCCCTTTTAATGGAATTTTCTTGAGTAATTAAAATTCTTCTTCTAGAATAGATTATATGTTAAATTATTCCTTAATTCAATATTGTTACATAAATGTAATATAATTGTAAAACTGCTGTAATAAAAAGATAATGTTAAAAATTTAACATTATCTTTTCTATCACATTTTTTATTTGCTCTTCTAATTTTTCATTATTAACAATTGTGTACTCACAATTTTCAGTATAAAATTCATTTGGATGTTGCGCTCCAAGCCTTGCAACTGCATGTTTCCTATCAATTTTATCTCTTTCTATAATTCTTTGTATTTGTATTTCTTTGTCTTCAGAAACTACCGCTATAGTAGTATCACACAATTTTTTCATATCTGCTTCTATAAGTAAAGGAGCATCAATAGTAATTATTTTATTATTGCTATTTTTTATTTCTTTTTCTATTTCTTTTTTTATATATTTAAAAGTAATTTGATTTAATTCCTGTCTTTTTTGTTTGCTTGAATAAATTATATTTGCAAGTTTTCTTCTATTCAAGTCTCCATTTTCTGTTAAAACATTATTTCCAAATCTCTGAATGATTTCATTTAGATACTCTGTTCCCTTTTCTGACAACTTTCGAGCTATTTTGTCAGCAGTAATAGTCTTTGAATTGTATGTTTTTTCTATCATTTCACATACAGTACTTTTTCCTGCTCCAGAGCTTCCTGTAATTCCTATAATCATATATTATTTTACCTCTTTCAAATCTGATGGTGTTACAATTTTATTAGTATAATCCAAGTTTGACCATGAATCTTTTTCATACCCTAATGTATACACATTTGTAGCATAAATGTCTGTTTCTAGCATTTCTTTCAAAACTTTATTTCTTGTTGTTTCCATAAACTCTTTAACTGATGTTATTAAATTGATTTTTGGGTTCTTAGATTTTATCTCTGAAATTAGTTTCTTACCTCTTTCACTATATCCTAATATTCTTGTATATGGCACAGTCTTCCTTGCTGTCTCCATCATTTTTTTATCTATTCCAAGCAAAGCATATATTAAAACTCTTTGAATTCGAGTCTGAGTATATCTTTTAGATTTAACCATGTTTACTAAATCTATAACATTATTGCATGAATTTGCTGCATTTTTTATTGCATTTTCCAAACCTTCCGAAACATCCGGTATTTTTTTTATTTCTTCTACTGTCATTTTTCTTAATATATATATTATTTCTTTTTGAAATTTTGACAAATCTAAAACATAATGTCCTTTTCTAAACTCTTGAGCAAGTAGAACATAGGACGTCCTTGGAATAACCTTTATTATGTCGTCAAATTGTCTTGTAGCAATCATTCTACGAATAGCTGTTGCACTTGCAAAATCATCTACAATAATTTCATCATGATATAATACTTTTTCTCTTTTTATTCCCACAGGTTTTAATGGACTTTTAAGCTTTTTTATTGCTTTTAAATATTCAATTGCTAATATATTATTTGAACCATTTAAAACATTTGCATATCTTTTTATATCATTTAAGTACATCATTAATGCATTTTCCCTTGCTTTTGGAAAAGACACACCTTTGTTTAACTCATGGTTTAACATAGTAACATATTCTTTTGGTTCTTGATAAACTACATTTGCAATATTGTTTAATGTTGCTAAATCCTTTGTTTCTATTCCAAAAGATAGTGTATTTACAATTCCAAGAGAATCAAATATTTTTATTGCTCCTTCTGCAAAATTTTCCGCACTAGATGTCGCATAAATTGTTGGTAGTTCAAGTACTAAGTCTGCTCCCTGTGCAATGGCCATTTTAGTTTTTGTCCACTTATCTATAATTGATGTATTTCCTCTTTGAACAAAATTTCCCGAAATTATGCACACAATATAATCAGCATCTGTTTGTTTAATTGATTCTTTTATGTGATATAAATGTCCATTATGAAATGGATTATATTCTGCAATAATTCCAAGTACATTGCTCATTTTTACACCCCTTCATACAATTTTTATTGACTTAATTTAACTTATGTTATAATATCATAAAAACAAATATTTTACAATGAGTAAAGGAGAATTTTATTAATGGAAGAAGTTATAATTTATACTGATGGAGCATGTAGTGGTAATCCTGGTCCTGGTGGTTGGGGAGCAATCTTAATGATTAACGAAAATAAAAAAGAAATTTCTGGTGGAAATAAAAATACAACTAATAATGTTATGGAATTAACCGCTGTGATTGAAGCTTTAAAACTTTTAAAAAGACCTTGTAATGTCAATTTATATAGTGATAGTGCTTATGTTGTAAATGCCTTTCTACAAAATTGGATTTTGGGATGGATTAAAAATGGTTGGAAAAATTCTAATAAAGAAGATGTTAAAAACAAAGAACTTTGGCAGGAATTAATTTCTTTAACTAAAGTACATAATGTTACTTTTCATAAAGTAAAAGGCCATGCTGATAATAAATATAATAATCGTTGTGACGAACTTGCTCGTAATGCAATTAAAAATTTATAACTTAATATCTAAAGCAAAAGCCAGTTGGTAATACCAACTGGCTTTTAGCTTTATTATTTATCTTTATCTTTTTTTATTTTTTCTTTGACTTTACCTGCTTTTTGTGAAATTTCTTCTTTTATTTCCACAGCCTTATCTGTTAAATCATTTTTCACTTCATTTGCTTTATTTACTATTTCACCTTTTATTTCCTTCGTTTTTTGTTTTATTTTTTCTTTACGTTCTTTTAGCGTAGCTGTTAGTTCTGGGAAAGCATTTATTAATCTTCTATTTAATACAGATTTTCCTCTTAAAAATTCCCTTACTTTTTTAGAAATTGCATCTGTACTATCTTTTGGATTTTCTTTATCAAATTTCTTTGTTGCTTTTCTAACATTTGATATTACATAAAATGAAATAATTAAGTCAATCAAAAATATTGATGCTACAATTATTGCAATTATTCGAACAATATTTTCAGGGATTTGATTTAATTTTCCAAAAATAAATGGATTTATAATATAAATAAGTGTTAATCCAAGAAGTCCAAATGGAATAATTGTTTCTAAGCATACCCTTCCATTTATATTAAATTTATTATTACTATAATCCCACCAACGTGCATTAAATATTTTTTCCATTAAATAACTTGTTAAATACTCTAATACGCCACATATAAGTATTGCTGTGCTAAACAAGGCAACAGGATGATTTGATAAATTTGATAGAGTTAATGTTATCAATACTCCACCACATCCATATATTGGACAATATGGTCCTATTAAAAATCCTCTGTTTGAAAATTTATGTTTTTGAACTAGCTGTAATGTTACTTCCATTACCCATCCCATTATTGCCAAAATTATGAAATACAAGAAATATATTTCTATATTGTGTTCCATTCTTCTCTCCTCTTTTTTATTTTACAATGAATGTATTATACTCATTTTTTTATAAAAATACAATATTAAATCATTTTTTCAAGTTCTTTTATCTTATCTCTAATTTCTGCTGCTTTTTCAAATTCCATTTCTGCTGCATATTTAAGCATTTCATCTGTAAGCTTATTAATTACATCTTGTACATTTGATTCTTTGTCAAGCTTGTATTCTTCCTGTATATCAGCAACGTAACTTGCCTTAATTGTGTCTCTAATAGATTTTTGTATTGTTTGTGGAGTAATTCCATGTTTCTCATTATATTGCATTTGTATTTTTCTTCTTCTATTTGTTTCACTAATTGCTTTTTCCATACTATCAGTTAGCTCATCTGCATACATTATAACTTTTCCATCTGTATTTCTAGCAGCACGACCAATAGTTTGAATTAAGGAACGTTCCGAACGTAAAAAACCTTCTTTATCCGCATCTAGTATAGCTACTAATGAAACCTCTGGGATATCTAATCCTTCTCTTAAAAGGTTTATTCCAACTAAAACATCAAATTCTCCCAGTCTTAAATCACGTATTATTTCCATTCTTTCTAGTGCCTTAATATCTGAGTGCATGTATTTTACCTTTATATCTAAGCTTGCCAAATAAGTAGTTAAATCTTCTGCCATCTTTTTAGTTAATGTTGTTACTAGCACTCTTTCATGTTTTTCTACTCTCTCATGAATTTGCTCTATCAAATCATCTATTTGATTTGATACAGGTTTAACATCTATTTTAGGATCAAGTAATCCAGTTGGTCTTATTATTTGTTCGACAACATTTTCTTTTGAATGCTCTTTCTCATATTCAGCTGGTGTTGCACTAACAAATACAACTTGATTTATTCTTTGTTCAAATTCTTCAAATTTTAAAGGTCTATTATCAAATGCTGATGGAAGTCTAAATCCATAATTTACTAAAGATTCTTTTCTTGCTCTATCTCCATTATACATTGCTCTTACTTGTGGAATTGTAGCATGTGATTCATCTATTAGTAATAGAAAATCTTTTGGAAAATAATCAAATAAAGTATATGGTGCACTTCCAGGCTCTCTACCACTTATGTGCCTTGAATAATTTTCTATACCTTGGCAAAAACCGGTTTCTCTCATCATTTCAATATCGAAGTTTGTTCTTTCTTCTATTCTTTGAGCTTCTATCAATTTATTATTATCTTTAAAATATTTTATTCTTTCTTTTAATTCTTCTTGTATTGTTACAATTGCTTTTTCCATTTTATCTGCTGTTGTTGCATAGTGAGAATTAGGAAATATCATAATATGTTGTCTTGTGCTTATTGCCTTACCTGTTAGCGGATTTATTTCTGAAATCTTTTCCACTTCATCTCCCCAAAATTCTACCCTGATTGCAGTCTCACTTTGGTCTGATGGATATATTTCAACAATATCACCTTTAGCTCTAAATGTACCTCTTTTAAATTCAAGTTCACTTCTGGTATATTGCATATTTATAAGTTTTTTTAGCACTGTATTTCTTTCAATTTTCATACCAGGTCTTAAAGATATTGTTAAGTTCTCGTAGTCAATTGGGTCTCCTAAGCCATAAATACATGAAACTGATGCAACTATTATTGTATCTCTAGTTTCAAATAAAGAAGCGGTTGCTGAATGTCGTAATTTATCTATTTCATCATTTATAGAAGCATCTTTTTCAATATATGTATCTGATTGTGGTATATATGCTTCTGGTTGGTAATAGTCGTAATATGATACAAAGTACTCAACATTATTTTCAGGAAAAAACTCTTTAAATTCAGAATAAAGCTGTCCTGCTAAAGTTTTATTATGTGCTAAAACCAAAGTTGGTCTTTGTACTTTTTCAATTATATTTGCCATAGTAAAAGTCTTTCCAGAGCCCGTTACTCCTAGCAATGTCTGAAACTTTTTACCTTCTTTTATTCCATTACTTAAATATTCAATTGCTTGTGGTTGATCACCTGTTGGCTTAAATTCTGAGTGTAATTTAAACATATTCTCTCTTCCTTATATTTTTGTAATTATTATATAAAAAATCGCTAAAATTGTATATAAGTTTAGTAAAAATTATTGAATTTTACTGCATTTTTTTATATAATATTGGGCATAAATATTTAAAGGTTTCAAATTACTGGAAAATGTTACTTTTCCATGCAATTTATACCTAAAGAAAGGATTGCGATAATTATGGAAAATAAAGTATTAGTAAGGGAATTATACAGAAATACAAATAACTATGCTGGACAAACTGTAACAGTTTCTGGTTGGGTAAGAACTATTCGTGATTCAAAAAGCTTTGGATTTATAGAGTTAAATGATGGAAGCTTTTTTAAGAATGTTCAAGTTGTATTTGATACCGGTTTAAATAACTTTGATGATGTAAAAAAATTAAGTATTAGTTCTTCTATTGTAGTTACAGGAGAAGTTGTAAAAACCGAAAATGCTAAACAACCTTTTGAAATAAAAGCAAGTAATGTTGAAGTTTTAAATGTAGCAGATTTAGATTATCCACTTCAAAAGAAAAAACATTCTTTTGAATATCTAAGAACTGTATCTCATTTAAGACCTAGAACAAACACATTTAATGCAGTTTTTAGAGTTCGTAGCGTACTTTCTTTTGCAATTCATAAATTCTTCCAAGAAAGAGGTTTTGTATATGTTCATACACCTATCATTACAGGAAGTGATTGTGAAGGTGCTGGTGAAATGTTTGGAGTAACTACTTTAGATATGGAAAAATTACCAAAAACTGAAGATGGCAAAGTAGATTATTCTCAAGATTTCTTTGGAAAAGAATCTCACTTAACAGTAAGTGGTCAATTAGATGTAGAAACTTATGCACATGCATTCCGCAATGTTTATACATTTGGTCCTACATTTAGAGCTGAAAATTCAAATACTGTAAAACATGCTGCTGAATTCTGGATGATTGAACCAGAAATTTGCTTTGCTGATTTACATGATGATATGGATTTAGCTGAAGATATGATTAAATATATAATCTCTTACGTTCTAGAAAATGCGCCTGAAGAAATGGCTTTCTTTAATCAATTTATTGATACTGGATTACTTGACAGATTACACAATGTATTGAATTCAGAATTTGGAAGAATTACTTATACAGATGCTATAAAAGAACTAGAGAAAAACAATGATAATTTTGAATACCCTGTTAGCTGGGGTGTTGATATTCAAACAGAACATGAAAGATATTTAAGTGAAAAAATATTTGGAAGACCTGTTTTTGTTACAGATTATCCAAAAGAGATTAAAGCATTTTATATGAAATTAAACCCAGACGGCAAAACAGTTGCTGCTACTGACCTTTTGGTTCCTGGAATTGGAGAAATAATTGGTGGTAGTCAAAGAGAAGATGATTTCGAAAAACTAAGTGCTCGTATAAATGAACTTGGTTTAAGAAAAGAAGATTATTGGTGGTATTTAGATCTAAGAAGATATGGTGGATGTCCACATGCTGGATTTGGTTTAGGTTTCGAAAGAATGATGATGTATTTAACTGGTATGCAAAATATTCGTGATGTACTTCCATTCCCAAGAACTCCAAAAAATTGTGAATTTTAATATTTTAAAAGTTGCCAAAACATTGGCAACTTTTATTTTGTTTTATTCTACACTTTTTAAACTTTCTATCATGTCTATTTTTTTCAATACAAAATGTATTATAAAATTAACTATTATTGAAAACACAAATGTAATAACTGCTGAATATACATAGCTTATTGGCAATATATGTCTCATAAACCTTAATGAATCTATTTCAATACTTGATATAATTCCACTTGTTAAAAATGTTCCTAATACTAATCCAATTACAATAGCAATTATTGTAAATATTATATTCTCCTTATTTATATAGTTATCTACTTCTTTATCATAAAAGCCTAATACTTTTAATGTTGCAATTTCTCTTTGTCTTTCTGCAATATTTATATTTGCCAAATTATATAATACTACAAACGCAAGTAATGCTGATGCAACTATTAAAATTATAACAACATAATTCATAGTATTAAGCATATCACTTACTGATTTCATTAAGCTACTTATTACAGATACAGATGCAACACCTTCTATATTTAACATTTTCTGTGATATATTATTTTGAACATCCTCACTCAAATTTTCATTTGTATTTGCAAAAATCATATTTGTTTTATATTGTTTTATATTATTTTCATAAAATGTCTTTGACATAAATACATAATGTCCAACATAATTTTTCATTATGTCTTTTACTTTAAATTTATAGCTTATGTCATCTCCATCTATAAAAGTAACTTCATCACCTATATTTGCTCCTATCATATTCGCAATTTTATCAGATATAATAATTCCATCATCATCTAAACTTACCTTTTCTCCTGTTTCAGGATTTGTTAAATTAAAGGCATTATTTAGGTCTTCAATATTTTTTGGTACAAATACAGTAACATTATAATTCTTTTCTCCTAGTTTAGCTGTAGTTGCACATATTTCAGTATAATTTTTTATATTTTCATTGTTTGACAAATATTCATTAAGTTCCCCTAATCCTTTTGTATTTGTTAAAGATATTGATAAATCATAACTAAATATTTTTCTAAATTGTACTGATGGAATATCAATTACTGAATCTCTTATTCCAAATCCTGTTAGCATAAGTCCAGTACATCCAGCAATACCTATTATAGTCATAATAGCTCTTTTTTTGTACCTAAATATATTTCTTGCAGTTACCTTTTGAGAAAAGTTAAATCTTTTCCATATAAAGCCTATTCTTTCTAATAATATTCTTTTTCCTTTTTTAGGTGGTTTTGGTCTCATCAAAACAGCTGGCATTTGTTTTAATTCATTTGTTGCAACAATTATTGTAGCTCCACCTATACATATAAATGCAATTATTATTCCAAGCAAGCCGATTTCTACTCTATATGTGCAATAGAATTCAGGTAAATTATATATCATAGAATATAACATCCAAACAATGTTTGGTAATAAATATAATCCAACTGTCATTCCTAAAACTCCACCAATTATACAAGCAAATAATGAGTAAATTATATATTTTGAAATTATTTGCATATTGGTATAACCCATTGCTTTTAATGTACCTATTTCTACTCTTTCCTCTTCAATCATTCTGGTCATAGAAGTTAAACTTATTAAAACTGCAACTAAGTAAAATATTACTGGGAACATTTTAGAAATGTTTGACATTGTTTTTATTGCATCAAATATATTGTTATATCCTGTATTATCAAGTCTATCTTGAACATACCACTTACCTTTTTCTATTTTCTTAACATCTGCTTTTGCATCATTTAGTTTATCTTGAGCCTCTTGTATTTTAGTATTTGCTTCTTTTTTAGATTTTTCAAATTCTTTTTTATTTTTTGCTAATTCTGATTTCGCATTTTGTATTTTAGTTTTACTTAAATTTATTTCTTTTTGTGAAGCCTCAAATTTTGCATTAGCAGTCTTTTTATTATTCTCTAATTCTGTTTTTTGTTTTTGTAGTTCTATTTTAGCTTTTTCTATTTCTGCTAATCCGCTTCTTAATCTGCTCTTGTACTTCCTGCGGCAAAAACTCCATCTGTTCTTTTTGACTATTAAGCTCTTTTTCCTTTTGCAACAAAGCTTCTTCTGCTTGTTCTAATTTCTCTTCCGCTTCTTTAAAAGTCTTCTCTGTTTCCTGTTTCTTTTTAGCTAATTCCGCTTCTCCATTTTTTATACTATTTTCAGATGACGCAATTTGATTCTCAGCATTTTTTATTTTCTTTTCAGCATCATTTAATTTCTTTTGTACTTCTGCTTTTTTATCATTAAGTTCTTTTTGTGCATCATTTATCTTCTCGTTTGCTTCATCAACCAAAGAATTATATCTTGCATCTTCTCTTTCTTGTTTTATGCCTTCTATTTTATCAATTACAGGATTAACTAATTCTAAGTAACCATCACTATTAGTTACTTGTTCTTTTGCTCCAGCAACAGTAACATACATTCCTGTATAATAGTCTAAGTTTATTACATTATCTTTAGTATAAATATAGAAATTAACTGTTCCATTACCTATTGATGTATTTCCTCTTTCACTAGATATATACATAGGTGAATCTACTATTCCAACTATCTCAAATTCTTTTTCAGTAAATATGTCATTATCGTCAGAATCTTTATCATTATTTTCTAATACTATTTTTTTACCTATATATTTTTCTGCTCCTGTACCTGTACGAACAATAGCATTGTCTAATAAACACTCATTATTATTTTCTATTTGCCTTCCTGCCATCACTACTGGAGTATTAACATTTTCATTATACTCAATTACTTTACAAACACTTTCTTTATCATCTATTTTTACCATAGAATCTTTAGTTTGTATTCCATAAGCATTTTCAACACCATCTATATTTTTAACGGCTTGTATATCATCATCAGTGATTCCTAATGTTGATATTATGTTTATATCATAAAAGTTACTTTTATCTGCATACTTATCTAAACTATCTAGCATATCTGGACTTGTTGCAACTAAACCTGCAAAAAATCCTACTCCTAAAAATGCCATAACAAGCATTGATATAAATCTTCTTTTATTTTTACTTATCTCTCTAAAATTATTTTTCAATAAAGATTTTTTCATTTTCTTCCTTACCATTCTATATTATCTATTGAAATTGGATTAGCATTTGTTTCAACGCTCTCTGCTTTTCCATTTTTAAAACGTATAACCTTATCTGCCATAGGTGTAATTGCAGCATTATGAGTTATAATTATTACAGTCATATTTTCACTTCTTGCCATTTCTTGTAATAACTTTAATATACTTTTTCCTGTTTTGTAATCTAATGCACCTGTTGGCTCATCACATAATAATAATTTTGGATTTTTAGCAATTGCTCTTGCTATTGCAACTCTTTGTTGTTCTCCACCAGATAATTGAGATGGGAAGTTATCTTTTCTATCTGTTAATCCTACTTTTTCTAGTATAGTATCTACATTTAATGCATCTGCACACATTTGTGTTGCAAGTTCTACATTCTCTTTGGCTGTTAAGTTTTGAACTAGATTATAAAATTGGAATACAAACCCTATATCATTTCTTCTATACTCTATTAGCTTTTTATTATTTAATTTTGATATTTCTTTATCATTTACAAATATTTGACCAGATGTAGCTTTATCCATTCCTCCAAGTATATTTAGAGTAGTAGTTTTACCTGCTCCACTAGGTCCTACTATAACAACAAGCTCTCCTTTATCAATACTAAAGTTAGTATTATCTAATGCTTTTATAGTTACTTCTCCCATTTTGTATTCTTTAACAACATTCTTAAATTCAATATATGACATACAAAATTTTCTCCTTCTCTTAAACTAGTTATATATTTTATCATATAATATTCTAATCATAAATAACTTTCACAATCTTTTCACAAAAATGTGCCATTGGGGACGGAGAATTTTGGCACGTTTCATTTTAAAACAAATTAGTTTTAGTTTAATCTCAACAAAACGTGCCAAAATTCTCCGTCCCCAATGGCACATTTTTATTTACAATTATAATTTCTCCTTATTCTTTCCCTTCCAATCTCTAGTTCTTCTGAAATTTTTCTAAAAGACATTTTGTATTTATCTCTTAAAATACAAATCAGTTCTGTCAGTTTTCCTCTTTCTTTTTGCAAGTCTTTAAGTTTCAACTTATTACACATTAAAAATCTTTCTATCACTTGTTTAATTAAATCTTCTCTATCTTCTTCAATATCTAAAAATATAAATTCTTGGCTTACTTGACCATTCATTTTTCTATAATTAGAATATGGATATTCTTCTGGTTTAACGCAAATTCCTGCTTTTACTGGATTATTGTATATATACTGTATGCAATTATACAATTGTTTTTCACTATATATTCCTTCTGATTTATATCTATCTCTAAACACATAACCAATTCTATTGTATTTTTTATTATAATATTTGCCATATTTAGTATTTAAGCACTGCATATATTTACCTAATTCATGTATATTATTAGTTTTAATTAATATATGAGCATGATTATTCATTATACAATATGCTATTATCTGTACATCTAGCTTTTCCTTTAATCTATACATATTTTTTATATAGTACTTAACATCTTCTGGTTTGTCAAATATATATTCTTTGTTTATTCCTTGAGTTATTACATGAAAAAAAATAGTTTGAGAAAAATTTCTTGGATATCTTGGCATAAAGTTGTCTCCTTTGAATAAAAAAATAATATGAAATAATTATTTTAAATTATATCATATTATTTTTTAATTTATGTCGAAATTTGTAAGCTACATTAATTTTTTTATGTCGAATCTCTATAATTTCAGTCTTATTATTTAAAACGTGCCAAAATTCTCCGTCCCCAATGGCACATTAGGTTGACAATTTTTCTCTTACATACTCATATATCATTATGCTTGCTGCTACTGAAGCATTTAGGCTTTCTGTTTTTCCTAGCATTGGTATTTTAACTCTTTGGTCTGCTAAGTCTTGTATCTCTTTTGATACTCCTTTTGCTTCATTTCCAATTATTATTACTTTTTTATTATATTTTATATCATATACACTTTTATCGGTATCTAATGATGTTGCTACTACTTCAAATTTATGTTTTTTTATCATTTGCAATGTTTTAGCCAAATTATCAGTTGTTATTATATTCATTCTAAATATGGCTCCCATTGTTGAGCGCACAACTTTTGGGTTATATGGGTCTGCACTGTCTGATGATAGTATTATTTGTTTTAAGTTTGCACTGTCTGCTGTTCTTAATATTGTTCCTAAGTTACCAGGATCTTGTATTCCATCTAATGCAAGTATAATGTCTTCTTTGTAATCTATTTTGTCTATGCTATCTCCTTTTTCAACTACTGCAAGAATTCCTTGTGGGTTTATAACATCTGTTATAGAAAGGAATAGTTTTTTAGTTACATATATACAATTATATTTTGCAATTTCATATAGAAGTGATTGCTCAAAACTTTCAGTATATTCGCAATCTTCACATACAACAATAGTTTTTATATTTACCGCTTCTTCAATTGCTTCTCTTACTAATTTTATTCCTTCAACTATATATTCGTTTGTTTCATCTCTAAACTTTTTATCTTTTAGCTTTTTGATATATTTAATTTGTTCATTATCTTTACTTGAAATTACTTGCATAACTTTTCCTTTCTAAATTTCAATTACAGTATTCAAAAATTCTTTAGCTTTTTCTATAATGTTTTCATTTTCTTTAATTCGTAGTGTGACATAAGGTTCTACTGCATTAGAGAACTTAACTAGCATAGGGTATTTTGTAATTAAAGTGTTTACCATTTCTGGTTTGATTTTTTCTTTTACGAAATAGAATACAATTCCGTTTTCTTTTTGAGCTATTTTTAAGATGTTTGCTTTTCTTGCAAGTTGTTTTATTCTTGCAATATCTATTAAGTTTTCTAATTCTTTTGGAAGTCTACCATATCTATCAATAACCTCATCAATAACATTTTGAAGTTCTTCTTCTGTTCTGCATAAAGCAATGTTTTGGTATATTTCAATCTTTTGACTACTATTTTCAATAAAGTTATCTGGTATATAGCTAGAAACAGCTAAGTCGATTTGTACATCTTGTTCTTCTACTACTTCTATTCCTTGCATCTCTTTTATAACTTCATCTAGCAATTTACAATATGTATCATAGCCAACTTGTTCCATGTGTCCATGTTGCATTTCTCCAAGCATACTTCCTGCTCCACGAATTTCCAAATCTCTCATTGCTATTTTAAATCCTGAACCAAATTCAGTAAATTCTTTAATAGCTTTTAAACGTTTATCAGCAACTTCTGATAATAGTTTATCTCTTTTATATGTTATATATGCATATGCTTGTTTGTCACTTCTACCAACTCTACCTCTAATTTGGTAAAGCTGTGCTAAACCTAGTCTGTCTGCATTTTCTACTATTATAGTATTAGCATTTGGTATATCTATTCCAGATTCTAATATTGTAGTACATACTAGTACATTTATCTCGTGATTTATAAAGCTTTCCATTATTTCTTCTAGTTCTCTACCACTCATTTTTCCATGAGCAAATCCTACTTTAGCTTCTGGAACTAACATTGATATTTCATTTGCTTTTTTCTCAATACCTTCTACTTGGTTAAATAGGTAAAATACCTGTCCACCTCTTTCAATTTCTTTAGTTATTGCCTCTGTTATTACTTCTTGATCATATTCAAGAACATAAGTTTGTACTGGTTTTCTGTTATGAGGTGGTTCATATATAACTGACATATCTCTAACGCCAACTATTGACATGTGTAGTGTTCTTGGTATTGGTGTTGCTGTCATTGTTAAAACATCTATATTTGTTCTTAATTTTTTTATTTTTTCTTTATCTTTAACTCCAAAACGATGTTCCTCATCTATTATTAAAAGACCTAAATCCTTGAAATTAACATCTTCACTTAGTAGTCTATGTGTTCCAACAATTACATCAACTTCACCTAATTTAAGTTTCTTTATAATTTCATCTTGTTCTTTTTTAGTTTTAAATCTATTTAATAACTCAACATTTATAGCAAATTCTTGCATTCTAGTTTTAAATTCTTCATATTGTTGATTTGCAAGTATTGTAGTTGGCACTAAATATGCAACTTGTTTTTGGTCCATAACAGCTTTAAATGCTGCTCTTATTGCAACTTCTGTTTTACCATATCCTACATCTCCACATAAAAGTCTATCCATTGGTTGTGGTTTTTCCATATCTTTTTTTACATCTTGTATACATCTTAATTGATCATCTGTTTCTGTATATGGAAAACTATCTTCAAATTGTTTTTGCCAAGGAGTATCTGGTGAAAAACTAAATCCTTTTATTTTTTGACGTTTGGCATATAGCTCTATTAAATCTTTTGCAACCGCTTCTAAGTTTTTCTTTACTTTGCTAGTTGTTGCACTCCATTCTTTTCCCCCTAGCTTATTTAGTCTAGGAGATGAATTATCTCCTCCACCTATATACTTTCTAACACTATCTAAGCTATTTGTAGGAACATATAGAATGTCATCATTTCTATATTTAATTTTAATATAGTCTTTTGTTACACCATCTGCTGTAATTGTATTTACTCCTATAAATTGTCCTATACCATGTGTTTGGTGTACTACTATATCACCTGGTTTTAAATCTGCAAATACAATTTTTTCGCTATCTTTAAATGTACTAGATAATTTCTTTTTTCTTTTTACAGGTTCTTCAAAATTATTTTGCAGACTAATTACTATTAAGTTTAAATCATAATTTTCAAATCCAGAAGAAAAACCTCCAATTGTTACTATAATTTCTCCTGGTTTAACATTTTCCGCTTCTTGTTCATATTTATAGTTTATTTGATTTTCTTTTAAAATGTTGCATAGTTTTTTAGCACTTATTTCGTTACCAGCAAGTAATACTACTTTCTTTTTATTTTTTTGATATGTTACAATATCTGCAAGTAATAAATCTAATTGTAGGTTATAGAAGTTGATTTCTCTAGTTTCAAAATAGTATTTTTGAATGTTTTTAATTGAGTCATTTTGTTCTAAATATATTATTTGTTTTTCTTCAAAGTTATATTCAAATTTACTAATGTTTTCAATTGCTTCTGGCACAAATTTTTCTTTTTCTACTAATGATGCAATTAGTTTGTTGTTATCTTCTATTATGTTTGATTCTCTTTGATTTATTTTTGACTTTTCATCTAATAAAAGTAAATATTCATCTGACATATAGTCTAAAAATGAAGCCTGATTTTCATAAAATTCATTAAAATATTTATTTATTTTAGAAATATAATCTCCATTTTTTATAAGTTCTATGTCTTCTATTTCTTCAGGATATTTTTCTTGTATATTTTTTACCGCTTCTGATAAATCTTGTACTATCAATTCATGTGCTGGAAATATAGTTATTTCTTTTAGCATTTCTGTTGATCTTTGTGAAGATATTTGAAAAAACCTAATTGAATCAACTTCATCTCCCCAGAATTCAATTCTAACACCAATTTTTTCTGATAATCCTACATCTACTATTCCGCCACGAATACTAAATTGTCCTTTGTTTTCAATTAGGTCACTTCTTTCATAACCAAGTCTAACTAGTTTTTCTTTAATTCCATCTAATAAATATGTTTTTCCAACTTCAAAATCTATAACATTTTGATACAAAGTGTCTTTAGCAACCATTTTTTGCATAACAGCTTCTATTGTTGTAACTATTATTATTGGTTCTTTTTGTTTTTTAGCCAAATACATTTTGTTTAATACATCAATTCTTTTATATTCAATTTCTTTACTTTGTGCAACATAGTCATAACTTGTAATTTCTTTTTTAGGAAAGAAATATGTTTGCTTTATAAGTTTCTTTAAGTCTTGATATAACTTACGTGCTTGTATTTCATTATATGTTACTAACACCATTGGTCTTTTAGTTTCATTAAAAATACCTGCTAGTACATGTAGTTTTTCAACGTCAACCAAGCCCGATATAGCTATCGGGCCTGTTTTACTAATTTGTTTTGTGAGTTCTTGGAACTTTTTATTTTCTTCCAATGTTTTAATTAAAAAGTTCATCTTGAATTATCCTTCCACAAAATATTGTTTATACCAAATCAAGAAGCAATATATTGTATAAACTTTTCTATGTGTCATTGCTTTTCCTTCATAATAGTCATTTAAAAGTTTAACTATTTTATCTGTATCAAAGAATTTTGCTGCATATTCACTTTCAAAAGTTTCTTTTACTTTATTATACCATTTTTCTTCTTTTAGCCAATATTTGAATGGAACCATAAATCCTTTTTTCTCTCTTTGTGCCCATTCTTTTGGAACTATTTTAGCTGCTGCTTTTCTTAGTGCATATTTTGTTGTGTCTTTTCCAACTATTTTATATTCTCTTGGTAGTTTAGAAGCGGTATCAAATACAACTCTATCTAATATAGGAACTCTTAATTCAAGTGATGCTGACATAGTCATTTTATCTGCTTTTAATAAAATATCATTTGGTAACCATAAATGCATGTCTAAGTATTGCATTTTTATTAAGTCATTTTGATCTTTTACTTTTGCAAATATTGGAGCTGTAACATCTTTAAAACTAATATTTGTTTTGTATTCTGGTTTTAACACATCATTTGCTTGTTCATCATCAAATATAAATGCTTGTCCAATGTAATTGTCTTCAATTGGTGTTCCTTCTGAAATTAAGAAGTTCTTTCCTTTTATGTTTGGTAATTTCTCAGCAAACTTTTTCATTTTTGCTCTAAATGAAAGTGGAAGTTTTTCATAAGCATTATAGAATTTTGTTCTATGATATGTTTGGTAACCTCCAAATAATTCATCTGCTCCTTCACCAGATAAAACTACTTTTACATCTTTTGCAGCTAATCTTGATAAATGATATAAAGGAACTGCTGAAAGATTTGCATGTGGTTCATCAGAATAATATTGCACATCTTCTAATGAATCAAAAAATTCTTCATCAGATATAATTTTGCTTGTATTTTTTATCTCTAAAATTTTTGATAAATCTTTAGCATAAACTGTTTCGTCAAAATTATCATAATTAAATCCTACTGTATATGTTTTGTCTGGTTTTGCATAAGATACAACATAACTTGAATCCACACCAGAAGATAAAAATGATCCTACCTCAACATCTGCTATTCTATGATAATCTATTGAGCTTGTTATTGTTTCATGTATACTATTTACAGTTTCTTCAAAGTTTTTCTTTTCTTCTATAAAGTTAAATGTATTGTATTCTGTTACTTCTAATTTGCCATCTTTATAAGTAAATTGATGACCTGGCTTTAGCCTATATACTCCTTTGAAAAATGTTTCGTCTAATGCAGAGTATTGGAAAGTCAAATATGTTTTTAAAGCCTCTTCATTTAATTCCTTTTTAAATTTTGGATGTGGTAAAAAGCTCTTTATTTCTGAGCCAAATATAAACATACCATCTCTGTTGTAATAATAAAATGGTTTTATTCCAAAATTGTCTCTTGCACCAAAAAGAACTTTGTTTTTAATATCCCATATTACAAATGCAAACATTCCTCTAAGTTTTTTAGTAATTTCTTGTCCATATTCTTCATATCCATGAAGAATAGTTTCTGTATCAGAATTATTGGCAAAAACATGGCCTTTTGCCATTAAGTCTTCTTTTAATTCTTGATAATTATATATTTCTCCATTAAATAAAATAACCATTGAGCTATCTTCATTAAACATTGGTTGATGTCCATTACTTAGGTCTATTATACTTAATCTTCTAAATGCTAGAGAGATTTTATCATCTTCATAAAATCCTTCATCATCTGGTCCTCTATGTTTTATAGTATCTGACATACTTTTTATTATTTTTCTATCTTTTTCTCCATCTTCAACATATCCTACAAATCCACACATATTTTATCTCCTCTTTTCCTTTTTGTAGTATACACAAAAATGCCATTATTTGCAAGATATATTTATGATTTTTGCTATACAATAAAGAAAGCCTAACCCTTCAAGAGTTAGGCTTCCCTATAAGGAAGTGATTATATTTATTCATCACCTTTTACTTTTAAAGACAGGTATTTTTTTCTTGTCGCATTTCCTCCTCTAGTACTCCGCTCCCTTTTGTTAGTTGCAAGTACTTCCTGCACCTCTTTTGCCAATTGTGGATGCACTCTTGGAAGTCTTATAACTAGGTCTTTGTGAACTGTTGTTTTACTCATTTGAAACGCTTTTGCCGTTGCTCTTACTGTTGAAGAGTTTTCAAATAGGTACCTCCCTACTTGGACACACCGTTCCTCAATACCTTTTCTCATAAAAAAAGCCTCCTTAATATAAAATAATATTTTGTTCTATTATTATATCTTAATATTAACATTTTGTCAATTATTTAACTACCTCGCTCAGTACTTTTGCCAGATATTTCATACTTACTAACGTTTGATCCAATGTATTACCTGTTGCACCCACTTCTATAATTGTAGCTGCTTTTGATACATGTTGATTATATCCAGAGCCTCTTAGTATTATTGGTTTAAATAAACCTGGGTATAATTCATTTGCTTTTTTTTGTACTTTTATCGCAAATTTCAAATTTTGTGCCCAGTTTTCGTGCTTTATACTACTTTCATTTCCTCCTATTACAAACATAAGTTGTGCAGCATATTCTTCTCCAATCTTTACTGTTGGAGCATAAGTGCTATCTCCTATTGCATCTCTATGTAAGTCTATTACAACATCTGTGTTTTTGTTTTCATCTAGTAGTTTCGTTACTGTTTTTAAAGAACTTGCATACGATCCACTATATGATGGGTAATCATGATAACTTTCGTCATGTATTACATTATACCCATAGCTTTTTAGTTGTGCTTCTAGTTCATTTCCAACTCTTATAACTGAATACTTTTTATCTGTTGTTCTAAAGTTACCTGTTTTCTTATATTGATATTTTTCACTTGGAGTATAGCTTTCACAAGAGTGAGTGTGAAATATTAAAATATTCTCTTTATTTACATTGATATCTGGTTTTAATATTTCATCAGTTAATTTATATTTAACTTCATTTTTTATCTTTACTCCGTTATATTGTATAGTATATTTATTAGGCACATTCGAGCTTTGTACTTCTGTCTTTAAACCAGTTTCCGCTTTTTGTATAATCTCATCTTCTTCATCTTTTTTATCATTTTTTATTGTACCACTTTTTTCTTTGTCTGATAATGACAATGCTTTTAATTCCATATTTAGTGCTAATTTAAGTGGCTCTATTAATGTTTCTTTTGTATTTTGATTTTCCATATTGTTTATATTCGTTACTGGAAGTGCTGAATTTAAACATATTTTAAATAAAGTTTTATTATCTATCTCATTAACTTTTCTTTTTATTTCGTCTTTACCCTGTGAGAAATATTTTACAGTGGCTAGAATTATAACTATTAATATTGTAATTTTAAAAAAGTATTTTATAACATCTTTTACATTGACTACTGCCATGTTTATCATAAAAAATTTCTCCTTTGTCCATATACTATTAACTAGTATATTCATGAACAAAGGAGATTATGAATAATTCTTTTAAATTAGTTAATTGGATTTTCGAACCTTATATTTGCTGGATATTCAATCTTATCTTTTACCAGTATAATATGTTGTATTGTTCTTCCTAGTGAAAGAGCTCCATCTGTTTTGCCTATTTCATATAAGTACCTATTAATATGAGATGTCCATATAAGATTGGCTTTTTCTCCATTTTCCAAACTTCTTTCTTCAATAAGTGATGATACGTCTATTTTTTCATTTTCATATATAATATATGCATTTTGAAATGTAGTATCTTGTTCTAAACGCAAATTATACAAAAATGCATAAGTGCCCCTACCCTTTTCTGGTTCTATACTTTTGGCTTCGTAAGCAGGCATATTAGCATCTACATTTGTTACTTCTACTTTTTTATAATATGTTTTTCCCGTTGTCAAGTCTTGTATCTTAAAAGTATATGTTCCATTTTCGGTTGCTATATATGTGCCAGATATTTGCTCATCTGGATTTATTACAGAGTATCCAATTATTTCTCCAGTACTTTTATCTAAATATAAAAATTCAAGTTGTTTTCCTAGTATTGCTTCAACATTAGTAAGTCCCTCAACCTTATTTACGCTCTGTGTCCAATTCCAAAAAGCATTCTCTGTTTCCTCTGCAATAATTTCTTTGTTTTTCATCCACTTAAGAACATCTTCAAATGTTTGACAATTTGCAGTAGAATCTTCTTTATTAATAAATGGTACCATTTGTTCCTTTAGCATTTCTTTTTTTCTTTCATCACTTAGTGATTTTAAATATTTAATCACTTCTTCTTTTGTCTTTATATTTGGCATTGTTACACCTTTTACTGATTCTACTTTTAAGTTTACTGTTCCAGATTTTTCTTTTTCTGGTGTTTTGCTTATAACTATTTCTACATCACTATAGCTTATTTCCTTTACAATGGTTCCATCTTTTTTCTTTATTATTATTTTTTCTTGCTCTCTATCAATTTCATCTTCTGTAACTAACTTTTTGCTAATTAAATCTTCTAGCATTTTATCTGCATCTTCTTTTGATTCATTTATTGATGTATTTATAAAATTACTTTGTTTCCAATTTGCAACCACTTCTTCTACTTGTGCAGCTCTTATTTTTAGTCCTGAATTTTGTGCTTTTTCTATGAGTCCACTGTCACTAAATAGTATATTTGTTGATACTCCTGCTAATATTAATAATACTACTATTGTTACCACTAGTGCTATTAAAGTAATACCTTTTTCTTTTTTTAGTTTCATATTCACTTTTCCTCCCTTTATTTAACACGCAAAAGGACAAACTGTTTTTGCTTACAGTCTGCCTTGTTTTCATTGTCAATAAAGCTAAAAATTTTAGCTTGCTTATTTATTAGAATGTAGTTTTCTCCCACAACCATAAGGTTTTTAGTTTTCATTTTATACGTGCCTCTTTCTATTTTTCATTTGAGTTTTCTCTTTAATTATAATAGCATATCTCTTTTACTTTTTAATCTTTTTGTAGCTATTATATAATTTCACAAATTTTCTTTGCATCTAATTCCACAGATGTTTCGTCACCTGTATTCATATTTTTAACTTTTACTGTGTTAGTATTGATTTCATCTTCGCCAATAACAACAACATAAGGGATTTTCAATTTATCAGCATATTTAAATTTTGCTTTTAATTTTTTATCATTTAAATATACTTCTGTATTTATTCCTTCTTTACGTAAGTTACTTGCTAATTGAATAGCTACAGTCATATCTTCTAACATTGGTATTATTAAAATGTCTGACATTGAGTATTTGTCTGATTTTATAAGTTGCAACTCATTTAATTTATAAAATAATCTTGTTAGCCCAATTGAAATTCCAACACCTGGTAGTTTTTGATCTGTATAATATCCTGCTAAGTTTTCATATCTTCCTCCAGAACATACACTTCCAATCTCTTTATAATCATTTAAAAATGTTTCATATACTGTTCCTGTGTAGTAGTCTAAACCTCTTGCAATAGTTAAATCTATTTTAAAATGTGTATCTGGCACACCAAATACTCTGATATATTTTACTACTTGTTCTAATTCAGCTAATCCTTCTACAAACATTTCTTCTTTTATGCCCAATTCTTTTAATTTAGCAATCTTCTCATCTGTTGTTCCATCGATTTCAATAAATTTTAAAATTCTATCTATTGCTTGTTCATCAACACCTATTTCTTTTAGCTCTAATATTACATTTTCTTTTCCTATTTTAGCAAGTTTATCAATAGTTCTCATTATATCAACTGCATTTGGTTCTTGATTCACTTCTCTGAACAAACCATTTAATACTTTTCTATTATTTATGCAAATAGTAAAGTCATTAAATCCTAAATCTGATATTAGGTTATATATAACACTTGGAATTTCCGCATCATTTACTATTCCAAGTTCTCCATCTCCAATAATATCAATATCGCACTGATAAAACTCACGAAATCTACCTTTTTGTGTTTTTTCTCCTCTATATACTTTTCCTATTTGATATCTTCTAAATGGGAAACTTAAATTTCCATAGTTTTTAGCTACATATTTTGCAAGAGGTACTGTTAAATCAAATCTCATTGATATGTCTGTATCTCCTTTTGTGAAGCGGTAAATTTGTTTTTCAGTTTCTCCACCAGCTTTTGCCAATAACACTTCTGATAATTCTAGTATAGGTGTATCTAGTGGTAAAAAACCAAAACGTTGATATGTTTTTTCTATTTTTTGTTTCATTTGTTCAAACAATATTTGTTCATTTGGCAACAATTCCATAAATCCTGCCAATGTTCTTGGTTCTGTAATCATATTCATCTTACCTTTCTTTTTATTCTTCTCTTGGTTTTAACTCATCATAAATCGGTCTTTCTTCTTTTATCATTGTAGGCTTTCCATGTCCGTGGATACACTATTGTATCATCTGGTAACTTTAGCAGTTTTTCAGTTATTGAATTAATAATATCATCAAAGCTACTTGTTGGTAAGTCCGTTCTTCCCCATGTTCCATAAAACAATGTATCACCAGAAAATAACAACTTTTCTTGTTCACAATATAGTGAACTGCTTCCAGATGTATGCCCCGGAGTATGAATAACACTAAATTCTATATCTCCAATATGTATTGTATCATTGTCATCTACTATAGAATCTGGTTCTAAATTAATATCTTCCATTCCAACATATTCTGTTAAACTAATATTCTTATTGCTTAGTCCTTCTGCATCTATTCTATGTATTAAAATTTTTCCACCTTTTTTATCTTTTAGTTCTATTAAAGCTCCAATATGATCACCATGGCAATGTGTTAAATATATGTATTTTAGTTTTGCCTGTAGTATGTCTAGCATTTCAATAATTTTTTCTGCTTCTCCACCTGGATCTATAACCATAGCTTCTTTTGTATTTTCATCTTGAACAATATAACAATTTGTAAGTTCGCAAATTGTTCCACTGTTAACTCTTAACTGTTTTAGTATCATCACTATTTTTCCTTTCCGTACTTTGCTGATTATTTTTAAAATCACTCTACTTCTTTCTCTTAACTTCGTACACACTATCAACTTTTCTAATCTGTTTTAATATTTTATTCAATTCATCAATATTTTCTACTTCTACTGTTACTTCTGTTATTGAAATTTTTTCTTTATTTGCTCTTGAAGTTACTGCTAGTAATTTACTTTTTGTTCCTTCTATTTCTCTAATAATATCTGCTAATAATCCGCTTCTTTCATTACCAAATATTTCGATATCAACACTATATCTAGTTTTTTCTGCTTCATACCAATAAACATCTATCATTCTGTTTTCTTCAGATAATAAATTGTTTACATTTACGCAATCCTTTCTATGTACTGATACTCCTCTTCCTTTTGTAATGTATCCTACAATTTCATCTCCAGGAACAGGGTTGCAACATTTTGATAATTTTACTAAGCAGTTATCTATTCCTTTAACAATAATTCCTGTTTTTGATGGTTTTGGCTTATATGCTCTTCCTTTTGAAAGTTCCTCTAATTTTTCATCTAAGTTTTCTGTTTGATGGTCCTTTTTGTACTCTTCTAGCATTCTAGCAACAATTTTTCCAGAAGATATTGCACCAAATCCAACACTTGCGTACATTTCATCTAATTCAGAATATTTATATCTATCTAATGCTGCTTGCATATATTCTGGTTTAGCAAGTTCTGCATGTGTCATTCCAATTTTCTTTATTTCTTTTTCGATTAAGTCTTTACCTTTTACAATATTTTCTTCTCTGTCATTCTTTTTAAACCATGCCAAAATTTTGCTCTTAGCTGTTGAACTTTTAATAAATTTGAGCCAATCTCTACTAGGTCCTTTTGATTGATCTGAAGTTATAATCTCGACAATATCACCATTTTTTAATTGAGTTACTATTGGCATCATTTTACTATTTATTTTAGCCCCTGTCATGTGATTACCTATTTCAGCATGTATATAATATGCAAAGTCAATTGGTATACTACCTTTAGGAAGTGCAATAATTTTTCCTTTTGGAGTAAACACATATACTTCGTCTTCAAAAAGTTCTGTTTTTAATGTATTTAAAAACTCATCTGGGTCTTGCATATCTTTTTGCCACTCTAATGTTTCACGAAGCCATGAAAGTTTATCTTCTTCAACCTTTACATTAGCTTTTTTATTTCCCATAAAGCTAGCCTCTTTGTATGCCCAGTGAGCAGCAATACCATATTCAGCTATACGGTGCATGTCCCATGTACGAATTTGGACTTCAAAAGGTGTTCCTTTTGGTCCTATTAACGTAGTATGCAATGATTGATACATATTAGGTTTTGGTACTGAAATATAATCCTTAAATCTTCCTGGCATTGGATTATATAGCTCATGTACTATTCCTAAAACTGCATAGCAATCTTTGATTGAATTAACTATTACTCTAAGAGCAAATAAGTCATATACTTGATCTAGTGTAATATTATCCCTTTTTATTTTACGGTAAATACTATATAAATGCTTAGCTCTACCTGTAATTTCAGCTTCAATATGTTGTTTTTTTACTGCCACCCTTATTTGGTCCATAATCATATCAATGAATTTTAAACGTTCTTCTCTTTTACGATCAATTCCTTCTACTAATTCACGATAATCTTCTGGATATAAATATTTAAATGATAAATCTTCTAATTCCCATTTTAAAGAATACATACCTAAACGGTTAGCAAGTGGCGCATATAGTTCCATGGTTTCATTTGCATTTGCAATTTGTCTATCACGAGTCAAATATTTTAATGTTCTCATATTATGCAATCTATCTGCAAGTTTTATTAATATAACTCTTATATCCTTACCCATTGCTAAGAACATTTTTCTATAATTTTCTACTTGTTGTTCTTCCATGCTTGCATATTTTAATTTACTTAGTTTTGTTACACCATCAACTAATTCTGCAATTTCTTTTCCAAATTCATTTTCTAAGTCTTGTTTAGTTATATCAGTATCTTCTACAACATCATGTAAAAGTGCAGCACAAATTGTGCTATCATCTAATCCTAATGTTGATAATATATATGCAACTTGTACTGGATGAATAATATATGGTTCACCCGATTTTCTTAATTGCCCTTCGTGATGTGCTTTTGCATAATTGTATACTTTTCTTATAAGTTTACTATCTGATTTTCTATTATTCTTTTTAGTTGTAGTTATTACATCCTCTATTGTTATTTCTTTTATTTCTGACATATATTATTCACTCCTCTCTTTTTAGTTAAATTGTTTTTCTTATATCTTTTAAGTTGATTTGTATATTTTCATTGTCGCCAAAATCATTAATTTCTAAACTTCCAACAACGTCAACTCTATCTCCTATTAAATATTGTTCTGCTATATTTCCCATGTTAAATCCAATTGCATCTGCAATATAATTATCAATACCTAATTTTAGTTTTATGTGTTTGCCTTCTGATAAAGTACGTATTGATTGTATTTTCATATTTTTAATTAAGAATAATGGCATTTGGTTAGCCTCACCATAAGGTTCTAATAGTTTTAAATCTCTTATATCTTGGATGTTTATTTTTCTTAAATCTATTTCTTTATCAATTTTTATAATTGGTATTATATCATTAATATGGCTATTTTGAACATATTCTTCAAATTCTTTCTTAAATTTTTCAAAATTTTCTTTTTTTACATTTATTCCTATTGCCATACTATGTCCACCAAATTTTTCTACATACGTATTGCAATTCATAACAGCATCGTGTAAGTCAAACCCTGGTATACTTCTTCCAGAGCCCTTGCCTTCTTCTCCTTCAAAACATATTAAAATGCTTGGCTTAAAATATATGTCTGTGACCTTTGAAGCCACAATTCCTATAATTCCGTGATGCCATCCTTCTTTTCCAAGTATAATACATGGCACATCTTTATTTTCTTCCTCAATTTCTTGTATTGCTTGTTTAAATATTTGTTTTTCAGTTTCTTGTCTTTCTATATTGTACTGATTTAATCTTTCACTAATTTGCTTTGCTTCTTGTATATTATTTGTTAAAAATAATTCTAATGCTTCTTTTTCTTCTCCCATTCTTCCACAAGCATTTATTCTTGGAGCAATTCCAAAAGAAATTGTAGTAGAATTTATTTCCTTATAACCTGTAGATTCAAGTAAAGTTTTTAATCCAATATTTCTAGTTTTTTCAACTAGTTTAAGTCCTAGTTTTGTTATAACTCTATTTTCATCTATTAATGGTACAATATCTGAAATTGTACCGACACAAACAATATCTAAGTATTTTAAATACTCTTTTGCTTCTAAATTTAATTTTAGTGAAATTGATTGTATAAGTTTAAATACAACTCCAACTCCGGCTAATTGATTAAATGGATATTTATTGTCTTTTCTTTTTGCATCCACAACAGCTAAGCAATCTGGAATTATTTCTCCTGGTTCATGGTGATCTGTAACTATTACTTCCATTCCAAGTTCTTTTGCATATTCAATTTCTTCTATACATGATATTCCACAATCAACAGTAATTATTAAAGTATATCCTTGTTCTGAAATATTTTTTACAGCTTCTTTATTTAGTCCATAGCCCTCATTTAATCTATTAGGTATATATTCTCCTGTTTTAAGACCTTGTTCTTCTAAGAATTTCTTAAGTACTGTTACACTAGTTATACCATCTACATCATAGTCTCCATATATAATAATTTTTTCTTTATTTTGTATTGCTATTAATATTCTTTCAACAGCTTTCTCCATGTCAGGCATCAAAAATGGGTCATGAAAATCATCTCTTGTAGGATTTAAAAACTCTCTTATTTCATCTTTACTAATGATTTTTTTACTTGCAAGTATACTACCAATTAATTGGCTTAAGTTATTTTCTTCACATATTTTATTTATATCTTCTTCATTGATTTTACATATTTCCCATTTTTTATTCATTACTTTCTCCTATATATTATACAATTTGTAATATTGTACAACAAAATGTGCAAATTTAAAAGAGATAGCAATGAAATTTGAAAAAAAATTACAGAAATATTAATATTTCTATAATTTTTACTTAGAATATCATGCAAGCAATTAAATAAATTATTAATTTTATAAACTGATTTGCTATTAACGAATAGTTACTTAATTTTATTCCTATAGTATTTATAATTTTATAATTGTCAAATATTGCTTTTTGCTCTTCATTAGTTAAAGTATTTTTTTGCTGTATATATTTCTCAGCTAGTACTGGTGCTTTTATCATTGCATCCATTTCTAAATATGATCTAATAGTATATTGAATAAATCCTAAAATTATAAAACCAAATCCTATATAAATTTTGCATGGATTCAGTTTAAAAATGGTTAAAATAATTATAGATATAAAATAAATTATGTATAAATTTGACAATATAAAATTAAAAATTAAGGTCCTTCTATTTTGAATAGAATGTAAGCATTCGTGTGCAATAGTTTGTACACGAGTAAATGTATTTTTTATATTAGCAATTATAATTGAATTGGATATTGCAATATATAAACTTGCTTGATTTCCTTCATTTTCTTTCACATTTACATTTTCATTTCCTAATATTTTTAAAATATCGTTACATATTTCTCTATTTTCCGGTAATTTATTTGTTATCTCATTTAGTTTTTTATCAAAGCCTAGCTCTTTTAAGAGTTTTATATCTTTTATTCTGATTCCCCACACAAATTTTAAAACTGCTAAAGTTATTAAGCTTATACATATTATTAAGATATATTCCATATTTGACCTCCTTATTTTACTCATAAAAGCATTTAAAAAATCGTCAAAAAAGCTCTTTAGAGCTTCCTTAACGACTTTTACTCTTTTGAATATTTTTATAATACATCTTTTATTGCTTCTGCAATTATTTTGTTAACATCTGCAATCATTATATTGAATTTTACTTCTAAATCAAAATATTCTTTAATATCTTTGTTTTCTACTAATGTTTTATACATTTCTTCTAATTTTTTGTTTTTTTCTTCGTCTTTTTGTTCACCTGTATATGCCATTAATTGTACTTCATATCTTAATTTTTCAAATTCTTCTACTTTTTGCTTTTTTTCAGAATCATTTTGTATTTCGTCTTTTCTTTTTTTGTATAATTTATATTCTTCCGAATCTCTTATCTCTTGTGCTAGTTTATTAGCTGTATCATATACTTGCATAGCTGACTTTGCTCCTTCCTAACTTTCTATGCATAAGCATGTTTTTTCTGAAAACTAAGTAAATTTGTAATCTCTGTTTCAGAATTGTTAGCTTTTTTAGCTTTTTGGGCATTTTCTTGTGCAATTTCTTGTTTTTGTTTTTCTGCAACTGTTTTACAAATAGCTTTTTCATATATATAATGTGTATCTTGTGCAATTTTATTCCAATTAAATTCTTCTTTAACTTTTTGTTTTGCTTTTTTTGCCATTGCTGCTGCTAATTGTTTATCATACAATACTGTTAGTACAGAGTCTGCAATTGAATTTGGATTTCCAGCATAGCTTTTCATTCCATTTATTCCATGGTCTACTATTTCGTCTAGTCCACCAATGTCAGAAACAACAGTTGGAACTCCTGCTAACATTCCTTCTAGTGCTACTATTCCAAATGGTTCATAAGTGCTTGGAAACACTGCTACATCAGCACATTTATATATTTTTTGTACTTGTTTTGCATTTAAGTAACCTGTAAAATAAATTTTATTTGCTATTCCCATTGCTTCTGCTTGTGCTTTTAAATCATCAAGCATTCCACCTTTTCCAGCAATTACAAGTTTTACATCATTATATCCTTGTATTATTTTTGGCATTGCAGAAATTAAATGTTGAATTCCTTTTTCATAAACTAATCTTCCAACATATAAAATAATTTTTTCATTATCCATTGCATATTGTCTTCTGAATTCATAATCTCTTTCAATTCCATTAAAGTTTGTTAAGTTTATTCCATTTGGAACTACATTTATTTTATCAAAAGGAAGTCCAAATAAGCTTTGTACATGTCCTTTCATAAAGTTACTATTAACTATTACTTCTGTTGCTTCATAAGTTAATAGCCATTCTGTATCATTTATATATCTTTGTGAATCATTATGTATTCCAGAATTTCTTCCAGATTCTGTTGCATGTATAGTTGCTACCAATGGTATTCCATAAGATTGTTTTAGAGTTTTTGCACTAGAAGCAACTAGCCAATCATGTGCATGTATTACGTCAAATTTTCCGTTTTTATTTATAAGCTCGGCAGCTTTAGCAACCATATTAAAGTTTAGTTGTAATGTCCAGTCTATAAAACTATTAGGATGTATCATATAGTTTTCTACACGATATACTTCAACTCCTTTATCATTTTCATATTCTGGCAAGTCTCCTTCTTTATATGTAATTACAGTTACTTCATGGCCATCTTTTATTAATCTTTTTGATAAGTCATGTACTACTCTTGCAATTCCTCCTACAATTCTTGGTGGATATTCCCAAGTTAGCATTAATATTTTCATCAAAAAATTAACCCCTTTCTATTTTTATCTTTTGGTTTTTACATTTTTCTTTCAATTATTGTATATAATTTTACAACAAAAGTAAACATTTTTTTACAAAATTATTTAATATTTTTTTACCATTATCTCTTGAATTTATTTGCATTTTGATATAGTATAATATAGATATAAATGTTCGAGATATAAACGGAGGATAAGATGCCAAGAAAAGCTAAAGAAGAAATAATTGAAGAGAAAAAAAAGGTTTCAAAAAAAGCTAATACTAAAACTACTAAGAGCACTAAAACTACTAAAACTACTGCTAAAGCAACTTCTTCAAAAAAGAAAACTAGCAGTACTAAAAAAGCAACCACTGCTTCTACTAAGAAAACTAGTGCTAAGAAAAACCCTGCCAAAAAATCATCAACTAAAAAGAAACCTATTATTGAATATTACGATTTACCAAACTTATATAATCAAACAATTGTAAAAATATTAGCTCAAACTCCTACTATTCTTTTTGTATATTGGGATATTTCTGCAGAAGATAGAATCAACTATATAAATAAATATGGAGAAGACTTTTTTAATAATACTGTACCTTACCTAACAGTTACTAATCAAACAAAAAATTATTCTTTTGAAGTAGAAATTAATGACTTTGCTAATAGTTGGTATATACATATTCCAGACAGTGATTGTAAATATGATGTTGTTTTATTCAGAAAACCTAAAGATAACACTTCAAATCATGAAACTATTTTCATAACATCTTCAAATGATTTGCAAACTCCTAATGACCATATTTTATTTGATAGTTTAGGTAAAACAATATTTTTTAAAAACATAAAAAATAATCAAATCGAATCAAAAGATGTATCTTCTTTATCGTTTATGAAAAATGTTGGTAGAATTTACAATATTTATGATTTATATAAAGAAATTTATAAAAATGAATTGTCAGAAAACAAATTAGATACAGATTTAACTTCTTCTAAAATGTCTTCTTAAAAATATATAGATTGGAGAATTTCTCATGAATAAAGAAAAAGGTTATGTTAGTTTCATATTGCATGCTCATTTACCTTTTATACACCATCCAGAGAGTGAAGACTATTTAGAAGAGCAATGGTTATATGAAGCTATTTCAGAAACATATTTACCTTTATTAACAAATTTCACAAAATTAGAAAAGGAGAAAGTTGACTTTAGAATTACAATGTCACTTACTCCTCCTCTTTTAAATATGTTTGATAATAAGCTTTTACAAAAAAGATATATAAAATATTTAAACACACATATTGAACTTGCTAAAAAAGAAATAGAAAGAACAAAAGGTAATCCAAAAGAAAATGAACTCTCTAAGTATTATTTAAATCGTTATTCTAATGATTTACATTTATTTAGAGATGTATACAATTGTAATTTAATTCAAGGATTTAAGCATTTTCAAGATATAGGTGTTTTAGAAATTATTACTTGTGGCGCAACTCACGGCTATTTTCCTATATTATATGTAAATGAAAAAACTGTAAGAGCTCAAATTGCTGTTGGTGTTCAAACTTATAAAAAATATTTTGGTAAAAATCCTAATGGAATATGGCTTCCTGAATGTGGTTATATTCCAGAAGCAGACAAATATTTAAAAGAATTTGGTATTAAATATATAATTACAGAAACTCATGGTATTTTATATGCCAACCCTACTCCTGTCTTTGGAACTTTTGCTCCAATTGTTTCGCCTGAAGGAATTGTTGCTTTTGGTAGGGATATTGAATCATCAAGGCAAGTATGGAGCTCAATAAATGGTTACCCTGGTGACTTTAATTATAGAGAATTTTATAGAGATATTGGTTATGATGCTCCTTATGATTATATAAAGCCTTATATTGCTTCAAATGGAGTTAGAGTTCATACTGGTATTAAATATTATAGAATTACCGGTAAAGATTGTGAAAAAGACTATTATAACTTGCAATGGGCTCAAGACAGTATTGAAAAACAAGCTGGTCACTTTTTTGATAGTAGAGTTAAACAAATTAATGAATTGTCTAAACTAACATCTAACCCTCCTATTATTACATGTCCTTATGACGCTGAATTATACGGTCATTGGTGGTATGAAGGTCCTGATTGGTTATATGTTTTATTTAAAAAAGTTTATTATGACAACTGTAATTTTAAGTTAATCACACCAAGCGAATATATTGATAAATATCCTTCTATGCAAGTATGTACTCCTTGTCGTTCTAGTTGGGGTGCTAATGGTTATAGCGAAGTTTGGCTAAATCAAACAAATGATTATGCCCATAAATACTTGCATGATATTGGAAATAAAATGGTTGAACTTGCAAATAAATTTCCAGATGAAAAGGATAAATTAAAAAAGAAAATATTGAATCAATGTGCTAGAGAAGTATTGTTAGCTCAAAGCAGTGACTGGTTATTTATTATTACAAACGGTACAATGGTAGATTATGCTAAAAAGCGTATTAAAGATCATGTTGGTAGGTTTAACAGGTTATATGATGGTCTAGTAAATGATAAGATTGATGAAGATTATCTTGAATTTTTGAAAGATGTTTCTAAAAAAGATTGTATATTCCCTGAAATTAACTATATGATTTATAAATAGAAAAAGCCAACGGAAATTTCCATTGGCATATTTTTTACTTATTTAAGTGTTCATTTGTTTCTTTTGTTTCATTATATCTTTCAATAAAATATAATGGCCTATGTTTGCTTTCATTAAATGTTCTTCCTAAATACTCACCAATAATTCCTAAGAAAATTAGTTGTATTCCACCTAAGAATAATATAACTACCATTAAAGATGCATAACCTGGTACATCAATTCCTGTAGCCAAGGTTTTTATTATTATATATATCATATATATAAACGCAACTCCAGATATCATTATTCCTAAAATTGCTGCCCATCTCAATGGTGATGTTGTGAATGATGTAATACCATCAATTGATAAATCTATAAGTTTTCCATAGTTCCATTTAGTTTGACCTGCTGCTCTTGGATCTCTATCATACAATATTTCCTTTTTATTGTATCCAATTATACTAAATAAACCTTTAGTATATCTTTGATTTTCTCTCATTGATTTCAATGCTTCTACACAACGTCTATCAAGTAATCTAAAATCTCCAGTATCTTTTTGTATTTCAATTCTAGTGAAGCCTTGTAATACTTTATAATACATTTTTGAAGTAAATTTTTTAAGCCATGTTTCTCCTTCTCTAGATTTTCTTTTAGCATATACATCATCATAGCCCTCTTCCCAATATTTTATCATCTCAGGAATTAACTCAGGTGGATCTTGCAAGTCTGCATCTATTATTACTACTGCATCTCCATTGCAATAATCCAATCCTGCTATCATTGCTGTTTCTTTTCCAAAGTTTCTAGATAAGTTTAAATAGCAAAATCTTTTGTCTTTTTCTCTTAATTCTTGCATGATTTCAAAAGTCTTGTCTTTACTTCCATCATTAACTAATAATATTTCAAAATCATAGCCTGTGTTTTCATTCATTAGTTTTACTAGTCTATCATATAATAAGTGTAAAACTTCTTGTTCATTATATGCTGGTACTAATATTGTAATTAGCTTTTTCTTTTCTTGTTCCATAATAACCTCCATTATTTTGATAATATATTTATATCACATATTTTCAAAATAGTAAATAGGGTACTATGTTTTCACAATCAACTCACTTACGTATTATTTGAGAACTATTTAATATTTTATATGTTTTACATATTTCACAATCTTTGCATATAAAAATTCGTCCATCAAAAATCAATTTCAATGTATTTATAAACTCATCTTCATCGTCAATTAAATGTATTTCAATTTTTTCAGGCAATAATGTTAATAAAGTATTTAATGCAAAATCGTTTGATGAAAAAGATATATCTGATAAATATTTTGCATTATATATATTTTCGGATACTGATACTATATTCTTCTTCTCGTCTAATAAAATAGATTCGCCATTTATATAAATTAAATGTAATAATTTATATTGTGTTGGCTTTGAATCTACATATACTTTAAGTAAACTTATAAATTCCTTATATTCTTTTTCTATTATAAATTGATTTACTGCATAATCTATTATATTGTCTAAATAACTTATATAATTTTTTAACCTAAAGTATATGAATCCTTCTAATATCATACTTTTATTTTGTTTTAAATATTCTTTAACATCTTTGTTTTCAGATATATATTTAATACATTCTTCTGGCTCAATTATTTGAATACTATTTTCTAATATTTTTATTTTTTCATATTCGTCAAAATAAAAATAGTTATAATTTATTAATTGCTTCAAAATTTTCTCTTCAAAAAATTCAATAACTATTTCTTCTAGTAGTTTGCTTAAAAATTCATAATATGCTTCATTATCGTTTCCAAAATAATGAATAATTACATTTTCATAAATACTAAATTTATTTTTTGAATAAATTAAATTTTCAAAATCAATTTCATCAATTCTTTTTAGTATATATTCTAGTATTCTTATGTTGTTTGTTTTAAAGCAAAACGATTTCATTCAAGCTTAAAGCTCCTTTCTGTAACAGTATAACCCTTCTTTCAAATTATATACTTCAGTATATCCTAATTCTTCAAGTATCTCTTTTGCTTTTTTACTGCGCACTCCGCAAGAACAATAAACAACAATCGTTGTTTCTTTATTTTTTATTTTGTCTGTTATTTCTTTTTTTAAATCATATAAGTTTATATTTATAGCTCCTGGCAAATGTTCTTCATTATATTCTTGATGACTTCTTACATCTAATAAAACTCCATTGGTTTTGTCTAAAATCTCTTTTGCTTTTTTTAAATTTACCTCTTTATCATTTATTATTCCCCTATTCAAAAATTCTTTTATTTTTTTTAACAATTAATTCACTCTCTTTCATACAAATAAAAAAATTAAAACTCATACTATATAGTATGAGTTTTAATTACTTTTTGTTTATTGTATAAATTTATTTTTGTTTTAACTTGTAATCATTTAATTGTTTTTGTTTTATTATTGTAACAACAACAATTGTTATTGCATAAATAATTAATCCTATTGGTATTATAAACATGTTAAAAGGCAATCTAGTAATTACTAAAATGCTTGCATATAGTAATTGCGAACCTATTACAGTTAATACATAAATAATAATATTTTTTAATATTCCTAGTTTTCTATATATTATTGAAGAATATACTAAAATAACAATTAAGCTTATAAGCATTGGTAAAATGTATGGTTTTATAACACTATACATATTTATTTTTGTTTCATTGTTTATAACAATGTCCTCTTTTTTGTTTTCTAGTCCATATTTTTCATTTATTTTTGAATTCAAACTTTCAATTTTTTCATTTATATTTTCAGTGTTTTGCTCTTTTATTGTAATAAGAGCCATTTCATTATAAATTTCTACTTTTTGTACAATAGCAGTGTCTGTTTCAAATGTTTCTTTAGCTATTTGTTCTATATCATTGTTATCAAATTCTTTTCCAATATATACATATATTTTTGTATTTGCATCATTTTTCATATCAAGCTTTAATCCGATTGTAACCACAAGAACTGCCCCTACTAGAACAATTAAAGCAAGTATTCCATATATAATTTTTTTGTTCATTTTTTATCACTTTCCTTTACTATTTTTCAGATACTAGTAGTTTAGTTACTACATGGTTATATACTATAACAAGTATTATTCCCCAAAACATTGTCATACCAAAGCTATAAATTGGTAACCATTTTACAAAGCATAATATAACTGTTGAAATAGCTATTGGAACTAATATAGGTAGAAATTTTGTAAAACATTGATTGCAAGTAAGATCTGTATTTTCTTTCATTTTATTTAAAGCATACATAATTGATATGTATTCTAATATGATTGATGTTATAATTCCTGCTACACCTTCTAATGTTATTACTACATTAGTCAATCTAACTATTATTAGAAATGTTGCAATATATCCAATAATACTAATTGCTCCTAACAATCCTTTTACTTTATATTTAACTATTAAGATTATAATTCCAATTACTAATAAGCTCATTATTACAATTGTTGGTATAAATAACATATCTTTGTTTATATCTGATAATACATAGTGATTTTCATCAGCCTCATATACTATAGGTAAATTTCCTGCATTTAACAAAGTTTCCAAATTTTTAGCTTCTTGTGCATACGTTGCTAATGAATTTCCAGTTGCTGTTCCAAAAGATAATTGGATCATTCCATTTGAAATTTCTTCAGTAAAATATGTATTAAGCATTTCTGAATCATCAATTTTTACCTTTATTTTTTTAGTTGTGTCGTTTCCTTCTTCATCTGTTGTTTTTATAAATGTATTTGAAATTTCTTTTAGTTTTTCAGTTCCTTGTTTATCAAATTGTATTGTCAAATAAACTGTTACTCCACTACTTGTAGAACTATATCCAACATAAGCTTCTTTTATATAAGAATTATCCATTAATACATTGTCTTGGTCATCAACAATAGTAAAATCACCCTTGGTTGCAACATATCTTAATACCATATCTGTATTAGCGTTTTCTGGTAATTTTAACTCAATTTTTCCAGTTTCTTCATTTTGTTTAATTGTATAATAGTCAATTGCTTTATTTTCTACAATTCCTGCTGAAGTGTATTGTACTTGTTTGATTTTTTCTAGTCTTTTTTCTATAATTTCTTTTGCTTTTTTATAATTATCTTTTGTTAAGTTTTCTTCTTTGTTAACAGATTCCTCTTTTTTAGTTGTATTTTTTCCTTCTTCATCTACAACATTTCCATCTGAGTCATAATATATGTCTTTTGTTGCATCGCTTACCTTTAACCCAATGTTTCGTAATCCTGTAAAGTCAGGTCCTAATTTATACTCAGGTAAAATGTTTTCTACAAATTTTGTTTTTTGGATATAAATTCCTCCAAATGAGATTAGAGCTAATAAAATTATTAGTAAAATTATTAGTGTTCTTTTTAGTGCTTTCATTTTTTCTATTCCTTCCTTTATTTCATTTTTGTGCACTTTGCAAAATCAATGTGCTAATTATTATTTATAGTAGTCTAGTATCATTAATAACTAGTTCAAACCAAATTCCTAAATATTTAGCTGCATATTTACTCATCATTGTTCTATCCATAAATATTTCAAAATAATCTAATACTGGTGATATTTGAGTATCAATTGTTAAGTCTAATGTTACTTTTCTATTTTCTTTATCTATTATAAATTTTGAATCAGTAACAGCATAATTAACTTTATCATGTTTATCAAAAGTTGATATATTTTGATTAACAACTCTGCTACGGTGTGCATCAGATTTATCTGCCAAAATTAGCGCTGCAGATATATCACTAACAGCTGTTCCAGTTTGTTCATCATGATTTCCTATTGCCATCATAATTTCAGTTCTTTGTTCAACATTCATTCCCATATCTTTTAGTATTTGGTAAGCAAGTATAGCTCCTGTATGTGCATGATCAACTCTATTTACACAATTTCCAATATCATGCATATAGCCAGCAATTTTTGCTAATTCAATTCTTTCAGCTGGATAATCAAGTGTTGTCAAAAGTTCTCCTGCTCGTTGTGACACTATACTCATGTGTCTTATTGAATGTTCTGTATACCCTAATGCGTTCAATTGTTTTTGTGAGCTTAATATTAATTGATTAAGTTCCTCATTCTTTTTTACGTCTTCTAGCGCAATCAATCTATTACCTCCTAATGTATAATTTACGTTTTAAATTTTATATTAAAATAAAAAAAATAGCAACTATTTTTAAAAATTTCTTCTTAAAAATGTCGCTATTTTTCGACTTTTCTCACTTATTTTTTATTAATATTAACTCCTATTATTCCACCTATTATTCCAGTAATAGTTCCTATTGCTAACATAAAAATTGAATTTAAAGTAATAGAAAAACCTGACACAAATAAACTTGATATTATATATAAAATTAAAATATATATTAATCCAACTATTCCACCATTTATTATTCCGTTCTTTTTTATACTTTTTGTACTAGTCATACTTCCTATTAAAATACTAATTCCTGTAATTGTAAATATAACTGGTTTCATTGTCACTTCCTTCAAGTTTGTATAGCATAATAGTAGTGCAAATATTATCAATAATATTGCAGAAATAATTATCGCAAATATACTTCCTTTTAAAATTCTGATTCCATTTGTCTTCATTTCATTTTGTTCAACAACAATATTATCTTTTCCCATACATATCTCTCATTTCTTTTTTATCTATTTTTATCTTATGTTAAAATAATTTTATTTAGAACTAAAAAGACATATTTTATATAGAATATGTCTTTTTTAAAATTTTATTTTTATTGTTGTACATTTTGATTGTTATTTGTTGGATTTGTTGTATTCTGTGTTGCATTAGTATTAGTGTTTGAATTTTGATTTGCTGTATTTTCGTTATTAGTTTGTTGATTTGTCTGGTTAGTATTTTCTGTATTGTTTTGAGTATTTTCAGTGTTTTCTGTTTGTGGATTGTTCTCTTGTTGTTTTGGTCTTACATAAGTTTCAATATATGTAATTACATTCATTTCTTGGTCATTATATATCATGTGATATGTTTCATCACCTGCAGATATTGTTGAATAAATAGATTGTAATGCTATTGGTAATAATTGTTTTCCATCAGCATCAATTAATCCATACATTTCTTTTTTCTTTACAACAATTCCTTCATATTTAGGTACTAACAAAATGTTATTTGTATTTTTGTCATTTAAATTTGTACTACCTGCACTGCATCCCAAATCATCATATTGCTCTTTTGTTATTTTTTTACCAGTCTTGTCAAATAATTCCCAAATATTATTTTTCTTTACAGGAATACATTTTTCATATAACAAATATTGATTTTTTATATTATTAGATGCATATTTAGTTCCGTCTATTCCAATTTGGTCATATTCTAGATAAATAACAATGCTTCCATTAGAATTAACAACACCTTGTTTTTTGTTTTTAGTAACTAAATATAGTCCATTATCTTTGTCTATTTGTTTGATATTATCATATTCTGGACTAATTTTTGTTGTAGCATTATATGACATTATTCCCATTTTATTTTCTAATGTTGTTACAATAAATTCTTTAGTACTCTCTATAAATTTAACTTTTGCATATTTAGTACCTAAAATTTCTTGTCCATTTAAACTTTGTACTCCATAGTTTCCATTTGCATTTTTTACAACAAGCATATTATATAGTAATGCCTTTTGATTGCTAAAATCTGCATCTTTATCTGCAATTCCTGAATTTTGAGATAATGCAGTATAATGTGCAACTAGATAAGGCAAAGTGTATACCGTTATTTGATTATGTTCTTTGTTGTATCCCATTGAAATGTTAAATGCAATTTGTGCACCTTCAATAGTAGTACATAATTGATTTTGAATTATTTTTACTGGCTCATTTATTTCAAAATATTCATAATCATTATTATTATTATCTAATAATGTTTTATATATTTTATTAGATCCTAAGCTGAATGATGCAACCTCATTTTGTGACTGTACATAACATTTAGTTGTATCTTCCTCATATTGTTTATAATCACCACTATATGATTCATATCCAACATAAGATGCAAATACACGGATTGGTATATATATTTGATCTCCTTCAAATATAAAAACATTTTTTAATTTAGTATTTGATTTTCCATCAACTGTAATTTTTAACTCTGTTGTTTGAATATAGTACATTAAGCAGATTAATCCTATTGCCGCTACAAGTAATAGTCCCAAAATTATTCCAACTATTTTCATCCATTTCTTTGCATTTGCTTGGTCTTGTGTTTGTCTACCGCTATTATAGCCTCCACCACCAATAAAATCATCCATAAAACATCCTCCATCTCTTTAGTATAACTTATTTTTCATAACCATATTTTTTATAAAATTCTTCTTTAAATTTTAATAAATTATCATGCTCTATTTCTATTCTAACTCTTTCCATCAGTTTAGTCAAGAACCTTAAGTTATGAATTGATAATAATCTTACAGCTAATATTTCATTTGCTTTTACTAGGTGCCTGATATAAGCTCTAGTGTAGTTTTTGCAAGTATAACAATCACACTCTGGATCTAGTGGAGTAAAGTCTCTTTCATAAGTTGCATTACGTACTACAACTTTTCCATTCCATGTCATTGCCGTTCCATTTCTTGCAATTCTTGTTGGTAATACACAATCACACATATCTATTCCAGCTAAAGCTGCTTCTATTAAATAATCTGGTGATCCAACTCCCATCAAATATCTTGGTTTATTTTCTGGCATTAGTGGTGCTGTATAATATAACATTTTTAAATATTCTTCTTTAGGCTCTCCAACGCTTATTCCTCCTATTGCATAACCAGGAAAATCCAATTCTATTAAATCTTTTGCAGATTTTTCTCTTAAATCTTCATAAAATCCACCTTGTATTATTCCAAACAATGCTTGTTTTTCAACATCTTTATGTGCTTCCTTACAACGTTTTGCCCATCTTGTAGTTCTTTCCATAGATTGTTTAGTATATTCATAAGTAGATGGATATGGACAACATTCATCAAATGACATTATAATATCTGCACCTAGTGCTTCTTCAATTTCCATTACCTTCTCTGGAGTAAATAAATGTTTGCTTCCATCTAAATGAGATCTAAACTCAACTCCTTCTTCTGAAATTGTTCTTAAATCACTTAGACTGAAAACTTGAAATCCACCACAATCAGTTAGAATTGGTCTGTCCCATCTCATAAAATTATGAAGACCACCTGCTTCTTTTACAATTTCATGCCCGTGGTCTTAAATATAAATGATATGTATTTGATAATATTATCTGAGCTCCTACTTCTTCTTTTAACTCCTCTGGTGTCATTGACTTCACAGTAGCTTGTGTTCCTACTGGCATAAATACTGGAGTTTGTATATCTCCATGTGGTGTATGTACAATTCCTCTTCTTGCACCTGAATTTTTATCTACATGTAATAATTCGTATGTTACTGCTGGATTCATCTTTCTTCTCCTATATCAATTTTTTAGAAAATATATAATATTAAAAGAAAGCGTAGTCCGCGTAAGGTGGAGCGAAGCGTAACAGTTGGAGAGTTCCGTCCGATAGTGTCCAAAAACAAATTTATTTGTTTTTGTGACATCCAAAGGAAGGAAGCTCGACACCAAGGACAAGCGATTTTAATATTATATATTTTGTGTAATAATTTAATAAATAAACATTGCATCTCCAAATGAGAAAAATTTATATTGCTCTTTTACAGCTTCTTCATAAGCCTGCATTATAAAGTCTTTTCCTGCTAATGCTGAAACTAGCATTATTAAAGTTGATTCTGGCAAATGAAAATTAGTAATTAAAGCATCTAAACATTTAAATTTATATCCAGGATAAATAAATATACTAGTATCTCCTTCTACTTCTTTAACATACCCATTTTCATCAGCTATACTCTCAAGAACTCTACAAGAAGTAGTTCCAACTGCAATTACTCTATGTCCTTCTTTTTTTGCTTTGTTTATTTTTTCAGCATCTTCTGCTTTTATATAAAAATGTTCTGAGTGCATATCATGTTCTTCAATATTCTCAACTTTTACAGGTCTAAAAGTTCCAATTCCTACATGAAGTGTAACATTTGCAACTTCTACTCCTTTTTCTTTTAGCTTTTCAAATAGTTTATCTGTAAAATGTAATCCCGCTGTTGGTGCTGCTGCAGAGCCTTCATATTTTGCATATACAGTTTGATATCTGTCTTTTTCTTTTAGCTTTTCATGAATATATGGAGGTAATGGCATTAAGCCTATTTCATTTAAAATTTCATTAAATATACCACTATATTCAAATTTTACTTTTCTATTTCCACCATCTAACTTTTCTAAAATTTCTGCTTTTAAAGCTCCATTTCCAAAGTTAACTCTTGCACCAGGCATTAGTTTTTTTCCTGGTTTAACCATTACTTCCCAGATGTCGCCTTCTATTCTTTTTAATAGTAAAAACTCAACATTTGCACCCGTTTCTTCTTTCACTCCATACAAACGAGCAGGAATAACTTTTGTGTTATTCCTTACTAAGCAATCTCCTGGCTCTAGATAATCAATAATATCTTTGAAGATTTTATTTTCAATTGTTTTATTTTTTCTATCAAGTACCATTAATCTTGATTGATCTCTATTTTTTATTGGAACTTGAGCTATAAGTTCTTTTGGTAAATTATAGTTAAAGTCTGAAACTTTCATTTTGTGTCTCCTTCTACTATTGTCAAATAATTCTGTTCTTGTTCAATCTTTACTGGCCTACTTTTAAATAATTTTTTTATTCTAGAAATAATACTTTGTGTTACTTCTATGACACCTTTTGGTTCTTCAAATGAATCCATTGGTAGTCCATATTTAAAATTACTAGCATGTACTGGTTTCTTAGTATAAATATCTTCTGGAAGTCCTATATATGTTCCATTATACTTTATTGTTTTATTCATATATGCAATATACCATTTTTTTAGTCCTTCTCTAGCATCTTCGGTATAACCATACTTAGCATAATTGTGTAATTCAGGTATTTCATAATTATATTCTTGCGAATTACGCTCTAATGTATGTAAAAACTCATGTATAAAAACTTCTTCAGGAAATGTATTTATTCTATAGTTAAATTTATACACTAAGTTATTTCTATCATCAGGCATACGTATATTTGAAAAACCTATTCCATAGTAGTCCATTCCGCCTAATCCAATCCAATCATTTACTAATATGTTCTCGCCCATTTGTGTATCAGCCATTCTGAATGCTACATAAATATGATCATATTCTTTTTCCTCAACATAAGAATTTATATATTCATATACATCTGAAGCTGATACAAAAAATCCATTGTCTTCATCATGTGAAAGTGTTTTAATAGGCTCATTTATTACATAAGAGTCATAGTTTATAATCATTTTTTCATTGCTTAATTCTTTTATAGAAGATTTAAATCTTAGCAAATTTGTTTGTATTGTAGCAATATCATCATCTGACATTTGTAAGCTAACATGTTGTGTTTTACCATTTATATCAACATTTACATCTATATTTGGAAATATAAAACATGCCATGTTCCATATATTAGATGTTGTTGCTACACCTTTTTCCATTTTAAAATCTGAAAACCAAACTTTTCCTTTTGATAATGTATCAAACCCGCCTAGTCTAAAACCAATATCAACTTCAGTTTCATTTTTAGAATTAAACATAAATGTCATTTCTTGCCAATCATTTGTCCCTGTTATCGCTCTAGACCTTTCTTGGGTGGTTGCCGAGCAAATGTGGGCACCACCCTCAGATGTTGCATCTTCGTTTTCAACATTTTCAGTTTTAACCATACATGTTACTCTATATGGTGTATTAGGTGTAACTTCAACATGCATTGAAAACATTGCATCATTATATTCTTTATTATTCATAGAATAACTTGTCATTTTAGAACATTTAACCTTATTATCTCTAACAAATTCAGTTGCATCTTTAAGCCTTATGTTTTTATCAAAATTATTAAAATTATATTTATTGTAAAAAATTATTAATACAATAATTGCTACAACCATTACTATATAGCTGAGAACTTGTCTTACTTTTTTCATAAGTAACTTTCCCTTTCTTTTTCAAATTTAGCTAATTGCTTCTGCACATCTATGACATAATGTAGGATGATCTGGATTTTCTCCAACTTCTGTTGAATATTTCCAACATCTTTCACATTTTTCTCCTTCTGCTACTTCAACTTTTACACCAATTTTGTTTTCGTCCTTACGTTCATTTTCTTTTATTTCTAATGCTGAAACTATAAATATTGTTGTTAAAAGTTCTTTGTTTTCTTCTAGGAACTTATATTCATCCTCATTAGCAAATAAAGTAACTTTTGCATTTAAAGAGTGTCCTATTACTTTTTGTGCTCTTGCAACTTCTAATTCTTTTGCAACTAATTCTTTTAATTCTAAAATATGATTCCATTTTTCTTCTAATTCTTTATTATCATATTCTGCTACTACTTCTGGCCAATCACTTAACATTACACTTTCAACTTGTTCATTTTTAGTATGTGGCATATATTTCCAAATTTCTTCTGCTGTAAAGCAAATCATTGGAGCAACCATTTTAACTAGCGCATCTAAAATTATATACATTGCTGTTTGTGCAGAACGTCTTTCTATTGCATTCTTTTTTGATGTATATAATCTATCTTTTATAATATCCAAATAGAAGTTACTCATGTCTGTTACACAGAATTGATTTATATCATGATATACTAAATGGAAATTAAAGTTCTCATAATTCTCTGTACAATCTTTTACTAATTTATTTAATCTTGATAAAGCCCATTTGTCAATTTCTTCCATGTCTTTATATTCAACTTTGTTATCGGGGTCAAAGTCAGAAGTATTTCCTAAAATGTATCTTGCTGTATTTCTTATTTTTCTATATGCTTCACTAATTTGTTTTAAAATATCCCTTGAAACACTTATATCTGATTTGAAGTCTGATGATAATACCCATAATCTTAATATATCTGCTCCATACTCTTTTATAATGTCTTGTGGACTAATACCATTTCCTAATGACTTAGACATCTTTCTTCCATCTTCATCAACAACCCATCCATGTGTTAATATTGCTTTATATGGTGCAACACCTTTTGTTGCAACTGATGTTAATAATGAAGATTGGAACCATCCTCTATATTGATCATGCCCTTCTAAGTATAAATCTGCTGGGAAAGGTAATCCTCTTTCAACTAATACTCCTTCATAAGTAGAGCCTGAATCAAACCAAACGTCCATAATGTCTGTCTCTTTTTTGAATTCATGACATCCACAGTTTTCACAAACTGCTCCTTCTGGCATTAATTCTTTTTCATCTAAATCAAACCATGCATTTGAACCTTTTTCTCTGAATATTTTTGATACTTTTTCAAAGCTTTCATCTGTAGCATACTCCTTTCCACATTCTTTACAATAGAATATTGGAATTGGTACACCCCAAGTACGTTGTCTTGATATACACCAATCATTTCTGTCTTTTACCATGCTTGCAATTCTTTCTTCTCCCCAAGTTGGTGTCCATTTTACTGTTTTTATAGCATCTAATGTTTCTTTTTTGAAGTCATTTACAGATGCAAACCATTGGTCTGTTGCTCTAAATATAATTGGATTTTTACATCTCCAACAATGTGGATATGAGTGGTTTATTTTTTCTTTTCTTAATAAGTATCCGTTTTTGTCTAGCCAATCTATAATAGCATCATTTGATTTTGCATAGAACATACCTGCAAAAGGACCTGCTCCTTCTGTTTGATATCCTTTTCCATCAACTGTAACTATAATATCTAATCCATTTTTTATTCCACATAAATAGTCTTCTTTACCATAGCTTGGCGCTGTATGTACTGCTCCTGTACCAGTGTCTAATTCAACTGCAACTGTATCATCACTGCCTAATACAACTTTTGAAGTTCTATCTAAAAATGGATGCTTACATAAAATTCCTTCTAGTTCTGTTCCATTTACAGTTTTTATAGTTTTATATTCAGTAATACCTGCTAAACTCATAACTTCATCAACTAAACTTGTAGCCATTACTAATTTTTCTTTTCCTGTATCAACAACACTATATTCATATTCTCCACCCACTGTAATACCTGTATTACCTGGCAATGTCCATGGAGTAGTAGTCCAAATAACTATAAATGTATCATTATCTAAAACTCCTTTTCCATCTTGTACTGGGAATTTAACATAAATTGACATTGTATCACAATCTTGATATTCAATTTCTGCTTCTGCTAAAGCTGTTTCGCAGTCTGTACACCAATAAACTGGTTTTAATCCTTTATATATATATCCTTTTTTGTACATTTCTGCAAATATTTTTATTTGGTTAGCTTCTAGTTCTGGTTGTAATGTTATATATGGATGTTCCCAGTCTCCTAATACGCCTAGTCTTTTAAAGCCTTCTGTTTGCTTATCAACATAACCTAAAGCAAAGTCTTTACAAGTGTCTCTAAACTTAGAAACACTAATTTCATCCCTGTTAATTCCTAGTGCTTGAATTGCTTTTTTCTCTGTTGGAAGTCCGTGTGTATCATAACCAGGAATATAAATTGTTTGATATCCTTGTAGACTTTTAAAACGATTTACAGTATCTTTTAATACTTTGTTTAATGCATGACCCATGTGTATTTCGCCATTTGCATAAGGAGGACCATCATGTAATATATAAGTTTTGTGTCCTTCATTTTTCTTTAACATTTTTTCATATAAGCCTTGGTCAAAAACCTCTGCTTTTGTTTTTGGTTCATTCTCAGGTAAATTTCCTCTCATTGGAAATTCAGTGCTTGGTAAATTTAAAGTTTTACCATAATCTTGTTTTTCATCTGTCATTTTTTCTTCCTCCTTTTAATTTACATTCAAAACTAAAATACAAAAAACGGATAACAAGAATTTCTATACAGTGCAAACTGTTAGAAATTCTAGTAATTCGCATATTTGTCTTCTACAGAATTTACTCCTACTAGGAGTAAATTCCTAGAATACAAAAAAGCCATTTCGTCATATTATAAATAGGACGAAATGGCTTAAAATTTCCGCGGTACCACCTAATTTAAAAGAATTATTTTCTTTTCTCTTATTACCCTTTAACGCAGGAATACGATTTCTTTTACTATTGTTTCAAAGAAATAGCTAAAAGGTGATAACAATAATTACCAAGTGCTTTCAAACTCTCACCATTATGTTTGATTCTCTGTTAAGTTTTTGTAAAAATTGTGTTGTCCTTTATAACTGCTTTTACATTATGTAATATAGTTTACCACTTTTAACATGTTTTGGCAAGAATATTAATAAATTTTTTACTAAGTTATTCTTCCCACTCAAGTTCCCAATCAGAGATTTGCACTAAATCTCCATCTTTGATTCCAAGTGACCTTAATCTATCATTTACACCTAATTCATTTAATCTTCTATGGAAATAATGCAATGATTCGTTATCTTCCAAATTTACTGTTCTCATAAGTTTAGTTATTACATCACCACACACTATATACATTCCGCCTTCTTTTTTTACTGTAATATCTTCTTTATCTTCCAATGTATATACTTTTTTTATTTCTTCCACTTCAACTAAATCTTCTTTTGGTAATGTTTTTAATACTTCACTTACTCTTGCAAGTAATTCTTTTACACCTTGTTTAGTAGCAGCTGATATTTTATATATTTCTAAACCTTTTTCTTTTGCCAATTTTTCCAATTCTAAGTATAAATTTTCATCTTGCATACTATCAGCTTTGTTTGCTACTATTATTTGTTTTCTTTTACTTAATTTTTCACTATATTTCTTTAACTCTTCATTTATAATCTCAAAATCTTTTACTGGATTTCTTCCTTCTATTCCAGATACATCTATTACATGAAGAAGTAGTCTTGTCCTTTCAATATGACGTAAGAATTGAATTCCAAGTCCAACTCCTTGGCTTGCACCTTCAATTATTCCTGGAATATCTGCAATAACAAAACTGTCTCCATATTCTCCTTTTACCACTCCTAAGTTTGGCTCAAGTGTAGTAAAATGATAGTCTGCAATTTTAGGTGTTGCATCAGTTACAACTGATAATAGTGTTGATTTTCCTACATTAGGGAATCCTATTAGTCCAACATCAGCTAAAAGTTTTAACTCTAATATAAGTTCTTTTTCTTCACATTTTTCTCCTTCTTGAGAAAATCTAGGTGCTTGTCTAGTAGATGTTGCAAAGTGTGAATTTCCTTTTCCGCCTCTGCCTCCTTGTAATATAAGTTCTTTTTGTCCTTTTTCAGATAAGTCAGCTAAAACTTTTCCAGTTTGTGCATCTTTAACAATAGTTCCTAAAGGAACTTTTATTGTTAAATCTTCTCCACTTCTTCCATATCTATTAGCACCTTCACCATTTTTTCCGTTTTCAGCTTTAAATTTTTTTTGATATCTAAAATCTATTAAAGTATTAGTGTCTGGATCAACTTCAAAGTATACGTTTCCGCCTCTTCCTCCGTCTCCTCCATCAGGTCCACCTGCTGCAACATATTTCTCTCTTCGGAAAGAAACAGCTCCATCACCGCCATTTCCTGCTTTTGCAATTATTTTTACATAGTCTGTAAACATTTTATTCTCCTTCAAAATAATCTAGTCTCATTGCTTTTTTAACTTTTCTCATTGTTTCTCTTGCTGTCTGTCTTGTTTTCTCTGTTCCATCTTTTAATATTTTTTCAACTAGTTCTGGTCTTTCTTCATAATATTTTCTTTTTTCTCTAATTGGTGTTAAAAATTCATTTATATTTTTAGCTAGTTGTTTTTTACAAGCTACACATCCTCTTGCACCTGCCTTGCATTCTTCACAAACATTTTTTACTTCTTCTTCAGTGCTAAATAATTTGTGATAATATGCAACCATACATACATCTGGATGTCCTTTATCATCTTTCTTAATTCTAGCTGGATCTGTTACTGCACTCATTACTTTTTTATTTATCTCTTCTTCAGTATCTGCTAAATAAATAGCATTTCCTAAAGATTTACCCATTTTATCATTTCCATCTAGTCCTTTAATTCTTTTTGCACTTGAAAGTACAGCCTCAGGCTCTGTTAAAACCTCTCCATATATGCTGTTAAATTTTCTAACTATTTCTCTACATTGTTCAATTAATGGTAGTTGGTCTTCTCCTACTGGAACTAATGCTCCATCTACTACAGTAATATCAGCTGCTTGGCTTACTGGATAACCTAAAAATCCATAAGTAACACTTTCTCCAAAAACATCTCTTTTTTGTGCTAGTTCTGTTTTTACAGTTGGGTTTCTTTCTAGTCTAGCTATTGTTACCAAATTAGAATAAAATACTGTAAGTTCTGCTGTTTCAGGTACCATTGATTGTATATATATTGTTGTTTTTTCTGGGTCAATTCCAACTGATAAATAATCTAATATAACTTGCCTTACATTTTGTCTTACTTTTTCTGGGTTTTCAAAATTATCAGTTAAAGCTTGAACATCTGCAATTAAAATATATGGGTCATATTTGCCAGTATTTTGCATCTCTACTCTTGTTTTTAGAGATCCAAAATAATGACCAATATGTAATCTACCTGTTGGTCTATCTCCTGTTAACATACGTTTTTTCTTTTCTTCCATTTTTCATCATTCCTTCTTTAATAGCCTATATTTCTTCTAATCTATCTCTTAGTTTCTTAAATTCTATTATATATTCACTTTTTATTTTATTATAAATATCTCTAGATGCTTTTTCATCATATAAATGTGATAGTAAATTCCTAGAAAGCATTATTTCGATCCATTTTTCTCCATCTTCAATTATGCCATGTCTAAAGCCTAGTTGTATATTTTCTCTTGGACTTCCTGTTTTGTCTACTAATCCCAAATATTCCAATGCATCTTTTATAGTTTCCCAAGCAAGTTCAAATGTAAATTCAAATCTGTGTAATACTCCATCAATAACTATTTCACTTTCTGGTTCTTTTAGTGCTTCCTCTAATCTATCTACAGCACTTTTATAATCAGATAATCTTTCTTGAAATCTACTCATACTTAATTCCCTCCTTATTAATGGATGTTATTAATTCTTGTTTTTGTAATTCATTAAAAAACACAATATCAATCATATATGGAACATCTAATAAATCAAAATCATTTAATATTTTCATTTTATCTTCTTCATTAATGTTTCCAAAAACTGCGATATCAACGTCTGACTCCTTCTTAAAATCTCCCCTAGCTCTTGAACCATATATTTTAAATTCGTAACTAGAATATTTTAAAACTACATTTTTAATTTTATTATATATATCTTTTGATAACCCGAATTTCATTATTTTTCCCCTTATATAGTATGTTTATATTATATTCTAGTATCAATATATTTTCAAGTATATAATAATAAAAAACTCCACTTACGTGGAGCCTTTTTTATTATTCAGCTTTACTTCCTTCTTCAACAGGATATACGCTAACTTTCTTTTTATCTCTGCCAAGTCTTTCAAATTTTACTTTTCCAGTTACTTTAGCATATAGTGTATCATCACTACCAATACCAACATTAGTACCTGGATGAATTTTTGTTCCTCTTTGTCTTACTAGTATGTTACCAGCTGGAACTACTTGACCATCTGCTCTTTTTAGTCCTAAACGTTTAGACTCACTGTCTCTACCGTTCTTAACACTACCTTGACCTTTCTTATGAGCCATCCTATTTCACTCCCTTCAATTTTTGTTTTAGGGTATTTTCTATCTTTCTAATAGTTTTTACCATAATATATTCAAATTTTAACTAAGCCTCTTTTTTAGTTGTATCTTTTTTTGTAGTAGCTTTAGCTGCTGTTTCTTTTACTTCAGCTTTTTCTACTTTTGCTTCTGCTTTTTCAGTAGGCATTTTTATTTTTGTAATTTCTACTTTAGTGTATGGTTGTCTATGGCCTTGAGTTCTTCTGTAGTTCTTTTTAGCTTTGTATTTATAAACTAAAATCTTTTTACCTTTACCATGAGAAACTACTTTTCCTTCAACCTTAACACCTTTTACATAAGGAGCTCCAACTTCTACTTTTTTGTCGTCAGATAATAAAACAACATTATCAAATGTTACTTTTTTTCCTTCTTCAGCTTCTAATTTTTCGAAGAATACTACATCCCCTTCTGTTACTTTGTATTGTCTTCCACAGCTTTCAATAATTGCGTACATTCTTTGTACACCTCCTATTTTTCGTATACTCGCTAAGCATAAATAACAAGGCAATTGCTTAAAGCAATATTTAGTTGCCCGACTCAGGCGGCTTACAGTTAAATATTGTACCATATTATGGTATCAGTGTCAAGGATTTGATGAATTTTTTATAATTTCCTTAATTTCTTTTTTAAATTCTACTTTTTGAAAGAGTGGATTTTTTACCAACAATTTTTTTCTTAAGAATTCTATATCTTTTTTAATATTTTTTCAAAACATCTAAAAAGGTCCAGGCACTTTAATTTTTTCATAGCATATAATTTTATATATTGATTTGGAGGTATATATATGTTTGCCTTTTCTATTAGTGGTCTTTTAGCTTTTTTTAACTCTGCTGTTTTTTTAGTTGGATATATTTCAAACAATTCTTTATTTCCAGAACCATTAAGCAGTATGGATGAAAAAAAATATTTAGAACTTATGAAAAATGGAGATGATGAAGCCCGAAATATTTTAATTGAGAGAAACTTAAGATTAGTTGCTCACGTTTGTAAAAAATATAGTGCCACTAAAGTTGACCAAGATGACTTAATTTCTATTGGTAGTATTGGACTAATTAAAGGTATAAATAGTTTTGACAGTTCAAAAGGAGTACGTTTAGCTACTTATGTTTCTCGTTGTATTGATAATGAAATTCTTATGTATTTACGAAGTACCAAAAAACTTGGTGCTGAAGTTTATTTAGATGATCCTATTGGAAAGGATAAAGACGATAATGTTGTTACTTTACAAGAAGTTTTAGAAAATAATGATAAAAACATTGAAGATGAAGTAGACTTAAAATTTAAAATAAAAAAACTATATGAGAAAATGAAAGAAGTATTAAAAGATAGAGAAAAACTAATTCTTGAATTACGCTTTGGTTTAAATGGTGAAAAACCAAAAACACAAAATGAAATTGCAGATTCTATGGCTATTTCTCGTTCCTATGTTTCACGAATCGAAACCAAAGCAATTAATAAATTAGCTAAAGAATTCAGAGAATAAATTAAAAGATCAATAATTTTAAGGGATTATTTGCTTAAAATTATTGATCTTTTAATAATGCTAATTATTTAATTATTGATACTAGTAAATCCACTAACTCTTTTTGTGTTATTCCTGCGGTTTCTATATCAAAATATACATCATTTAATTTAAACTCTGCTAAATATAGGTCTTCATATTGTGTTATTATAACATCTGTATTTTCTATTTTTGATATTTTTTCTTCACTACTCAAATAATAGTCTCTTAATGGTTTTCCAATTTTGGAAAATGCTATTCTTATTGTTCTGTTTTCTGCCTCATTTGAATAGTCCCAAATATAGTCATGAGCTATAGAATAATCTCTATCTGAAAAATCTTTTTTAGTCATTATAACTTTATTTACGCCATAATTTTTCAAATCTTTTGGTGCATTAATATCTTTTTTTACAAATGAAAAATTCTTCTCAAATTTACTGTTTAGTTCAGTATTTGTTTCTTTTATATCTGCATCAAACTTCATCATACTTTGAGCTTTGGCCTTATTTATATTTAATTCTAGTATTCCTTGTATAGTTGATGGTATGACAATTTCATCATTGTTTTCGGGCATATTATTATATGCTACAATCCCTACTAATAACGCTATTGCTACAAAACTTGAAGCTAAAACATAGCTTAATTTTACTTTCATATTATCTCTCCTCTCAACTTTTGATAAAATAATATTATAGTTTTCTTCCTGATCAAAGTTTTTTTGTATTGTATTTTTTAAATTATTCATTTAATATCACCTTCAATCTTTACATTCTCTTTAATGTCTTTTATTGTCCTATATAAAATATTTTTTACATTAGACTCAGACATACTTAATTCCTTTGCAATCTGTGATATTTTAATTTCTGTACAATAATATAGATAGAAAACTTTTACTACTTTTATATTTTTACCTTTAATATAGTTCCATACCGCTTCTGCACTTAACTTTTTAATTGTTTCTACTTCTAAATCCCAATCATCTGGTAATTCTATCTCTTCATTTTCTACTTGATAAATATTATGATTTTTTAATCTATATAAAAGTCCATAATATTTTTGAATTTTCTTTTTTGCTATTCCAATTACAAAGCTTTGACAATTTTCTAAATATATTTTTTGTTTCTTTTTAAGTATATTATATAATTCTACATAAGTATCTTGCACTAAATCATTTACATCTTCAATATTTGAGCATTTACACACTATATATTTTAATGTATTACTATATGTTAAATTGTATATATCTTCAAAATTTTCTAAGGATATTCCGAGTACTCATTGTTTTCTCCTTTCATCTATATAGTGCTTAATTATTGTAAAAAAGTTTCAATAATTATAACATATTTTTATTTTTTAAATATATAATTTTATATGAAGGTTTTTATATTTAGAAAAAAGTCTATTCTAATCATTTTAGCTATATTAATTTTAGTAATTTGTTTTATACCTAAAAATAATTTTACACTAGCATTATCGCTAAGCAATAGCGAAGTTTTAAATTCTTCTTTTAAAGATAAATTTAATTCTTTATATAAAAGTAATGAGAAGAATGTGTATTTAACTTTTGATGATGGACCAACCTCTAAAGTAACTCCTAAAATTTTAGATATTTTAAAAAAAGAAAATGTTAAAGCTACATTTTTTGTTGTTGGTAAACATGTTAAAGAACATCCTGAAATTGTTAAACAAGCTTATGAAGAAGGACATTTTATTGCTAACCATGGCTATAGCCATAATAATTCATTATTGTACAAAGATGAAGAAAGTTTTCGAAATGAAATTTTAAATACTGATATTGAAATTTCAAAAGCTATTGGTGTATCTGATTATTGTTCTCATGTTTTTAGATTTCCAAATGGTTTTGCATCTCCTAACTATAAATATAAAAAGAAAAACATAGTTAATGTTCTTACAGAAATTAACTATGTTTATGTTGATTGGAATTGCTTGAATAAAGATTCTGAGCAAAGACTTTCTAATTACCAATTACTAAATAATTTAAAAAAGTCTGCAAAAGGTAAAGGAACATTGATTGTTCTTATGCATGATACTGGTGATGTAAACAACACTTATGACGTTTTACAGGACTCAATTAAATATTTAAAAGATTGTGGGTATATTTTTAAGAATTTTTATGAACTTTTTAATGAAGACTTATAAACTTGTATATTTCATTTGTTATATTTTCGACTTCTTGGTCTAATTCTTGTACAGTATAAAATTCTAAGTTTAAATCATTTGTTTTTTCTTTTCTTTCTAAAAATTCAATTACTTTCTTTAGGTCTTGTTCATTTATTGATATTTCGTCTATCGTTTGTAGTTCTTCAACTGCTTTTTGATAATTATCTAAAGCAATTATATTTTCACTATATTTGCTATCATACTTTTTCAAATCTTTATGTTTTACTTTAATACATTCTTCTTTATCTAAATTTTCGTGTTCGCATTTCTTATGGTAATCTTGATTTAATAAATAGTCTGTATATAAGTGAATAAAGTATCCATAAGCTACTGGATTTGTTTTTAATATATCTTTATATTTATTATAAAAACTTATGTATGTAGAATGATTTTTTTCATTGTATAAATGAGTTTGATCATGATTATAAATATGAGATATTTCTTTTACAATAAATCCATTATTTATATCTGGTGCTATATTCCCTAATAAAAATAGGTTTAAATCCTCCTTATCAAAATTTATTTGTTTGTTTAGCTTTTTTGCTATTTCTAAGTGTACTTTCCAATTTGGCAATATTCTCATCTCTCTTTCATTTTTATTAGTCCAATTATTATAGCACACATATTTACTTTTTTCCACTAAAAAAATACTTTTAATATAAAAGTATTCAGACTGTTGACAAAGTATATAAAAATATTTTGCTCAATAGTCTTTTTTTGAATTTATTTTTTGATTTTAAATTTTTAGAAAAATTCTGTCAGATAGTCTTCGCTCTCGCATTTCTTCATTTAGTTCTTCACAAATGTTTCTAGTTATCGTTCTGTATTCTTTCTTATTGCAACACCCTATTGCTTGTGTACAGCCAGTGCAATATCAAGATATTACATTTAAAGAAATTGCAAAATTCCTATAAAAAGACCCAACAACAATTTTAAGAGAAATTAAGAAACAATGTTTTTTAATAACAATATTGAAGAAAACACTTGAAATTATAGCAAAATTTGTATATCCTCTAAAATTACTTTATCATATTCCAAATATCCGTTTATCATAACAATATGTTTCTGCTTTATTTTTGCATAGACATAATCTGCCATCTCATCATATGCTATTACATTTATCTCTTGTTTATCACACATTGCCGTAACTCCAAGTCTAGCTATCGAAATATGTTTAGAATTTAATATAAAATCAAATTTGACTTCTGTTATTATTTTGCCTATTATAAATACTTTATTCATTCTTAATACCTTTTATCAAAATTTTGCAAATTATGTATATTCTGCTTAGCCTACTAATACATAATTTGCTGATATATTTTTACCTAAATTAGGAAGGAATAAATCCCTTTAATATCTAATACATCATTGAATACATTCCGTAAAATATATTATCTAGAATAATATTAGAGCTAGACGAAAACCGATGTTGTTGTTGCTGTTATTCGGATTGTTGTTGTTACGATTAGAAGCCGGATTGTTAGAGCCATTGTTGTTGTAATTGCCACCTCTATTAACTCGGTTAGCACTATTGTTGGCTTTTCGATTTATCCCTATTTATACATTACTCATTTTCCAAGTAAAATATCTTTTGAGTTAAATTATTAACATTTGCTATTTTTAAATATCCTAAATGTCCTGCCAAGTATTTTTTAGCTTCTTTACTTGTTAATTTTCCTTCTCTTATATAATATTTTAATTCCTTTACTTTTTTCTTTAGTTTCCTTTTGCCTTTATCTCGTATTTTTAGTCTGTATTCATTTATTTTATATCCACAAAAATTAACTCCTTGTTTACTTTTAAATATTTGTGTTTTTTTATTTAGCTCTAATTCTAAGTTTTCTTTTAAGAATATTTTTATGTTCTCTAATATTTCTTTTGCTTGCTCCTTTGTTTTTATTAAAATAATTCCATCATCCATGTATCTATAATAATACTTGCAATGTAGTTTATGTTTTATATATTGGTCTAGTTCATTTAAATATATATTAGCAAACATTTGTGAAGTATAGTTTCCTATTGGTAAGTTTTTTATGCCTTCATTTGAAAATACTATTTCATTTATTAACCATAATAATTTCTGGTCTTTTATTTTCTTTTTCAATATTCTATATAATATATTTTTATTTATATTTTCAAAATATTTCTTTATATCCATTTTTAGTATATAGTATTCATTCCATATTCTTTTACAGTGTAGCATTGCTTTTTGCACATCCAAACAAGCTTTATGTATCCCTCGACCTTTTAAACATGCATATGTTGTATTTATAAATGTTGGTACAAAATATGGAATCAGAAAATTATCTACCACCCATCTATGTACTATTCTGTCTATATATCTGCTTTTTTCTATTTTTCTTACCTTAGGTTCTGTTATATAAAATACTGTATATCCCCCATGTTTATATGTTTTATTTTTTAACTTTTCATATAGCCACATAATATATTCTTCTTGTTTTAAATTAAATAATATAACATCTTTTCTATATCCTTTGCCTTTTCTACTTAGTTTATGTGCTATCATTAGCTTCTTATATGTTAGCTGTTTATCAAATTCATTCCTTATTGTTTTTGACATAATATTTTACTAAACCTCCAACCATTTTTCCTATTTCACCTATTTTAGTTATTGCTACATTAAACTTTTTATCATTTATCCATCTATTTTTGTACATTATTCTTAAGTAAATTCTCTGACAGTTTAGTTCTGCATCTATTTTGTTTATACATTCTAGCCTTTGTTCTTTTTCTATTTTGCTAACATACAAAATATATTCTAGTAATTTATACATTGAACTTTTATATTCATTACCTATACTAAACTTTTCTGTTCTTGGAAGTTTTAGCAAAGTTTCTAACATATATTGTATATATTCTTGTACTTTAGGTATTAATTGTAATTGTTCATTATTTATTTTTTCTAATACTTTATTCATAGCCTTTTAACTCCTGTTCTAACATTTTTCTAAAAGCATTCATGTATTTATCTTCCGAATACCTTCTAAGTCCTGAACACAGTAAACAATTTTGATTTGATCTTTTTTCTTTATGATATTCCCCATCGTTTCTGCATTCTTCTACTAACATTTCTTTTTCATTATTAAAATGATATACAATATATGATACATCTAGTCTGTCTAGTCTTTCCAAATATTTAGGTAAACTCGTTTCTGGTATTCCAACTTTACATACATTTTCTGAAAAACAAGTACATTTTAGTTTTAATACCTTATTTAAGAAAATGGCATCTTTTCCTGTTGCTATATAAAAGACTCCTGATTTTATAAAAACTATTCTTTGATTATTTTTTTCCTGTAATAATTCTAACATTGTACTAAAACTCACTCTTATCACTCCTTTACAAAAATTTATATACGTTTCGCCTTTATTGTGTTTGCAAATTTGCAAGCACAATAAAGGCGCCCCGCTAGGGGAAATTTTTCAAATTTCTAAAACTGAACCTTAAAAGGTCAGCTTAAGAAATTTTAGAAAAATTTTCTCCTTTAGCGTTTTCGATGCGCTAAAGTACGTGTTAAGCACATTTGTGCTAACATCGTATTTAATTCATTTTTTCTGGTTCATCGAACCAGTGGTCAGTGCTACAAATATAAAGCTAGACGAAAACCGAGGTCGTAGCCGCTGCCATACGGACTGTCGTCGTAACGAGGAGAAGCCGGAAAGTTAGAGCCATTGTCGTTGTAACCGCCACCTCTACTAACTCGGTAAGCACTAATGTGGGCTTCCATTGTCCATTCTAAAACATTTCCTGCTAAGTCAAATATATTCTTTACCTTAAAAGTATCGCTTGCTCCTGTTGTTAATAAATAGCTTGCAGAACTTGTTTTGCTTTTATCAGAAGTTATAGCTGTCCAATTTCCTGTTTTCACATTTGTAGTATCAGTATATTGGGCTGTTGTTCTTTCTATTGTCCATGCATTATTTTTGTAGTTTCCCCAAGTTGTTGAATTAGTTATACTATGTGTACTATCCTCTACAAACTTCATTATGGCATCCCATTGTACTCCATAACATAATGTACTTGTTGCCCCTATTTCATTTGCACTATACATATTTTTACTTAAATATACTGCTCCTTCTTCTCCCACTGTGGCCATTCCTTCTCCCCATTTTACATATATATATGGGTATGCATCTCTTTTTACTACTACTTTACTTATACCTGTTGTTTCTTTTGTTCTTTTATCTGTTGTTCCTGCTTCATATCTTCCTATATAAAATCCTTTGTTCTCTTGCACACTTTTCATCATTTTTAGATATTCTATATCTTCTCCATCATATCCACTTCCATATGGTTCAGTATACTTTGAATCAGTTGTGCTTCTTTTGAAAGTATCTTTGAATCCAGTGTCTAATCCGTCATCATCTAATGTTCCTGTTGCTGTATAATTTACTGGCACCCACACGAATTCATTTTTATCTTTATCTTGTATAACTAGTCCTGTTGATACTGTTTGTTCTCCATCACTACTACCATCTGATGCTACGTCTGATACCTTAAATCCCTTTGGTATTGTTACTGTTGTATCTTCTGAATCTGTATATTTTGCATTTTCTTTTAATGTTCCATCTGCATTTTTTTCTGCTTTATCATATGCTTTTAATTCTGTTTTTCCTCCTGTTGTTCCTCCATTTGCATATTTATTTACCAATTGATCTAGTGAATCTATTCCTTCTAAGTCTTTTTGTGTTGCCTCATCTGCTTTTGTTTGTGCATCTTTTGCTTTTTGTATTATTCCACTATCACTAAATATTGCATTTAAGCTTACTCCTGCTAATATTAATAATACTACTATTGTTACTACCAATGCTATTAGAGTAATACCTGCTTGATTTGAGTAATTTTTCCTTGCTGATTTTTTATTTATTTTTATATCTTTACTTATTTTTGTCTCTTTTCTATTCAAGGCTATCTTCCTCCTCTTTCTTCTGTATTTTCACTTTTTTTCCTTTTTGTTATTTAATATGTACATTTTTTCTTATGCACATTTACTCATTTTATAGTTATAAATTATATATCCTACAGTTTTACTCTATATTTAATTTTCAATGTTCCATAAAAAATTTTGTACATATTTTCTCCTTATTAAGATATCATAACATTTTTTTATTTTCAATACTTTCCTTTAATTTATATTCAACCTTTTCAATATTTTTTATACTTTGTCAACAGTCTTAATACTTTTAATATAAAAGTATTCTTTTCTTTAATTATTTATTTAATATATACACTCCTAAATTTAAATAAGTCGCAAATAATAACCAAATAATATATGGAATTTGAAATAGTCCTGATACTTTGTTCTTTTTATAAAATTTGTTAGTCATTATTATTACTAATATTAATTGATTTTATAAAAATTTTAGTTTTTTGCATTAGCATACATCCTCCTTAGTATATTTTATTTCTTTTATTTTAAAATATACTAAAAGAGATAAATTTATTTAGAGCAGTATCTACATAATATAGCTTCAATTCCAATTTCAAGTGATATTAATCCAACTTTATAGTTTGCATCTAAATCTATTAATGCATTTAATATTTCCCTTAGTTCATTTGTGTCAAAATAACGTGCTTGTCCTTTATACTTTCCAACTAAGAAAAGCTGATTTGGTTTTAAATTCATAGCTGTTGCAGCATCTTCTTTGTACTTTTCAGCAATCTTTATAATATATAATTTTTTAAAGTGATTATACAATGTTATTAGTATTTTTTGTATTGGCTCTTTATTACTAATTAATCCATTATATATTTCAAGAGCTTTTCCTGTTTCTTTTTTTCCTAGATTATCTGTCAAATCAAAAATAACTGCTTGTATTTGTTTAGTACACATTAAATCAACATCTTGTTTTGTAATAGTATTATTTTCGCCTTTATATTCTATAAGTTTTCTTATTTCATTTATCAAATCTTGCATACTTGTTCCACAACATTCAATTAAGTATTTTACTGTTTCATCATTAATGTTTACTTTATATGCTGATGCTATTTTTTTTGTATTTGTAATTAGCTCTGGTAATTTTAAAAGAGTAAATTCTTTTACTTCTCCAACTTTTTCAATTGTTTGGTATAAAGTATTTTTATCTGCCTCTTGCTCTACAAATATTAGATCAACTGATTCATTTAATTCGTCTTTATTTTTTTCTATATATTTAGCAATTTTTTCATACAAAGGTAATTTACTTTCATCATTCTTTTTCTTTTTTGTGTCTGATTTACTAGTCTTCTTTTCTTTTTTAAACAATCCTGTATTTTTGGCAATAATTAGTTTTTTATCAAAACCAAATGCTGGTGTTTCCAAATCAGAAATTAGTTCTTCTGCATTTGTATCATCAATTTGAATAAAATTAATTCCTTGAATAAGCTGTGTGAATTCTTTTTTTATTCTTTTTACTTTTGTTTCTAATAAATAGGTTTCCTCACCATAAAACAAATATATTGCCATTACAAATTCCTTTCATTTTTTCAGTTAAAATAAATGTTCACAAACAATCGTTATAACTTTTCAGAAAATTTTGCAGAGTGTGCATGGCATATTGCTGCTGCCATGCTATCTGTTGTATCATCTAATTTTGGTAAACTTTCAACTTTTAATATTGTTTTTACCATTTTCTGCACTTGTATTTTATCAGCTCTACCATATCCAACAACAGCTTGTTTTATCTGAAGTGGTGTATATTCATAAGTAGGTACTCCCTTTCTACACCCCACTACAAGTATAACTCCCCTTGCTTGTGCTACGTTTATAGCAGTTTTAGCGTTATTGTTAAAGAATAACTCTTCTACAGATATTGCGTCTGGTTTATATGTATCTATTATTTCTTCCAAGTCATTATTAAGCTTTAACAATCTTTGTGGAAATGATTCTCCTGCTTTTGTAAGTACTGCACCTGATGTTATTAATTTAAACTTATTTCCTATATAATCTATTATGCTATATCCTGTTATTGCAAAGCCAGGATCTATTCCTAAAATTCTCATTTTTTCCTCTTTCTAAAATTTAGAATTTCATTAGTATTTCTCATGATTTTTAATTATAATTCTAAATATTTCTGCCACTGACCATGCCTGTGCAAAAGCTCCTTTTGCTTCGTAAGGTTTTGCTGAATCATATAATTCACTAATACTTCCTACTGTAGAGCGATTGTACATTTCAGTACAAAATGTATTTTCAATTTTTGCAACAAATTCAGAATATTCTTTTTCTAATTCTTTCTTTTTAGTTTTATTTTTTTCAGCATTTATAATATTTAAAAAACTGTCTGAATATATTCCTAATAGCCATGGCCATGTAATTCCTTGGTGATAGCTCATGTCTCTTTTTATTTGATCACCTTCATATATTTCTCTATAACACTTTTCACCTTTTGCTAATGTTTTTAATCCATAAGGAGTTAATAACTTTTTAGTGACTGTTTCAAAAGCATTCTTAGCCTCTTCAGAACTTGAGTCAACTACTGGATAATGTAGTCCTATTGCAAATAGTTGATTTGGCCTTATTGAACTGTCTCCAACAACATCATCAAAGCTTTTTCTTCTTTTATTATAAAATTCTTTTACAAAGCTTTCTTTACATTTTTTAGCTAAATCTGAATATTTTTTTGCAAGTTCTTTTTCCTTATATAATTTTGCAAAACTTTCCATTATTTTTAAAGCATTATACCACAAGCTATTTATTTCTATTGCTTTACCATTTCTTGGTGTTACTACAATATTTCCTATTTTAGCATCCATCCATGTATTTTGTATTTGTGGTGTACCTGATGATATAAGTCCATCACTTTCATCTAAATGAATATTGTTTCCATCTAAATCAATTCCATTTATATATGATTCGATTATTTTCTTAAGTGTATCATATAGTTGATTTTTCAAAAATTCATAATCACGAGTATATTCTAAATATTTTCTAACTTGCTCAAATAAAAGTAATGATGCATCCGCACTGTTATATAGTGGTTTTCCATCATATTCTGAATATCCATTTGGAACTAAGCCATATTTAATATTTCTTGTAAATGTTAGTAAAATTTCCTTTGCTTCTCTAAACCTTCTAGGTATTAGTACAATTCCTTCATAAGCTATCAAAGAATCTCTACCCCAGTCTAAAAACCATGGATATCCAGCAATTATTGTATAAAGTGCAAATGCTGGCCTATATACTACAAAGTTGTCTGAAGCAATTATATAGTCCCTCATCATTGTTTTATATTTATTTGTATATTCTTTTTTAGTATCTAGTAAATATGAATCATATAAAGTACTTGTTATTCGAATAATTTCCTTATTTATTAATTCCTTGCCATCTAATTCATCTATATTTTCTTCTAACGAACATATAAATGTTATAAATTTTTCTTCATTTGCTCTTAATTTTATCTCAAAAACTCCTGGTACAGATAAGTTTTCTTCTGCACCTTGCCCTCTTTTTTCTTCTTCTATGTAATACATATTATTAAATGTATCATTATAATGTTCTACATATTTTCCCTCTGATGTTCTCATATATATTGGATTTTGCTCTTGATTATTTATAATTACTTTAACTTTTGTATCTTTAATATGTTGTTTTAATTCGAATTTTGCATTTGGAGTCGTAGCATGAAAATCTCTAAAATTAATTATAGGTGCAATTTTAAACTTTGTTCTCTTATCATTGTTTTTTATATTATAAAGAACACATACTGTATTTTTTCCATGATCCATACATATATATTTTTTAATAAGTGCGCCATCTACTTCATAAGTATATATTGGTATATATTCTTTTTCAAATGATACTAAATGTTTATATCCTTTTGAAATATAATTTTTTCCTATGTTTGAATATATTGTATATTCTTTTCCACCACTTTCAAAACTTTCATCCACTTTAGATAATATTAAACACCTATTTTCCGGTGGATTTAGTGGAGCAACTAATAGTCCATGATATTTTCTAGTATTTATTCCTAAAATACTAGAACTACTATATCCTCCAATTCCATTTGTAACAATCCAGTCTTGTTTTAATGCCTTTTCAAATTCTATTTTTTCATACTTCATTTGTGTGTCCCCTGTTCTTATGTTTTATTTTCTACTTCTTTGTTTTTTTATCTCATTAAGAAATTGCTTTTTTTCTTCTTGTTCTAGTTTTTGTCTTGCTTTTAATTTTTCATCTGATTCTTGAATCGAATCTATTCTTTCTTGATATTTTTCAAAGAACTTACTTTTTCCTCTTTCTTTTTTCTTTTTAGTTTTTCTCATGTTGTCATTTTTCTTTTTTTGCTTTAAAGATTTTTTAGCTTCTTTAAGTCTATCATTTAACAAAACATATTTTGTATCATTTTGCATATCTTTGAATTTCAAATCATCACATATTAATTGAATTATTGAAGCTGCAATTGCATCAGGGTTATGACGTATTCTATCTCCTATTACATAAGATAAATCTCTTTGCATTAAATACACATCTTGTTCTTTTGCTTTTGCAGTGTCTATTTGTACTAACTCTTGTCCTTGCATATTATATTTTCTTATATATTCAGGTATTAATTCTCCAGTATCATAAATACAATATTTTATAACTCCTTTACCAGCATGTTCATTTATTGCTTTAATATGGTCTGATAATGTATAGTTATCAGTTTGTCCAGCTGTAGTCATTATATTGCTAACATATATTTTAAAAGCTTTGCTCTCTTTAATAGCTTTTGCAACACCATTTACCAAAAGGTTCGGTATAACATTTGTATATAAACTTCCTGGTCCAATTACTATTGCATCTGCCTCTTCAATTGCTTCTAATACACCTGGAGCCACTTTACAGTTTGTTGGGTTTATGAATATACGGCTTATCTTGCTTGTTTTTGAGTTAACAACTTCTGGTATTTTATCTCTACTTTCTATCACTGTTCCATCTTCTAGTTCAGCACATATTTGTATAGGTTCAAGGGTAACAGGAAGAACTCTACCTGTAATATTCAATACATTTTTAGTCTGCTCTATAGATTTTGCAAAATCTCCATAAATTTCTTTCATCCCTAATAAATATATATCTCCAAATGATAGGTTTTTTAGTCTTCCTTTTGAAAATTGTATATTCATAACCTTTTCCATTGTCTCTTCATCTTTTGAAAGTGCAACTAAGCTCTCTTTTATATCGTCAAGTGGCATTGTTTCTAATGTTTTTCTTGACTCTGGAACAATTTCACCATAGTCTGAGACAGTTACAATTGCTGTTAAGTTATCTGTGTAATTTTTTAATCCTTTTAAAACAGAGTTTAGACCTGTTCCTCCACCAATAGCAACTATTTTAGGTCCTTGATCATATATTTTTTTATTATATATTAAGCTATTAACTTTTGTATTTTCATCTTCAATTCTATTATCTGTTTCTTGTACTAGTAATTCAAGAGTTCTTTTTTGCATGTGTATCATTCCAAGAATCACAGCAACAAATCCTACAACAAAGCATGCTACAATTTTAGCTAAAGGCCAAAAATCCAATCTTTCAGCCGTTAAAATACTAGCCATTCCATAACAAGCTGATATAATTCCTATCAATATAAGTGCTATCCATCTTTTCATTTTAGCACCATTTCTAAACCATCCAAAAAAACCTTTCATTATTAAATACCTTCTCCTAACAATTCAATTTCTAGTTCTATCTCTTTTCCTGTTTTCTCCAATACTACTTGTTTAATATGGTTAACAACATTTAATACATCCTTTGCAGTTGCATTTCCAATATTAATAACAAAACCAGCATGTAATGTAGATACTTGTGCTCCGCCAGATGTATAGCCTTTTAGTCCGCATTCATCAATTAATTTTGCTGTAATAAAGTCACTACCTCTTTTAAAGGTACTTCCTGCTGATGGAAAATTCAAAGGTTGTTTTTCTTTTCTACTATTTGCGTATTCATCCATCTTTTCTTTTATTTCTTGTATTTTTCCATATCCTAATTTCAACTTTGCTTTTATAATTATCTCTTTTGATTCTGTAAAACGAGTATGTCTGTATGAAAAATTGCATTCACTATTATTAATAGTCTGAATTTGTCCTTTTTCATTTAATATAGTTACTTCTTCTACAATATCTTTGAATTCTCCTCCATAGGCTCCAGCATTCATTCTTATCGCTCCTCCTATGCTTCCAGGAATTCCAGCTGCAAATTCAAATCCAGCCACACCTTGCTTTAATAAGATTTGTGCGAGGGTTCCTAGCATTACACCCGAATCAACTTCAACTATTGCTAATTCTTCTTTTTTGGTTACATTAATTTCCTTTAGTCCTATTTTTAATGTAATTCCTCTTATTCCGCTATCTGAAACAAGCACATTGCTTCCATTTCCAACAATTGTAAGTGGAATTTTGTTTTTCTGAGAAAAACTTACAATATATTCTATGTCCTCTATACTATTAGCTACTATAAAAACGTCTGCACTACCTCCAATTTTAAAATTAGTATGACCTTTCATTGATTCATCTATTTTTACAATACTATCTTTTAAATCTTTTGTTAGTAATTCATAGATCTCTTTTTTTTCCAAGAGCTAATCCTCCTATTTTCTATTTTTCATTTCTAAATTCTATCATTTTTGTATATATATTACAAGATATATTTTTTAAAAAAATATATTCGAATTTGTTAAAAGTTTATTAAATATATTGCAAAATTTGTATAATATTGTATAATAAACTTATATTGATATAAGGAGGAATTATTATGTTCTGTAAACAATGTGGAAAGCCAATTGATGATGGTCAAGAACTTTGCGAAGATTGCAGCAAAACAATCAATGAAAATCCAATAAATGAAACTTCAACATCAGAAAGTGTTAATAGTGAAAATGTTAATAATACATCTTCTTCAACTGTTGGAAAATCAAGACTACTTGCAGGTTTATTAGGTATATTTTTAGGTACTTTCGGAGTTCATAATTTCTATTTAGGATATACTGGAAAAGCCATTGCTCAATTATTAATATCTCTTTTAAGTTGTGGAATTTTAGCTTTTGCTTCTGGAATTTGGGGACTTGTTGAAGGCATTATGATATTATCAGGAAGCATTACAGTTGATGGTAATGGAAATGAATTAAAGGACTAAATTAAATGAATAGAATAAAAAATTTTATTATAATAATAATATTAATAATTTTTTTATACATAATAGCTATTCTACCAGTAACTTGCATCTTTAAGTCAGTTACTGGTATTTTATGTCCTGCATGCGGAATGACACGAGCTTTTTGGTCTATAATGAATTTTAATTTTTTACAAGCAACTTACTTTAACATTTTAAGTATTCCATTATTTATTTTTATATTTTATTTTATAATAAGATTAATTATAGACTTAATTGCAAACACTTTTATTTTCATTCCTAACTTAATAGCTTTTTTAGGAAGGCATTATTGGTTATTCCTTCTACTTTTATTTATTAGCTTTATATTTAATAACTTAAAAATATATATTTAATATGTTTTTACATACAAAAAAACTAATTGAATATTACTTTACAATTAGTTTTTTTATTATATATATTACATAATACAAATCAAATTTGGCTACTTTAAACATGTATGATTTTAAAACTCAAATTTATTACAAAGCAACTTTTCTTATTAAATAAATGTAAATACAAAGAAACTAAGTGATGTAGCTGCTGATATTACAACAGAGCCAACTTCCAAAGCTCTTGATTCTTTACCTTTTGTTTCTTCTTTTTTATCTTTGCTTGATGTACTTTTATCCCATGCTGATACCACAGCTATTATGGCAGCTAAAATAGCAACTGCAAATGATGGTATTGTTAGTTGTGAATAAAAAGACATTATAGCTGCTACTATACTTACTACAAAAGCGACTATTCCTAACATATATTTTCCTCCTTCTTTTGTATATATTTACTTGAATTATATCATTACAATTTTACTTTGGCAATGTTTTTTAATATTTTTTATTTTATATAGCAATATTTTTCTTTTTTTCCTTCAAAAGGTTGAAATTACAAGCTTTTTGCGTTATAATAGATATGTAGTTTAAAAATAAAGGAGTTTATTATAATGAAAAGAAAAATATTTAGTAGTTTAATTTTATTTATCTCATTACTTATAATTTGTAACCTTTCATTTGCAGCAACAGTAAGTGCAAGCAAAACAACAATGGAGGTTGTTGACAGAAGTATTTGTGAAATTAATATAAAAGACTTAGGACATTTTCAAAAAGAACTTACAGAATTTCATTCAAATTCTAAAGATGTAGTTCTAACATTAACAGTTGAGAATACTGCTACTCAAGAAACTGTTTCTAAACCAGTTGAAATTTTCTTAGTTTTAGATAATTCTAAAAGTATGACAGAATCTTATCAAAATAAAGCTAAAAATCAATATGTTATTGAAGCAGCAACTAAGTTTACTGAAAATTTATTCAATCATTTTAAAAATATAAAAATCGGTGTTGTTGGATTTTCAAGCGAAAATTATACAACAACTTATCGTGAAGGAACTTTAAATGATGCAAAATTACTTTTAAGCTTATCTAATTCAAAAGATGATGTATTAGCATCAATTAATAGTTATACTGAAAATGGTGGTCCTCGTACCAATATTGAGGCTGGACTTAGCGTTGCTGAATCAAGCTTTAGTAATAGCTCTGAATCTGAAAAATATATTGTTTTAATATCAGATGGTGTTCCTAACCTATCTTTAGATACAGAACATACAATGACATACTCTGGAGTAAACGCAACTAATACAAAAAATAAATTAAAAGATTTAGAATCAAAGGGATATTCTATCTTTTCTATTTTAATGGGGTCAGATGATAGTAAATTAGAAAACCCAGAAGCGCCAATAGTAGAAAGTACAGGAAAACATTTAACTTATGGCGAACTTGCTGAAGAAGTATTTGGAACAGTTACCTCTCCAACAGCTGGTAAATTCTATTATATAGATTATGAAGATTTATTTTCTACAATAAATAATGATATTTATCAAAATATCACTGTAACTAAAGATAATTCATTAAAGAATATTGTTATAAAAGATTATTTTCCAAGAGAAATTCTTGAGAACTTTAATTTTGAATATGTAAAATCTCCTAACATTGGTAAAGTTTCTGCAGATGTAGATCCTTCAGACAATAGTATTACATGGGAAATTGAATTATTAAAAGAAGGCGAAGTTGCAACATTAAGCTATAAATTAACTTTAAAAGATGAATACAATGAAGAAATTGTTAAAAAGATACTTCCAACAAACGAAAAGGTCGATATTGATTTTGAGACTAGAGACGGAAAAGACAAAGAATCATCTGATGTTTCACCTAAAATAAGATTATTAGTTGAAGAAGTTCCTGATAATACAATATCAGATAAGCCTATTCCACAAACAGGTATCTACAATGTAATATCTACAATTTCAGTAATTCTTATTATCTCAATTTTATTTAATGTTATAAGATTTCAAAAATTAAAAAATAAAAATAAAAGATAATAAATAAAAAATAAAGTATCTAGTACATGCTAGATACTTTATTTTTTGGTTGGGGTACTGTGATTCGAACACAGGAATGTCGGAGTCAGAGTCCGATGCCTTACCGCTTGGCGATACCCCAGAATATTTATGTAGTAGTGTGAAAAATACCTTTGGTATTTTTCACACTAAGTAACATTATTTTATAGCTTTACGACCTCTAAATACTGCAACATCTCCTAATTCTGCTTCAATATTTAATAGTCTGTTATATTTAGCAACTCTATCTGTTCTGCATGGTGCACCAGTTTTAATTTGTCCTGCATTTGTTGCAACTGCAACATCAGCTAATGTTGTATCTTCTGTTTCACCACTTCTATGTGATACAACTGCAGTATATCCGTTTCTCTTTGCAAGTTCAATTGCATCTAATGTTTCTGTTAATGTTCCAATTTGGTTTAGTTTAATTAATATACTATTTGCTGTATTGTTGTCAATTCCTTTTTGTAATCTCTTCATATTTGTTACAAATAGGTCATCACCTACTAATTGAATTTTGTTTCCAATACGTTCAGTTAGTTTTTTCCAGCTTTCCCAATCTTCTTCTGCTAATCCATCTTCAATTGAGATTATAGGATATTTTTCTGCTAATTCAACTATAAAGTCTATCATTTGATCTTTTGTTTTAAATTCATCTGTTTTCCAGAAGTAGTATCCATCTTTTCCTATTTTTTTAGCTTCATCAAACATTTCTGTTGCTGCAACGTCTAATGCTAAGCATACATCTTCTCCTGGTTTATATCCAGCTTGTTTGATTGCTTCTATAATTAATTCTACTGCTTCTTCTTCGCTTCCTAGGTTTGGAGCAAATCCGCCTTCATCTCCAACACCTGTTGAATATCCTTTTGATTTTAATACTTTCTTTAAGTTATGGTATACTTCTACACCCATTCTCATACATTCACTAAATGTTTTAGCTCCAACTGGCATAATCATAAATTCTTGTACACTTAAAGAACTGTCAGCATGTTTTCCACCATTCATAATGTTCATCATTGGAACTGGTAATTCTTTTGCATTTACTCCACCTATATAGTTATATAAGCTCATTCCTAATGAAGCTGCAGCTGCTTTTGCTACTGCTAAAGAAACACCAAGCATAGCATTTGCGCCTAATTTACCCTTGTTTTCTGTTCCATCAAGCTTAATCATTGTAGCATCTATTTTAGCTTGTTCATATATGTTCATTCCTTCGATTTCTTTGCTAATAACTTCATTTACATTTTCTACTGCTTTTAATACACCTTTTCCTAAGTATCTTTCTTTGTCTCCATCTCTTAATTCAACTGCTTCAAAACTTCCTGTTGACGCTCCTGATGGAACCATAGCAACTCCTGAGAATCCTCCTTCTGTTACAACCTCAACTTGTACAGTTGGATTTCCTCTTGAATCTAGTACTTCTAGAGCTCTTACACTTTCAATTTCTAAATAATCTTTCATGATTATACTTCCTTTCTTTTTGTTATTTTTCAATAAGATTTTCGCCTGTCATTTCATCAGGTTTTTCTAATCCTATAATGTTTAACATTGTTGGTGCTAAATCTGCAAGTTTTCCTTCTTTTAATTTTACTCCTTGCATACCTATTAAAACTAATGGAACTGGATTTGTAGTATGTGCTGTATGTGGCTCTCCAGTTTTATAATCTATCATTTGTTCAGCATTTCCATGGTCGGCTGTCATTAAAATTACACCTTGTTTTTCTTCCATTGCTTTAACAACTCTTTCCACACATCCATCTATTGTTTCAATAGCCTTAATAGTAGCTTCTAAATTTCCAGTATGACCTACCATATCTGGGTTAGCATAATTTAATATAATACAATTATATTTATCTGAATTTATCGCTTTAACAACTTTATCTGTTACTTCTATAGCACTCATTTCAGGTTTTAAGTCATAAGTTTGAACTTTAGGAGATGGTATTAAAATTCTATCTTCTCCTTTATATTGTTTTTCTGCCCCTCCATTGAAGAAGAATGTAACATGTGCATATTTTTCTGTTTCTGCAATTCTAAGTTGTGTTAGTCCTTTTTTAGAAACATACTCTCCAAATGTATTGACAAGTGCTTCTGGTTTAAACGCAACTTGAACATTTGGTATTGTTTCATCATATTGAGTAAAACATACATAATATAAATCTAATGGTTTTACCTCAAATCCATCGAATTCTGGATCTACTAAGCTTCTTGTTATTTCTCTTGCTCTATCAGGTCTAAAATTAAAGAATATAACTGAGTCATTATTATTAATTGTAGCAATTGGATCATCGCCATTGCATATAACAGTTGGTTCTACAAATTCATCAAATACCTCTTTTTGATATGAAGCTTCAATTGCAGAAATAGCTGATGTAGCTTTTTCTCCTTCTCCATATACAAGTGCTTTGTAACCTTTTTCTACTCTGTCCCATCTTTTGTCTCTATCCATACTATAGAATCTACCAGAAATAGTTGCTATTTTTCCTACACCTTTTTCTTTCATTTTTTCTTCAAGTTGTAGAATATAACTTTCTCCCGAAGCTGGTGGAGTATCTCTTCCATCTAAGAAACAGTGTACATACACATCTTCAAAGTCTTTTCTTTTTGCTAATTCTAGTAATGCATATAGATGTCTAATATGACTATGAACACCACCATCTGAAAGCAATCCCATAATATGAAGTTTAGAATTATGTCTCTTGCAATTATCTATTGCTGATGTTAATTCTTTAATACTAAAGAATTCCCCTTCTTCAATTGATTTTGTAATACGAGTTAAGTCTTGATATACTATTCTTCCTGCACCAATATTAGTATGTCCAACCTCTGAATTTCCCATTTGTCCTTCTGGCAATCCAACAGCCAATCCACTTGTATGAATTTGAGTTGTTGGCCATGTTTTCATTAGTTTATCAATATTAGGTGTATTAGCTAGTTTTACTGCATTTCCCTTTTCGTTTTCATTTATTCCAAATCCATCTAATATCATTAGCATTATTGGTTTTCTGTCCATTATTTTTCTCCATTTCTTTTAGATTGATACTATTTTTGCAAATTCATCTACTTTTAAACTTGCACCTCCAACAAGACCTCCGTCTATATCGGACATTGAAAATAGTTCACTGCAATTTTCAGACTTAACACTACCACCATATAATATGATAATGTTTTCCGAAATTGTTTTTCCAAAATCTTTTTCAATTTGTTTTCTTATTGATTTTATTGCATTATTTGCATCTTCAGCTGTAGCAGTTTTTCCTGTTCCTATTGCCCATATTGGTTCATAAGCAATCATTACATTCTGTAGTTGATTTTCATTTAGCCCTTCTAATGCTAAATGAGTTTGATTTGTTATAATTTCTTCTTGTTTACCACTTTCTCTTTGATCTAATGTTTCACCTACACAAATTATTGGTTTTAATCCATTTAATAATGCAGATTTTACCTTTTTATTTACAGTTTCATCTGTTTCTGCAAAATATTGTCTTCTTTCAGAATGACCTATAATTACATATTCAACTCCAATACATTTTAGCATTTGTCCAGAAATTTCCCCTGTATATGCGCCTTTTTCTTCCCAATGCATATTTTGAGCTCCAATTTTTATATTGGTATCTTGTGCAGTTAGTAATCCATACATTAAATCGGTATATGGCATACATAATATAACTTCAGCTTTTGAGTTTTTTGCAACTGGTGTTAATTTTTCAATAAAATCAATTGCTTCATTAGGAAGCATATTCATTTTCCAATTTCCAGCAACAACTTTTCTCCTCATTTTGTTTCCGCCTTTCCTAGTCTGTAATTTGTTGTTCAACACTTTTAAGAGTTCCACTTTCTTTTGCATTATTTTGTTGCTTTGTATTATTATTTAATGCTGCAATTCCAGGTAATGTCTTACCTTCTAAAAATTCTAGTGAAGCTCCTCCTCCTGTTGACAAGTATATATTACTAAATTGTTTTACATCTGCACCATTTTGTTTAGCAGCTTTCTTAATTTTTTGTATAGCTGCAACTGAATCTCCTCCTCCAATTACGCATTTAGCATTAGTGTGAGAGATAAATGTTGCAATTTTTTGTGTTCCTTGTGCAAATTCTGGTACCTCTGTATATCCCAAAGGGCCATTCCACACAACAGTTTTTGCACCTTCAAGTCTATCAGCAAAATATGTTAATGTAGTATCTCCTACATCTAATATTTGCCATCCTTCTAAGCTTTCTCCTTTTCCTTCTTCAACTTCTTTTTCTGTAAGCAATTTTGCTTTTTTATGTTCTGAGTTTTCAATTAGTTCTGGTGTCAACTCTGTACCTTCTGGTATTTTTGCAACACGTACATCTTTTGGAAGTACTATTTCAACACATTTTTCAAAAGCCTTTTTCATAATTTCCTTAGCAACTTCAATTTTATCTGCTTCATATTTAGATGAGCCTATGTCGTATCCTTTTGCTTTTAAAAATGTATTTGCCATTGCTCCGCCAATCTCTATTGTTTGAACTTTATCCATTAAATTTTCAATAACTCCAATTTTATCAGATACTTTTGCTCCTCCCAAAATTGCTACAAATGGTTTTTCTGGATTTTCAAGTACTGCACCTAATTTTTCAATTTCTCTTTCCATTAAAAGTCCTGCAACAGCTTCATCTACATGATGTGCCACTCCTTCTGTTGATGCATGTGCTCTATGAGCTGTTCCAAACGCATCATTAACATACACTCCATCATTTCCAATTAATTCAGATAGTTCGATAGCTAAGCTATCATCATTTTGCTCTTCTCTAGGATCAAAACGAACATTTTCAAGAAGCCCTGCTTCTCCTTCTTGTAATCTATTTGCCATGTCTTTTGCACTTGGGCCAGTTACGTCTTCTGCACATTTTACTTCTTTTCCTAATTCTTGTGATAATTTTTTTGCAACAGGTGTCAATGAGTATTTTTCATTAACTTCTCCCTTTGGTCTTCCTAAATGTGAACAAAGTACTACTTTAGCACCATTTTCTAATAAATATTTTATTGTAGGAAGTGCTGCTCTAATTCTTGTATCATCTGCAATTTCTCCATCCTTTATTGGAACGTTAAAATCACAACGTACTAATACCTTCTTTCCTTTTACATCTATATCACGTACTGTTTTTTTCTCCATTTTTTCACCTTCTATATTAAATTTTCAAACATGATTTATAGTAGTAATATGGATATTAGTACCATATTACTACTATTTTTAAATTATTTATTAGCAATATATATAACAAGATCAACTAATTTGTTTGAATATCCCCATTCATTGTCATACCATGCTACTAATTTTACAAAGCTATCTGTTAATGCAATTCCTGCTGTACTATCAAAAATACATGTATGTTCATCATGTATAAAGTCTGATGAAACTACTGGGTCTGATACATATTCTACTATACCTTTCATTTCATTTTCAGATGCTCTTTTTACAGCTTCGCATATTTCTTCATAAGAAGCAGGTTTTTCTAAGTTACATGTTAAATCTACAACTGAAACATCAACTGTTGGTACTCTGAATGACATACCTGTTAATTTTCCATTTAATGTAGGAATTACTTTTCCAACTGCTTTAGCAGCACCTGTTGATGATGGAATAATATTATAACTTGCTGCTCTTCCACCTCTCCAATCTTTTTTAGAAGCTCCATCAACTGTTTTTTGAGTAGCTGTAATACTATGAACTGTTGTCATTAATCCGTCTTTAATTCCAAAGTTATCATTTATAATTTTAGCAAGTGGTGCTAGACAGTTTGTTGTACATGATGCATTTGAGATAATGTTCATGTCTGGTGTATATGTTTCATTGTTTACTCCCATAACAAACATTGGTGCATCTTTAGATGGTGCAGATATAATAACTTTTTTTGCACCAGCTTCTAAGTGTGCATTTGCTTTTTCAGTAGTAGTAAATACTCCTGAACATTCTAATATATATTCAGCTCCAACTTCTCCCCATGGTATGTTTTTAGGATCTATTTCATTATATACACTTATTTTTTTTCCATTTACTACTAGTTTTCCATCTTTTTCGTAAACTTCTCCTTCAAATTTTCCATGTATTGTGTCATATTTCATCATATATGCCATATAATCAGCTGTTATAAATGGATCATTTATTGCAACAACCTCAACATTTTCTTTATTTAGTGCTGCTTGTAATGATAAATTTCCGATTCTTCCGAAACCATTAATTCCTAATTTTATTGACATAAATTTCCTCCTTTTAGATGTTCTTTACATCTTATTTTATTTTAATATATTTAGTATATCCTAAACAATGTAATTTTATATCAAAAAAGAATACTTTTCAAGTATTCTTAGGTAAATTTTCGTCAAAAAATAAATAAAAACTTATTGAGTATTGTCAATAAGTTTTTATTTATAATTACTATAATGTAATGTTGTCTATAATTTCAATCTCTTGGAACCAAAAATCATGGTTAAGTTCTTGATGCCAGAAGTCATGTACTTCTTTGAATACTTTTTCTTGTTTTGGTGTTAATTCAAATGTTACTTCTTGAAATAAGAAGTTTTTAATTTTTGTCCAAGTATTGATTTCAGCTGGAACTTCAGTTCTTACTTCATTATTATTTAACTCTTCCATTGTTATTCCTCCTTTGTGAACCTCATATATTACTTTTTTCATATTATTTATACTATAAAACCATTAAATAATCAAGCTTTTTTATGTTACGTTTTTGTTACAAAAACATTACAGTATAATTACATTATATTTCCATTTGGCTTCCTAAGAAACTAGCTGCCGATTGAGCAACTTTTTGCTCTACCTCACTCATCTTTGTATTATTATCTTTTGATAATAATATTACCGTTCCAATTACATCTCCATCTGAAATAATTGGATATACAACTTGTGAATTATATCTTCTTTCTTTATTTTCGTTTTTAGTAATTGGTATAGCTAAGTCATTATTTTCCTTACTTGTATATTTTTCTTTGTCATCCATCAATTTTTCTAATTCTGTACTTATATTTTGCTCTAGTAATTCCTTCTTTGCTCCACCAGATACTGCAATCACAGTGTCTTTGTCTGTAATACAAGCTATATGTCCTGTTGTTTTTGCTAATGTTTCTGCATATCCTGTTGCAAATTCAGTTAATTCACCTATTGGAGAATATTTTTTTAAAATAACTTCTCCTTCTTTATCCGTAAATATTTCAAGTGGATCTCCCTCTTTTATTCTCAAAGTTTTTCTAATTTCTTTTGGAATAACAACCCTACCCAAATCATCAATTCGTCTAACTACGCCCGTTGCTTTCAAAACACTACCTCCTTTTAAATTTAAAGCTTTTGCTTTTTCAATACAAAAATTTTTAATTATTCTTAGTATTGCTTTAAAAGGAAATTTTTATACATTTTTTAATTCAGGTTACACAGATTCTTTTTTGTCAATATTTAAAATATCTCTTTTTTCAGGTTCATAACTTTTTAATATGTTTCCCAATTCGTTAGAGAAATCTTGTAATAATACTATTTTTATACTTGGAAGTTTACCATCAATATAATCATCTATAATATGTTTTAGTTTTTTAATATTGGGCATTTCTTCTGAAATATCTTCTTTAAACCTTTTTGCTCTATCAGATAATTTTTCTTTTATAGTTACAATATCTTCATTGCTTGCACATGAAATTCTTTGGAATGTTTGAAATGCGTCATAATACTTAAATATTGGTATATTCATACATTCTTTATCAAACTTATCATAAAACATTTCCATTTTCATTGGAATATATTTAAATATCTCTTCTGCTTTTTCATTATACATTTTTGTTTTTAATTGCATATTTATTTCATTAAAATGTTTTAATATTTCCTCCATATCTGGTTCAAATTCATCTTCTATAGCTACCTGTGATAGTTCTTCTTCTACATTATCACAGTATGTAGAAGTTAAAGATGAAATATTCATTCCATTAAAAAATACTGATTTTATTGTTCTCATGTCATAATCAATCAAGTTCTTTTTTATAAAATAAGCAAAGTATGAGAATAGTTTTACAATTTGTATTATTTCTATTTTTCCATTTTTTACATAGTCTACAGTTTCATCTATAACAGTATCAAATTGATCATCTGGTATTTTCCAGTATTCTTCTGTAAGAAGTCTTTTGTATCCAGGTAATTGTTTTGTATCCACAGTATCACGTATTACTTCCATGTTTTCTTTAAATATTTTCATATCAAAAATACGAGTACGTACATATTTTTCGATAAATTTAAAGAAACGATATTCTGCTTTAAAGTTATAATAGTAGTTATTATCAAATTCTTTAATATAGAATTGTCTATTATCCATAAATACCCTTGAAGATACTAAGACTGATTTGTATTCTTCATTACTATTAATATTTACAAATTTGTCTTTAGTAATTTTTCCAGCTTTAATTTCAAAAGATATAGCAATTGTAAATATCAGCATTGTTTGTAATACTCTATGATTTGTATTTGGATATGATTTTGTAACTGCATCAAATATCTTTTTAAAATTGTTTAACGCATGCTTTAAAATACGTAAGTTTCTGGTTCCACTTTTATTAAATGTAGAAGTAATTAAATTTGTATTTTCTCTCAGGAATCTTATTAAATCAGCATCATTTTCGTATCTCATTAAAAGTCCGTTAATGATATAATTAAATTCTGGAGCATACTCAAATGTTTCTCCAACAAGTTTTTCCTTTATTCTTTCATAATCATTTGCCTTATCAAAAACATATTCAATAGTATCTCGTATTCTTTCAACCATTGGCTTATCTGTTTTTATATTTAATTTATTTTCTTTATCCAATAAATAAGTGGCAATAAATGTTTTCATTTCCAAATTACTGTTTTTTAATTTTGTTGATAATTCTTTTTCATTACAAATGATTATAGTTTTTATATTATCATGTTCAACAAAGTTATTAATATATCCTAAAATGTCAATAACGTCTACATTGGCTCTTTCCAAGTCATCAAAGCAAAGTACTTTATCATCTGTTGAAAAGAACTGTGCATAATCTACTCTATCTCCATTTTGTGTAACACCAAAAAAATTCGCCATGTCTAGCCCTGTTTTAGCATATTCAGGTATACTTCCTGACCCATTAGAATTCATAAATTTTTTCAAATTTTTATTCATCAATTGAGTAGTTTCAATAAATATTTTCTTACTTATTTCTTCCAAATTTGATATTCCATACAAAGACATATATATAGGTGTAAGTCTTTTTCCATTTACTTGCATTGCCTCAATTTTAGGCTTTATTTTATGATTCCAAAAGTATGTTTTTCCGCTTCCCCATTCACCATTAATCATAATTGCATAGTCTGTATATTCTGCTCTAATATAGTCCAAAATGCTTTCTACTAAGTCTTCCATCTATTTCAATCCTTTCTTAATCTATTTTTTGTGTTTTATTATAGTCTTTAGCAATAGTCATAACGCCAATTTTATTGGTATTAGCCTTTTTTAATGTTTTTGCGCATTCATTACAAGTTGCTCCTGTAGTATACACATCATCAAAAATCAAAACATTCTTTCCTTTTATTATTTTATTATTTCTTAGTTTATATACATCCTTAACATTTTCAACTCTTTGCTGTTTTGTCAATTTACTTTGTGTATTATTTTCTTTATATTTTATTAATATATCTTCTTTTAGTGTCAATGATTCAATGTTTTCAGTTATTAACCTTGCTATCAATTGTGTTTGGTTATATCCTCTTTCTTTTATTTTTTTATATGTCATAGGAACTGGAATTATTATATCATATTTTTTTAAAAATCCACATATTTTTTTATTTTTCACAAAAAATTCAAAAAACATCTTGCTCAAATATGCTTTATTATTAAATTTATATTGAATTATTTTATCTCTTATTATTGAATCATACTTAAAGACAAAAGCATGTTCATCAAAATATTTTGTTCTATCTTTTTCGTAATCTATAATTTGATTAACAAATAATTCCGACGTTTTCAATTTTCTTTCACACTTTTCACATAAAAAATTGTTTTCAATTTTCTTACATATTCCACAAGACTTTGGATAAATAAAAAAGAGCAAATCATCTAAAAAGTTCATATAAACCTCCTAAAATATTGCCCCCAATATATAATTATTAATTAATTTGTTTTATGTCCCATGTTAAATCTAAATAGTTTGTTATTTTGCTTGTTTGTCCAAATAAAATATCCATCATTTGTGAAGTATCATTCATTTCATCTACAATGTGTTTTTCAATTCTATCTGTTTTTACATCTAGCTTATCTGCTTTTTCTTCTAGTCCATCGAATTTTGTTTCTAGTTTATCTACTTTTTCTTCTAGTCCATCGAATTTTGTTTCTAGTTTATCTACTTTTCCTTCTAGTCCATCGAATTTTGTTTCTAGTTTATCTACTTTTTCTTCTAGTCCATCGAATTTTGTTTCTAGTTTATCTACTTTTCCTTCTAGTCCATCGAATTTTGTTTCTAGTTTATCTACTTTTTCTTCTAGTCCATCGAATTTTGTTTCTAGTTTATCTACTTTTCCTTCTAGTCCATCGAATTTTGTTTCTAGTTTATCTACTTTTTCTTCTAGTCCATCGAATTTTGTTTCTAGTTTATCTACTTTTCCTTCTAGTCCGTCAAATTTTGTTTCTAGTTTATCTACTTTTCCTTCTAGTCTATCAAATTTTGTTTCTAGTTTATCTACTTTTCCTTCTAGTCTATCGAATTTTGTTTCTAGTTTATCTACTTTTTCTTCTAGTCCATTTATTGCTGTTCCTGTTTCTTCTTTAAATTCTTTTAAATCGTTTTTTAGTTCTTTTATTGCTTTTTTATTTTCTGTTTCTGATCTTTTAACTACATTAAGTATTTCTAATAACAACTCTTCTTGCATAGGGGCTCACCTCCTTCTTACGGTATTTTTGTACCCCCTATGGTAATAGTTTATATTATATTAATATATAAGTCAATATAGAACTATAGATTTCTTAATTTAAATTCTAAGCCTGTATTTCTTTTTTTACTATCTGCATTTTGCGTCATAAATTCTATAATATTAGGATTTCCAATTAAAATAAGTAATTTTTTTGCTCTTGTCATTGCAGTGTATAGTAATGTACGAGTAAGTAGCATTGGTGCAGCTTGTACAATTGGCATAATAACTACATCAAACTCACTTCCGTTGAGCCTTATGTACAGTAATGCAGTATGAATGTTCTATTTGCTCAAGTTCATCAAAGTTATACCATACTAATTTATCGTCATCAAACTTAATTTTTACCTTTTTCTCTACTTCATCTATATTTAGTATTGTTCCATATTCTCCATTAAATACTCCTTTCCCCATTTCAAGTGTAGGTTCTCTTTTCTCCCAATAAATATCATAATTATTTTTTATTTGCATTATTCTGTCACCTTCACGGAACACGGAATCTATATACTTTCTTTCGTTTTTTTCTTCTGATTCCGGGTTTATGGCTTGTTGCAAACTTTTATTTAATTCTTTAGTTCCAAGCTCTCCTTTTTTAGTTGGACTAATTACTTGTATGTTTTGGGCAAAAGTATAGTTTCCATACCTTTCCAATCTTCCCGTGCATAGTGAAATTACATTCTCTAACACCTTTAATTTATTAGTTTCATTTATAAAGAAAAAATCTTCTATTAATTCTTCATTTTCATTTTGTTCATCTTTACTAAAAATACTAATGCCTTCATTTACCTTATGACTATTTAAAATAATTTTGCTTTTAGCTGCTTGTCTAAAAATTTTGTTCAATGTAATTGTAGTAAGTCTTTCAGATTGTATAATATCTTTTAATACATTTCCTGGTCCAACTGATGGTAATTGATTACTATCTCCAACTAATACAAGCTTAGTTCCTTTATAAATTGCTTGTAATAAATAATTCATTAAAAATATATCAACCATTGATACTTCATCAACAATAATCACATCTGCGTCTAATGGTGCAACTTCTACATTTGGATCTATATTTTGTAACTCATCTGAGCTTGTTTTTCCAATCTCTAATAATCTATGCAAAGTTTTAGCTTCTTCTCCAGTAGCTTCACTCATTCTTTTAGCAGCTCTTCCAGTAGGTGCACAAAGTACAACCTTTTTTTCCTCTTGTTTATACATTTCAATTATTGTTTTTATTATAGTAGTTTTTCCTGTACCCGGTCCACCAGTAATTACACAAACATTATGCTCTTGAACTGCAATTACCGCTTCTCTTTGTTTTTCAGATAATTCTAAATCAGAATGTTTCTCAATTTTCTTTAATTTCTTTTCAAAATTACTAATTTTCTTTACATTTAAATAATTATCTAAAGTTATCAAACTTTCAGCAACATTTTTTTCAGCCATGTAATAATTATATAAATATACCCACTCCTGGTTTTCTCTATCTTCTAATACAATTTCATTTTTTGTTTTCAAAAATATGATATTGTTTTCTATCATCGATTCTGAAACATTTAGTAAATCTTTTACAAACTGAATCAAATTTTCATATAATACTGCACAATGTCCATTATTAGTAGATAATTTAAGTGCATATTTTATACCGCTTCTGATACGTTTATCATTTTCTAAATCCATTCCCATTTTTATAGCAATCTGGTCTATTTGTGTAAAGTTAACCCTAACTGTCAAATCTATTAAAATATATGGATTTTCTTCTATTGTTGTTATTGTATTTGGCCCTAGTTTTTTATATATTTCTTCTGCGCTTTGTGGACCAATTCCGAATTTTTCTAGATAACTAACAATTTGCCATACTTCCCAATTTTCATTAAAGCTTTGCGAAATTTCAATTGCTTTTTCCTCAGTAATTCCTTTTATACAAGATAATTTTTCAGGTTCAAATTTAATAATATTTATTACATCTTTGCCAAAAGTATTAACCATTCTTTTAGCCGTTGCAGGGCCTATCCCTTTGAATTTTCCATTTGCTAAATAATTTTCTATTGAATCTAAATCTTCTGGCATTAACTTTTCAAAAGTCTCAATTTTTAATTGTCTACCATATTCAGGGTGTTCAACAAAATTACCAGTTATTTTTAAACTATCGCCTTTCTCAATAAAAGGAAGATAACCCACAACAGTAGTTTCCTCTTCATCTGTTTCAAATGTTGCAATTGTATAGCTATTTATTTCATTACGATAAATAATATCTCTAATTCTTCCTTTAATCTCCAAAGTTAATACCTCACTATTTTACTGTTTCATATTTATGAAATCATTTTACTCTATCTATTTTATCCTTATTTAAACAGTTTAGCAAGTATTATAACAAAAGTTGCCTTGCAAATATGCACACTCCAAAGTATCTTATCCTTGTAATATAGGTAAAATCTTGGATTTTTCGTGTGCAATAAAAAAATTTAATTTTTTGTATAAAAACTATTGCACTTTGGTATAATGTGTACTATAATAACTTCAGTTTTAAAAATATTCTCCATTAGCTCAGTTGGTAGAGCGCTCGGCTGTTAACCGATAGGTCGTTGGT
>ERZ779943.6-NODE-6-length-166083-cov-8.15572_pt1 | contig 166083 bp, 190 predicted proteins | sample MGYA00511027_ERZ779943 | MGnify/ENA primary metagenome ERZ779943 (study PRJEB29588, sample SAMEA2144588) | human gut metagenome | biome: human gut; feature: human-associated habitat; material: faeces | place: Denmark | collected 2008/2010 ...
GCTTCTGAACCTTTAAGTTTGGTAGCGTCAGCTTCTGAACCTTTAAGTTTGGTAGCGTCAGCTTCTGAACCTTTAAGTTTGGTAGTTTGTAAATTAGCTTTTGGCGTACTGGTTTGGCTATTGCAGCCTAATTACCTGGTTCCAGGATAAGACTAATAAAACTGTCTACATGCTGAACTCAACAGCTGATGTAATAAAATAGAGACACACGTAATCTTATTATTTAGAGTTGTGAAGACCGCGGTTCGAGTCCGCGATGGTCCACTTATTAACTAATTAAATCACTTTGACATGGAAAGAGGTAACATTGATTTTGGTAAACTTCTAAATGGAGTTACCACAGAGAACGTTTATGTTCTTACTAATGATAACCGAAAGGTTATCGAGGCTTTGAGGTTCTTACCCGGAAACAGAGAAATCAAACCCAAGAAGGTTGAGGACTTAGTAAAAGCTTATCAAAACAAGGATTATATTCCTCCTATTCTAGTATCAACTCCTTTCAGATTTGTAACTGAAGGTAATCACAGACTTGCAGCTGCTTTGGAATGTCTTAAAAGGAATATTCCATTTACGTTAAGAGTATACTTCTATGCCGACGAATCTGCATTAGAAACTGCCCGTCTCATTAATAATACTCAGAATAGATGGAAGGCACATGACAAACTTATGTCTTATGTATATGAGAAGAAAGAACCGTATATGATACTAAAACAGTTTATGGATAAATATCCATCTATATTTATTCGTAATGGTGAGTATATGGTACAAGCTGGCTTAAGTCTTCTTTCTGGAGGTAGGACAAGAGCATCTTTAAATACTGCATTCTCCAACGGTAAGTTATTAATTAACGAAACTCAGTTAGAATTAGGAGAGGCTATGATGGATGAATTGTCATTAATCTCAGAAGTATTAGGAACTCAATCTGTATATGCTAGAGACCACAGTACTGGTTGGATGAAAGCACGTACAAGACTTGGCATTCCTTTTACTAAGTTCATAGTAAGACTTAAAAGAAGAGCTGCAACTTGGGAAGAGCCCAAGGACACTACTGAAGCATGGTTTAATATGTATATGAAGATAGCAAGTTTATGAAATTAACAATTAGTAGTCAATCCCAATTTGGGGTGCACATCTGTCAGTATCTATATGATATGGACAGCAATTTCGCTAAAGAGAATCAATCACTTCCCTTACAAGATATTGTAGCGCATATCTTATATGCTACGAATAGAATTAGAATGGGAAATGAGCCAATCACAACCAAAGCAATTGCTAGGATTACAGACTTTATAAATGAAAGCCTGCCAATCTCGGTAGCTTGTGTATTTGGCGATGAAGAATCTGAGAAGGATTATATTGACATCTCAGAACTGCAATCACTTCAAACACTAAAGGATATTAATTCCAGAGTTAAGCAGTTTTACGCTCCAGGCTTGAAGATTTCTTTGCAAGTAGTTGGCAGAACTTCTTATGTTGAGAAGGTTACTAAATTGGCAACTGTATTGGGAGGTTTTACTATAGGCAACCTTTCTGATGTTCCAATCACTGTATCATTCGCACATTATAGAACAGCTGACTTCTACTATAAGAGCATTCCCTCCAAGAATATCTTGAGAGGAGGTTATATACCTGCTTGGGACGGTAAAGGCTATTTGCACATTGAGTCTCCACATGAGATTAGAAGTGCTATCGTTAATAATGGTCAACTGGAAACAATATCCACAACGGTTACTCTAGAAGACAACGGAACGTCCGTAGATTTGCAAATTGCATATTTAATAGGGTAACTTAATCTTAGATAATTCTAAGCGCAAACTTGGTCTGATGAACTAAGAGTATATTCCGGAGTATACTTTGACTTAAAGGCGTTATAAAGAGTTGAAACCTGTACTATTCGAATAACGGAAAGTTCACCTAGGGGTGGAGATGGTTTGAGTCCATCATAGTATTGTGTGAGAGAGAATCTGCACGGTCTACGTTATAATCAGCACGTAGATAGGTCATCAAGTGAACCTCTTTCCTCATTTGATATGGGGCATGTAGTGTGTAAGTAGCGAGTTGTATTAAGCTGGCTCAATGTCTATGTGTCCCATTTTATCAATTAGAATAAAGAACTCTCAGATTAACCTGCTAATTTAATTTTACAAGATGGAAATGAATGAAAGGCCTAAAAAGGCTTGCTCTAAGCCCTCTCAAGGTGGGGGACGAAGGTATACAAATCCTACTAAAGTATTTGTGGACCAATTCATAAACCTTGCGCACTATCTTGAACCACGTTCTTATGAAGACGTTAGTCAAGATATGTATGAACTGTGGAAGGCCAATCCAAAGCTGTGTGTCAAATTTACTGCCTATGTAAGACTTATTACACGTAAATGTAGAGTAGTTACTCCTAATGGAGTTATTTACTTAGACACACAGCGAGGAGGTGGTCTAAAGAATGAAGGTTTATTAAGAATGATGTGGTTGGCAACATATCATAAATCTACATTCCATGCCAATATGCCTTACTTTGCGGCAGCAGGATGCTGGAAGGACTTTATTAATATGTTAGTAATGGATGCTCAATTACATGGATACAAGCATAGACTAGATTGGGATTTCTTTAGAAAGACTATTTATGCTGGTTTAGTAGAAGGGCAAACATGTGACTTAGTAAAGAAGTATCTTCCTAGAGTTCGAGCTAATACTATATGTAAGACAGACGAGGCGAAAGCCCGTAACATAGTTGCTAAATATCTAGCTGAAGGCCTTTATGGTAAACCGAAAGAGGAAGGAGACTATTCATCTTATCGTAAGTATAGAAAGATGAAGAACAGCGGTACAGTTATGAAATGGCAGCAATTAATAAGCCATAAGAAATTACTCGACATTGACTTTGATACAGTTCCAGGAAAGGCTCTAGCACTGCTAGTAGGCTCTAAATTCCTCAAACAACAAGGTCTTGCAGAGAAGTATCAGAAATGGCTGAAGACTCGTAGAAAGCCCTGTAATGACGGATTTGTGCATAATTTATTTAAGCCATTTGGACTTGATAAAATTGCAGAGTTCGTACCAGAATTCATGGGTTCTTCTATAGATGTTAGTTTTAATACATTCGTGAAGAATGCTAAGCTAAAGAAAGTATCACCACTATTAGTAATTAGAGACATTAGTAATTCTGCTTATTCTGAGATAGAAGCTACTGAAACTTCTGCTTATAGTGTTGGTAAGGCTTATGCTATGTATCATTCCGAATTAATGCCTGTAGCGTTCTCTGGCATGTATGGTGTATTTGCCAACAATAGATGTGATTTACGTAAGTGGGAAGGTACAACTCCTACTAATAAGTGGATTTCAGATACTGAGGAAGCCTTAGTAACTAGTCCAACTCTGTCTATGATTGCAGATATGCTTATATCTATTAAATCTGGAGGAATTCGGGAAGGTGAATTTCCAAATGGCTGTTTGGTAATTAGCGGAGCATTGGGACATTTAAGAAACACCAGTGAACAATTCATTGAATTTAAATCTAAACTCTTAAAAGCTGGATTTAGCAAAGAGTTTGTTAAACAGTTTAAATTAATTATTTGGCATTTAGCCTCTAAACAGACTAAGTCTAAAGTTGAATTGATTTGCAATGTTTCTAACTGTTTCTTTGTTAACGGATTAAGTCAGTCCACTGCTGGATTTATAACCGGAGAGAAGAGATTCCAGAATCCTAGTACGCCTAAAGAGTTGTTCGATTACATGATGAATCAAGAACTCTTGAATATGATGGTGTTAGAGAAGGACACACCGAGAAAGAATGCAAGCGTGCAGAGTAAGCCTGCAAAGGCTGAGAAGCCAATTTATAATAAGCGCACTGTGTCCACTCAACAAGGCTAGAAGATTAAATTCCTTATGTAATTAGAAGTGCATTACAAATCAAAGACAGTCTAATTACATATCTAATCTATTAGATGGGATTTATTTGAATGATGCCTGTGAGCGGTAAGGCTAGTAATTTAAGTTAGAAGACTTACATAATTTGTAAGTGGTGTGGGTTCGAATCCCACCTAGCTGACTATTATTACTGTAGTTTTAAATTACTCATAAAGAATTTCCGATAGTTGCATCTGTGTCATTGCCATTACTACTTAAAACAGCAACTATTGGAAATGGTCATAAAGGCTTACAGTCTGTGAAGATAGTAAGTCTATATCCAATTAAATTTCCCCATGTTGTATTTAATACATATTAACTTTTATATGTGAGAAGGATTACTTATCTTTGCACTCACAATTCATCAGTTAATATGGATTGTGTGATTTGGGCACGTAACCGGTAATTGGTAGCCGCGTAGACTGTAAATCTACTCCTTAATTGGACTGGAGGTTCGAGTCCTCCCGGGCCCACCCCACACTGCGATAATTAAATACAACATCTGTTGAGCATTCGCTCAGCAAACCCTTCTATGGTTCGCGAGAATAGTAGAAGTAAACTGCGGGATTCGTATAATGGTTATTATAACAGCCTTCCAAGCTGAAGATGACAGTTCGATTCTGTTATCCCGCTCTCGTTTTAAATTTGAAGTATTATGAACAGTGAAAGTGAGTGATGAGTAAATGCTGTATTATTAAAAGTAATACTCCAGAACTTAGACAAAGGTTAGAGCAATCTGGAATAAGTGTATGTATATGTTCATCGTTTAAAGAAGCTGATTGGCTCTGTTGTTGGGAATCCAATATGGCTTATGACGTGCATGGTGTTTACCCTGATGGGATAGATGATTTGTCCAAAGAAGCTTATCAGGAGGATTTTATTAAGGAAATAAATCCGATTATATGCGAATCGGAAGATGAGTTTATTAACATGTGCAAACAATTTAAAAGGAAATGATTATGCGGTAGATTTCTTACAAACCACCATAACAGTTAGTCTGTTATTTAGAAATTACAATTTTATTAACAACTAATTATTATGGCAACAATTAACGATTTTAAAAGAGAAATTAGCGAATTAGTAAAAGCACAGAAGGTTGCTAAAAGAATTAATCATCAATCAGAAGTATATCGTAACAGAGGTTTATTACATGCAATGTATGTAGCTTATTACATTCTAAAACATAAACTGGTTGGGGATGCACAAGAAGCTTATTACAAGCAAGTATTAGATTCTTGGAAGAAATTAAAATTCAACGGCTGGTATGGTTGCTCCGGTGCACCTTAAAAGCATTGCCACACGCTCCATTAGTTCAGCGATAGAACAGTAGACCCTAAACCTACGTGTCACAGGTTTGAATCCTGTATGGAGCACTTTGCGGAGGAATGAAACGGATATATAAATCATACTAGTCTCATAAGCTAGTTATATTGGGTTCGACTCCCATCTCCGCAAGAATCTCATAGTCGAAACCTCCACGTGGTGAGATTCGGGTAACGCTAATTCGACTAAAGCTTGATGTCTTATATTTACTGCATAACTAACCATGTAAATGGAAAGAAGTATATAGGTAAAACTACTTCGTCCGTTAGTAAGAGATGGAAAGAACACTGTAGAGATTATAAGAAGGAGAGATGCAAAGATAGACCTTTGTATAGAGCCATGAATAAATATGGAATTGATTCATTTAGCATAGAAATGCTAGAAGAGTGCTCGTCAAAGGAATCTAGCGGAAGAGAAACTTACTGGATAAATGAATTTAAAACCTATGGTAATGGTTATAATGCCACTACCGGTGGAGATGGTTCTATTATTTGGAACTATGATGAAATTCGTGAGCTCTACGCTGTTAGACATTCGATGAAAGAGACTGCTAAAATAGTAGGATGTCATCCAGATACAGTGTCCAAAGTAGTGAAGGATATCAAGAGATCCCACAGTAATAGCGAGTCACATTGTGGCTCCAGTAAAGATAGAACAGTACAACGAAGATATACTTGTGCAAGTGTTTAATAGCGTGGCTGACGCAGCACATTGGTGTGTTGATAATGGTTATGCTAAGACATATAACGGAGGTGTTAGAAGCCATATCTCTAATGCAGCTAAGCACAAGACTAAGACAGCATACGGATATAGATGGGAGTATGCACAATAGCTCCCATCTCCGCAACCATATAATCCATAAATGATTATTTTATTTAAGAAGACGTACAGCACACGCCTCTTATATGATTAGTATTGGTAGCGTCTTCTGTGGATGGGCAAGTAGCTCAGTAGGTCAGAGCACTACTCTGATAAGGTAGGGGTCATAGGTTCAAGTCCTATCTTGCCCACGTCTTGATTTCGAATTAATAGGAAGTCTTACAGCATAACCCATGTCAAGCATATTTAGACTTCCGCACTCTGGGTATAGGAGAATAGGTTAATCCGCTAGCTTTGGGAGCTAGAGAGTGTCGGATCGTACCCGGCTACCCAGACGATTTATTTGTATGTTTGTTTAGTTTCACTAGATCCAATCATTAAAACCTTAATGATTAAACCGTTTCACTTTCGCCTCACATTAGTCCATTGACATGTGGGCGTGCTAGAGTGGCTTAATAGGCAGATCTGCAAAATCTGTATTCCTCGGTTCGAATCCGAGCGCCCACTCTTCGATTTAGTGAAATATAAGAAGACGTCAGCACTTCATGACTTGGCAACCTCCAATTTATTCGTGTGATTTAATTGACCGTCTTCTGTAGGATGACTCCATAGCTCAGTTGGCTTAGAGCAACGGACCTTTAATCCGTGGGTTCAAATCCCTCTGGAGTCACTAGGAATGCTTTAATTAAGCAACTTGAAGTGCAAATTGTATTCGACCACTCGGTCTGTGAAGATAGAGTGGTTTCCTTTTAGATTATTAATTTACTGACTAAAACTGAGTTATTATGAAACTATTTAAGTTAATTAAGAAAGCAGTTAAGTGGTATTTCATTCAAGTCTCTAAGACTTATGTAATGACTCCCACAGGCATGATAATTCCGCATGGATAATCATGCTGCCGCCCGTCAGTAGGAAATATATAGATTTTATGACACACAGATTTATTAAAGGACTTATCATGTTTCTAATTGGATGCATGATTCTATTGTTGCCAATACTAGTAAACTTAGGAGATATTATAGGAGTTCCAATCATAATTGGTTCTATGATAGCCATTATAGGTTTCTTAATAATGCTAGATGGTGTTTAGTATTTAAATGGCGAGTTAGCTCAGTGGTAGAGCAGTTGACTGTTAATCAATTGGTCGCAGGTTCGAATCCTGCACTCGCCGCAATGTTTAATTTTAAATGTATTTAATTATGTTAACAGAATTTGTCGTAGGTGTGATTATGATTATATACATCATGTGGATTGCTAATTCTGGAGATGCGTGATTATGAGAAATGTTAAGTTTATATTACAACTATTATTAGGATTTGTATTAATTCTAATAGCAGTGTATTCTCCACTAAATGAAGATGGCAGAGTTGCTGTAGGTATAGCGGGTTTTATAGTAATGTTCCTTACAATCATTCAGGATTGGTAACTAAAATGCGTCCTTAGCTCAATCGGTAGAGCCCCTGTCTCCAAAACACGGAGATGCTTCTAACAACTGGGAATATAACTTACGATTAATATGTCCTAACTGTGATTCACAGTTGGACACTTATAAGTCTAAGAATAAGAACAGTGCTAGAACACATAGAAAGAAATATCAAGGAAGTATGCCGGAGCCAGGTTGAACGGAACGGACTTGAAATCCGTAGGTCCTTCGGGGTTCGAATCCCTGTCCTTCCTCTTATTAATTTATTAATGAAAGATTATGAAATTGAAATTTAAACATGTTGATCAGCTCAGTAACAATAAGAAAGCAAGAGTAGCTTACAGAGTCATAAGATTGTTACCAGAGGAACCTGTATTGAACGCATTCTTTGATTCCGAAGATGTCCCTGAGAACTTAGAACTTGCTGTTAGAGCCAGACATAAAGAAGCTGAAGAGCTTATGAATGTTAATCTTCCAAAACTTCCTAGGAAGATGAAGAAGAGACTTAAACGTCTTATTGGGACATTATATAATGGTTATAGTCTAGCTGTTGCTATATTAGACAATGAACGTGACACTATATCCAACGAAGTACAGCAAGGATAACAGCCGTTTGCATGCTATTCTACTTAATAAGTTTAAGGGAAAGCGCACACCTATATTATACGGGTATTTCTCATTTGTTAAAGAACAATTCTACATATCTAATACAGCACCTGGTGTGCGTCTCACGTATGAAATACGAACAGAACTTATTAAGGAGCTGAGAAGGTTTCACTGGAATTATTCCTATAACATGGATGCTAAAGTATCACAGTGTATTTAACTATTAAAATTTAATTATCGTATGAAGACAATCAATTTATCGGGACTAGATATGAAGAAATTCATTGGTACTGGTTACAATCCAAGTCAGGATATTGTTAATATCAGTGGACGAGACAATGGAAGAACTAAACATGAAAGAATCAAGAATTCACAGAAACAAATTGTGGAGGAACCTAAAGAAAGACCAGAAATATATTACTAGGATTAAACGGTCATTTCCGCATTGGTATATCTGTAGCAGTAATAAGTGGCGTAAAGCAATAAGCTGGACTGAACTTTATAATGCTAAGAATACCTTTAGGTTTAAAACCATGAGTACTCCCTGTAGTTGTGCAATATGTAAGGGAGAAAGATATAACAGATTGCAATATAAAAGGACTACTAAAGAACTGATAGCTTTATGTTCATAAAATAGTATCGCCTAAGAAGACATACAGCAGGTGTCATGTTACATATGATTACAATGTCTTCTGTTAATGCCTCGATAGTTTAAGGGATAGAACAGTGGCCTTCATACGGCTGGTGAGTCCGTAACTCACTGTTATTAATTTACCGTTACCATAAAAATGAAATTAATAACAATAAGAATTAGGTTCGACTCCTAGTTCTTATACTAAGCCACATATCTGCGTTCGAATCGCAGTCGGGGTACTTATTAACTAATAATTAAAAATGTATGATGCTGATTATTTATATTATCGGATGTGTAGTTGCTTTGATGGCTGTGTGTTTCTATGAATATCGTGACTATAAGAGAGATTCTAATTACACTTACAACTTGTGTGACTTATTAATGGAATTAACTCTTGTAATAACTTCATGGATTGGTGTTGTTGCAGTTATAGTATTTGTATCTCCAGGTATAGTGATGTTTAGAAAGAAGTAGTATGTTGTTCTTATGGATTTATTCGGCTGGATGCATTGCTACTTTATTACGTACCATAATCGGACGTTGATAGCCCTACGATAGTGTGGCTACATACGGGCTGTGTAGTGTAATCCGGGAGCACATCATCCTTGCAAGATGAAGGAGGAGTTCAAATCTCACACGGTCCACTATTAAACTAAATTGAATAATATGAGTGAAGAACTACTTGAAGTATCATGTGAACAGTATGAAAAAGAATTAGAATCGCTTAACGAGGTAAAAGAAGAGGTTGATAATTTATTATCATACCGTAAAGCTCTCAAGTCTTTAAATTGGATGTTTTATGCTAATACAGTTGTATTAATTGCTACTGTAACTCACAGTATCTTATGTTATATAAATGAAGCATTCACTACTACTACACTTATATGTGCATTAGTAGTGTTATACTGTAATTATTCAACCCATAAGTACTATAAGAGAAGCAATGATAGGATAGCCATTATTAATAAAGTTGGGGAAAGTTACAATAGATGTCTTGAACTACTAGAATACTTGATAGCGGTATTAAACGAACTTGACGAGACTGATAACCGAGACAAGTTTGTAGAAGACGTAGGAGAAGACTTAGCACTAGCCATTCTAGAATACGAGATGTGTAAACAAGTATTTGCAAATGCAGTGCGCGAAGGTTACGAGAATGAGTAACTATATATGGTGTTATTAGCTCAGTTGGTTAGAGCACTTGATTGTGGTTCAAGAGGTCGTCAGTTCGATTCTGACATAACACCCTTAGTATCTTATAGACATAATATTAACTTTAAAATTAATTTCCAGTTTGTTTCATTGTTTATTATTCACTAAGATACTATAATGCCGAGGTAGTGGTTGGGTGCAATTCCCATGAGTAGGTGAGGATACGTTGCGTGACACGGTAATGGGAGTAGGTGCGATGGCAGTCTGTATGGCGCCTTTAAGATTGTACAGCACTGAAGGATTTAGGTTGTCCAAAGCAACTGGCGTAATAAAGCATAAAATCCAGTGAAGACGTATGTGTAGGCAGTAAGGGACAGTAGCGCAGGTGGTCAGTTCGCGCTGGACTGAAAATCCAGAGATAATGGTTCGATTCCATTCTGTCCCACTATTTATTAACAAGATTAAATTATTAACAAGATGAGTGATGTATATTATATCATAGGTGGCGTTGCCTATGGTATCTTTATCTTGCAATTCATAATATCATGGGTTGCAGGTGAACTTGATGTGGACTTCGATGGAGATGCCGATTTCGACATTGGTGATGTTGTTTCATTTAAAGGTCTTATTCACTTCCTGATGGGATTTGGAGGATGGACTTCTATTAAACAACTACTAGGTTACGAGATAACCTGGGTTGATTGGTTAATAGGATTCTTTATAGGTCTTGTATTTGTGTTTATGCTGTATCATTTATATAAATTCTGTATGAAATTACAGAACTTTCCAACCGACGAACCTCTTGTATACTTAGCAGGAAGACCAGCTAGAATATATGTTCGCTTAGATGATAAACGCTATTTAGCTTTTATAAATATAAGTGGAGCATCTAGAGAAGTAGAACTCGTTTCTATTTCAGGTACTTCATATGCGGTTAATCAAGTGGTTACAATTCGTGAGGTTATGGATAACACATTGTACATAGATTAAAGACTCATAAGATGGAAATGACAACATTAATTATCGTAGGAGTAATTGTATTAATAGCAATTATTACTATCATTGGGATTTTATCTCGTTATCGTAAATGTAAATCTGATGAACTATTAGTAGTTTATGGTAAAACTGGTTCTCACAAAGAGAAGGTAAATGAACTTGATGCCAAAGGGAACCAAGTTAGTAGGGAAGTAGAAATCAAAACTGCTAGAGTTTATCACGGTGGAGCTGCATTTGTATGGCCTATCATTCAGGGATATGAAGTAATGTCAATGCGTCCTATTCAGTTGAATTTAACTCTCAAGGATGCATTATCAGCCCAGAATATTCGTGTTACTGTTCCTACTACAGTCACTGTAGCAATCAGCCAAGATCCATTAATTATGCAGAATGCTGCTAATAGATTGCTTGGCGTTGATGATACAGATAAAGAGAGTTTAATTTCAGACATTGTATATGGCCAAATGAGGCTTATTGTGGCTTCTATGGAAATTGAGGAACTTAATTCTAATAGAGATAAGTTCTTAACTCAAGCCAGAGACAATATTAATACTGAATTAAACAAATTGGGTTTGTATCTGATTAATATCAATATTAGTGACATCAGAGATGCTGCTAATTATATTGAGAATTTGGGTCAGAAAGAAACTACTAAGGCTAGAGCACAGGCAGAAGCTGCTATTGCTGAAGAAGAGAAGAAAGGAGCAATTCAAATTGCCCTTACTACTAAGGAAAGGGAGACTAAAGTAGCTGAAACTACTAGAGACCAGAAAGTAGCCATTGCTATTACTCTCAAGGATCAAGAGACTACTATTGCTGAAACTAATAAGGATAAAGCAATTAGATTAGCCGAAACTACTAAGGAGCAGGAAGTTAAACTGTCAGAGCAGCAGAAGGAACAACGTATTGCTATTGCAGATCAACAAAAAGAGCAGGAAGTAGGAATAGCTAAAGCTAACACTGAGAGGCTTTCTAAGGTAGCAGAGCAGGAGTCTATTGCAATTTCTCAACAGACTGAATGGGATGCACAAGCTAAAGCTAATATGGCTAAATCTAAAGCGGAAGCAGCTGCTAAAGAACAAGAAGCTGAATCAGCTAAGCAAATTCGTATTGCTGCTGCTCAACAGAATCAGGAGGCTGAGACAATTAAAGCTGTTCAAGAGAAGGAGGCTAGGACTGCTGAATACGAGTCTGAAGCTCGTAAGAAGACAGCTGAAGCTAATAAGCAGGCTGGAGTAGCCGAGCATATGGCTACAATTGAAGTGTCTAAGGCTAAAGGAGAAGCTGCAAAGGCTGCTGCTGATGCCGATAAGGTTGCAGGTATTTCTAAAGTGGATGCAGAAACTACTATTGCTAGAACCGAGCAAGAGAAGATTGCAGAAATTAAAGAAGCTGAAGCCAAAGCTAAAGAAGCTGAATTAAATGCAACGGTAATTGTGCCTGCTAATAAAGCTAAGGAGAAAGCCATTATTGATGCTGAAGCTGTAAAGCAAGAAGCTATTCTTAAGGCAGAAGCTAAAGCTGCTGAAATTCTTAAGGAGGCAGAAGCTAAGGCAAATGCAACTCAGATGCAACTTGAAGCTGAAGCTGAAGGTACTAAGAGAAAGTTGCTTGCAGAGGCTGAAGGTAAGAGAGCATCTTTGATGGCAGAGGCAGACAAGATTACTGCTGTTGAAATGGCTCCTGCAAAGGCAGTAGAGAAGATGATTGAATGTGGTATGACTCCACAAACGATTGTTCAATATAAGACGGTAGATCAGCTTAAAGGTATTGCTGAAGCATCCGCAGAGATGTATGAACATATCCATCTTGGACAAGTTACTGTTTATGGTAATGAAAATACTGCTGGTAGTTTCATGGCTAAAACAGCTGAGAATCTCAACCCAGCATTTGAACTTCTTAAGAGTATTCCTTTTAAGAAGACATTTAAAGAAATGTTTGTCGAGGATAAGAAGGATAATCCAACCGAAGACAACTTTGAAGCTGTGAAGTAACAATCTTTTACAGCTTAAGAAGACGAACAGCATTAATAATGATACAGTAAGGTCTTCTGTAATTGGAGGTATGGGTGAGTGGTCTATACCAGAGTCCTGCTAAGACTCCGAACCTCTAAAAGGGTTCCGCTGGTTCGAATCCAGCTGCCTCCGCGCTGATTAATAAGAGTTGTGAAATTATTATTAACCTAATTACTAAAATTATGGTGAAAGTGTTAAATTCAAGGGAATTGATGAGTAGAGACTTTAAGTCTATACCCGATGCGGTTATCTTAGCTTTTAATACTTTAATAGTTAAGAATTGGAATGGTCTGGCTTCCGCGTTTAAACAATCAGATGTGATCGCCTATATAGCATCTGATAACATAACAGAGGAAGAAGCTATTAAGAATCATTGGCTGGACGTAGAACCTATTTATAGAGCCAATGGATTCGGAGTAAAGTACGTAGGAAGAGGAAGTGATGCAGAATTCACTTTCTGGAAGGCATAACGGATGTCGGGTTCGTCTAATTGGATAGGACGCATGTCTCTCACACATGTAACACGGGTTCAAATCCCGTACCCGGTACTAACTTAATTAATAAGGATTTATATGAAGGAAATTAATCGTGTATTCTTTGGCGAGAAGGGAATTACTTCTACTTCCGCTAATCATTTAGCTAATTTGGCTAAAGAATGTATGGAATCTAATCGCAGAGCCTTAGAGGGTGTGGGATTTATTACAAGTACTGTAAGATTGTTAAATGGAGGTGAAGCTGCCATTTTAACTGAAGGTAGAAACGAACAATACCTGTCTTCTGTACCAGAACTTCTTAAAGAAATCGCTGAAATGAATACTTTCTGTGCTTGGATGCGTGAAGCTATTAAGGCTAAGGATGAGGAACTAAGCCTCATTGATAATGCTGACTTATGTGATTACCTTGAGAATCTTTCCGAAATGCCCGAAGTTCCTGAAAGAGGTATTATGTGGAATGAGAAGGATGCCATTGCTACATTCTCTATTGCAGAAAGAATGGAATATTATAACTTAGAAGCTGAAGCAGCTACTCTAGGTAAGTTTATCCATCCAGACAAACCGTTTTCTATGGCGCGTACTGATATGATGAAACGTATGGTACAGCCTAATAAGCTGGTAGGAGAAGGTGTCAATGCAATGATGTATCATTTCGTACCATCAATTAGCTCTGATTTAGTAGAGGATTGTTATATGCAACTACAACAGAAACATAGAAATGTTGAAGGAGCATTAAATAAGTACAAATACAGAATCAAGAAGCTTGTTGAGGAACACAATCTAGAACTTGAACGCAAGTATAAGGATGCAAGTAAAGTCTATAGTATGACAATGCAAGCCAAAGGAACTGAGTTCAGAACTTGGCAAATTGAAGAGCGTAGTAAGATTGCCGCTCTTAAGATTGTTATTCCAGAAGCTCTTGCTAAAACATATGAGAAGCTGAAAGCTCTCACTACTGAGGTGTAGAGAACCTGAATCGCTTTAGATTCTAATCTCTCTTTACATGAATAGGAAAGGTATAAAAGTTTATAGCAACTTTAAGATCTGTTCCACAGATCTTGGCATATTAACTTATAAAATGTACTGACAGCTGCATAAAACGAATCCTTTAAAGGTCGTTATCTTTGTCTTTGCTCATGCAGCTGGTCTTAGCCTTTGAGTTAGTTTTAGACTACGCTTATACCTCCTATTCATGACTCTTATATTCCCATTTACTAACTGGTTAGGTAATCACCCTTTCACGGTGAAGATACGGGTTCGAGCCTCGTGCATAATCCTCCCTAGCCACATAACGGCTATGTAATAATAATCATACACATCTTGAGACGACGTGAGGGCATAGAAGTTTCAAGCGGTGGCTAGCGCTGTAGTACACAATGGTGGGATAGAAACGGCTAGCACCCACTCTTATAGTTATATGCCCAGGTCTCATTGGCATACCAAGTTATTTGAAGAGATGGACACCTATCAATAACATTGGGAATACCTCAGCTGGCGGGAAGAGACAATACACTTAGGAACGGAAGTTGAATCCTGTGTCCGGGAACGGAAGTTAAGTGTAGGTAAGCTAGCTCTATGGTGCATTGGTCTAAAGGTTAGGATACTAGACTGTCTATCTTGGGGTACGGGTTCAATTCCCGTATGCACCGCAATCTTTGATTTGCATAAGAAGACTACAGCAGTATAGTTTTATATCAAAGTCTTCTGAAATTGCCTCCTTAGCTCAACTGGCAGAGCAATCGTTTTGTAAGCGATAGGTTATCGGTTCGATTCCGGTAGGAGGCTCGATGATAGTCTTAGGCTATTATTAGATTATTTTAACACACAGAGATGCTTATGAAGTTAACATGTTAATGTGAAATGTAAATGAGCAGTTTTAAAGAGAAATTGAGTAAGAGTGGTCAGAGTGTACTTGATGCAAGAGCACAGAATCTGTATGAATTGACTAAAATTGAAGAAGACAGATTCGTTCAGGACTGCAAGTTGAAAGTACTCCGTATTCAGGGAGAAATCAATAAGCATAATGATCTTGCCGTTAAATCAAGAGACTCTTTGAATCCGGGAGAGAATCTGAATCCGGCTGAATGGGTGAGAACAAGACATGAATTAGCACGTAAGTTACGTGTTGCAAAGATTGAACTTGCTTTGGCCATGCAGGTAGACGAAGAAGAATTTCCTGCTGATGCAACAGAATCCATTAATTTGGATGATGTAAAAGGAGACATTACTAACCCATTAGATAATTAATCATGGGAAGTGGTGTTTACAGTAGTATTGCTTATAGCACTTTATCCGATGATAGAGGATATGCTAAAGCATCGCGTGACCAGCTCTTTAGGAACATTTCAGTAAATGCTAGTAATACAGCAGCGTCATTTAATGTAAATGCACGTAGCTTTAATACTCAAATTAAAGCTGAAATGGTCAATGTTGGAGTTCGTGAGTGTCGTGACTCCCAAGAACATCCATACTCTACTCCGATAATCATTGCATTAGATGTTACTGGTTCAATGATGAATACTCCTTATGAAATGATTAAGAACCATTTACCTAAGATTATGGATTCTGTCATGCAAATGGGAGTACGTGATCCTCAATTGTTGTTTATGGCAGTTGGAGACCACGAATACGATAGATATCCTATTCAGGTTGGACAGTTTGAATCTGATACTGAAAAGATTCTAAATTCATTAGAGTCCTTAGTAATAGAAGGTGGAGGTGGTGGTAATGCAGGTGAGAGCTATTTATTAGCTCACATAGTTGCAGGATATCACACTGAAACCGATTCTTGGTTCAAAAGACACACTAAAGGATTCTTGTTCACTATTGGTGATGAACCTAATCTACAGGGAATCCCAGGTGATAGTTTAACTGAAATTCTAGGGTATCAAAAAGGTGCTGGTTCTATTAGTGCTAATGAAGCAATTCGGAAAGCACAAGAGCAGTACCATGTATTCCACATTCACATTACTAATGCCAGTTATGGCACAAGGGTGGCTGAATCTTGGAAGAATCTACTTGGACAGAATGTACTAATGTGCAAATCTGATGAAGTGGATAAAGTAATTGCTAAAGCAATTAAAGACAATTACGAGGAGCCTGTGTATGCAGAAACTCCTAGTGATGCTTCTAGTAGTACAACTACCGAAGACAAACAAAATTTCTATTAAAATCATGATTAGTATAGTGTTAGGCTCATTTATGGGCGATGAAGGTAAGGGACAGACAGTACATAATATATGTGCTAAGAATCCAGAGAACTCACTTGTAATAAGGTTTAGTGGTGGACATCAAGTTGGTCATACTGTTAAATACGGAGACCTTATGCACACATTTAGTAACTTTGGAAGTGGAACCTTGCTAGGAGTGCCTACATATTGGTCTGAATACTGTACTGTAGACCCAGTAACCTCTACACTTGAAGCAATGGATTTAAAGAAATTAGGTATTACTCCTAAAATTATTTATAATCCATTATGTCAAGTCATAGTACCATTCGACGTCTATTCTCAAGTGAGCGATGTAGTAAATCTACGTCACGGTACTGTAGGGACTGGTTTTAAAACGTGTTTAGACCGAGTGAAGTCGGGGTATAATCTTATGGTTATAGATTGCTTGAATATACACATTCTTAGAGAGAAAGTTAATGCAATAGCAGACAACTATTATCACATGAATAGTGTATATCCATCGATTGACTTGGATAATTGGTGCAGAACTGTGAATGCATATTTCAACACTGTCCAAGTAAGTACCTTAGAAGCTATATGGGAAGATTACGACAATCTTATCTTTGAAGGTTCTCAAGGTATATTATTAGACCAAAGATTCGGAATAATGCCCCATTGCACTCCATCTAATACAACATCACAGAATGCTCATCGAATACTAAAACAAATTGGATGTAATGACACCGTTACGGTTAATTACGTTACTAGACCATACATAACGCGTCATGGTAACGGTCCGTTTCCTTCTGATAAGCCAGTTAGACCTGTTGTAGACCCCAACAACCAATTTAACGACTTTCAGAAATCTTTCCGGGCTATAGAGTTTGATCCAGTTTTGTTTAGGCATAGTCTCAATATTGATTCTATGTTTAGCCATGACGTTCGCAAGAAGGTTATAGTTACTCATTGGGACGAAGCTACAGACAAAGATATGTTTATAAGACCTAACTTTGAACTGTATATTTATGAAGAGTATGTAAGGGAGTCATAGTATTCCCTTAGTAATTGGACTATGGCAGCACAACAGGTTTTGGTTCTGTTTGTCCAGGTGGTCCAACTACTAATTATGATTTTAATATGTTAATGAGTTTGTTATTAATAAGACCTTACTATTAATTGTGTTAGTCTTAAAGAATTAAGGGCTCATAGCTCAATTGGTTAGAGCAAAACACTCATAATGTTGAGGTTGTCAGTTCAAGTCTGGCTGGGCCCACACAATTGATGATAAGAATCTTTTATGAGGAAGGTAGTAGGTAGCATTGACGGCTACGATGTCATTTATGTGGAAGGCAAGAATGTAATATTCTGTAAGAATACTGCATTACCCTACCCATTGATTAAAAGTATTATTAGGGGAAGTGAATGTAGAACCACAATTGATGATAAGAATCTTACCATTACTCAAGATGGTTCAATTATTCAATTAGGTTGTTTAACTACAACCAGAGAGAATTGCGAGGCAATTATTAAGGAAGTAAATAAGATTAATAAACCTAACAAGTAATGGCGAAGAACATTATTCCGCAAGGAACCACCGCTGCTATAGCAGCTAGAGTTAACAAGTACGAGGAATCTCAGAAACAGAGAATCATCGAAGTGTGCCAAAGTAATATGAAGTATGCAGACGTTCTGGGCTTCATTGAAGGCGAAATCAAGCAGTCTAAGAAGATGGCATCATTCAAGTACACACTCCTATGTTGGAAACCAGATGGCGTGTATCAGCTGAATAGAGCTATCAATGAAGTGTTTGGTTCTGCTGTTAGTAAGGAGGATAAGAGTCCTTCCGGCAACAGTAATATTGACACCGTAGATGTTATCTTAGCTGATGGCTCTCGTACTAAAGTACCTTTTGGTAAAATCTCTTTGGAAGAACTTGGTGAGGATTCTGAAATCAATATTAACTATGACAACGACCGTCATTTACTATTGGTTAAAGGTCAGTGCCAATTCAAGTACCAATCTCTTATTGATGATATTGTTGAAAGAACTAAAGAATTGCTCGCAACTGAATCTATCTATAAGAACCAGGCACTTGAAATTACCAATCTGAGTGAACCGAAGATTATGACTCTAGCCGGTATCGATAAGCAGTTTATGGTTCTGTCAAAGAAGACAGAATTTGAGCTGCAACCGCTTCGTTCAAGAATCTTGTACCCAGAGAAATGTATTGCAAAGGGTATTCCTTTGAAGTATGGCTGCTTACTGGAAGGTAAATATGGTACTGGTAAGACCCTACTGGCATTTAAACTGGCCAAAGATGCGGTAAACAACGGATGGTCATTCGTATATCTAAAAGACCCTTCTCTGTTAGCTGAAACTCTCCGTATGTGTAAAGTGGTAGACCGTTCAGGTCATGGTGTTATTGTCTTTGTAGAGGATATTGACCAGGTAACTAGAGGTAACAGAGATTCTGCAATGCAGGATATTCTGAATACTTTGGATGGTGGCGATACCAAAGATATGAACGTAATCACTTTATTTACTACTAATCATATTGAGCTGATTGAACCTACCTTCTTAAGAGGTAAAAGAATTGGTTCTGTGATTACTATGGATTGTCTTGATGCTGAAACAGCTGAAAGGTTTATTCGTGAAACATTCTCCGAAGCTGAAGGTTATAGCGTAGACGACGACTTGTCAGATGTATGTAACTACATTGCTAAAGCACAAATTGCTCCGGCATTTATGGCTGAAATTGTAGAATCTACTAAGTCTAAGCTTATCTTTACTGAAGAGACCCATGTAACGTCGTTCCATATTAAAACCAGTGTTGAATCCTATCAACGTCAAGTTGGTCTTGCTTCTAAGAAAGCTGTTATCGAAACTCCTGCTGATAAATTAGCCGCTGGGTTAATAGGATTGCTTGGAGCCGATAAGATTGAAACGACTTTAAAGATGTGTGAAACTTATTTCGAATATAGTCGTAACGACTTTAAAGATTAACACTGACTTTGGGTTAAAACTAGAAAGGGAGTGGCAACACTCCTCTTTCTTTTATTTATAATGAAGTATCTAATAGTTATTTTATTTATGTTGCTATGCAGTCCTAGTAATGATGCTAGAGACTTTCATGTTAGCATAGTTGGAGAAGAAAGAGTAATTGAGTTTGAGAATAAATTCCCTCAAATAGTTAAGAATGAAGCTGTATATATAGCATATCTTCAGCAATACTACAAGGGGAATGAAGATGAGTTCATTAAATTATTAAAACGGTAATGGGGTAGTGGTGGAATGGTAGACACGTCAGTTTTAGGCACTGATGCCTTCGGGTGTGAGAGTTCGAGTCTCTCCTACCCTACTAGATTATTAACTATTAAATGTATTTAATTATGACAGATAATATAACTATCAGAATGTATTCAGGTAAAGAAGAGGCTAGAAAACGTCAGCTTGAGGATCCAATTGTCTTTAAGGCAAATGAAATAGGAGCAATTATTGCTACTATGTGGGATACTGAAGCTACAGATAGCATATTCGATAAATATCGTTAACTTATAAATCCATAAGGAGACAAAGCCAGACTAGCCGGCAGTGAAGCAAACGGGAGGTATTAAGGTTACATTGATGACAATGTAGACGCGATGAGCTTTATGTTCTTATTAATGGCGAGATAGCTCAACTGGTTAGAGCGTGCGACTCATAATCGCAAGGTTGGTGGTTCAAGCCCACTTCTCGCCACATTACTAATTAATACTTAAAGATTATGTACGTAAAGTTTGTAAAAGACGATAAGACAATAGAGGAAGTATCAATCTCATCAGAGATGATTCCATTCCCTACAGACACAGTGGTGCTAGAAGCTGGCAAATTTACTGTAGAATCCAGAGAGTATGATATACTTGATGGAACTTGTACAGTTATCCTGGACCAGCAAATCACTTGGACAGAACATCCTCAAGAGTATAATGATGCAATGCTTGCATACAAGAAGCGTTGGAATAATACAATTGATTTGTCATGTGAAGACTTTTTTAAGATGAAGCAGCTTGTGCAGAGGGATGCCAAACTACAAGCAATTAAGCATGTAAAGGAGTCTACCAAATGCGGTTTGAAAGAAGCCAAAGATTTTGTTGATACTTATTGTGATTATGTATTAAATGACTAGAAGTAGACGTAAAATTCCTATTGTTAAAGGACCTAAAGTTAAACGCAATTGGTATAACCGAAAGGTTAAGAGACACCAAAGGCAACAGACTAGAGATATTCTAACACTTAAAGATATCCTAGACTATGAGATTTCTTCTAGTAGGGAGATTGTGAACGATTATGATGTATGTGATTATAAATTCGATTATAGGTTTCTAACTCCGTTTATGAAGAGACATGGTTCCTATGGTGAATATGCAAAGAAAGTATTAAGGAAATGAAATGGTTGTATCGTCTATTAATCAATTGGATTGATAGATTAAATGAAGAGCAGTGTGAAATATGATGGTTTTAAAGTATGTGTTGGTAACTCTAGCTGCAATGTCCTTAGGAAGTGCAGCTCTAGGAATGATATGGAATGTCAATGATAAATTTACTAAAGTGATGTTCTCCATATCAATAGTAACTACAATAATGTTACTTCTTGCATGTATTGTGTAACAAGGATGGCCAGATGGCGGAACTGGTAGACGCATCAGACTTAAAATCTGGTGGGCAGAAATGCTCGTGCGGGTTCGACTCCCGTTCTGGCTACAATTAAAATTATGTTGTATGCATCAGTGTGATTATTGTTGTTGGTATAATCCAGCAGGGTATTGTGATTGTCCGTTAGTAATGAGAAAGAAGGCTTGTAAGTCTGCTATCAAGACTAAAGAAAGGACTGAAAATAAGGTAGTAACGTCTAAAGCAGTTAATAATGAAGATTTATGAATTTCTAAGAAAGGTTACTGAAATTGAATTGTCACAAGTCAAATATGTATTCGGTGACTGGGATTTAGCTTTAGAGGAATACGTCAATAAATGTGAAAGGCATCGTGCACCCAATGTAATGGCATTATTAAAACTGTCATCTACATTGGGCGAACTTGTTGATTTATATAGAGGTCTTGAACTTAAGAGATATCCCATTCCAGAAGCCGAGCTAAAGGCTAAGAAACAACGATATGACACTTTAATGGAATATTGTTTACGTGGCAATGGAGGACATTTATCTATGTTTGAGAGAATAACTAACGGTTCTAGAATGGAACAGAGATTAAACTTTATTTACGAAATGCAATTAATGGCTAATGTTATACAAGGTAAAGATGTTGGCAGAAGGAAACTCCTTCGTAACTTCAGAGAAGGGAAATTCCATGACTCCTCTAATCAAATCGGGACAAAAGCATGTCTTAAGTCCAATAACCCTAGATAAAGTAGAAGTGGGAGATATTGTCTTTTGTAAAGTTAAAGGGAGGTATTATACTCACTTAGTTAGAGCTAAGGGAGATAGAGGAGTCCTTATAGGTAACAATCATGGTAAGATTAATGGATGGACTAAATCCGTGTTTGGCAAAGTGACTAAAATATTGTAGTATGAAAGAGCTATTAAAGAATTGGATACTGAAACTAACGTGTCGGCATAATTGGAAGGAACTAAAGCACATGAATGATGAAGAAATTCCTTATTCCCATGTATACCTTTTGGTATGCACTAAGTGTGGTAAGCTTAAGCAAGTGAAAATGAAACCAGGCTAGAGACTGGATTATAATTAACTCTGGCGATGAAGACTAAAGCAGAGTCTAGCATATGGAATAAGATGTGCTCCGAAGTACAAGGAGTGGGGTGGTTGCAGCATACCTCTTTAGGGACATAAGTCTTAATCACTGCTCCAATGCCATTAACAATCGTTTTGATCGGGTCCACAGTACATGTAGTGGCAGGGGTTCGAATCCTCTGATGGCGACATCCCTTAAGTCTTGTAACTAAATAACTCTTATGATAATAGGTAAGAAAGTAAATAAGATTACTAGTTCTTCTCTGGCAGAAGAATCTTCCAAGATTATTGATGCATTTCAGTCTACTGTTAATAAGTTACGTGATGTAGCTAAAAGAGCAGATGATGAGAAAGCAGCTAAAGAACAAGAGATTATTTTATTACAAACTGAGACAGCTAATCTTAGCGAAGTCTCTAATAAAGCAACTTCCATGGTCGATAAGATTGGAAGTTTACTTCAATAATCAAATGGGTAAATTAATAGACATTAAAGACATCGAATTTGAATTAGACGAGTTTCTTAATGCTGAGTCTTTCTTAGATTTAGCTAAAGGAGACATAACTAGAGCCTTTGCATTAGGATATCTTAGAGATGAGTTACAAGAACCTCTTCATGCAGCTATAGATGCTGGTGATAAGGGTTTGCGACTATCTAAGTCATTTGATATGGCTATACAGAAAGTTAGACCTTATGTAAATGATATGACTAAGATATCTGATGAAGAAATGTCTAAGGATGATTTCTCATTGATGGAAGTATGTAATGCTGTATTAGATCAGCTTACATATGAAGAGCCTGAGGATGAACTGTATGTTGCATTCGTATTAGGAATGTGGACATTACATTTACTTCACAAAGCAACAGAAGCTGAAACAGATTCCGACGAAGATTTTGTTGAAGATCCTACAGCTGATGCATAAGTATACAATATTTACTGATGGAGCATACTCTCCTGCTAGAAATCAAGGTGGAATAGGATTCGTTATCGTGGAAGATGGAAAGGAAGTATTCTCCTACAGTAAAATGTATGTAAATAGTACTAATCAAAGAATGGAACTAATGGCAGTTATAGTCGCATTAGAATCCATTAAAACTAGCTCAGAAGTCATTATAGTTACTGATTCCATGTATATAGTAGGTACTCTTACTAAGAACTGGAAAAGGAAAGCTAATACTGACTTATGGGCTAGACTTGATAGGGCTATTGAACGTCATAAGCTTATAGACGTGAGATGGGTCAAAGGACATAATGGTTCTGAGTATAATGAGAAAGCTGATAAGCTTGCTTATAATGCTAGCAATGAATTAAACTTAAATATGTATGAAATACAAGAAGAAACAACAACGTCTTAGAGATCGTCAAGCATGGTGGGATAAGCAGTCTGATACATTCAAAAGGGCTACTACAAGACCAGGTTCTATTAAAAAGAAAGCATAAAGATTATGGACACACAAATTGGTACTAGACCCCAAATAGGAGCTCTAGAGATTCATCAAGCTTATATATTAGCTAGCTTAAACTGGTTGCAACAACTGGTATCTTTTACTGAAACTGAGATAAGAGTAATACCACGAAGTATTGATCCGTTTGTATTCCAAGTGACCCCAATAGGTGTTGTTATCTATTCTAAATGGGGAGAAGAAGCCAGTGATGCTATCTTTGATAATGTAAAACCTTTATAAAATTTAATTATCGTGGAATTTATTGATTTTAAACGAGCAGTTTATAAGCAATTTGATGCCTTAGCTAATAATGCTGATAGATTGTATTTAACTAATGTTAATAAGGATGAGCTGTGGGATTGTTACATAGATTCTTATCCAGAAGACGAGAGACAATCACATACATGTAATTGCTGTCGTCAATTTATCAAACCTTATGGCAATGTAGTTGCAATAGTTAATAACAAGTTAGTAAGTATTTGGGATTCCTTAGTGTTAGATGAACCTTATGCTACAGTAGCCAGAAACTTAGCCCAACTTGTTAAATCTAAACCAGTATGTGACGTATTTGTTAGTAAGGTGGTTAAACTGGGTACAGATAAGAACAATGTGTGGATAGAAACTCCTACGAGACACGTACATACATGGAATCATTTATTTTACAAGCTTCCTAATCATTTACTTTGTGCAGTATCTGATTCTGAAGAAGCAGTAAGAGGAGCACTTCGTACCAATAAAACAGTATTGAAGCGGGCTTTGGATAAGTTATCCATGTATGCTTTTGACATTGTTCTGGATTTGATTTCGCAAGGTTCTTTGTATCGTGGAGACCAGTATAAATCCGATCTAGAGGCATTTGTTGCACTTAAGAAGAAATATGAAGTAGTACCCCGCGAGGAACGTGATAATTTCTGCTGGGTTGAATCTGCTAAAGTTGGATATGTAGGACGTATTAGGAATACTGCTATAGGCACTTTGCTTGTAGACATCTCCAATGGACGTGAACTTGATGAAAGTGTAAGAGCTTACGAGAGAATAGTAGCTCCTGCTAATTATCAAAGACCTAAGACAATAGCTACTAAGAAGATGATTCAAGCTGCTGAAGCTAGGGTTATTGAACTAGGGCTAATGGATGCACTTCCAAGGCGACATGCAGAAATTACTGACATTACAGTTAATGATGTAATCTTTGCTGATAGAAATGCTAAGAAGTCAATGCTTGGGAATAGTGTATTCCAAGATTTAGCGGAAGATATTCCAGTTAATCCTAAGAAATTAGGTACTGTTGCTGAAATATCAATTGAGGACTTTATTAAGGATGTTGTTCCCAATGCTACCAGTATAGAAGTTCTATTAGAAAGTAGACATATAAACAACCTTATGACTCTAACAGCTCCATCTAATAAAGATGCAAAGAATCTATTTAAATGGCCAAACAATTTCGCTTGGACATACAATGGAGACCTTGCAGATTCTTCTATTAAGGATAAGGTGCAGGCTGCTGGAGGTAAGGTGAATGGATATCTAAGGTGTTCTCTTGCATGGTATAATGGTGATGATTTAGACATCCATATCATACAACCTCGGGATAGTGAAATCTATTATTCACATAGAACTGGAGCTTCTGGTGGGGTGCTAGATGTTGACATGAATGCTGGTAGTATACATTCTCGTAAACCAGTAGAGAACGTTATCTGGGAGGATGAACCGCGTATGGAAGGTATGTATACCGTATATGTACACAATTTCTGCAAAAGAGATTATCACGATGTTGGATTTACTGTTGAAATTGAATGTAACGGAGAAGTACGTGAGTATACCTACACAACAGATCTTCGAGGTCGTGATAAAGTGACAGTAGCCAGATTTGAGTATTCTAAGGCCAAGGGAATTGTCATACATGATGTCCTTCCGAGTAATTCAAGTGATAAAGAGACGTGGAACTTGTCTACTAACAAATTCCATAAGGTATCGTTACTCACTCTGTCTCCAAATTATTGGAACGGTGCAGAAGTAGGCAATAAACACTATTTCTTTATCTTAGATGGGTGCAAGAATCCATCTCCAGTAAGAGGATTCTTTAACGAATATCTTAGGAGTGAACTATCTCAGGATCGTAAGACGTTTGAAATGTTAGCTAATAAGATGAAGGCTCCTTATTCTGATAATCAGTTGAGTGGTTTAGGATTCTCATCTACCATCCGCAATAGTGTTATCTGTAAAGTTACTGGCAGCTTTACAAGAACCATTAAAGTTAACTTTTAAAATGAAAGTGTTATGTTTGAGAAAGCATCAAGAATAAAATTACGTTATTCCACTAATCGTGGAGTATTATCTGTTGAAGATTTGTGGGATTTATCTCTGGAACAACTTGATCCTATTGCTATTAATCTTAATAAGAGGCTAAAGGAATCACAAACCGAAAGTTTCATTAAGATTCGTACTAAAGACACCACTGAACTTGAACTGAAATTCAATATTGTAAAACACATTATTGACGTTAAGTTACAGGAACAGGAAGAACGCATTGTAGCTGCTGAGAAGAAAGCTAAGCGTCAAAAGATTCTTGATCTCATGGCTAAGAAACAGGATGCAGAGCTTGAGAGTAAATCTTATGAAGAATTGGCTAAAGAGCTTGAAGCATTGTCTTGAGTTATGAATTCTGAGAGAGAATTAGAGAAGTGGCAAAAGGTAAATAGTGCAGAGACCAAAGAACAGTTATTTGAAGCTGTAGATTTTATTTGCGCTGATGAACCTAATGGACTAATTGGTACTACTGGTAAATCATTTACTGCCGACAAATTGAAGAGAAGCATTAATGTAGCCATAACTGGAAGGTTTAATGCCAATGTTGTTACACGTAGATACGGTTTAAGGCAGCAAGTATTGTACTTAATGTACTATGGTATAGAATAATTATAATAGAGGGGATGTAGGCTTAAAAGCGGCCATCATTTAAAGAGTTGCGAGTAGGTTTCTATTGAAGTATAATTAGGCAGCATCCTTACTGATAGCCTCGAATCAAGAATGTAATAATGTCGTTTAGAATACTCATGTTGAAACTGCCTATATAGACGGAGGAAGGTAAACGAGATAAGAGTGAAACTCAGTCAGAGCATTTGGCGTAACAGCACACCCTCTATTCTTTAGTCTTATAGTTTAACGGATAGAATACCATACTACGGATATGGAGGTTTCAGTTCGATTCTGAATAAGACTACTAATTTAATAAATATGGAAAGAGAATTGTATAACTGGTTGGAAAGAGAGTTCTATAAAAGTAATCACACTAAATATCATAGATATTTTAAAGAATGGATTACTAATATATGTCCCCATCAAGTTGAGGGCTTTAGAAATCAAATGATTGACCAACTAACTAAATCTAAAGTGAAATGACAGATGTTGTAAGTGTTCTTAAAAAAGCTAAAGAATTATTTGTAACCCACCCTGAATACTGGGGAATGTGTTTCTGTATAGAACACGCTATGGCAGGAACCGAACGTGGAATCACTATTTATAGCCAACGTGATATAATTACCATGATTCCAGAATTTAACAGGAAGTTTCTAAATGCTCCTAAAGACAGGTATGGTAAAGCTTATTGGTGGACCCCTGATAGTGAGGAAGGACATAATGCTAGAGTTAAAGCATTTGATAAACTTATTAAGTACTATGAACTGGATAAGAAGAATCATGAATAAACTGTTTATTGACAATGAATCGTTTGATATTGATGAAGATGATATTACCCTGTCACAAATAAAGAATAGAATTTATGTGAATGGTAAATTAATATCTGAAGTCAATAATGATAGTGTACATATCAGTTTTACTGGTAATGTAAAGGAGCTTAACTGTAATACATGTGACATTGATGGAAACGCTCTTACTGTACATGGTAATAGTGTCAAAGTTAAAGGTAATGTAGGAGGTAGTATAGAAGCTAACAGCATCGAAGTAGGTGGTGATGTAGAGGGAGATATTACTGCTAACTCTGTTAAAGTAAGAGGTAAACATACCGGATCTATTAGTATGTAACCGTCAAGGCTTGATAGCTCAGTAGTATAGAGCATCTCCGTCCTAAGAAGCAGGTTGTGAGTTAGAGTCCCACTCAAGTCACTAAAAGGAGGCTTAAATTAATTAGATTATGAGAAAGTTATTTGATTTCAGCAAACTGTTAGAAGGAAGTTCAATGAATGCGGAGGAAGCATATTCGGTTGCAACGTACAATGAAGTAGTAACTCAAGAAATTATACTTAAGAGGTTCATTAGTACTACTGACAGCTTTATTAAGGCTAAAAGTGAGAATAATTACTTTAGTCTAGTAATGGATTTAAATGATGACGAACTAAAATCTATTGATGACATTCTTAAATATTACGAGGAGAAGCAATTCTTCGTAAAAGTAATTAATAAGGAAGGTTATCCCGGATTGGTAGGTAGTTACTTGTTTATATCCTGGAAAAGGTAAATTCTTTATTCTAATATAGCTAGTGGATGTATATGAGAGGATATGTCTACTTTAGGCATTACGAATGCCGTGAAATTCAATACTATTGAATTATATCATTACGTATTAGTAATAACTTCTTACGAAGTGCGTGTTAGCTGTTGCTAGCATTTGTAATTGTCGTATACACATATGAACTTTAAAGAACAATCACAATTGGTCACTGTACTTAGGGATAAATTTAAAGGACCTATCAGTGATGATGTTATCAAAGAGTTATTCGATAAGAAGAATGAGATTGCTGCCTCTGATGTAGGTACTTCTCTTGAGTTCGATGATTTCTTTGTAGAAGTTATAGTCAGCTGGATTGGTACTGATTTAACTTCCCAGAAAGCAAACCTTCTTATTGAATTGATTAACTCCGATAATGGTGCAGTGGACGATTCAGAGGACGCACTTCTGGAGGAACTGGCGGTTTGTGAGGATTTGGATGGACTTAAAATTGATGATTCCTTCCGAAACAAATTTCCTGATTATTTCGAATAACATAGCAGGTCATGGTATTTACCAGCCAATTGCTATGAGGGGGGGTTTAGTCTCCTTCCCACTACTAATATGTAGTACACCTAGTAATAAATATTGCTATTATCGCAATTATGTGCGATGAAACCTAGCCGATTAGCGGCATTTATCGAGTAGTGCATACTTGTACTGCCGTATTGGGTCAGATTTAGATTAGTTTATTTAGATTATGCTTTATCTTTAACAGAGGTAAGGTCTAACCTATATAGCTGTCTGAGTTTGACCCTTATTTTTTTGAATCTAATTATGATTACATTTAAATTTGTTGATGGTTATATATCACCTGTTTTAAGTACAGGAGACATCATTGAGGTGGACGGTAGTTACTTTGAAATAACTGAACCAGTTAATCCTAATGGCTCGTGCAAGTATTGCTACTTTAGAGATGAGCATAACGAATGTAGGGCAAATTACTGTCCATTAACTGGTGCTCAGGTATTTCTGAAGACATTGAAGAATAATAAACAAGATGAGAGGGGTGAGCAAGCTAAGAGCATGGCTGAGGAGGAAGGGATTTACTTCTACTGATTATATAGGAACCTCAGAATATTTTACTATTGAAGGATTTCCGCCTGTAATAAGAATCTCTGACCATGTAGGGAGAAAGGGTACGGAGACTGATAAATATGTAAATATAATACCAGATGGAGTTGACACATATATATTTGTATATGACAGGGTTACTAAAGCTATGACTTATAAGGAACTCACTAAAACTCTGGATGCATTATTACATTTATATATTACCATTCCGACCTTTCTAGCTAATAGAGCTTCTATGAAGAAGGGTTATGATGATTCTGTTAATGCGGTTAAATTAGAATACGCTAGTAGAATAGCCGACCAGAGAGCAGCCCTTGTTAAAGGCGCTGGTACGTTAGTCCCCATTATAGCAGACTTACAGAGACTCTGTAATATATTAAACAGAGAGAAATGACAGTCGTAATTATAGCATTGGTAACGTATGGAGTATCTTTCCTATTGTCTACATTGGCTGATTATTTAATAAATAGTCACTGTGAAGACCCAGATATCTTTTATGAATCTCTAAGTGATGAGTTTTATACTATGTCTCTGTGTCCATTCATATCACCGTTTGTATTTATTTGGCTAATTCACAAGATACTCAAGGAAATGGAGATTAACTAATTTATAAATTAACATTACAAAGTTGATGGTAATAGAAGAAGCTGATTTCAGAATGGAATCTGTAGGTGATAGTTCACACTTCTGGGATTTGTCAGTGCTAAGAACTGTCAAATCCAAGGAAGGAGAACGGCAAGAATTAAAGATAGCAGCGTATGGGGTGCCGTTGCTTACATGTCTTAAGATTATTGCCAATTATCGTGTTGAAATGAAACATCCAGAATCCATGTCTTTGGCAACTTATATTGCAGATTATAGAGAAGCAATACAGAGATTAGAAGAACTGACTAAAGGTATTTAACTATGACTTCAACTGTAGGGGGTGACTCCCAAGAAAAGGTCAAGGAGAGTATATGAATCCGTAAAAGTTATGAATTGTACTAGGTGTGGTAGACTTACTAATCACACGCTGTATGATTATGAGAAAGGTATCTATAAGTGTAATACTTGTGGTACTATTCATACGAAGTAATTAACATTTAATCTTATCAGTAAAATGGAGAAGAAGACTTTTAAGGAGAAAGAAAGTCCAGAGGACAGAGTTAAGAGACTTAGAATTAGAGACTGGAATGATGATGCTTTCCTAGTAGCTGAGCATCTGAGACAGCCTAGTGTTAAACCTCGCGACCCTAATGTTTGGACTAAAACTCCAAAGGAGCGTAAGCTGTGGAAGAAATTTAGAAGAGTTCCTGCTCCTAATTACAATTGGTCTGAGCCGGTTAAAACCATAGACATACCTGGAACTTTGGTAGTCTATGTAAAGGGTGGTAATTTTACTACAGGTAAGCTTAACCCGAAGACCAAGAAACCTATACCTAAGACTACGTTTAGTCATAAGTGTATCCAGTCTGACATTCCTTATATTTTAGGGAAGTATAAGACGCCCAAATCGGAAGTACTAAAGTATTCCTGGAATGGTAAAATGTACAGCCCAGACAATCTACCATTCTGGGGACGTTAAACTAACAGAATATCCCACCTTTCTATATGAAGTGCAATTATATCTTATTAGAAAGGATGGGGCAGAATGTGTAGGTACTAAATTCTTCTCTTCTGATAAACCTTTAAAAGTTAAGGAGTCGCAGTTCATCAAGATGGATAAAGAGATTACCTGTGCTAAGTACATTACTTGGATAGGAGCACCATTAGATTATTTGCGAAATAATAACTTTAAAGTATTTAACAGTGAGAAAGCTAGACAAAGACGGAAATCCAATACAAGAAGTAACAAGTGATGGAGTTCAAACAGTGGGTGCAGAACCTACTATGAAATATACTGAGAGAGTTATTGATACTACAAGACGTAAATGTCCTTTATCGTCGGTAATGATTGAAATGTTAGTAAAGCAGATGTCTGCTGAACTAGCTAATCATGCTTTGTATATGACATTCGCTAATTACTTTGAAGTAGAAGGACTTCCTAAACTTGGCATCTACTGGAGAGGTAGAGCTAAAGAAGAGTACCTACATCATTCGTGGATATTTGAATATCTAACCGAGAATGATGCCTTGTTCCAGTATCCCCCAGTTCCTCCTATTAAAGTAGATATCGTAGATAGAATCATGCCTTTTGCTGCTACGGTAGACAGGGAAATTGAGACTACTATGAGTATCAACAAGATTGTAGACCAGGCTCAGAAAGAAGGAGATTGGGCTACATTCCAGTGGCTAAACGGAGATGATGAAGATACTGGTATGCTAGTTAAAGAACAAGTAGAAGAAGAGTCCATTAGTAGAACTATTCTTGATATGGCTAGAGAACAAGCCACATGGCTTCGTAAAGAGAACGCCATACTTGACTTCTATAATGGTTTAGGTAGGAAATAGTATCTAAATAGAAGATTAGACCATCTAAAGAGATAAGACTTATTATCTTATAAAGTTAATCTTATGAAAGAGAGAGTAGAATATAGAATTGATTCCTTTACTGATTACGCAAACATTGAACGTAAATTCATTATGGCAGCAGTATCACAAGAAGTAGATGCTGTTATTACTGATTATAGTGATTCTGATGCAGTTCATTGTGATGGTGTAAAGAAACTATCAATAGGGGTTGCGATATGTAACCCGGAAGATGAGTTTAACGAGGAAGTAGGTAAAACAATTGCCTTAGGTAAAGCTCGCAAAGGAAACAAACATGCTTTCTACAGTACAGATCCAGGTTTAATCAATCGTGGTGTGGTAAACGCACTCTTAGATCAAGAAGTTGCATTCTTTAAACAATGCCCAGGGAAGTATATTGCTGGTTATAATACAGCAAAAGAGGTATATGAATTAGATTCCCGAATGGTAGAAGTTGAACTTAATCTGAATGATAAGGAAAGAGAATGTTTAGACACATTGCTCACAGCCTCACCAGAGAAAGTGAATGATATTGTAGATTTGTATAATCATTACTATCTGCAATGAGTAAACCATTTATAATAGGAGCTACTATAGCCATTATAATAGTTGTAGTTGGTTTATTACTAAAGGAAGATCCTGTAGTAATGCCAGATACCAACAAATATGAAATGACTATTGATTCGCTTAATAAGGAAATAAAAGATTTAGCAAATACTAATGATAGTATTCTTAGTGTTATCGCTACTAGTAACGGTAAAATAGATACTATAAAGTATACATATGAGAAGGAGTTTATTAATATTACTAATCAGTCTATTGCCAACGATGTGGTGTTCTTCACAGAATATCTATCCGAAGTTGGTAAATGACTCATTAATAGTTATAACTCCTAAACAGCTAAAGTCGACTAATCTTATATTCCTGGAGCATAAGAAGTTAAAACTTGAAAAGGTAGAACTTATAAAGCAAGTAGATTCTTATGCCTTACTAACTGCAAACTTGGCTAAAGCTGATAGTCTACGTAAACTTCAACTGGAAAGAGCTAACATGCACATTAAGTTGCAAGATACAGCTATTCAAACACAGCAAGAGCAGTTACGTAAAATAACTAAGAAGAATAAAAGATTAACCACTTTATCAACAAGTCTAGGAGTAGTTACTGTAGGAGTAATAATGGCCTTATTATTCAAGTAATTTACTAAGACACAACTAACTCAGAGGCGCATGGCTAAGAAGCAATCCGAAGACTGTGACAAAGACAGAGATGGAGTTAAATACAAGTATCCTGAGCGCACCTGTAAAGAATGTGCTAAATATCCCTGTTTCAGAGGTATTGAGAAGAGTGTATGTGACTTCGCTAAATACGGTTGTGTAACTTATAAAGATGGTAAAATTAACACTAACGAATCAAAAGAATGACTGAGTACAACATTTATGCCGGGTTGAAGGGTAATATTACCTATCAAGAAACAGAAGAATTCGAAACACAACAAGAAGCTCTAGATAGAGGTAGAGATATTGCCCACGCAGATGCAGAAGCATTTGGATGGAATCCAGACGATCTAGAATGGAAAGCAGTTCCATTTGAAGAAGATAACATTCCTGAAGATATGCGTGTAGGCTCAAGATATCTATGATAATAGAGACCTTACGTGTGCGGCTTGTAGCTGCACAAGAGAACGTAGGTGGCTATATTCAATATGTGTTTGAAGACTTAAAAACTGGTGCATATAAAGCGTGTACGCGATGTCCCAATTGGGATAGTCCATTCCTAGTAGTTGGGGACATCGGATTCTTAAAATATAGGGAAGTAGTAGCTGGTAAGGATACTTGGTACGATTCTGAGAATAATATTCAAGTTCCTTATAAGAATACTGACTTTTATTTTGAGACTTTTATTTACGAGAAGCCACCAGAAGGTGAGATTATACTGTAAAAGATTATCTAAATTAAAGAGATTAGATCATTACATCAAATTAATATGATATATCTGTATGTTTAAAGAGAAATTGGCAGCTGCTATGAATAATATTAACTCCTTCGTATGGAAGGGTCGTAAACAAGAAGTTAATGGAGAATTAGTACAAGAGGAGAAGCGTTTGGTTGATTGTACTGAGGAAGAACTTCGTAGTTTCTACGCCCATTGTGAATCTATGCTTCACAATACTAGCAAGGAGTATCCTGGTCGTTATGTTTTATTGGACATTATTAATGACCAGAAGCAGCGTTGTAATGCTGAGCTATTCTTAAGATGGCTAGAGCAAGAGCAACATCTGCCTAGATTTAAATTCTTAGAGGCCCTAGTATCTTTCCTAGACATTAATAAGGATGCTATAGACCCTAAGGATTATCCGATTGACGGAACCATGAATAATTGTCCGGAGGAATTCAAAGATATTCCTACTGAACTTGTTCGTGAAGGTTGTTTGGACAGACTGGGAAAGTTCAACAAGCAACATATTACACTCACATTCATTCTCAAGCAAGGTCTCTGGTTTACTGCTCAAGAGAGCAAGGACTTGGTAGAGAAAGACTCTGATGGTCAGCTGAGAGACAAGCTTGTAGTGGCTAGAGAGAGATTAGGTCTTAAACCTACCGCTCCCATCTATATTACTCCCAAAGGATTGAATTATACTCAATTAAGAGCTATGGTTAATCTGAAGAGTAAGAAATATACAGAGTTAACTACAGACCAACTTAAGGTTCTCAGAAATAGAATACTCTATTCTTTGGCTGAAGAAGTTAAGTTCCACATCTCTCAATGGGAAACTCGTAAGGAACAAATTAAAATGGTATGTGATGCTAAAGGATTTACTCTGTAAATTATATCTGAATTGTAATTGGTTGACAGTTATTAATCCAGATTATTATGTAATAGCTATGCATTACTTAATTTAATTTCATTATAGTCATATCACAAGACTTAAGGGATAGATGATTTAATTTAAGGTGTAATAGCTCTTTACATAACAAATGGCAGACTTATTTGGAAATATTACCAGAAGTGAACGTCAAGCTTTAGGTGTTCAACGATGGGTTAATAACAGATTATGTGGAAGTCTAGTCTATTGTACTGGTTTCGGTAAGACTAGAACTGCCATTATGTGTATGAAGAGATTCTTGGCTAAGAATCCTGGAAAGAGTGTTATAATAGTAGTACCTACAGATGCTTTGCAAAGACAATGGTTAGCAGATTTAGCTGAGCAAAAAGTACCTAAAGTTTATCAGGTGCTTATCATTAATACTGTAGTAAGAAAGGAATGGAATTGTGATCTATTAATACTTGATGAGTGTCATAAATATGCCTCCGATTTATTTGGAAAGGTGTTCGAAGTAGTTAAGTATAAAATAATTCTAGGCTTAACAGCAACTATGGAAAGGCTTGATGGTAAAGACAGTTACATCAAGAAGTATTGTCCTGTAGTTGATAGAGTAGATGTTAGTGAAGCTACTGCCAGAGGCTGGTTGTCTCCTTATAGGGAGTACAAAGTCTTAATAGAAGTAGATGATCTAAGCAAGTATCTAGAATTAAATAGAGAGTTTTACGATCATTTCTCTTTCTTTAACCATGATTTTACCTTAGCTATGGCATGTGCTTCTAAATGGCAGAAACGCATTGAATTAGCTAAGAGAATGTGTCCTGATTATGCTAATAAGCCTGACGAATTTAAGGCTATTGATAAACAGATTCTAATACATGCAATGGGGTTTAACAGAGCCCTGCAAGGAAGGAAGCAGTTTATATATAACCATCCTAAGAAGATAGAACTTACTGATTTAATATTGAAGCACCGTCAAGACAAGAAATGTATTACGTTTAGTAAGACAATTAAGGTCGCGGAGAAGATTGGATATGGTAAAGTGTTATCTAGTAAGGAAACTAAGAAGAAAGGGCGTATGACCTTGGAGGAATTCAAGGAAGCTAAAGTGGGAGTACTTAATACCTCTAAAATGTTGGACGAAGGTGCTGACATTCCGGGATTGTCTGTAGCTGTTATTCTTGGATTTGATTCTAGTCCTACTACTAAGACACAAAGAATTGGCAGAGTTATTAGGAAGGCAGAGAACAAAGTGGCAGAAGTATTTACCTTTGTAATTAAAGGAACTGTTGAAGAAGAATGGTTTCGTAAAAGTACTAGTGGTAAAGATTTCATAACCATAGACAGCTCTAATCTGCTAGATGTCTTAGAAGGAAGAGAATTTACTCCTAAGAAGAACAAAGAAACTAAAATGATATTTAGATTCTGATGTATACCGTGAACTATTATGACGTAATAGACCAAGAAGTTGTGTTACCTTTGCCAGATACTACTGCGAATGTAGACATATTTGGTCTGTTACACCTATTAGAGAGACATTCTAAGGCTAGCATTTGCATTGTCTCTGCTTCTATAGGGAATAAGATGTTAGATGTACCAAGCCTTATGAGAAGCCTCAAATTTAGGTAGATTCAGTTGGTAGTATAAATAGATTTGATTATCTTTGTAACTCATATCGAGAATTTGAAATGACAGTTGAACGTATAGTTGAACTATTTACTCTTACTTCTGTATTTGATGCTGTTGCTACTAATGGCATAAATAGGAAGGGAGAATTTACCTTTAATGGTAAAGTATATGATTCTAAGGCTATGGCTAAAAGACAGGAAGAACTCATTGAGGATTTCTTATCTCCATTTGAAGTAGCTGAGGATGCTTATGTAATTGAGGACACTGAGAAATCAGAATAACACTATTGCAGCATAATAGATTGGTAAGTTACTAACTTATTAATCATTAGCTTGGATAAATTAAAGACGTCTTTGGACAATCAATTGTTAATGATGGAGCAGTATAGACTTACTGCTGAGGAGTTGTTAATGATTGAGTTATTATTTATAGCGCAACCAGAGGAAGGTCATGGAGAATTCCTTACTAAATATCTTGGATTGCCTATTACTAAAACTGGATTGAGGACTATCTTACTGAGTCTTCAAACTAAGGGAATTATTACTAAGAAGTATAAAGTCCCTGAAGCGGGTCAGAAGTTTGACCCCGAAACTGTAATCTTTAATGAGAATTTCATGAGAAATTACAGAAAGTACTCAGGAGAACTGGGTCAAGAATTATGGGATGCTTATCCTCCAATAGGTATTATTAACGGTAAAGAATATGATATGCGGAATTTCGCCAAACGATTCTTTACTGAAGATGAAATGTTCTTCCGATATGGTAAGAATATCGGATGGAGTAAAGATAAGCATAAAGAAGTACTAGAGTTAATCGACTGGGCTAAAAAGAATAAATGTAATCTGCTTAATAAGAATATAGCTGATTTCATTATATCCAAATCTTGGGAATCCATTAAAGCATTTAAGGAAGGTCACTTTGATGAAATGGTATTTGATACTATAACAGAATTATGACACATACTAGTAGCTTGTTAAATCTAATCGAAAGAGGTAGAAGAGGTGACAATCAAGGATTATCACTAGGTCTGCCCAAATTAGAACAGATTATTGATGGATTAACTCAAGAAACATATTACTTAGTAGCAGCAGGAACTGGTAATGGTAAAACCAGTTTAGTACTTCACTCTTTTATTTATAAAGCACTTCTTGATACAAGTCAAGATAGAGATTTACAGTTTATTATATTCTCATTAGAAATGAGTGCAGAGCAATTATTAGCTAAACTGCTTTCTATTCACATTTATGAGACTTATGGTAAACAGATATCTTTTAAAGAATTGCTTTCTAGAGGTAAGGGGGTGACATTATCTGATGAGGATTATGATTTAGTTCAGGAATGTATTCCATGGCTGGAATCAATAGAAGACAGACTTATAATACATGATGGAACTTTAAATTCAGAGAAGTATAAAGAAATGGTTATAGCAGACTTGAAGAAGTTTGGAACCTTTGTTGATGAAGACACTTATGTACTTAATAATCCTAATCAGATCATAGCTATAATTACTGACCATTTGGGCTTAGTAAGACCGTTGCCAGGTCGTAGTAAGAAAGAAGAGATTGATACTATTTCTGCATATGGGGTATCATTTAGAAATAAATGTAAAGTATCTCCAATTAATATTATGCAGTTTAATAGAAATTCTAATAATTCTGAAAGACTAAAGCAAGGGTTACAGGAGCCAGATTTGTCCGATTTGAAGGAAAGTGGTTCTCCTAGCGAGGATGCTAATGTTGTATTAGTATTGTATAATCCATTTAGGAACAAATTGTCTTCTTATAGAGGATATGACATAAAGGAACTAAAGGATGGATTCAGGTCATTACTGGTTCTTAAGAATAGATTTGGTTCGTCTGACATAGCTATTGGTACAGGATTTTATGGTAGATGTGGTATCTTTAAAGAATTACCTATTCCATCTGAAATCAATGACTATGAGAGGTATAAACATCCAGATTGGACTATCATCGACTTTCCAGAAGATGAAGCTAAAGCTAAACGAGATGATTTACGCGTAACCATAACATTATAACTTAATGAGCCAAATTATAGGACTTGGAGGATTTTCAGGTAGTGGTAAGTCTAGTTCGCTGCAATATCTGAATCCTAAAGAAACGTTTATTATTAGTTGTACTCCAAAACAATTATCTATTCCAGGATTTAGAAAGAATTATAAGAAGTTAACTCAGGATAAGGACAAGAATTACGTTGGTAACTGGTATTTTAGTAATGAATTTGCTAAGGTAATGAATATTATGAACGTAGTTAATGTTAAACTGCCGGAGATTAAAGTCTTAGCTATTGATGATAGTAATTATCTTCTCTCTCAAGAAGTAATGTCTAGAAGTACCGAGAAAGGATATGATAAGCATATTGACTTTGCAAAGCATTATTATGACTTAATTCTTAAGGCAATGACTCTTCGAGACGATTTAATCGTAATCTTCATATCACATATTGTGAATGATGGTAACGATTATGATCCTAAATACAAACTCTTCACCACCGGTAAGATGTTGGACAGAAGTGTTAATATTGATGGACTGTTTAATTATTTGCTCTATGCGGAGAAGATAGTTAATGATGAGGAAGTTACGTATAAATTCAGAACTAAATCCTTAGGTCCTGATACTTGTAGAAGTACTGCTGGATGTTTCTCTGACTTATATATCGAACCTAATATGAAGATGGTTATTGATACAATTAATAAGTTTGAATTAGGAGAATGATAGTTAAAATGCTATTAACCCTAGACTTTGATCCTGCTACTGGAGAATATAAATCTCTGAAGCAGGAGATAGTCAAGGAGGAACCTACCAAGAAGGTTGCGGTAGAGGCTGAAGATACAGCGGAACCTCAAGTAACATTAGATTCCAATAAGTATATACTTAATAAGGCAGCTGCTGCTATGATAGGTGCTGCCTGGGGAGATAGAATTAGTATTAATTACCAGAAGATTGAAGGAGTAACATTCCCAATTATTGGTACTGATGAAGCTTTTGGTACCAAAGGTGGTAATAAGCTTACTAAAGGTCTATCTGTAAGCTGTAGAGGTAAATCCAATGAGTTATTAAGACAGTATGGAGATACATTTACAGTAACTAAAATGAAGGGCTATGATGATTTGTTTGTATTAGTTGGTAATGCTGACAGACCTATAGAACCTGAAGTAGATAACATAGAAGTTAAGGAAGATTTTGACAATGTAGATTTGCCACTAGACACAGAGATTGAAGATGAGTCAGCTAAAGAGATTGACCCATTAACTTTTGAACTTTAATATTCTATTAGAACTATGTCAATGAATTTCAACTTATCCAACACTAACGGTACATCATCAATCAAACCTAGACTGAAACCTTGGGAAATCCATACTGTACTCTTTAAGGGTGTAACTTATAGCGAATTCGCTGGTAAGAAAGACCCAAGTACTACTTGGAAGACCATGAAGATTTCGTTTGAGAATGAGAATGGAGTATATGAAGAGACTATATTCTGTCCTAAAGAAGGTGATGATGTGAGACCAGTAACCTCTAATGGTGGGGTAGAACGTGAGAATCCGTCTAATTTGGAGAAGTTTAAGTTTATGTTAGCTCATGTTGGAGAACAACTATCTCCTAAGAAATATGAGAAGTTTAAATCTATGACCTTTGCGCTTCCCGATGAATTTGAGAAGCTAGCTAAGACTTTTATTGAGATTACCAAGGATGCTGTTAATAAGCAGACTAAACTGAAACTGATTGCTAATAAGAAGGGTGAACCTTGTTTGCCATACTTCGTTAATATTAGTAAAGCAGGTGATGCTTATATCTCTAATAACTGGTTGGGTGATAAGGTCTTCTTCTCTGATTACGAAACTAATCAGATGAATAAACAGAAGAGTAACGGTCCTACAGATATGCCGGGAACAAGTTCTGATGATTTTGGGGTAGCAGGAGACGCTGCATCAGCTAATTCAGACCTTGACTTTGATGTATAAGAAATAATTAGTAACTTTAAGGTTCTAACATTAAGTATCGAATCAATATGGTATTAGAGTATGAACCTAAAATTACTAAGAAGTATTTACTTGAAAGGCAATCTCAGGAGACATATCTTGAGTATTATCTTGGTATCCCAGTAAAGAAGGGACTGTTTAAATCTCCGTTGAGAAATGATAACTCTCCTACGTGTTCCTTTTATAGGAATGCGTCTGGGGATATCATCTTCAATGATTTCAGTGGACAATTTTATGGCAATTTTATCAGTGTAGTAATGTATAAGTATAGCTGCTCTTATTATAAGGCTTTACAAATCATTGCTAATGATTTTGGTTATATCAAACACAAGACGTTGCCTAAAGGTAGTAAGCCAGTAATTAGTAGTACTGAGTTTAAAGACAAGGGACCTGCTGTTATACGGGCTGAAATACAGGAATTCACTGATAAAGAGCTGGAATGGTGGCATAGATATGGAATTACTAAGGATATTCTAAAGAAATTTAGAGTGTACTCATGTAAAACTGTATTCCTGAATGGGAATTATTATGCTACTACTGGTTCTCAGAACCCCATATTCGGCTATTATCGAGGTAAAAACGACAAAGGCATTGAGTTATGGCGTATATACTTTCCATTTAGGGACAAAGGAACTACAAGATTCCTTTCTAATTGGAAGGCTATCATGTTGCAAGGAGCTCATCAACTCCCAGCAGAAGGTAATCTGTTAGTAATTACTAAAAGTATGAAGGATGTAATGTGCTTATATTCTTTAGGGATTACTGCAATAGCTCCTAATTCTGAGAATCTATTCATAACTGAATCTCAGTTTGAGAAACTCAGCAAGAGATTTAAGAAGATAGTAGTGTTCTATGACAATGACTTAGCTGGAATTCATAATATGAATCGGATAAGGAAGCAATTTGGAGTAGAATGCCTATGGATTCCTAGATCCTATGGAGCTAAGGATATATCCGACTTTCATGCTAAATATGGTAGAGATGCAACACTTAACTTAATTAACGAAGCATGGAAGGTACTGAAGAAGTAAAACCAAAGAAGAAACGCAACGGTGCTTATGCTAAACGTAAGGGTAATAATTATGAACTTAAAATTATTAAGGAATTAATTGAACTCGGTTATAAAGGATTGAAATCGTCTCGTAGTGAATCTAAGAATTTGGATGATGCTAAGATTGATATTGCAGAAACCGAGGACAAATTACCTTGTTATGTTCAATGCAAATGTACTAAGAATACTCCATCTATTGCTGAAATCATCAAAACTTGTGGACGTAAAGACAGACCATTAGTAGTAGTCTGGAATAAACAAGTTGATAAAGGTGTGAATATGGGCTCTGATGGAGAATACGTTATGATGAGTAAAGATTTCTTTTACGAACTTATTAAGAAGTCTTAGTAAGAGATGGTTGAAATTTATGAAGACACTTTAACTGAAGTAAGACTTACCTACGGCTTTGATTTGTCTTATGAAGTTCTATATTGCCTTAAAATTTTAAACTAAATAAATGAGTACTTACATTCTACCATGTTATGGTCTTAATAATGGAGACTTGTGGTTAGAGAAAGTGAGAGCTAGAAGCTTCACAGAAGCTGAAGACAAGTTCATAAACTTGTTCGTTGAAGATTATGATGTTGATCTACCTGGAGATTATGAAGAATTAGGGGTAATCATGTCAAGAGACAGAGAGATAATTATTGGTGACATCTATGATATAGAAGAATTCTAGAATCATAACAAGATGCTATTGAATGTTCAGAATAGGATTAGATATAGATGATTGTTTGGCTGGGTTTTGGGATGCTTATTGTGAGCGTTTTGATACAGCTAATAATCCTCACATGCTTAAAGACCATATAATTACTAGGAATGTACAACAGATCCTTAGTAAGGAGAGAGATTTCTGGTTAAATCTCCCAGTTATTAATAGACCTGACTTTATTCCAGAGCTGTATTGTACTAAGAGAGTCAATAATAAGGCATGGACTAGAGAATGGCTCAGGAGGAATGGATTTCCTGACAGACCAATTTATCAAATGGTATACCAGCATGGTAACAAAGCTGATATGATTAAAGGTAAAGTGGATGTCTTTATTGATGATTCTTTAAGTAATGTAATCAAATGTCAACGTTCTGGGGTGCCAGCGCTACTGTATCATACAGACAGAACTGTTGACTTCCCTATGTTCAAGGTATTCTCACTAAATAGAACTGAGATAATCGATGCTTATCTATTTATGAAGCAATATGCTTGAGGAAATTAAAATAACACCACTAATTGAAACCATAGAATATTTAGACATAAGTGATGAAGAATACTTCGGGGATGCTTATTCTGATTACATCAGTAACTCTAGATTGAAGCTAATAAATCCAGAGCAGGGTGGAAGTCCTGCTTTGTATAAAGCTGGTTTAGAAGCAGACTCTAGGTATTCTGATTCACTGTATTTTGGTTCAGCAGTACATGAATTAATACTGCAACCAGAATCATTTATTCTTGTAGAAACAGTCAATAGACCTACAGCTAAAGCTGGATTCATGGCGGATGAATTATATCCTACATTTGTAGCTAATCATGTTGTTACTGCTAATGAAATTATAGCAGCATCAGATAAAATTAGCTATTATAAGGGTAAAATGGATGCTGATAAGATGGAAGCTCTACGTATTAAATGCGAAGACTACTATGCTCAGCGTACAGCCTATGAATGGGGAAGTAAATATGTTGCCGATAAGGTTCCTATTTATCTAGATCCTAAATCTAGAGACAAACTACGAGAATGTCTCACATCAGTTGAATGCAATAAGCAAATACAGTCATTACTAAAACCAGAAGGTTTATTTGCAGAACCTGTTATAGCTAATGAAGCAGCCTTACTAATGTCTGTGTTGGTAGAACATGGTAGCAAGAATAAGGTATTAAAGCTTAAAGCTAAACTTGATAATTTCACATACTGTCCCGATAGCGATGAGTTAACACTCAATGACTTAAAGACAAGTGGGCATTATCTTACTAAGTTTAGCGAGAGTTTTGATAAGTATCATTATGCTAGACAAATGGCTATGTATATGTGGATGCTTAAACTGTATATTGAGAGCACATATAAGGTCAAACCTTCTTTAAAGGCTAATATGCTAGTAGTATCTACAGTTCCTGATTTCAGGTCTGGAGTATACCCAGTTACTAATGGTCATATGAAAGAAGGATTCTTAGAGTTTACTAAGTTGTTACGTATGGTAGCATACTACGAATTGTATGGATACGATGCTGATGGAATACTATGAACCAACTCTGAATGACTTAAGGGAGTATTATAAAGATTACTTCAGTTTGGGGTGTTTAGCTTGTGATATAGGAACTAAGTTTGCCTTAATCTCACTAATATGCTTCCTTACTAAGCAAGCCAGAAATAAGACTCCTAATGCTACTACCTGGCAAGTAATTCAGAAAGTTCGTAAGGGCAAAGAGTCTCATAACTCTGAAAGGATTCTTAAAGGTCTTGCAGTTATCTGCGACGATTTCATGAGAAATACCACAGAGTTCCTTACATTCGATATGAAGTCTTCTAAGGAAATGGTTGATAAAATCAATGAGATTCTCGATAAAGAATTACCCTGGGAAGATTCAACTCCAGATTTACCATTTTAAAGTGTATGAATAACACTAGATATGTAAACAACAAAGCTATTCTTAGTAAGCTATCCGATTTAATAGACAAGTATCCAGACATGAGATTTAATCAACTGTTATGGGCTACTGGGATAATCGCTAATGATGAGAATGGCATAATAGATAAATTCTATGAAGAGAGTGAAGCTACATGGCGTGGAATGTGCAATAATACATTTTGCTTTCCACCTAATGATAATAGTTAAAATAATTTATCGTATTATTTATTAGTCATTACTTGTCCAATTGGAGATAAAGTAGTACCTTTGCAGCATCCTCCCTGAAAGAAGAGGTCAGATTGAGAATACAACATTAAGATTATTTTACATCAGTATTGCTTGGTAATCCAATATTAAAGCAGTACCTTTGTAATACAATAACAAAGAGATTACACTCAATGGAATAATGTTTAAAACTCAATTAATTATGACTAATCAAGTAAATTTTAAGAAAGTAGAAGTTAAAGGTTACACTAAACAAGAAGCAGTTGCACAAGCCCCATTCCAAGTAATTCGTGATGCTACTCAGGCATGGAAAGCTGCTGGTAAGCCCATCACTGACAAAGCATTGAAGGAATTCTGCGCTGAATATCTTACTAAACATACTAAGATGGCTGCTGGTGTTGGATGTTCCATTACGTTTGAGGCAGGTTCTGCTGACACTCGTGAGCGTCCGTACACTATGATTGACATTAAGAATGAGAAGGGTAAGAGAAAGTATAAGACTGGTTATCAAGGTATTAATCCTGCAACTGGTGAAGTACTGTTTATCAATTTCGAGACTAAGACTAAGGCTAAAGAAATAGCTAAGGAGCTGTACACTAAGAAAGACTACACTGGTAACGTATATTGCAAGTATATTAAGGCAGTAGTTGAAGGTGAGGATGGTGCTTTTGAAGTTAAGTACACTCCGTCTAAGTCAGCTAAGATGGGTACATATATCTGCTTTGGGGTTGAAGGATAAGTTATAACTTCTATTGACCTTAAATATCAAGGGGATTATCTTATGTTTAATAAGGTAGTCCCCTTATTCTTTATAGATACTTAGTAGCAAAGAGATTAGAAATTTTATATTAAGGCCGAAAGGCTATCTAATTTACATCAGTAATATGAGAAACGAAACTCTAGTCAAATTGATCAGTCACTTACATAACGTAATTAAAGATAATGTTAGTATGAATGCTTATGCTGAGAAGACAGGTCTTCCTCAGAATTATTTCTGCAATAAGCGTAAGCAACTGGAGTTTGACTATGAGGCTAACAAGGTATCTAATGAACAGTATTCTACTGTCATGGATTTGTTTAAACAGATTAAAGAACGAGGTTATGTTGGAACTACTAAATCCAAGGCTAAGAAGACCTCTGAAAAGACTAGTACTGGAACCATTCAGTATATAAGAGACACAGAAGGTAGGATTATTGCCTATGAATTTACTGTGCCTTTGCGTGATAAAGCTCCTTTAGCCGGAAGACTTACACGTGATGAAATGAATATGATTTATAGATTGTATTCATATTATGGCTCTTCTATCACGCAAAGAGAAGTTAGCCGTAGCTTCCCAGAATATTCATTGGAAGATTTCAAGAAGATTCTGAGAGTATTTAATATTACTAAGGCTTCAGCTCCGTTTGCACCTCATATCATAGAGGAGAATACTCCTGAACAGCTTCAAGTTATGCAACTAAGAGAGAAGGAGAATGACTTTCTTAGAGGCATAGAAGCTCAAAGGATAAAACAGAATGAATCCTTATTAAAGAAATATGCATTAGAGAATGCAGAATTAAAGTCTAAGATTGAAGATGGTAAACATATTCTAGAAGGTTTAGACATTAATAATTTGTATGATTGGGGCAAAGCACCTATGATAACCAATGGTAAAGACTTAATCATTTGGCTATCTGATATTCATACTGGAGCAGCTGTATCTCCACAATCTATTTATCAAAATCCTTATAATGAGGAAGAGATGAAGAGAAGATTTGATATGATTCTTAAAAGAGTATATACAGAAGCCTATCATATAGGTGGAGGATTTGAGAATATTGTTATCTGTAATCTTGGAGACTCTCTAGATGGATATAATGGTCAGACTACTAGAGGTGGACATGACTTAGCTCAAAATATGAGCAATAAGGAACAACTGCATACTTATATAAAACTAATGACTAGTTTTATTAAGTCTATACAGGAAGAGATTAAGCATTCCAATTTATATTATTACTGCGTTGGGGAATCCAACCATGACGGTGATTTTGGATATGCTGCTAATATAGCATTGGCTGCTATACTTGAACAGTTCGATATTAAGTGTCAAGTATTTGATAAATTTATCGGAGAGTTCAAACTTGGTGACGTTACTTATGTAATGTGTCATGGTAAAGATAACAAGGATATGTTCAAGAATTTACCGCTAACCTTAGATGTAAAGACTGAGAATTTTATTAATGAGTATCTAGATAATAGGGGAATCTCCGGTAATGTAGTCTTCGTAAAAGGAGACTTGCATCAGTCCGCTACTACCTATGGTAGAAGATTTACTTATAAGTCTGTAGGCTCATTATTTGGAAGTTCTGAGTGGATACACAAGAACTTCGGTAATACTCTTGCATCCTGTGATTATAGTATTGTAGATGGTAAGAACACATTAGATGGACGAATTATCTTACAATAATGTAAACAATGACTTTAACTATTGATGATGTAATAGCTCTTAGAGCTAATTGTGATGACTATGTGAATGCTTTTAAGGTGTTAGAACAAAGTAAGCTAGACTTTCAACGAGCAGAGGATAATCTTATGAGTAATTTGCCAGCTGTTGGATTCAGAGTAACTGGCCAAACTAACATAGATGATCTTCCTACTATTGTTAAAGATAGTATGGTTTCTAAAGCCTCAAAGCAACTAGATTCCGGTAAGATAACCATTAATGACAGAGATGTAGAGAAACCTGTCCATCCTGTACAGGGATTGGTAGGAACCCCTATTGAAATGATGAGTGGTGAAGTAAAGTATGCTGAGAATGCATTCTGTGGAGTCACTGTACGAACAATTGTGATAGACAATCATACATTTAGTGGTGGTGATACCAGAGCTACTTGCACAGAAGCTCTGAAGTATTTGATAAATCAGCTTCTGTTAAAGAATATTGAGCCAATAGAAAAGCAATCTACTAAGTTGTTAGTAAGACTATATACAATTGCTAAGAAATGTGGCGTTGGTTATTTTAATTATAATACTATGCCTTTTGATGGCAACAATGCAAATCCATTAAGAGCTGTGTATTATGCTGCTAGATTACTAGAATTACCAAAGCCGATATTGTACTGTGTATAATGCAACTGACGATTGATCAACTGTTAAATGGTAAAGCAACCAGAATAGGGAAACGTAATTACTTCCCTACGGCTGCTTATGTAGAACCCTTTCTAGAAAGAATGTATAAGTTTACTAGTAACTTTATAGTAGAAGCAGAACTCCCTAAGCAAGTTACTAGAACAGCAGATGGAGAGGTTAATGCAGATGATATCACTTATAATCGTGTACTTATTCAAGCTGTAATGCCAGAGAATTGCAGAATAGATAATCACGATGAAGTTATTGGTATGGTATATGGATTAGATGTACGCAAACCAGTAGCTAAGATTTATAGAGGTGCTCTTAATAGAGCATGCACAAATTTGTGTGTCTTTGACCCAGAGTTCTTACAAGTTCAGAACTTAGAGTCTGAGAAGCCCATCAATTATAAAGCTGTTGAACACCTTTTATCACAAACCAGTGATATTAAATTGATGTTGGACACCTTACATAATACTACATGGGAAGGAACTCCAAGTAATATAGACTCTAATCTAGGTAGATGGGTTAGAAACGCTATATCTATGACCTATAACGGTGGGTATGGAGACGTAAAGATAGGAACAGACCTTGTTGTTAAGGCTTATGGTTCTATGTTTGAGGACCCTGATTCTAGCTATTATATAGGAGAGGGTAATGAAGTGGATATGTTTACTGTGTATAATGCATTTACTCAGTTAATTAGTAATGACAAGGGCAAAGATTTGATGAATAGAGCAGAGAAGACTCTATTACTAAGAAACATATTAAACTTCTAAATTGAATGTTAGTAATTAAAAGAAACAAGAGAGTAGAACCTTTCGACATTAATAAGATTGACGCGGCTATTACTAAGGCGTTCAATGCTGTTAACGAACCAATTGATTCCGACATTTTGGATGATATTAAAGATGAATTGTATATTAACAACATAGTATCAGTAGAAGAGCTTCAAGATCAAATTGAAAAGGCTTTGATGGCTTGTGATTACTATGATGTCGCTAAAGCATTCATTTTGTATCGACATAAACAAGCTGAACTTAGAGCATTAGCTGGGAAGAAGCAGTTTATTAAGGATTATGCCAAAGCATCTAATGCTGCTACAGGTAGTAAATATGATGCTAATGCCAATGTTACTGAGAAGAATATAGTAACTTTAAATGGAGAGTTGTTTAAGGGTGATGTAATTAAAGTTAATAGAGCAATCCTTACAGATAAAATTAGGCAGTTATATGGTGAAGATTTAGCTAAGGAGTATATTAGACAACTGGAATCTCATGAACTTTACAAGCATGATGAAACATCAATTATGCCCTACTGCGTGGCTATCACTATGTATCCGTTCCTACTTGAAGGGCTACAGCCAATTGGAGGTTTGTCTGCCAAGCCTAAGAATCTGGACTCCTTCTGCGGTATGTTTGTTAATCTGGTATTTGCTATCAGCTCGCAATTCGCTGGAGCAGTAGCTACTGGTGAGTTCCTAATGTATTTCGATTACTTCGCTCGTAAAGAATGGGGTGATGATTATTGGAAACGTCCAGAAGAGATGGTTGATAAACATAGAAATATTGATAAGACTATTGAACAGAAGTTCCAACAGATTGTATATTCAATCAATCAACCAGCAGCTGCTCGTAACTTCCAATCAGTATTCTGGAATATCAGTTATTTTGATAAGAATTACTTTGAAGGTTTATTTGGTGAGTTTGTATTCCCCGATGGAACTAAGCCCATATGGGATTCTTTGAACTGGTTACAGAAGAAGTTTATGACTTGGTTTAACGAGGAGAGGACTAAGTGCATATTAACGTTCCCTGTGGAAACTGTAGCACTTCTTACTGATGGAGAGGATGTAGTAGATAAAGAATGGGCAGACTTTACAGCAGAGATGTATAGTAAGGGACACTCATTCTTTACTTATATGTCTGATTCAGCAGATAGTCTGTCAAGTTGTTGTAGACTTCGCAATGAAGTAACTGATAATCAATTTAGTTATTCTCTTGGAGCTGGTGGTATTGCTACTGGTAGTAAATCTGTAATGACTTTAAATATTAATAGATTAGTTCAAGATGCAGTTAATAACGGATACGATATGATTGAGTATTTACGTGAAAACGTTCAGAAAGTTCATAAATATCAAACTGCATATAATGAATTACTCAAAGACTATTTAAATGATGGTTTACTAACTGTCTATTCTGCTGGATTCATTCATATGAAGAAACAGTATTTAACTGTAGGTGTTAATGGAGTTATCGAAGCTGCTGAGTTCTTAGGAATTCCAGTTAATGACAATCCTACTTACAGAGAATTTATGCAATCTATCCTTAAGACTATTAGCGATGAGAATCGTAAGGCTAGGACTAAGGAGTTGATGTTCAATACTGAATTTGTGCCTGCTGAAAATTTAGGTGTTAAACATGCTAACTGGGATAGAAAGGCAGGTTACTTTGTACCAAGAGATTGCTACAATAGTTACTTCTATGCAGTTGAAGATACGTCTCTTACTATACTAGATAAGTTTAAACTGCATGGAAGGGCTTATGTTGCCTCACTCGATGGGGGTAGCGCCCTCCACATGAATTTAGATGAACATCTTAGCAAGGAACAGTATCGTAACCTATTAAAGGTTGCAGCTGTCAATGGTACTAACTATTTCACATTCAATATTCCAAATACTATTTGTAATGATTGTGGACATATTGACAAGAGATATCTCAAAGAATGTCCTAAGTGTGGTAGTAAGAACATTGATTATGCTACTAGAGTTATCGGTTATTTAAAACGTGTTAGCAACTTCAGTCAAGCAAGACAAGAAGAAGCTAGCAGAAGATTCTACGCACATGCTTAAATATGTAGGATATGATATAGTATTCAGGGAAATTCCTGATGAAACCACTCTTGCCATTAATATATCCAATTGTCCATGTCATTGTAAGGGCTGTCATAGCTCTTACTTGGCAGAGGATATTGGAGAACCTCTAACAATTACTAGGATAGAGAAACTCATTAATGAGAATAAAGGTATTACTGCTATCTGTTTTATGGGTGGCGATAATGACCCTAAACTCATTAATCACTATGCTAGTTTAGTAAGGGCATTAACTACTACTAAGATAGTAGATTCCTTTATTATTCATAAAGAGGTAACAATTCCGGCTGAAACTGAGATGCAATGGCAGGAGACAGTACCACTTAACATAAAGATTGGGTGGTATAGTGGTAGAGCTACTTTGGCAGAGGAAATTGAACTGAAGAACTTTAATTATGTTAAGCTCGGCCCTTACATTGAAGAATGTGGACCGCTTAATAATCCAAACACTAACCAAAGGCTCTATAAGGTTATAGTTGAGGATGGAGAGTATAAGTTAACAAACATAACTTATAAATTTTGGGATAAATAGTTATGAACAAGATAGCTTGGTCAGATGAGCAGTTGTATGCTATTGATAAGATGATTAAATTCTTAGATAGTCCGGAAAGAATATTAGTTCTTACTGGGTATGCTGGAGTAGGTAAAACAGCAGTTATGAATGAGTTCGTACAGTATTTAGATAGTACCAAAGGAACAGAATTCTTTAAGTTGTGTGCTCCTACTCACAAAGCTAAAGCAGTCCTAGAGATGGCTACAGGTTATACAGCTACTACATTACATAAACTATTAGCATTATCTCCCAAGCTAGATATATTTAACTTAGACTACAAGGATTTGAAGTTCTATTCTGAAGGTATGGGTAACATTCCTAATAAGGGATTAATTATCATAGATGAAGCCTCTATGGTTAGTGATGAACTTTACGATCTACTTGTAGACTATTGTGAATTTTATCAGTGTAAGATTCTGTTTATAGGGGACATTGCCCAAATAGCTCCCGTGAATAATGGAGGTCTTAGTAAGGTGTTCGAACATGAGAATGTAATACGTCTTACTAAGATATTCAGACAAGATGAAGACACTGCCCTAGCACCCATATTATTAACATTAAGAGAGAATCCTATAGCTAGATTTGAAACACGAATCGGAGAGAAGGGTTCTCTCTTTTGCTATAATAATGCTAAAGAGTTTATGCTAGATGCCTTACCAGAAATTAAGTATGGTATGACACACAATAATGTAAACCATACTAAACTTATAGCATATACTAATAAGCGCGTAAAAGGTTTTAATGATTGTGTCAGAAGATTATTATTTACAGACAATGAGTCATATCATAAATCAGAGTTTCTAACTGGGTGTGAGAACTTTGAATACGATGGCGACATGTTCTTTAATTCTTCTGACTATATTATTATTAACATACGCAGAACCTCTAGAAACATTCCTCATTTTATGAGACTTTCGGGGTTCGAGCTGGGCCTATATGATAGCGTTGATAAGAGATTAATGAACGTATTCATAATAGACCCAGATAATATAAATCCTGACTATTTACATACACTTGCTCAGAAGATAGAATCTGTAAGGCTTGATGCAATACAAGCTAAAAAGTGGAGTAATAGGACTAAATCTAAGTATTTATGGGGTATATATTTCGATATGGTAAAATCGTTTGCTACTCCAGTTCCTCTGTTATTTGATAATAGAGTTATTAAGCCACAGACGTTCGACTATGGTTATGCCATAACTGCACACAGAAGTCAAGGGAGTTCCTATAACAATGTGTTCGTAGACATGGGTAATCTAAAGTTGGATAGAGATATTAATGAACTTAGACAGCTTCAATATGTATCTTTATCAAGAACCAAAACTAATGCTTATATATTAAGTTAATTACTATGCACTACACAGATTTTATTAAATTAGCAAGATTAAAGGGATTTGAAAATCCAGGGCAGTTATATATGACTGCTTATCATTTAGGACTCAATACTGCCACTGAAGCAGAGTTAGAACCATTTCTAAATACATGTTCCGAAGAAGAAAGTATATGGAATGGCATCTATGAATACAGAATTAACGGTAAAGTTATTCTTATTCTAGATGATGGCGATGCTAATAGAGTAGTTAACAACTATAGAGACTCACTTAAACAAACAATGGAGGGTCAGTCTAATCAACCATCTGTAGTGACATGTAAAGAGATGGCTGATGCTTACTATGACAGTATATTTGATGTGTTTGATACTGTTCAGGAAGTAGAACTAGAAATAGATGAAATTATATTTCCTAAATATTATATAGTTGAATGCTAACGTTTAAATATGTTTATGATAGCCAGTCTTCCACTAAGTTAAGAGATCAATTAACAGAAATGGCTGGGTATTGCTTCAATTTAGAAACCTTCGATATAAACCATTACAAGGAGCGTAAGAAGGCATTTAAGATTAAAGGGAGTTGTAGTGCCAGAGAGAATCCATTCCTAGCAGTCTATGATAATGATTTATTGGTGAAAGCATTTTATACCGAAGCTGATGAATGTAAATTTGAAGTCATTATTAAGTGGTTCGAAGATTACTCTTTGGAACATGCTAAAAAAGGATATATGACTATCACTAAGATTGAGGGAATTAATAATGCTAGACAAAAGGTAGGGTTTACAGAATCAGGTGTGACTCCCGCCTTTACAGAAGGTCTACCATTAGTCCTTGATAACACTGATAGGTGGTATACTACTTCCAATATAATGTCTATAGATTGGAATAAAAAGATATTTAAAACTAAGAATTCAATTTATTCGTTTACACTCAATGAAAGTACAAGTAATTAATTTATCCAACAACAAACTTCCTCGGTATGAAACTCCCATGTCAGCAGGCATGGATGTGCGTGCAGACTTTAGTAGAGTGACAGTTGATAATCCTATTAAAGCCTTTGGTGACTGCGAGGTCGTATTCGCATCACCTAAAATGGACGGTAATAAAGTAACTATGCTAAGATTGGATCCAGGAGCTAGAGCACTTATTCCGACTGGACTGAGAATTGCTCTTCCAGAGCCTACAGATGGATTTGTGGCAGAATGTCAAGTAAGACCTAGGAGTGGACTAGCTCTGAAAAAAGGAATTACTGTACTTAACACGCCTGGCACTGTAGATGCAGATTTTAGAGATGAAATACATGTCATTCTTATCAATAATGGGCATGAAGCAGTATGGATTGAAGACAAGGAACGCATTGCACAGTTAGTCTTCGGCTGGGCTGCTAAGGTTGAATGGGAAGAGGTAGCCAGATTAAATGAAACAGATCGTAAAGGTGGATTTGGACACACTGGAACTAATTAATTATTGTTTAAATTTATATGTTAAACTCAGAAGAAGTAATAACTAGAAGTAAGCAGATTACGGAATTAGGCGTAGAAATCCAAAAAGCCTATGCGATGCAATTTGAATATCGTGCAAAGGCGGAGGAAGCAGAGGAGATAGCTAAGAAGTTAACTACAGAGCGTGCTGAATTAGTAAACTCACTCATCAAAGATTGTAATGAATCTGTAACTATTGACGATCTTGATTAATTGCATAAGAGTGTAAATTAATATGGACATATTAGTAACTAAAGACAACAAGGGTAAAACTAGAGTAGTTGAGATTAGTTACGAATGGGATGATGCTCAACATGGGTTTGTTATTAGAAGAAAGACATATCAATATGGTGGTAAAGTAACTGTACAGCCAGAGATATGGATTTATAAAGGTAAGGTTAAAAGAACCGTATCTGAACAGGCTCGATTAGAGTATAACTCTCATTTAAAGAAATACACAGATAAAGGGTATAAACTGCTACCATCTTCAATTAAAATTAATAATGCTGTAGCAGTTGAGGCATTTGTTGAGGAACACTTAGGTAATGGTGTTACTGATTCAAATGGATTTAAGAAGCATATGTTAGCTAAACAAGCTGACAAAGTTGCTACTAGTGTGTTTGATAAAATCAAATACTGGTACGGTAGCAGAAAGATAGATGGAGTTAGATGCTCCTTCTATTGGAAGGATGGGGAAGTAAGAACTGCCTCTAGAGGAGGTGGTGATTACGATGCTTCAACTTCCTTCATGCGTCATAATCCAAAACTTATTCAATTCTTTGAAGAACATCCTGATATTGTATTAGATGGTGAACTATATAAACATGGTAAATCTCTACAGCAAATTAGCGGTGCAGCAAGATTGGAGAAAGATACAGCTGGAATGGATTGGCTTGAATATTATATTTACGATGTAATGGATAGTACCAAAACATTTGAGGAACGACTAGATATTCTTCATGACATTACTGATGAATTGAATTTAGGTTTCAATCCAGAAAGAGAATGGGATGATGGAGAATTGAAGTTCCAAATAGTTCCTCAAGAAACAGTTGTTGGTTGGGCTAATATACAGAAACTACATGACAAGTATGTAGGTGAAGGCTTTGAGGGAATAGTTATTCGTGATCCTTCTAAGGTATATAACTTTGGAGGAAGAACTAATGCTATGATTAAAGTCAAAATGTATAAGGACGCAGAATTTGAAATTGTTGGTTATAGTGAAGGATTACGTCCCGAAGACATGGTATTTGTATGTAAAACTAAAGAGGGTAAAGAGTTTGAAGCCAAACCTATGGGTCCTCGTGAGTTAAAATGGGAATATCTTGACAGAATGGATGAAATCATTGGTAAGATGGCTACTGTGAAGTATTTCTATCTTAGTGATGAAGGTTGTCCTCTACAGCCAGTTCTAAAATGTATTAGGGATTATGAATAAATATGACATCCCTAGTAAGGTTAGAATAGCCAATCATTGGTATAAAGTCACTTTGTGTGATTTTATAGATGATGGTGATATCTTTGGTTCTCATTGTAATCTAACATTAGAAATAAAGGTAGCAGAATGCATGAAGACTGATGATGGAAAGGTAATTAATCTGACTGAAGAACAGATTAAGAACTCTTTCTGGCATGAAGTGTTTCATGCATTCAATTATTACTATAACAACAAACAAGATGAATCGTTGGCACAAGTATTTGCTAACTTTATGCGTGAATTTGAACTTACACGAGAATGAATTATATAGTAGCATATAGAAGGAAAGGTAAGCCTAAAATCCAGTTCTTTAAATACAGGGACGATATAGCTTATGATGAAGATACTTTAATCAGAGATGTAGATGATGTTATTAGAGTTATGAGAACTCATTATCGCCCAGATAATGATGTGTTCTCAATTCGAGAAACATTACTAACCATCAATGATATGAGTGATAGAAAGATACTGGACATACTGGCTACTTTATTTGTAACATTAGATGATAAATAAAACATCTGTATTATTAAGCTCTAATATAGCTGATTTAATGGTGTTCCTTGCTGGCAACTCCCTTACTGATGCTGAAAAGGATGATTTGTACCAATCTATATTTGATTATTATCTTGCTTTATTAAAACACTATGATTCGGCTACAATTCAAACTATGAGCGATAACTTCAATAAAATAGTATGGTAAAGACTACATTCCTACATGCAATTCACTCTCTTACTAATATTGTAGAGCAAATGAGAAAGCTTTACAATATGGGCATTGATATAATGGAAAGTCCACTAGTAACCAATGCTGAGGATTTAGCAATGTTACTTCTGTCTGAGTATTATAACGAAGAAGGTATGGACTGGATTCAATGGTGGGTGTATGAGAAATCAGAAAATCCACATATAGTTGCTACAGACGAGCAAGGTAATGAGATTCTAAAGAACATAGATGAACTCTATGATTATTTAGAAGCTAATTGTAAAACCAAATAAATTTTTAAGATTATGGAGAAACAAGTATTTGACTTTGGAGAAGCATTATCTATGATGCGTATAGGTGAGACAGTTACTAATCCTTCTGGTAGAAGGTATACTATGCTTAAGGGCAGTATAGTATGTTATCCAAAGCCTAACTCTAATCAGTATTACAAGGTAACTAAGTGGTTCCCTGATGCTGTAGAGCGTACTGATTGGACACTTGTATAGATTATCTATTTACAGACGGAAATTATCCGTAATACATGCGTATAAATCAATCTTCTAAGTTTAATGTTAATTATGCAGCTAAGATAATTCAAGTAAAAGATTTCACACCACACCCTAATCCTAAATGTGAAAGGATGAAATGTGTTCATGTAGATGGTTATATGATATCCGTATCTAAGGATACTCAACCAGGGCAATATATATATTTCCCTGTAGGATGTCAGATTGCTAATAAATATTTGGCAGCTAGTAATCTATTTAGACACAATGAATTCAATGCTAACAAGGAAGCTTCTCCAGGTTTCTTTGAGGATAATGGTAGGGTAAAGCCTATTAAGTTGCAGGGAGTTCCTTCAGAGGGATTTATAATGCCTATAGATTCGTTATATAAATGGCTGGATTTTATAGGAGAATCTCATGAAGTAATTACCAACTTAAAAGAAGGAACAGAATTTGATAGTTTGGATAAACATATACTTTGTAAGAAGTATGTAGTGAATCCTCCTAAAACTTCTGGAAATTCTTCTAGGCAAGCTAAGCAGCCTAAAGGCATTAGTAAATTAGTAGAGAATCAGTTTAGATTTCATTATGATACTGTTCTTATTAAGAAATGTCCTTGGGTTATTAAACCTAATGATATTATTAGTATTACTTCCAAAGTACATGGAACATCAGGTATTTCTGCCGATGTACTATGTAAAAGACCATTAAGATGGAAAGACAAGGTGGCTAGCTGGTTCACAGATGTTCCAGACACTAAGTATGACTACTTATGGTCTTCTAGAAAGGTAGTTAAAAATCAGTATTACAATAAAGAAGCAAGTGCAGGATATTATGGTTGTGATATTTGGGGTGAAGCTCATTCTAAATTGTCTCCGTATCTTACTAAAGGACTTACTCTTTATTATGAAATCATAGGATGGCTGCCTACAGGTCAGGCTATTCAAGCAATGAATGGTAAAGCTTATGACTATGGTTATAAGAGACCTATATGGGATCCTACTACTCAGACTACACCGTATGAATATGGTAAGAATTTCGGTATCCAAATTTACCGTATTACTTATACAAATCCAGATGGTGTGGTATTTGAATTCTCTGCTAGACAAGTACAACAGTGGTGTAAAGATAAAGGACTTACTCCGGTAGAACAGTTATATTACGGATATGCTAAGGATTTATATCCAGAGCTTGATGAGACTGAGCATTGGAATGAGAATTTTATCCAAAAGCTAGCTAATGATAAAAGGTTCTACATGGAAGAACTTTCACCTACATGTCACAATGATGTACCACATGAAGGTATAGTGATTCGCATTGAGAATGGTTTATCTGAAGCTTACAAACTTAAATGCTTTAGATTCTTAGGAGAGGAGTCTAAGTCATTAAATAAAGGAGAAATTGATATAGAAGCAGACCAGTAATGAATAGGTATTTAATTGAGTGCATAAACGACTGCAAGAATGAATTTGTGGTCGCTTATGCACCTTCTATGTATGATGATAACATGTCTAAAGCTGCTGATGATTATGCTTACGAATTAGCCGTCAGCATAGTTGACGATGAATTTATAGTAACAGCAGAAGGATATGATTACGAGTATATGACAGACGAAGATGTCCTTAAAGTACTAAATAGCATAGATTGGGATGAATATTATAACTATAATATCACTCCATTTGAAGGTACTGATGAGGAGTTTAACAAATATCCACTTATATATGACGGAAGAAGTATCTAGTAAGCTAAGTTTATTAACCCGTAAGCTAGCAGAAGTAGGACAGCTTAAAGGCGAAATAGCTGATAAACTGTTTGAGGAAGCTGATGCAGGAATTATTACTAAAGAGCAGGCGTTAGAAATTCTAGACACATATAACTTATTGCCTACTGATGGCTATGTAAGTCTTCCTCCCTATCTGGATAGCTATGAATACTTTGAACGATATTCTAAGGTTAATTATATGGACTATACTGTCCCTGAGAACTTTGAGGAAGGCCAAAATCTATGCTGCCCACTCTTTCCAGGCATAACATATGAGGAAGCCATTGATCAATTGTATGGATTCGTTAAGAAGAACAGAATAATAGGATGCGTCTATGACTGGTAAGAAGGGTTAATACAGTCATTTGATAAAATGGAAGAATAATATTTTTATTAAAATGGAAGATTTTAAATTTTATGAAGTAGGTGGTAAGATACGCGATGAGCTATTAGGTCTTACTAATAAGGATGTTGATTATGTAGCTGTGCCTACAGAGGCAGTCTATAGTAAAATTCACCCATGTGAAGCTCAGCTTAGTCCAGCTCAACTAATGTTCAAAGCATTAAAGAGCTACTTAGAAGAGCAGAAGTTTGAAATCTTCTTAGTAACTCCAGAGTGCTATACCATACGTGCTAAGTTCCCAGAAGGGTATAAGTATCAAGGTGTAGCAGACTTTGTGATGGCAAGGAAGGAAGTAGGATATGTCCCAGGCACTAGGATTCCTATTGTAGAACCAGGTAATCTATATGATGATTTATCACGCAGAGATTTCACTATTAATGCTATGGCTAAAGATCCTGATACTGGAGAAATAATTGATTACTTTGGTGGTTTGGAAGACATTAAGGAGAAACTTCTTAGGACTCCATTACCTCCTATTGTAACTTTCGATGATGACCCTTTAAGGATTCTCAGAGGTATAAGGTTCTCTATTACCAAGAGACTACGGGTATCTGAAGATATGTGGCAGGCTATGAAGGCTTATGACTATTTCGACAAAATGCCAGTAGTATCTGAGGAGAGAATAAGGGAAGAGCTGACAAAGTGCTTTAAGTGTAACTCATCTTTAACTCTAGGGTGGTTATCTGAACTTACTGATTTAAGAGATTACATTTTTAAGAACACTAATTTATGGCTTAAGCCAACTAACGAGAAATGAGTAGTTATTTATCATTTTATTTAGTGCCTAAAGCACATCCAGAGGAGAGGTTACTACTTCAATCATTCAGTAGGTCTAATGAGGTGTATCAAAGATTCTTTGATAATCTTAGTGTAGCATATGCTGGTAATGAAGAGAAGTATACTAAACTCACTGTTAGTGATGTTGAATCAGTAATTCGAGACCTTGATGATGACATTGCTAAAGCAGAAGCTAGACGAGTGGAGTACGAGAAATTCTGTCATGGTAATTCGGAACTTATAGAGGAGATGATATCCACTAAGGAGTATATACGGGATTTACAAAGTACTAGAGATTACATATCGTTTATACGAGACATTTTAGCCGACTTAGATTATAGTGGATTTAGTGATGTCTTATGTAATGTTGATTAATGGAAACATTTGAATTCTTAGTAACATCAACAGTGCAGGCAACTCTTTATGAGCATCAAGCTCTTAATTACGAAGATATTGTAAAGTCAAACCCTAAATCAGAAGAATCTTTGTGGACAAGCGAGTATTAATAATCTGTAGAGGCATACAAGGCTACGGTTCTTCTAATGCCTTCTGTATAACTATTACAGCTCATGAGTCATGGACCCAATTCTATCAGGAATTTATGGAGACGCTTGATATTCCAGAGCACATATCAAATAGGGAAGGTTCTACAACTATAACTATCAGGATATGCAGAAGAGAGATACTACAGTTGTTACAAGATGTAATAACTAATAATAACTTATTTCATTTGAAACGTAAATGGAACAAACTAATGATAAAGGAGCCCTCTGCCAGCGAAAGCTAATTATATGCAGAGGGCTCCAGTGACAGGGGTCGGGAAAGTCTACTTGGGCTAAACAATGGTGTCATGAAGACCCAGAGCATAGAGTTAGATTCAACAACGATGATGTTCGTAACATGTTAGGAGACTATTGGGTTCCTAGTAGAGAGAATGTTGTCACTGCAACTTATAACACTGTACTAGCTTATAGTATGGAGAAAGGTTACAATATCGTAGTTGATAATATGAACCTTAATCCTAAGACTTGTGCTGAGTTAGAGAAGATGGTTAAGGACTTTAACGAGAATTATACCTACGATTGGAAGTATGAAGTCGAATATAAAGATTTCTGGACTCCCGTAGATGAATGTATTCGCCGTGATGCTAAAAGAGAACATCCTATAGGTGAGAAGGTTATTAGGCAGACTTGGAGACGCTATAGAGACTTCATAATTCATGAGGAAATTATGGCTGCTAAGGCTAAAGCATTAGTTCAAGACACTAACCTACCAGCAGCAATTATAGTAGATATGGATGCAACTGTGTGTCTGAATACTAGTGGTCGTCCGTTCTATGGAGAAGGTGCAGCTGAAGGTATGCTTACTGATGAGCCTATTACTCCTATTCTTGAACTTATTAGAAACTTCTGTGATAATTATCCTGCTAAGTTAATAATACTAACTGGTAGGGAAGATACTCCAGAAGTTCGTAAAGCTACAGAACAGTGGTTGGAGAATAACTTCCTACATCCAGATATGATTCTTATGCGTCCCGCTAATAGCTTCGTAGCTGGTCCTATATGTAAGAAGAAGCTCTATGAAGACAATATCAAAGGTAAATACTATATTCCATTTGTACTTGAAGACAATTGCAAATGTGTGGAAATGTGGCGTAATGAAGGTCTGATTTGTTTACAACCTAATGAGGGTAAATTCTAATGAGACTATTACAAAGACTAAGGAATTTGTTCCTGCCTGAAGGTGAGGTTTCAGACGGATTTCATACCTTTGATGAGTTATATCACTACAGATAGACTAATTGAAGTAAATAAGTATAATAATGAGCGAAGAAGAATTTCACAAGAAGCGTAAACCATTTTATTTGGAGTCTGACACACTACTAGTTAAGTTTCCAACTAGTAAGCATATGGATTGCTCGCATGCTAAATGGTTTAGCGAGATTGGTTATCCGTTTGTACACACAGTTAGAGGTTATTATATAGAGGATGAATATATAATGCTGTACTGGAATGATTTTGAAATTCCTAATGTAAATGCCAGTGTATTCTCTTATTTATTTGACTTCTTTCCAACTATTAAGTGGATAGGTCTAGGATGTAACAAAGGAGCATTAGGAGAAGTATGGACACCTAAACTTAAAATAACAAGAGGATGATAGTAGATAATTTTGATCAGATATTAGATATATTAGAGTTTAATGACCCTAATGAATTCTACTTCTTACAAATTATCCAGCGTAAGAAGGACGGTTGTGTAACTGACACAGGTAATAATGGCTATAGAACCATTAAAACTTACTATATATTTAGTAAAGAGCAGCTAGAACGTAAAAGAGCTAAAATTACTGAACTGTGTCAGAGTAATCATGCAAGAGCATATATAACTTTGAATAAACGTAATGCTGAGCAAGTTGCTTGTACTGCAATTCAAGAATATGCTAAATTAATTCAGGAAGGCAACTGTTATCAAGGATATAGGATTTGGGATTCTTCATGTGGACATACTAGAGCTAGAGGTTATAAACCTCTTTGGATTGTTGATGTTGACAGTAAGAATGAAAATTATCTTAACAATATTATTAACATAGTTAATAATTGTAGAGGTTCTCAAGACGTAAAAGTAAAGCATATTATTCCTACAGTCCACGGATACCATCTTATAACAATAGGATTTGATACTAATCAGTTTGCTCAACAGCTTGCTATTAGAAACTTAGATTCTATTGATATTCAAAAGGATAATCCCACATTATTATACTTTGATACCGGAAATTAAGACTCGGTAACGAGATCTGTTAATAGATTACTTATTATTAATTTATAATCATTAATTAATGAGTAATTTACCTTTAGGGGCAGACGTGGATCCATTTGCTCCATATAATGTAGAAGAGAAAGTCTTTAAGATTGATATTAACGCTAAAGGATTAGCATGGTATGAATATTATGGACATCTAGATGTGGATGAAGCTGTAGAAGCTATTAAGAGTAGAATACAAGCCGCACTTAGTAGTTTAGGAGATGTTGATATTAGTAATATTGACATAGAGGTTTCATGATATATCTAGTAAGTAATCAGAAATCACTATTTGAAACTGATGCTTATAAAGAACTGTCTCTGTCTGATGCTATAGACATGATTATGCCTCATAGTTGGATTGAGTACGATTCGGAGACCGCGGGATTAGATCCATATACAAAACCGCTATTGTGTACTCAATATGGTTTAGGGGAGGATCAGATAGTTATTGATAATGTAACCATTCCAATTGAAAAGCTTAGATGTGTGCTTGAAGATCCTACTAAAACATTTCTAGGTTGGAATATTGCGTTTGATTTAAGGTTTCTATATCATCATAGAATAGTTCCTTATAATGTATGGGATGGAATGATTGCTGAGAAGATACTCTATCTAGGGTATCCTCCTCAGTTTCATAGTCTTGCTTTAAAAGCTGCCGCTGACTTCTATCTTGGTATAGATATTGATAAAACAGTTCGAGGACAAATTATCACACAAGGTTTAACAATACCAGTAGTACAATATGCTGCTGGTGATGTTATGTATCTTACTAAGATTAAAGAGAAGCAAGATGCAGAGCTAGAGAAGAAAGAATTAACTAAGGCTGCTGAATTTGAAATGAAGTTTACTCCAGTAATTGCTTATATGGAATATTGTGGAGCTAAACTTGATCCAATCAAATGGAAGCAAAAGATGTCTAGGGATAAAGAAGAAGTTAATAAAGCAGAAGCTGCTCTTAATAAGTGGGTAGAGGATTATTATGAAGAACATAAATCTTCTACTGAGGGATATATTAGAGTATCTACCGAAGAAGTTCCCATTATGGAAGAGTTTAAACTATTTGATTCCCTTAACAATAATATGAGTAATGTAAAGAGAGTTCAGAATCCTCAAACTGGACTTATTCATTATGAGTATGATAAAGCATTTCCATATGTAACACGTAATCTACAGGGAGATTTGTTCTCTGGATTTGATACTTGTGCTAAATGTAATGTAAACTGGTCTAGTAGCCAACAAGTAGTGCCTTTATTTGAACATCTAGGTCTTAACTGTACTACTATAGACCCAAAGACCAAAGTTAAGAAGAAATCTGCTGATATAAAGCTTATTAAGCCACAAGCCAATAAGTGTACTATAGTTCCATTATATGTAGAGTATAAGAAGGCTAAAATACTTGTTGATACTTTTGGGCAAAAGTTTATAGATAAGATTAATCCAGTTAGTGGACGTATTCATCCAGATTATTTCCAATTAGGAGCCGATACTGGTCGATTGTCTGCAACCAACCCGTCCCTAATGAATCTTCCACATGATCCATTTACTAGAAGTTGTTTTATAGCAGATTCTGGATATAAATGGATCAGTTGTGATTATAAAGGACAGGAATCCTTCTTAATGGCGTCTATTGCTAATGATGTGGCCATGTTGGACGAATTAGTAAATGGAAGTGGAGATTTACATAGTCTAACTGCTAGAATAGTATTCACTGATATTCCTGATGATACTCCATTATCTGAAGTTAAGGCTAAATATAAACCTCTTAGAGATGCTGCTAAAGGGTATGAGTTCTGTTTCAACTATGGAGGAGATTGGAACACTTTAATGAAGAACTATGGTCTTACTAAGAGAAGGGCTCAAGAAGTATATGATAATTATATGTCTGGTTTCTCTGGATTAAAGAGATATCAGGAATTTAGGAGGGAAGACGTTCTAGATAAGGGATATATCCTTCTTAATCCTATTACTAAACATAAAGCATTCATATATGATTGGGATAATCTTTGTAAGATAGACAGCGAATTGGGTTCTCCAGAAGCTAAATATATGTTAGGATCTAACGGTGATAATTATTACAAAACAAGCTCTCAGCATTTGAGGAGAAGGTTATCTGATTCAATGAAGCAATCTATTAACTATCCGATGAACTCACAAGTTGTGTCGGAGTAAAACTCCCTTAATTCGGTGAACCCTGGAGCACAAGTCGTGATGATTAACTGTATGGGAATACCGAGCCAACCTAAACAGTAATGTTTAGAAGTGTGTAGAGACTAGAACACGGATTCCTTACTTTAGATGGTAAGGAAGGTAAAGTTCCACGAACAGGGAGAATATGTTATGTATTACACATAATACAATTTTTAATTATTAATTACCCTGCAAAGATAATTAATATTATGTGTAGTACTAAAATTTGCAAACGTTGTAATAAAGAACAATCTATAGACAACTTCTATAAAGTCCCGTCTATGAAAGATGGACATGATAATACATGTAAGACTTGTAGGAAGGAGTTAAGAAGACTAAGAGACGGAGTTAAAGTAACACCTATAGTTACTGAAGGTACACTAATCTGTCCTGTATGTAAACAAGAGTTACCAGTAGATAAGTTTGATACTTATGCTAAAAGTAAAACTGGTAGATATTGGATGTGTAGTGATTGCTATAAAGAGCATACATTAATTAATGGTGGACAAGATAAGAACTATTTCAGGAAGCTTAGAATTAAACTATGTCCAGAATATAGAGAAGAAATTCAGCAGCAGAAGAAGGCGTCCAGAGAACGTAACATAGAACAAGCTATGTTAACCAGTGCCAAAAATCGTGCTGCCAGAAAGGGGTTAGAATTTAACTTGGAACTGTCTGATATAGTAATTCCAGAGAAATGTCCGCTGTTGGAAGTTCCATTCCATTTTGGAACTAAAGAATGCTATGATTACTCTCCATCTATTGATAGAATTGACAATTCTAAAGGATACGTTAAGGGAAATATTCAAATCATCAGTATGAAAGCTAACGCTATGAAGAACTCTGCGTCTCTTGAGGAGTTATACACGTTTTGTAAAAACATATTAAGATATAGTCCGAACTGCACCGAACAGGTACAGAATTAGAGGATAAAGAGCCTCTAAGATAACAGAATGACAACATGCTGGTTCTATGTGTTTCAAATTATCTGCCATTAAATTCTTTAATTGGCTAAGGAAGAACAATTTGTTATTCACAGTTAGATACTGTGTACCTGTTCATGATGAACATAATGTCGAAGCACCTGAAAATATTGCTGAAGAGGTAGGCAAGATACTTGTGAAGTGTATGGAAAGTGGAGGTGAGCCATTCTGTACTAGAGCACATTTAGGTGCGGATATATCTATTGAAGACTATTGGGTACATTAATTATGACAGAAATTGAAAGAAAGTATTTAGTAAAGAATAATAGCTATAAAATGCAAGCTCAAAGAGCAGGATTGATAGTCCAGGGTTATCTTAAAGACCCCAAATACCTACAGTCTATATGGTCTAGAAATGCTCCAGAACCTATAGATGATATAGTACAAGATGAAACAATTAAAGAATTAGATGAATTTGGTTCTAAAGAAGTAACATTTTATTAGTGCGTCTAATCAAACCGAAAGTAGAAATTATTAACCAGGAACCAGGTGTTGAAGGTCTCTTCAAACACATGGAACTGTGTGCAAGGACTTGTTACAAGTCTGAAGATAAGATTACTGAAGATAGTGCCAGAAAGTTTATTGATAATGTTATTGTAGCTAGAGGTCATACTGCTATGTTAGAGCATGGCACTGTATACCTCATAATTGATTGCTCTGGAAGACTGCTCGATGTTGCAAATAAATATGTCAATAACAAGTATTCCGAATGGACTTTACATCCTGACGGAGTACATTACTGCATTACGACTAACTATAGAGTACTACTTCAGAATGGCTGGCTTGATGATTTGCAGTATCTATGTGAACCTACAGAATATCACGTTAGACGTATCACTGTAAGGTTTATATGTGATATGGGAGTTGCCAGAGAGTTCTGTAGACATAGAGTATTTAGTTTTGCTCAAGAGAGTACCCGTCGAATGACAATGGCGGCTTAAATAAGTAATTATTTACGAACAACCCAGTGAATTGCTGGAAGGCTAAAATTTATTAAAATCTTTTCTACAAGTTTGGATATTAAAGTGGGTGATAAATTTGGAGATTGGACTGTTATAAATACAGACGTTCTATCTAGGAATAAGGCTAGGTATGTACAATGTCAGTGTAAGTGTGGAACAGAGACTTATAAGTTACCTATAGAGCTCCTCTACGAGAATAGAGACTTTCAATGTGCTCAAAGAGAAAGAGCTTTACAAACTACCATTACGAACGGTAGAGTAGGAGATTTAACTCTTACTGAACATACTAGACTAAGAAGGTCAGCTGAAAAGAGAGGTTATGCTTTTGAGGTATCTATAGAATATTTATGGAATTTGTTTCAGGAACAGAAACAAATCTGTGCTATTACTGGAGACTATATTCCTAATATCAAAGAGGCTTCTCTAGACAGAATAGACTCTTCTAAAGGATATATCGAAGGTAATGTTCAATGGGTGACTTATCAAGCTAATGTAAGCAAACATACTATGACAATGGAACAATTATACGAATTTTGTAGAAAAGTATTAAATTATGCTAATCAGCAGCCAAACCAACCTTTAACAAAGTTGGAAGGTTCAGAGACTAACAGTTGAAACTATATGTGGTAAGAAGTAGTTGTCTACATTAATGGGTAGACCCACTACTATGCTGGAAGAGAGTTAGCTACTACAAGGGTTCGAGTCCCTTATACTACACGTAGAATATAATACTGACACGAGTGCTGGGCATCCTGTAAAGGATGATGATATAGTCCGATACTCCTTGGAAACGAGGAGAGTTCAAGATAAAGAGCTTGAACAATAACAATTGTATTGTAATTACTCTAAGGCTAAGTTTGGTAAGGAGTTGAATTGTATAATACCGTGCTGGTATAAGAATATGTTCGAGGGTAATTCATATAATATAGAATTATGTCATACTTATGATTTAACTATATCTGAAGGATTGTCTCGAACTGAAGCCGCATGGATACAAGCTATGTGTGAGGCAGAAAGTACATATTTCGGATTGTTGACAGAGGGTGAGCCTGCTCAACAAGCTAGAAATGTACTACCTTTAGCATTAAAGACAGAATTAATAATGACTGGTACTGATGAACAGTGGGCAGGATTCTTCAATTTAAGATGTGCACGTGATGCTCATCCTCAAGCTAGGGAGTTAGCAATTGAGCTGAGGGATAGGATGATATTAGCAGGTTATATTAATACTTATGATCCAGGGAGTATACAAGTTTAGAACTGATATCAGAAGAACTAAACGTGCACAGCACAGAGCTGATCAAAGAATCTTCGATATGCAGATTAATAGGATATGTAGATTAATATTATTTGTTAAATATTTATTCACATTTAGAATGCAAGAAGCTAAAGCAGCCTTAGACCTTGATAAGGAACTATCCCCAGAGGAAGAGGTTAAATTAAGAAACATGATTAGTAAATATCTAAGTAGAACTCCATATGTACGTGAAGCTCCTAAGATTGGAAGGAATGAAACGTGTCCATGTGGCAGTGGTAAGAAGTATAAATATTGTTGTGGTAAATGAAGCAGTTTGAATTTGACCCGGAACATACTTTCTTTACGTCTGATACTCATTTTGGTCATGCTAACATTATTAATCTGTGTAAGCGCCCATTTAGGGACGTTAATCATATGAATGATATGTTGGTGGAGAACTGGAATAGTGTGGTCACTGACGATGATACAGTCTTCCATTTGGGAGATTTTGCTTTGGGTGGCAGTGATGTATGGAATAAGGTTTTATCCCGACTTAATGGTAAAATATACCTAATACTCGGGAATCACGACCATAAGAACATACGTCAAGGTTACATGGATAAGTTTGAGGCAGTAGTTCCACAAATGCAAATAAGGATAGAGAATCGTAGTATTTACTTGAATCACTATCCTTTCTTGTGTTATGGTGGAACATACCGCAAACCAGTGGATGCTGTATGGCAATTATTTGGGCATGTGCATTCAGGTCCAAATAGTACAGGAATTGATGTTGATAGATTAAAATATCTATTCCCAACTCAATATGATGTGGGAGTTGATAATAACAATTATATTCCTGTGTCATATATACAAGTAAAACATATAATTGAGAAACAAGTAAATGAAGGCAATTAGAGTTTGGTATGCTGTTGACAGAGACGGAGAAGGATACTTCTATACAGGAGCACCTTACAGAGATGTTGACAGTGAAATGTGGAACTGTGATGGAGAAGCATATTCCGCTACAAGTGAATTGTTTAATGGTGTAGAAACTCCAAACATTACTTGGTATGATACACCGATAGAGTTTGAAATGAAGTATGAAATTGCGGAGAAATCTTAGTGGTATATTTATCTTCGATAAATTAGAAGGAGAGGAGAAACCCATCCCTACTTGTATTGAAGATTGTACTCCAGAGACTAGACTTAAATGGCTAGAAGGATTGGAGAAAGAGGCACTTATAAGATGTGTAGAACATCTATGCGATACTCTTAATGAAATAGGTGAAACACTTAACATTTATAAAGAATAAGTATTATGGCAAGAATTATTAGTAGTAGAAAGAAGTATGTTCCTGTTAAGGATTTAGTAGTGTATCCTAGTAAGACAGAAACAATTGAAGTAATTCCCGATGATGGATTTAATGGAGCACATCGCTACCGTGCTCGCATGTGCGCTGGTTTTGTTAATGGAAAGACTAAGTATGTGGATGCTACTGATACTATTCAGTTTGTCCATAAACATGAAGATGGCACAATAACTCCAGGCTGGCAATCAGAACAGCTTGCACTCATCTTACTCGACAGAGTAAAGAAGCTAAACGAGAAGTTCCCTTGTGAACAGAATGCTAAGCAAGTAGAAGCACTTGAAGCTTATCTTGATGCATGTAAAGAACGCATTGACGATAGGCTTGATCGTAATGTGATGGGAGACTTGAAAGAATGAAGGTAATTATAAATAATGCCGAAATGGTTCCTACTCCTAAGAAAGGAACTATAATCAGATTTGGAGACTGCGGATTATTTGTTATAGGTATTTACGTTGGTCGCTCTGATGATAATGGGTATATGGTAGTTGTCTTACAGCATAACGCAACGCCACCTGGAACTTTAAAGACTTATAAGGAATTATCTAGATGGTCTCGCTTAGAAGAGTCAATAACTCTTAGTAATGACTAAAACCTATGCCAGCTAAAGTAATTCACGGACACAGTATAGAGATAGAACTTGGTCCTTCATGTCCAAATCCAGGCATTAGAAGAGAACTAGAAGCTCAAGGTAAGCCTTATATGTGTACATCAGATATAGCTACTTGGATTGGCGTTGATAACAAGTGGTATTATGTATATAGACCAGGCGTACCCACGTCAATAATTCCACTTTTAGAGCTTACTAAAGATGAAGATGAAATGTTTGACTATTTAAAAGATATATCTGAATTTGGACATGAGAATCCCCATAACTAGTCCAGTAGGTAAATGGTGGGTAGTAGCTGTACCGGAAGGAGACTTATATGTTACAGATGGCGATGCGCCTACAGCAACAAGGGGTGGCAGCTGGCGTGGAAATGATAACAAATTTCTTTGGACCTCGGCTACAGACGATGTGTTTAGAGATTGTTTTATTCCAACCACTACGCCTGATAAGGGCCCACTACAATTTGAGATTGACGAACAGTTAAATACGACTTGGTATAAAGAATGAAACGAGCATGGTATTGTAGAGACTTAAAAGGAAGTCTTGCTGATTATGTATATTTATATGTTGGATACAATCCTCCAACTATGAATGATGGAAAGTGGGAGGAATCAGAGGATTATGAGTGGATACCAGAAACGGAGATTGAGGATGTCTACGGTATAGACTTTATGGAATCACTTCCTAACATTGACGATGGAGAGATGGTTGAAATACGAATTAAATGTACAGCCGAGAAATGCGAATAGGAGCAACATCTGATTTACATGGAATACTTCCAGAAATAGAGCCCTGTGAGTTATTCTTCATATGTGGAGATATAATGCCACTGTCTGTTCAGTTAAATATGCCTGCTTCTCTAGAATGGTTAAAGACTGAGTTTATTCCGTGGGCTAACAATCTTCCGTGTAAACATGTTATATTTATAGCAGGTAATCATGACTTCTGGTTTGAAAGAAATGGAGGTATGAAACCTGAAATATATGAAACATTTAATAAACCTACGGATGGTAAGCTAATATATCTCCATCATAAAATGTGGGATTACGAAGTAAAGCCTGGAGTCTCTGTTAAACTTAGAATCTTTGGAACTCCATACTGTAAGATCTTCGGTAATTGGGCATTTATGCGAGAATCGGAGACATTACAGGATAGATATTCCGATATTCCCATAGATTGCGATATTCTACTTTCTCATGATGCCCCTAAGATGTTAGGTTTAGGAGAGATACATACTGGAGCATGGGCAGGTAAAGATGCAGGCAATCCTTGGCTAGCAGACGAAATAATGCGTAAGCAACCAGATTATTGCTTTTGTGGACACATTCACAGTGGTAATCATGAATTACAGGAAATTGCAGGTATTCATTTAGCCAATGTAAGCTTAGTAGGAGAAGATTATAATATTCATTATGAACCCTTATACTTAAATATCTAAAATGAAGTATACAGTTAATACTCCTGAAGTAATATATAGAGGACCCAGTTTGTGTACACTTTTAGCAATTGTATTTATAACTCTTAAGCTATTAGGAGTTTCTGCTGTAGCTACTTGGTCTTGGTGGTGGGTGCTGGCTCCATTATGGATACCAGTTGCCCTTGTATTCGGAATTTTAATAATTGCTCTAATAATTATAGTAATTGGGGCTGCTATAGCAGCATATAGTAAGTAGAATGGACAAGATCTTATTAATTGTAGACCCACAGGTAGATTTTATCAGTGGGTCTTTAGCTGTAGAAGGAGCTAAAGAGAAGATGGATGCTCTTGCTAGTGCATTACAGAACGGTGAAATTGACTGTGACTATGTAATGATTACTAAGGACTTTCACCCATCTAATCACTGCTCCTTTAAAGAGAACGGAGGTCAATGGCCTCCACATTGTGTTAAAGGTACTACTGGTAGTTGTATATATGCCCCACTATGGAGTGTAATATGCAACTACGCCTATCGTAAAGATACAGACATCTTTATTAAAGGAGATAGTACTGACAAAGAAGAATATAGTATCTTTGATAATCTAGAAAGTCTTTCTGTTATATCAGACATATTACTTGATTTTGAATCTGACCCAGATAACGAAATTCGAGTAGTCGGTATAGCTGGTGATTATTGTGTGTATGAAACCATTTGTAGTTTAATAGCTATGGGGTATGCAGACAACATAATAGTAGATACTAAGTATATAGCCTCTATAGACGGAGGAGATAAACTAGTTGAACTAATTAAAGAATATAACTTAAAATGGGATTAATTTATGCTATTTCAGTACTGGTGTTTGTATGTGTAATTGCTAGTGTTTATTCTAATGAAGTTACTAGGCCTTATCTTACTACTAAAGTAGTAGTGTTTACGGGCATAGTAGGCTTGATTCCTTATGTCAATGCTATTCTAGTAATAGGCTCTATAGTGCAGAGAATAACTAACCATAAAGAGTATAGTACCTGGTCTAAGGAATATAAAGATAGTAGAATAATAGAATCATTACAAACTATCGATTCAATAGTGTGTAGAATTATAGAAATGTTTAAACGAGATGATAATTAAATCTATATTAGATACAGATTTATATAAGTTTACAACTTCGTATGCTTATATGAAATTATTTCCTCAAGCTAGAGGAACTTTTGAATTTATTGATCGTGATAATACTGAGTATCCAGAAGACTTCATAGAGAGACTATACTTGGAGCTTGGTTCCCTAGGAATGCTACATCTTACTAAGGATGAACAAGAATATATGAATAATAATTGTAGATTCATTCCTCCAGTCTATTGGGAATGGCTATCTTCATTTAAATTCAATTCTGGCAAAATACAAGCATCCTTAGATGAAAACGGCCACTTACACATTAAAGTAACTGACTATCTTTATAAGGTTACTTTATATGAAGTACCTATTCTTGCAATAGTATCAGAATTGCGCAGCAGAATATTTGATAACAACTGTGATTTGGGATATGCATATAGAGTACCTTAGAAAGACTGTATACGGTTCAGTAATGAGCGTAGAAGAATTGAATGAGCTGGGAGCACAGGGATGGATTCTCTGTGCTGCCGTTAAAATGACCGAAGCTCAATATAACTATCTGTTTTATAAACACAGTTAATATGAAGTTTGAATATAAAATGTTAGAAAGAGTCTATCCAGTATCAGAGAGTGAATTAGACGCTCTAGGGTCTTTAGGCTGGGAATTAGTAGGAATGGTATCTCATGAATATTCTAAACGTGTAGACATTGCTATTTCTACTAAGATTTCAAGACTTATATACACATTTAAACGTGAATTGAAATGAATAACTTGGATTATGGTAAAGTGTTTGAAGTTCTAGTAAAGGAGACTGCAAACTATGTAAAAGTTAATAATCTCAGGGCAATGGTATTAGGCATTAGTGGAGGAATTGACTCCACTGTTGTTGCTGCTATTTGCCATGAAGTAAGTAAACAGACTGGCATTCTGCTTATAGGTAGAAGTCTTCCTATTAAGAATAAGAGTGACGAGTTTGCTACATCTGTACATGTGGGAGAAGCCTTCTGCAATGAGTTTAAAGTTTATAGACTTGAGCGTTCTTATCGTGCAACTCTCTTTGATGCAGGTGATGTTAATATGGCTAACTCTTACTATCTCGATGAGTTGGAAGAGATGCCAAGTAGAACTCCAATTGCTAATGGTAATCTTCAGGCTAGATGCAGGATGATGTATTTATATGATATAGCTAGTCGTTATAAAGGATTAGTAATGAGTACAGATAATCAAACTGAATATCAGCTTGGATTCTGGACTATTCATGGTGATGTAGGTGACTTTGACCCTATTCAAGACCTGTGGGCGTTTAATCACAAACATCTTATTGAAGGCGTCTTTCATACTTATGTAGATTATGAAGAAATAGAAGACTTAGACAATTTATTTGCGGAATGATATACTTTATTAGTGGACACAGAGACATAACTCAAGAAGAGTTTGATGCTAACTATGTACCAGCTATAGAAGATGCTATAGATAATGGACAAACCACTTGGGAAGATTGTGAATTCATAGTTGGTGATTGTAAGGGTTGCGACCAAATGGCAGCTGAATATATAGCAAAGTATATTGAAGAGAATATGGATGATTGGGACTGTGTTCCTTGTACACTTACCATTCATCATATGTTCTCTGAGCCTAGATTTAGAGTTGGAACTAAGGCTGACGATGGCAACTATTATATAGACGTTAGAGAACGCTTCAATGAAGGTGTAGAAAATGAATCCGATCTGGTAACACTAGAGGATTGTCCTCAAGTACATTATGTCGGAGGCTACGAATGTGATACTGATAGAGACTTAGCAATGACAACCTTCTCTGATGTGGATATAGCATTCTTAAGAGGTAAGTCTAAATGGAAATCTGGTACAGCTGAGAACATTCTCCGTAGACACAATATGAGTTCTAATTAGAACTTATAAACTAGAAGTTGAACTTATTGAGAATATAAGACATGAATCTTAGATTTAAAGAGGGGCAGATGGTTAAGATGACAGGCCACGATGATATGATAGTTGAAGGTGCTATAGGTATTATAACTGACGTGCAAACAGAAACCGTAAAAGTACTTTGGGGTGGTATGTCCGCTTTTAAAGTTGATTATAAATATAGGTACGGACTTAAAGAAATCACAACTACTGAAGTAGATCCTAAGAACATCGAAGTGGCTGATAAACTTAGTTCCTGGCCTACAGAAACTCCGGAAGATTCAATAATAGAGGAGTCTATAGGAGATGAGATAGTCCTTACATTAGAAAATGAATTCTCTAGGGAAGTAACATTTTATGAGAGAAATTAATAAATATTTATTCTTGGACATAGATGGAGTACTTAATAGTGTTTCATGGTATCGGGAGGAATGGAATAAAAACCATGTATATCCTCAAGGAGACTTTGATCCAAAATGTGTTGAACTTGTAAACAGAATAGTTAAAGAGACTGGTTGTAAGGTAGTTGTAAGTTCTTCCTGGAGAACTGAATCCAACTTACAATCAATCTTCGACAAAGTTGGTTTAAAATTCAAAATACATAGTATTACTCCGTTCGGAATCCATAGAGGTTGTGAAATACAGGAATGGCTTGATTCTCAAACAGAACCTTATGTCTACGCTATAGTAGACGACGATAGAGATATGCTATCTCATCAGAGGAAGTACTTTATAAAAACTAATACAGTTATAGGCATTACTGATGAGGATGTTAGACATATAATTAATATTTTAAATAGGAATGATATGTGGAATGATAAATTGAATGCAATGATTGCTGATTCTATGAAGAAGCATGACACTACACGTACTAATGTGTATAGAGCTATTAAGACTGCATTTACTAATTATGCAGCAGCTAAGAATGCTAAACCTTTGGATGAAGCTGCGGAAATCTCTATTATTAAGAAGATGAGGGATGAAAGATGGGCTAATGCAGAAACCTATCAAACAGCAGGGCGTATGGACTTATCGGCAGTCGAGGCTGATGAGGCTGAGATACTAGAGGAGTTGCTTCCTAAAGAACCTACTAAAGAAGAATTGAATACTGCATTACTTGAACTTGCATTAGATAAAGGATGGTATGACGATAATGAAGAACATGATATTCATTCAGTACAAATCCCTAAGAATCAGATGGGGATAGCTGTCAAAGAATTGAAAGCTAAATATCCAGCTGCTGATGGGAAGAAGATTGCAGACTTAGTTAAAGCTAATTTATGTAATTAATGACATTAAAAGAAATTGTAACTTTACCTTATCCGGTCAGATTTACACATGCTATAGCTGGAGTGCTTTATTATCAGATAGAAACTGAGAACCAAAGAATTATGTTCCCGGTGGATATGAATGATAAAGAGGATGTAGGGACTGCTACATTTGTGGCAGCATATCCTAAACCCATTACTTTAATGAGATATATTCGTAAAGCTATAGATAGTGGAGAGCTAGTAACTGTTACTATGTGCGATGCCGAGGTATAACGTAAGTATTGATAGGGAGCTTAGATGTCGTTTATATTTTGACATGGAAGTAGAAGCTGACAGCAAAGATGAAGCTTGGGAGAAAGCTATGGACACAGTAGATTACGGAGATTTAGACGTAAGAGATTGTGAATATAGTGATGATTGTATAACCCTCTTCGAAGAATGATAATCGGAATAGCTGGACGTAAACAATGTGGTAAAGACACCATTTGTAATATTATTAGATACTTAAATTACTTAAAGTATAACCAGATCTTTAAAGGTTTAGAGCCCTCCGCTGCACATTTTAACAATATGTTTAGTGATTATGGAGACGATTTAATTAAATTCTCTGAATGGGAGAAGCATGCCTTTGCCGATGCATTAAAAGCATGTAGTTCTCTTATATTAGGTGTTGACATGTGTTGCTTTGAAACTGAAGACTTTAAGGAATCTCCTACTACCTTAAACCTTGGAATGACCAATAGAGAGTTCTTACAAAAGCTAGGAACTGAAATTGGTAGAAACATTCATCCAGATTTATGGGTTTTGCATCTAATGCAAATCTATGAGTCTAACCCTGATTCTAAGTGGATTATTACTGACGTAAGGTTTCCTAACGAAGCTGATGCTATAATCTCTCATGGAGGAATAGTAATTAAAGTAGAAAGAGATACTGGTTTAGATGACCAGCATATTTCTGAACATGCTCTAGATGATTACGAGCATTTTAGTTATGTAATAAAGAATAATGGTACCATCGATGTATTGATTGATAAAGTCAAAGCATGCCTTGGTGACTATATTTAATAATAATGGCCTATGCAGGTGGAGTTAAACTCTACTTGTATAGGCCATTTTTTTATTACTGTGCTGTATCTTCCTCTATTGCATCTGCTGCAAGTTTGGACATATTATTAAGTTCTGTAGTCATTCCTTTAAATGTTCTACCAAGCCCAGTAGTTCCTGTGAGATAAGATGATAGAGATTTATCACCAAATGCAAACTCATAAGTATTATTAAAGAATGTACTTAAGTATCCTATAGATACAGGTTCTGAATTTTTAATAAGTCCTAGCAACACACTCCAGGGAGCTATATCTCCGTATGAACTGTTGTAACCTCTTTCAAATAGGCTAAATACAGTATCTCTCATGGCTTGAGACATGTTAGGATTTAAAGGATCTCTATCTTCCTCTCTAGTCTCTCCCCATAGTTCAATAAGGTATTTACCTATAGTTCCAAGTATCATCCATAAGAACATATCATGAGCTAATCTCTTTAAATTTGCTTTCTTTACACCGGTCTCTTCATTCCAGATACTATCTCTAAATTCTGAGAATCCACCTTCATGTAAAGCCCTAAAGCAGTCTTTAATAGTATAATAAATACCTTCTAGATATCTGTCCTCATTAATAGTAGCAGGAACTCCAGTGTTCTCAGTAGTGACTATTACTATAGAATTACCGTTCTCGTCCACCTCATCTTTATACCATAATAAATCACCATTGTCATTCTTAGCTTGAACTCTTCCAGCTAAATTATAATTCTTGGGTTTAAGTAAATAGGCATTTCTAGTTGCAGATAAATAGGTTTTAAACTGTCCGAATAATGCTCCCATAAATGTCTTCTCAGCCAAAGCTCTACTTTCCTGGTCATAGTGTCCATAAATAAGATCTGACAAGGTTTTAGCAGCCAATATTTCATCTTTAGTATAGGCAAATGGTAAATCATCTCCTTCTTTTAGATTTAATCCATTGTCTCTATTATAGGCTTCCATTATAGATAAATAAAGTCCTCTTTGCTTATTGTATTCAGGATTACTCTTATTACCAGAAGCATATACTGCTAGACGCTTATCTTTCTTCCAATTATATTTAATGCCCTCATCAGTCATTTCTAATGCATCCCATGTACCATCATGTAAGCATTGAGCTACAAATATGGTCATACGATGGAAATAATCCGGGGCAGTAGTTAACTGATAGGCATGTCTAGACATATTAGCTAATCCAGATTTGTTACTAATAAGTCGTTTATTTAGAACTTGCATATCTATATTAGCTAGTCTAATCATATTGTTAATAGCCTCAATCTTAGTAGTCCTACTAAGCATATCTGGCCCTTCTTTGGTTACTAAAGCCATAGCTTGAGCCAAATCCTTTCTGGTAAACTTCTCATCAGTATAGTACATTTTACTAAAGGCTAGAGATGACTGCTTCCACATACCATTAATCATATCACGAACACCCCCAGTAACGTTAAATGCAAGTAGTCCAAAAGATGCTAGTCTTTTAATAGGGTTAAGATATTTAAAAGCTCGACGGCCTTCTTCACTAATAATAGATTGGTTAAATACGGCTACCTTTAAATAGTTGTCTAAAGTCTCATTAAGGACTGATAAATCTGTATCCGTAGACTTAGCATATCCTAATAATGACATCTTTATTCCCTTAATTGCAGGTAATATAATATCCAACTGTTCCTTTCTAGCTGATGCAAACTTATAAGTAGTTACTAGGGTCTCTATGTTACGTTCCCAGAAATCTGGTTTATATTCAGCTAATAAGGCATCTCTAGCTTCCTCGCTGGCTTCTGATAAATTAAATCTATTGTACATTTCATACCTAGTAATTACTTTCTGTTTGTCGCTATACTCCCTATCACTATAAGCATCATTTTGGGATCTATTCCAATAATCCCTAAATCTTCCAGTTACGTCCTTTACCTCTTGGTTAATCCACTTACTAATTCCCATTTGTAGAATCTGATTATCAGCTTCCATAAGAGGAACCCAGAACCACTTCTCGGTCTTCTTAAGTTGCTTTACCGTCTCGCTATCTTCAGACAAGCTTCTGATATTAGGGAATCTTTCTTGGTTTATAAGCCACAGTGCTTGCTTTAAGAATCGTCTTTCCTCTGAAGTAAGTGGAGTACTGCTATCATAAGGATCTACAAATAACATCTTATTATTAAGACTTCCGTCAGAATTCCTTCTAAAGAAATTACTATACAGCTTAACCTGATCTCCTATAACAATGTTTCTGGCATTACTGTAACCTTTATCTTTCCATAAGGGTTTTACATATCCGGTAAGGAATTTCTCATGATAAGGAGTCATTTCTCTAGTAACGTTATCAAATGCACCTCTCACAGCAAGAGTAATTTGGCGTAAGTTATCCTCTGGAAATAAATCCGGATTAGTTATCATACCTCCAGATAAAGGAGTTCCTTTCTGTGTATATCTAGAAATCTCTTTAGGTTGAAGGAAGTCTAATCCTTTATAATAAGCTATAGCCTGTAATATTGACTTGTATAGTCTTTCTATTCCAGTGTTAGAAGATTCATTAGCTATAGATTCTAGAGAACCTCCAACTATCTTACCAAGACGTTCTCCATTCTCCATCCTTCTAGCTAGGGCTATTAGTCTATTGGCTATCTCATTCTTATTTACGGTATTAATGTTGAATAATTCCTTAGATAAAGCCTCTATATCTCTAGACAAACTATTAGTAAGTTTACCATTAGGTCTGTTCATCAAAGCTAGGAACTCATTCTTAATAACATCCAATTCATCCATAAAGGACAATTTGTTAATATTATTATTAACTTTAGCTGCTTTGGCTAACAGATTAAATGTTTCCTTTATCTGTCTTGAAGTAGCAGTAGTAGCTTTAGAGTCTTCTGTATTAATTACTTTAATGTCTCCTATTTTAAATACATCAGTTAATGCATTAGGAATCTCATTAATGGCAGCCATTATCTTCATTAACTCAATATTGCCATTAGTTGCCAATAATATCATTTTGTTATTAAGAGCATATGCGTCCTTTTCATGTTCTCCTAACATTGTAGTTCCTAAAGATAGCTTAAGTTCAGTATGTAAATCATGATGGCTTAATGCAATAAAATCAATTTGTTTGGTAATAGTATTACTAATAGCTACAATTCCTAATTGTTTTAGTGCTTCTATATTTACTAATTCCCATCCTGGATCGTTAACATATTTCTGGAATGTAGTTACTACAAAGGCATTAGTAGTATATCCAGTAGTAGGACTCACATCCTCCAACGGAATTTTACCATCAATGGCTCTTTTAAGATCATAGATAAATTTGTTAGTCTTAAGTCTATGATTCTTAACCATCTTATTTAGGTATTTCTCTACTTCTACTCTAAGTTCCGCATTCTTCTCTTTAGGTGAATCTTCTTTGATATAGATAGGCTTTCCTTTACTGTAGAAATCTTTAAAATACCATCTGCCCTCAGAGGGATTCGGAGAATCATAAACATGATTTGCAATAAAAGCATCTACATCAATTTGCTCTCTAATTGATTTAATCTTAGGATTAGGTATAAACTTACTAAGAGTATCTAGTACATTATCTCTAATAGATTCCCCTATAGTTTCATCGGTAAGTCTTACTGGAATTGCATAACTCACATTATTATAAAATTCACCTACTCCCCAAGCTAGTCTATTAATGGTGCCTCCAGAATCTTTAGTTCTGTCTTGCACTCCTTCGAAGCTAACTCCAGTTAATTCCCCATCCTCTAGCCCTTCCAGATGCATAGGTACTATATTCAGTTCCATATTAGCAGCAGGAATACCTTTGGAAGCTAACATTTGTCTATAGAAAGCTAACTGGTAATCATACTTAGTTTGCTTAGCAGCATCCCACCTATCAGACAACTTTGCAGAACTTTTGAAGACATATAAATGCGGCTGACCATCCTCACCTATCACTACTAAGTCTATAGAACCTATTATATTAACTCCATCCAATGTTTTAGAATCTATAGTAAATTGAGGCAGTAGTTTAGCGTCCTGTCCATGTGCCTTATAGATTTCATCTTTAAAAGATGCCATATTCTTGTATATACTCCTGACAGCTTGTTCACTAAATACTCCAGCATACTTATCTATAAGCTCTTCTAATGACATATGACCAGCAAAGTAATCACCTAAAACAGCATGTAATTCAGCCCCAGTATCTGCTATTCTCTCCCACATTTCCATAGTATTATTAACCTGCTCTTCAGCTTCAGCATGAGTCATACCCTTGGATACCAATTCATTTATAGTATTATTTCTCCAATTCTTAATACTGAACGGCTGTCCTAAGAAAGTTTCTTTAGAATCTTTGGTAATAGTAGCAGTTTCTAAGAAATCTGTAACTGACATGTTAGAACCTTCTGCTTTGTACATAATATCACCAGATACAGGGTCTACTCCGTTGCTGTTGAGTTTAGCAGTAGCTTTAATAGATCTTAACTTAGCTACCATTTCGGACTGCTTAGTGTCTTGGCTAAACACAATATCTGATATAAGTCCCATTTCAATTTGGTTCTTATGTCCTATTAAGAAGTCAAACAATTCAGCATAATCGTTAAATTGCTGTATTTGACCATTTATATTTAAACTGTATGTACAAGCCATTAACAATCCTCCTTTAAATTACCACTTTTAATCATTCTTTCTATTAGATTAGTAATTACACGAGATTCAGATGCCATATCCATATCAAAACCTTCTCTAAAGTCCTTATTAACTAAAGCACTACCAAATTCTGACATTATATCATCTATGCTCATGTTAAGTAATTTACCTAATTTCTCATCTTTAATGTCTTCCGAAGTTTGGAATGTGTTTTGAGTTTTGGCTTTAAATAGTTCTCCCAGGGCATCCAAGTCAGTTTCCTTACCTTCAAACCACGTGTCTGCAATCTTACTAAAGTAATTACCAAACTCTGTAACAAATATTTCTTCATTTAAGTCTGTAACTGCTCTACTGTCTCCTATATTCCTAAATGCTTGTACTTTATCATCATAATCAGAAAGTTGCTCTACTTGGTTTACTAATCCGTAATATAAATCTGAATTAGTCCTCTTAATGGAACCCATAATAAGATGTGCAAATTCATGTAATGAATCAGCAGTTGTTGCTCTGTCTACATTTAAATATATTTCTCCATTATAAATAAATGCATTAGTTCTACCTACATTGGGTATTACACCCTTAAAAGAATCTGCTAATTCTCTGGCTGTAACTACATTAATTTTAATACCATAATTCTTTCCAAGATGATTAGCTATTTCTACCATTTCACTTTTAAATGACCTTGGCACCTTCTTATGAACTGGAACGTTGGTGCTCATTTGAAGCTTCTGTAAGTTATATTTATCCCCAGCTGCTGCAACTACTTCATACACTGATTCACTAGCATTTTCGATTATATTTAACGCCTTAGTAATAAGCTCAGTTTCATAATTTAATTTGTCCGGGGTAAGCATACTAGGAACCTTATTATTATATAAAGCATTATGGGTTTCTGGATCTCTAAGTTGGTTCTTAAGTAAGAAGAACGTCGCTACTTTCTCCGGAGTATCTAATATAGATTGAATGTTAATTCCTTGTTCATTCAGTGATGTTAATATTTTATTGTATTGTGGCTTCTTCATCATTTCAGACACGAAGTTATTAAATGTTATAGACTTAATAAGCTTCTTGTCATTATATAGATTTATTTTATCATCTAATGTAATATCTAATACACTAAATCTATCTCCTATTTCCAACTTAGAACTAGAAGATATGTTAACTTTGTCTCCAGATTTCTTCTTAATACTAGTTGCTACTGATTCAAAGTTAATAGGTCTATTTAGCTGTAGTGTAATCAGGTTTTTAGCATGTTTTAAACTGTCTACACCAGAGGTATGTATATTATCAGCAGTAGTTATTAATTTATCACTAATATAGTACTTATTATTATATCTGATTATATTATACCCATTATAGTTCTCTATATAATCTACGATATCTCCAGTGTATTCTGTATTAACAATAGATTTATCAAATACAGGTTTCTTGACAGTGTTTCTTAATAACAATCCACTATCACTAATATATGCTATGTCTATAAACTTACCATTATGTATATTGTTATTAATGTCTTGAATAGCAGACACTATATTATCTTCAGTTGCCTCACCATAACCGTGATTCTCCATAAAGGACTCTATATCTTGTCTAGATATTTTGAGATACTTTCCAGATATTTTAGCTCTATCTATTAAGGCCTGAGCAGATGGGTTATCATAACTGATGGACTCTTGCTCTGGAGCACCTATTAAGTCATTAAATATTTTATTAAAGGTTCCAATTAATCCTGTCTTATATAAAGCGTCACTTAATGAAGCACTAGAATAGAAATAATGAGTAAATGCAGAGACAACATTAGACTTACTGGCGACAAATTTACCATCTGAATAGCCTATTTTACTTAACGTAATCATAGCTCTTCTAGATGTAGTGGGGTCAGTGGCTAGTATTTTAGCTGCTGTAGCTATATTAGAGTATAATCCATCTACAACTTCTTTGGGAGCTTTATCCATTAAAGATGATACATATAATTGTTTTAAATGTGTCTCTATATGATCTGGAGTAGGTTTAATCACTGCTAATGAATTACCTTGATAATTAAATATTCCGTAATTACTATTCCAATTTACACTGAATTTAGCATCAGTAAGTAAGATGTTATAGGCGTTTAAATCAACTCCTTCTTTCTGTAAAGCATCTACAAGATATCTTATATTAGGTGTATCAAACTCATTTCTAATAGTATTTAGATTGTAATTACCAGAAGGTAATGTAAATCCCTGTCTATTACTATTAATATTGAAGTTAGCTAGAGGAAATCCTCCAGAGTTAACGGCAGCAATAAACTCATCATATGCTTCTTTATTACCCATTAAAGCACCTACTGCATCCTCTAAAGACATTTCACTAGCATCGGGAACTTCCAGCTTGATTACGCTGGAAGCCCCTTTGTTAGAATTTATTATAATTTCAACTGAACAACTCATATTAACACTTGATTCTCATTTGTATAGTATTACGTCTCATTAGACTTTTGATCTTACCTACTAAGGTATTAAGTGATTCGGAAGAGTTAATTACTAATTCCTTCATTCTGTTACTCTGGTTAGGAGTATTTATTACGAAGTAATTGTCACGTAACCTTAATGAATCCTCATCTTCCATATTTGGTACTTCATCTACCATATAGTAGTCATCTCCGCTTCTCATATATAGAAATAATCTACCTGTATCATCGTCTTTAATTCTAATGTATTTATCCCTAGCTCTACCTTTAGAACTTTCACTTACTATAGGTGCCATCCTAATAAGGGCATCCTCCAATGAGAATGAGTCCATATTAACATCAAGCCAGTAGTCAGCGTTACCTACATAATTATGAAAGTCAGTTAACATATCACTAACATCAACTCCATCTATTGTATTAAATAGGGAAGTTAATCTGTCAGCACCGTACTGATTCTTATTAACTACTAGATTATACAAAAAGAACCAATCTGTTAAAGATACTCCTTGAAGTTCTATCTTCTTAAGAGCAGCAAAGTCTCTTTGGTATCTACTAAATACTGGATCTGTTTCAGTACTTAACATATTAATTGGCAACTTCATATAAGTTACATTAGACCTAGTAAATGGATCTAATCTTCTGTTTCTACTTAATCCCTGTATGAAACTATTAATAAGTAAGGATCTTACTCTTTTATTACCTACAACTCCGTTCTTTAATGCAGGAATTACCTCTCTTTCCATCCACATTTTAAAGTTAGCAATTCCCTCATTAGTAGACAAATTAAATACTTCTCCACCAGGACCAGCTGAGTGTATAGTCATGTCGGATCCTATGTATTCCTGCCCTTCTTCCAATCTAAATACTACGTTTCTACGTGTAAGCCAATTATTAATTAAAACATTATCAGTATGAGATGCTAATGCGGCTAATTGCTCCTTTTTAACAGCTCTACCGTAAACTGGATTCTCTTTAATAAGAGCTTCTCTGTAGGAGTTTACTAGATTAAATTTAGTGCTTATATTTATGTCAGAAGTATCAGTAAGATTATAAATATCAAATAGTGCTTTGAAATGAGGAATTTTAGTAATCATGTCAAATATGTTCCAAGTTCCCTTAATAATATTATAGTAATCAATTGTAGTCTGTCTGTAGCCATTATTGACTGGATCTAAGAACTTTCTAATACTAAAACCTCCATTTACTATATTCTGAGACACCGCATCTTTAACTATATTTCTGACCGCAGTTTCTTCTAAATATGGCTTCTCTTTCAATACATTAACAATTAGTTCATCAACATTAAACCCATTACTGCTAGTTAGATACTTACGCTCCCTATTAGTAATAGCTGATTCATAAGTATTCAACATTGCCATTTTACCTGCAATATCAGTTGGCATACCTTGATTTAACCCGTAGAATCTACCAAGAAGTTCAGTCTCTCTTGCATCAAAATTAATATTCTTGAACTCAGTGAATTTATCTGGATCTATCCTTCTCTTCATCTTCAACAAGTATTCATATTCTTCTAGGAATCTAAATTCTCTAAAGTTCTTAGCAGGGAATATGTCTTCGATGCTACCATTATTAGCAAATCTATCTTTAATTTCTTGAATCCACTCACCTCTCTTGGCAAACATTCCAGGATTGTCAACAGACACTCTAGCATATAATCCCTTCAGTCCGTCATTATTTAAATAGTTTCTAATATTAGGACCTTCTTCTAATGACCTAATTACTGAGTTAACAGATGCTGTTTCGTGATATTCATCAAATACGTTAACCTTCATCAAGTCATTGACCGTTTGCACTGTAGGTGTAGTCATTAGATTCTTTGCTATATCATTAAAACCGAATCCTAACATAATCATATGTAGATACATACCAGCTAGATTAGGACCAGCATTAATTTTAGATAGAATCAACTCCTTGGCATTATCGGTTGCAGCAGATAGTAAAGCTGAGATAACCAATGATTGGTCAGGTTGTACTCCTAATTGCTCTTGAATAACTCTAGAAACATCTTCCTGAGTTAATTGTTGCTCAGTAGCAGTCCTAATTAGGTTCTCCCAATAATTCTTCTCTGGAGCTAAATCAGTAAAGTTAATGTTGGCCATTATGTTTCTGAGGGTATCTACAGTAATTATTTTGCCATCCTCTGACACCTTGCTCTGAATACCTTTATAAACATTAGAGAAGAACATGTTGTTCATCCACTTAGAATCTCCACTTCTAATGCCTTCATTAAAATAATAACAGTTAGCAAAGAATACTTTCTCACCAACAGCTGCAATACCAATTACCTGTTTACCATCCATATTCTGCATCTGCATTACCCATTTAGCAGAAGGAGACATAAGAGTAATTTTGTTAGCCTCCTTACCAGAAGTAGAATTCTCAGCAGCAGCTTGAGGATCTCCCATTTCAATTGGAGAATATGCTTGAGTCATATTCTTTAGGTCTTGGATAATGTTACTAATACTAGCCGATACAGAGTTTCTAAATGCAGGCAAAGTATTAATAGCTCTTATCTTCTGACGACCATTCTTTACTCTTCTACCGTTCTCATCACGTTCTTCAGTCATGTACATAGAATGGTTATTTATTCTGCTTAGAATAAAATCAGCATTCTTAGTGTCCGACCCAGTATAACTTACTAAGTTAGTATCATCAATTGCAGTAAGTAACTCAGCTATGATCGGTAGAGATTCTGGGTTATAGAAATTCTCCTCATTAAGCATTTCTACGTAATTAGTAATATCTACAGCTCCAGGAGCATAACTATATGCATATAGTTTACCGTTAGGAGTAGGTAGTCTTTCAGACATTCTAAGAGCTTCTATAGAATTGAAATTGAAGTATGGAGACCATCCTATATAATTACCATTAGTATCAAAATTATAACCCATTACGTAGGCTTTATCAATATCCGTTTAACCTCATACCTTTCAATATGAGACTGACTATATCATCACTCTATCTCTAGAGTGTCTCGCACTTCGGAACCAGCTTTCTGCTGTGCTATAAATTCTTCTTTAGTAAAGTTATCTCTAATTTTATAGAGTAATGATGGAACCTGTTCTATATATGGACGTATAATTTGTATGAACGCTGCACAATCAGATTCAGTGGAACTAGCAATAGAATAAGTTCCCTTTCCTTCTTTAAAAGGTCTAAATTGCACATCCCAAACTTCTTTGAAATAATCAATTACTACTTGAGCTGTATCTAAATCAACACACGTAGCTATTTTGATTGTATGTTGTATTGAGCTACGCTGTTTTGAAGTGTTTACGTTTATACAACCATCATCCATATACCATATAGCTAACCCGATAGGGGTAAGCCAATTCAATAATCTTCTAGTAATATGTTTCTTAGGAGTATAGACTGTTCTCCTTAAGGCTTTTATAGTTGGGTTAAGTGACATCTGAGAGTATAAAACTTTGTTTCCTTTATTATATCCACATGTTGATATATACTCCTTAACACCATTGTTCTTAAACCCAAACTTGTTTAATAAGTCTATCTTCCATTCTAGAAACTCTCTTTGAGCTTCAGAATGACTTAGCTTGAATACATAATTACTAGATATTGTTCCATCTCCTAAAAGAAGGCCTATAAGTAGGCTCTTTTGTTCTTTACTAAGTTTCTTTGTTATTCTTCTAGCCATTTACCTAATATTTTGAGTTAAACATTAGATAAAAGTTCCTACTCCCTTACGGGATAGTCGATGAACTTTCATCCTTATAAACACAAAGATATTAAAACTTTGTCAATTAACTAGTCTTATTATCCAAATATTTATCTAGGATGCTTAGCTGCGGATTGTCCAATCTTAACCTTTTTTACTTTACCAACAATAGTTAATTGCTGCCACTAGATGTATTACTACTCTAGTTTAGTAGGTTAAGCTCTAAGGAGTTCCCCGTCAATTCACGAGATTTATTATAGTGACTACAATATTAATATGTCATCTAACTAAACAGTTAAAATTAGATCAATAGTCACTTCCCTGTAGCCAAGTTTGCCAGTGAGATACATGTACCACATTCTTATCAGAATCATTAAATGCTACTGCTTTCATCTTCATAAATGATTGCATCGTCTGTGCTGGAATACGAGCTACAGTAAATTCAAGAGATTTCTGGAATGATACAAACTTCTTCTTAGCAGCAGTAATCTTTCTAGATTTCTCTAAAGCCTCTAGTTCATAAGCTATTTTAGATACGCTAAAATCATCTTTAACTAATGCTTTAGTATATGTGTCATACAATCCTTTCAATAACCTGTCACTTCTGTCCTTACCCTGTTCTATAACTCCTTGTAATGTTGCTTTGTCTTTGATGTACTGACTGATTTTAATGGAATCAAAATCGTCAGTTTTATAAATATCCATTACATTATCAGGAGTACTAACAACTAAAACTTCTTCAACAGAATTACCATCAATCGCATTATAGGATGTTACTAACTCATGATAATTACCTTCAGCATCGTAATATCCACTTTCATATAATTTATTACCATCTTTGTCTATTCTAAAGATACTATCTCCAACTCTCATGAAGTCATCGTCAGTAAGAGTTTTATTAACTGATAGCTTATCTATGATAGTAGTAGATGTATTAAATGCAATATATACGTGTTTACCACTTCCTCTAGTAAATGCTATATCAAATAATTTAGTTTTAGGAGTATGGTATTTATCATACTTATTAACAAAGAATTGGTATCCTTGTGTAAGTACATCATTAATACTATCATTAGGACCTAAATTAAATTGATTAACATATAACTTACTAATTACTAATTCAGCAGGATTATTAACTAGATTTTGAATTGGAATAGCTATATTACCATTAGGCAGTTCCATTAAGTATCTACCTTCCGGAACGTATTTCTTGCTAAATGCTACTGGATCTTGATTATATTCCAATAACATATCTTCAGTAGCAGTCATATACCCTTTATCTAGTAACATGAATGTATTCTGAACATCAGCCTGTAATTTAGCTCCTATTTCTTTAGGAAGCTTCTTATACTTCTTACGTTCAGTAAACGATGCTTGTATTGCTGGCATATCGAATATACTATGTCTCTTGCCAGTTGCATCATCCCAGTATATTTCGGCAGGTTTTAAGTCTGTAGGTCTAGTAATGTCAGTATAGAATGTAGAGAAATTCTTCTTGACGAAATTATAAGAATCATAATCGTTTACATATACTAACATATACTCTCCTTCGAGTTTCCATCCATTATCTTCCAAGAACTGAGGTACAGTTAATGCTATATCTCTATTTAGTCTCTCTAACTTAGACAGTGCCTTATTAAGGTTAGCTTGATCTACTAGTCTAGTATACTTGCCAACTTCTAATTCGGCAAACTTTTTATTTCTAGTAGCGTCACTATTAATCTTGGCAACTACACTAGCCACTTCTTGGATAGGTATTTTAATTCTATCTCCAGGTAGTAACCTATCAATAGAATTAGCTGGTTCAAATTCAATTTTAGCCTGCTCTCTTTGTAAGTATTCATCTACTGATATTCCTTCATCAGCTGCAATTCGATATAAATCGTCATATCTATAATTCTGCCCTCCAATTCTATGTACCTGTATGATATTATATCCAGGAGCCATAACAGCACCCATACCTGGGAACTTTCTTTTAATAGCAGTCTTATTGATGTTGGACGTAAATGTAGATAAAGCCTTAGCAAATATAGAAGGATCACTATAAGGAATCTTATAAGCGTCAGCTCCATGTGAAGTTCTACGTTTCCTATCTAAAGCAAACTCCTCCTTAGCTTTCTGAATGATAGTTTTGGCAGTTCCTAATTCATCGCTGTTCTTATTTAATTCCTTAATAATAGCTTTACCAAATATCTCATACAAGTCTGATTTGACATCAGGATTATCAGTAGGTTTTATTCCAGTAAGAACATATACAGCTTCTTTAATATTACCTATAGAAGCTAATGCAACTTTACCTAAGCTTTTATATGCATTCTTAGCCATATCATGAGTAAATCCCAAAGATTCAAGAGCTGAAATTACCTGAGAGAACTCGGTCATTGTTGACTGATGTTCTGGGTCAGTAACTACGTGGTCAGCATCCATCTGCATACCTAAGCCATCAGTATTAAAGTGCATTGTCATTAATGGAGAATCATCATACCAAGAGCTATCTGGATTTATATTTTGAGCTCCCACTTTAATTGCAGACTTATTAACTAAGTAAGCAATCATTTTATATTTGAGTGGCTGGTTGGTATTGCGTTGAGTAGGTATGTCTCCATTGGCTTTATACTGTCCTATATTATTAACATAAGTAGCAGTTACGGCTAATGAAGCATCGCTATATGCAAGTTCTCCATCTCTAAGTGATTCACTATAAACTCCTCCTAAAGCAGCATGTAATTCAAATAAAGAATTAATTGGAACGTTAGTATCAATTAATACATTAGCGGCACCTACTGCTTGTATTGGATTTCCATTTACATCTACCAACTGCTTACTAATATTATACAGTCCATTTCCTACTTTGTCTAGTCCTAGTATCTCATAATGATTGTTACCGTCTCTGTAAAATATTCTATCACCTCCAGTGACATCTCTTAGAGTCATTGGCTGACCAAATAAATTTACAGTAAGGTCTACATTAGCAGGAACATCCCAATCAGCTGTTGATTCACTCCATTTAAAATCAGACATCTTCTTGAATAAATTATATAATTTAATGTCTGATGTTAATGATTGACGAAGCCTTTCATTGTAAGCAGAGAAGGTAGCAAACTTTAATAAAGCTGCTGTACCATATCTTCCATTATAATCATGTCCAATAGGTTTCTTATCTTCTCCTACAGATGAATCTTGTAATGATAAGTTCTCCAAATAAGACATAATAGGATTACACCATGCAGAACCGTCATGTGCATCCACTTCTGCAATTTCACCTTTAAAGTTATATACAGGAGCTCCGACATCACTCATTACAGCTATTCTATACCAGGGTGGCACTCCAGTCAAACTATTCTGATGTAGATACTGTAATGTAGCTGGTACAATCACATTACGTTTTAACTCAGCAAGTTCTCTAGAAGAGTGTTCCATTTCTATTCCGTTAAATGAGTCAGGATCTAAACTACCATATTTAGCTTTATTTGGATGTGCAATGCTACTACCAGTAGTTACTAGTCTAAGGTTCTCTGATGTTAAGAAATCAGCTACAAAGTACCTTTCAATTAGAGGATTTAGAGTAATTTCTACATCATCTCTTAACCAATTACTATCTAAATCAGATAGTCTAGTAATATTAGTATTACCCTGTTTAGCTAATATAAGTTCTTGAGTATTCTCATTTACCCATAGTCTTTTATCAGCTCCTAATAACTTATCCGCAGCCTTTCTAAGAACTGTATTACTACGTCCGTTGGCATATACTAAAGGGAATGACATATTATTGTCAATCATGTCCTTAACAAACTTCTTACGTTCTCTAAGCATAGCTTTGTTAAACACATCCTCTTTAGCATACATTTCTGTAGCAAGGAAGTTTAAAAGTTTATTAGGAATCAGACCTTCCTTAGTTTTGCCATTGAGTTCAAATGACCCTCCTTTATTAGTGTGAACGTTATCAATATTAGGGACTCCAGCAGCATAAGACATATTAGTGTACTCACCTGATGTAGTAACTGCTAATAAATTAGTAAAGTCTTGGTAGTCAAGTACATCTACTAATGAAACTGGTTCTTTAATATCAAGAGAGTCTAAAGCATCTACTATGCTACTAGCATCCATAAAATCACCAGCTGCTTGTGCTGCATCTAATGCTTGTAACAGTCTGTTTCTTTCTGAATCTAGAGATTCATTATGTTTAGCTATTTTAGCATTCTCAGCATCTACTTTACTCTGTTTAGATAGTATTCTGTTTGCAGCCTCAGGATTAATAGCCTGCAATCTTTGTAAGTATGTCTCTAAAGATTGTCTGTATACTTCTTTATAGTCACCCAATACATTATTGAATACTTCCTTATAATAAGTTCCTACAGTTCCTTTGATAGCACTAATAATGTCTTTAGTAGGTGAAGTAAGTAAATTAATAAGTAATGGCTTACCATTCTCATCAAGTACATCTATCTTATCTACACCAAGCTTCCACATTACAAATGTTCCCTTATCGGAATATACAGTAGGTTGTACATTGATAGTTACAGGTGCATTGCCATTCTTTGGTCTTAATAAGTTTCCATAGAAGTCATATACTAACGAAGAATATCCTATTTCTGCAACCGAGAACTTAGTAGCACTCTTCTTTATTCCATTTCTACTAACTACATCAGTTTTTATGGAAGTTCCCATTAGCATATTAGGATTTCGTCCAAATAGCGTATTCTTTAAAGCAGAACTAGGATTATCAAGTATATACTTTTTAACGTAGCTCCTAGTCAGTCCAGCTAAGTTAGCAATCCTACTATTAGGTATATTATTACCTTCGGCATTCTTAATAACTGACTTGTATATTTCTCCAGTTACTACCTGTTCAGCTGCTACAATATCATTAAGTATATTAATTAAATTAGGTCTAATAGCCTTTAATGAGTTTGAGGCTTTATCGTAGTAGAACCTTTCATTATTGTCTCCTAACTTCTCATTGTAATAGTTCAGAGTTTCTATATACGAACGTAATGATAAATTCTCAGGATTATTATTTTCATATCCATCATATACTGTATTAACAAATGCAGAACTGCTTGCAACAGCTACTAATTTATCAAGATAATCAAGATTATTAGCTTCATTTACATTTCTAAATGCAGCTAGTAAATCTACATTGCCTCTTAAGAATCCTGTATTAGCAAAGTCATCTATAAATTCTATTAAAGATACATATAATCTTTCTCCATCAGTAAGCACCTGTGGATTGTTCTCTTCATATATAGCTTTTAACTTAGTAAATGAAGGTTCTTCTAATATAGTATTTAGCCTTCCAAATTTAACGATATCAGAGTTTGATAATTCAAGCTTTCTTTGTCCTTTACTACTAACTGCATTGCTGTTATAAATTACAGTAACCTTTTCTCCTTTATATGGTAAAGTAAAAGAGACGTCGCCAGTAGTAGCGTTACTAACAGATATTCCCCACCTATTTAATAGGCCAGTCCTATCTGCCATAAGTTCGTTAGCAATATCAATATCATTCTCTCTCTGTATTTTACGTCTATTTACATTAGATTGCTTAATTTCAGAACTATCCAAATCTCTAGTATCACTATTAAGAGCATATTCTACATATCTGGCATTGTTAGTTCTGTCTACAACTCCAGATATAGAATCTAACAAATCGTAAGTAGTGATAGCTTTAGAAGTTAGATAATCTCTATTTGCAATATTATATAGAGAGTTGAATTTATCTTTGTTATAGAACTTATCATAGATAGATTTAAATACGTTAAGATCGTTTACTTGGAATACCTTAGACCTAGTATCACTATTTAATATTTCCTTAAGAATTTCTCCTAAGTAATAATTAGGGGCGGAATGTAAATTTAAAACTAAATCCTGTAGTCTCTCCCCAAAGAACATAAAGTTGTATTCGTCTTTAATCTTGCTAAAAGAGTGAACGAATTGTTTTAAATTTAAATACTTGTCACCTATTTGCTCTCCAGTAACGTGATTAATTACAGGAGTTTGTTCAATAAGTAATCTAGACACATTACCTATTTCAGATAATGCATCTACATTCTCATTAGTTCTCCATGTTTTAACCATATTAGAACCAGATCTAAATTGGTATTTATTAGTGCTCACAGGTAGTTCTATTCCTACATATCCCTTATTCCTAATTTCCATATTCTTTCCGAATAAGCTTTTAAGAATAGTATCGAAGTTACCGTTAGATAGAACAGCCCATGCATTGAATCCATCCACTAACATCTGATTCTTATAGAATCCTTCTATGTTTCTCTTCTTAGACACGAATGCACTGTCTAACGCAGATTTAGATATGTTTTCAAATATACTAGAAGCGGCATCCAGAACCTTCTGCATATTCTCTACATTAGGAATTCCATCTAGGTAAATAGTATCTAGTATAGATGCATCAGTTTCTATACCTTCTTCAGAATTAGCTAATTTAATATAGTCAACTAATTTCTTAAATAAGATATTCTTATATTTAGCAATATAAACATTTAAATCATCATTGCTCTTAATAAGTCTACCGTCGGCAAAGTTAACTAATGATGCTTCTATAATATTATACCTAAACTGATTCAGCATATACTCCTTAACTACAGAAGCAGAACCGTAAATATCACTAATGGATGGAGTTGCAACTCTTCTCTCCAATGGTTCTTCAATTACTTGAATGTCCTCAGGTTCGTCTTTAATGACAAGACTCTTGTCAACTTCCTCTACTGTAGAGGTTTCCGGATTAATACTGAATTTGGAACTTAATGGTACAGCATATTCAGCTAATAATTGTTCCTTCTGTGCATCTGTTAATCTTCTGGATGTTTTAACAAAATCTTCTAGAACCTCAGAAAGCGAGACATATTCTGTCTCGCTCTCCAGGTTAAATAGTCCAGTATTCTTCAAACTGTTGTAGAAGTCGTCTATGAAATTAGCAGTAGATATTACTGGCTCTTTCCTAAACTTTAATACTGTACTTCTTAGAGCAACCTCAGCATCAAGTCTGTGTTGCCCTATGTCAAAGTTAGTACATGCCATTTCTTATTAGATATTAAATTTACATCCTTGACTATCAATAATGTTCTTATTGGAAGCTAAAGAAGATATGTATTCTTGCACGTCAATTAAATCATCATTGTCTAACTGCTCATCAGTCAATAATCCTTCAAAATGGCTGTCAACTAGTTTGGCTTTATCCAATATAGCCTGAGCCTGCTCTGGAGTTACTGATGATAGAGACATTAATGTGTTAATTAAGTCAGCAATTTCAGATTCCCTAAGATTATCAAAATCGTTAAGTGTATCTGCGAATATCTTTAACTTCTGTTCTCTAGTTGGATCAAATGGAATTTCATACATAGTTGTATCTGCAATTTCTACTTTACCATCGAGAATAGAACCTTTTATTGTTTGTCCTCCCTGCAAAGTTACTGTAAATTCCTCTAGATTACTACCATTATATTCAACATTCTGAATTGCAGAATTATCAATAGAACCATCTACTTTCTTAGGTAGTACAGAGGGACTCTTCTTATTTATTTCATCTAACAGAGTAGAATAACTATTTATAGTTAATAGTCCAGTGTCAAGAACTGTAGTATAAATACTTAATACAGTGTCATTATTCATCTTTAATTGTCTATTATTAACTGCATCAGAAAGCTTGACAGCTACTGAGCTACTATACTCTTTAATGATATCATTAATAGCAGCATCCCCTTCAGTCTCATATCTAGATTTAGCTCTGTCAGCTAAATCCTGTAAGGATTCATATCCACTTACATTAGACAGAGCTCCCATAGTTGACAAATTCATTCTGGAGTTAAATTCGTCTCTCTTAGCATGTAATATATCATCCTTAAATTCTACTTCTTTTAAACCAGTAGGGTCTATAGTAATTTCGAAATTAGGACTTTCTATAGCTACATCTATATGGAACTGATCTAAGTTATTTCTAGTGGGATAGAAATCTGAGGGTTGACTGTCATGAGAAGTCTGAAATCTTGGAGTATAGAATATTCCATCTATAAATGGAGCATATGTTGTAGTAGGAGCACCTTCCTTAATAGTTGGAGTGCCATGTAATATAACATTGAACATATTATTAAGTACAGAAAAAGCACTGGTCCTACCTGCATCTCTGACAGCTTCACCTATGCGAACATTAGTTGCTTCTAGTCTAGTTTCTATAGGTTTACCATCCGGTCCTTTTGCAGTAAATGAATAAGCATCGCCTGCTTTATAACCTTTAGTGTACATCTTATAGATAGAGGATAGCAAACTAACAACTTTAAAAGATCCTCCCATATTTCCTAAAGCTGAGGCTGCATGTTTGACAGTTCTTACTCCATCACTGAATTCTATCTCTCCATTATCAGATATAAGTTGCTCTAGGATATTATCCATATTTCTTCCTTCTGTTCTAATTGTGAAATTAGTATCCTTAGGAAGTGAAATGTATTTACCTAAAACATCAAATATTTCATTTAATATAGTATATTGAGCCTTAGCAACTGCTGGATCTATATATACTCCATAAGTAAGTTTTCTAGATACTTTACTACCTGCATTGAATTCTTTCCATTCGTTCTCACTAAGATTTATAGGTCTAACTACCATACCTGGAGCATTAGCCTTAATAGCATCAGCATAAGTAAGTCTAAACATAAATCCATTATAAGTAGAAGGATTCCAAGGAACTCTTTTAGCCCCATTAACTACAGATTGGTCTAGCAGTCCATTGAACTTATCAACTTCAGTTTGTCCTCTTACCTCGCTTAGATTATTAGTAGACATGTATGTCTTATAAGCATCTAAGAAGTTGTTAAGCCCAGCTCGATAATTCCATAATGCTACTAACATTCTAGCTGCTGTAGTATTACTTCCATATGTACCTATATAATCCTTAACCTGCTGTATATCAAGTTTACTCTTACCATCATCGTCAGTACTAGTTAAATCACTGAATGATAATGTAAAGTAGTCATTTATAAATGAACCATTAGGGGTAGCTACTATAGCTCTAATGATTGGTGGTACTCTATCTGCAACTTCTGCATTTGCCTCTTCATTAGAAAGACCCCTTGATTTAGCTTCATCAAATGCTCTTGCTCTCTTCTTCTGCATTTTGATATACATATCCGCTAGATTTGATTCAGTAACTTTCTCCCCGTCTATTTTGAGATGCTTGTTAGTAGTTGCAAATACTATACCTTTACCTCTAACTGATTTATCAATCATAGCTACACCACCCTGTCCAGTATATCCATACATAGGACTTATTAGAGCATTAGGAAAGGCTTCTTGTAGTTCATTAAGATTCCAAGTTTGACCTGGCACCTCTTTTAGTCTAGTTGCTCTAGAGAATGTAATGTCAGATTCATTGATTTTGAAGTATTTAGAAGATGTTGGATTAGAATTAGACCATTCTTGCATATTCTTATACCACTTCCTATACTTAGATATAGCAGCATCTAACTTATTACCATGAGCTTTATCCCATTTCTGCCAAGTGTCCGGATTAGTAAGTTTACCCATAGTGAACTGAATATCCTTACCTCCATCTATACTGACTCTGTAAACAATATTAAATGCAGTAGACTCTACTTTAGTCTTATCGTAACCTTGTTTGTCTCTAGCTATATCTGTTCCAGTGGTACTAGTATCGTCTTTACGAACTTCAAGATAGAAACTTCCATTATTCCATACATCTAATCCTAACTTAGCTAAATATGCATTACCACTATCTGACAGTCTCTGCAAGAAATCTTCATCAAACTTCTCACCAAATGTTAGGTAGTTTCTAATATCCACCAATAATGATTTAGGAGTAATCAATTGATTAGCAGTATAATGAATTCCGTTCTTAGTAAAGACGTTTAAATCATCTATAATATCATCCTTAACTACTCTATCAAATGTTCCGTCCTCATTCTCTAACATACCATATCTCATATACCATCCATAAGCCCTAATTCCAGACATAACACCCTCTATTTCTGAATCTAATACAGTAGTCTTCTTTCCATCCAAGTTACCTAATAACTCATTCTCTATAGGATTATCTCCTTTAGGTTTGGAAGGACTTTTAGGTGTATAAGGAGCAGCTGGTTCAGGAGATTGAGGTGTTTCTTCAGAATTTATTGGAGAAGGAGTATACCCTTCCAATTCTGAATCCAAAGCAGCCATTCTGATTTCTTTGAAGGTGTTAATAATACGTTCCTGACTAGGAGTTACAGAAGTTCTATCTTCCTTAATAAGATTCTTCTCTTTTACATATGCAGATAATCCATTATTAATAATGTAAGTTCCTTCTTTAGAACGAGACATCATAGTATAGAAGGATTTAGCAAAATTAATAAGGTCTGCCCAGTCAGTAGAATCGTATTTAGCAAAGTCTACATCAATAATGAAGTGAGCAGCTTCTGAGCCTTGTACAGATTTAGGAGTGTATACCTTGATTCTACTATCATTCATTCTCTGAATTAACTGATATGTAGGAGAGTTTTCATTATCATATACATAACCTATTTCACCATCAGCTTCCAATAATGCCTTAATATCTTCCTCTGAAATTTCATTTACTATCTTCTCTCCATTTAGTGGATTGTCATCGTCTTGATAATGTTTCAGAATTAAATTACTAGTAATTTCATTGAATATTCTATCTCTAACTTCTGCATCATTATCAGCGGTCACATTATCCTTGTTAAAGTTGATCCTACTAAGAATTGCATTAACCTGCTTATTATTATCGTCTTTCTGAACATTAGTAATACGTAAGCTAATATCCAGTTTAGGAGTTCTAACCGTTAATGCTTCAGTTGGTTTAACATTATATATACTAGTTTCTACATTCTCATATCCATTCTGATTTAAATCCCCTAATAGTATTATTGTAACACCATTCTTGGATGCCCAATCAGATAAGAATTGCATATAAACACTATTAACCCAAGTAGCTTCATCAATAAACAGCAATCTAGGAGTAGCGTTATCACTATATTCTATATCAGACTTAGCAACTGCTACAGTATATCCTTGCTTAAGTTCATTAAATTCTACTAAGTCATATAATTTAGACTCAGTATTAGAGCTATTAATGTCCTTACTAAGTTCACCATAAGTCTCATCACCTAATACATGTCTCATTAAACCTTCTACAGTAAAAGATTTTCCATCACTTCCTAGAGAACTTACCAAGTTATTAACTTGTTGCTCGGACGGTCCAACCTTCCACACAGTAGAATTAGGGTTAATTTTAGTAACGATTCCCTGTACCAACTTAGCAATTACCGCTGTTTTACCAGCACCTCCGATACCATTAACCATTACAGTATTAAAGTACTTTAGTAATTCACTACCAGGCTGACCTTTAGGAACATTAATATTATCTATAGCAGCATTCATTACTTCTGGATTAACTGCCATAGCTGTAGACATATAAGCAGCATATTCTTGGGCAAATAAGGGAGCATAAGTAGCTTCTGAATCAGCAAGAGTCTCTCTTAAGTAGTAATCAAAATCAGACTTCTTAAATGCTAATGTGGCATGTAACCACATATAAATATCAAAGTCTTCTATATATTCCGTTTCCGGGCTAAACCTAGTGTTATTTTGATTTACTAAACTAGACATATTGAATTTAGCCCCCAAATTAGAGAACATAGCTTTGAGTACTGTATTTACTGATTCTCCACTTTCAGATACTATTTTATGGAAAGTATCATAAAGCTTATTCTGTAAGTTAGCTAATTCAACTGATATTGCTGGATTATCATAAGCTGCTTCGTCAATATTGTCCAAGGTTGGGGTAGATATTTCATCTAAACCTGCAAATAACTTGGTTCCGTTATATTCTAAGTCTTTTAGGAATCCATATTTACCATTACCTCTTAATACATCATATAGCAATTTAGATATCTTTTGACCAGTTCTAGCATGTTTACTAAACTGATTTACCCCATTCATTATAGATAAATCAGTTAAGAACAGCAACTGATTAATAATTTTATCCAATTCTATATTCATCATGGCTGCCACATCGTCCCTAATAACTCCATATTTCTCTTCTTTAGGGAAGTATGTTTCTAAGAAGTGGTTCATAAGAGCATTATGTCCAAATGGCCTATCAATATCCAAATCAGCAGTAGAACTAGAATAGATTACTGATTTAAGCATATTAATTGCTGTAATAGCATCTTCTATTTCCTTCTCTTTGTTGCCATCTAAAACATAATCAGATATAGTAGGAGCTGCCTCAAATCTTCGTTGCTCATTCTCTATAAGGTCTATAATATTAGAAGTGCTTCCGAATACAGTTCTAGTAAAATCCTGAAGATAATCATACACTGGACTAGTTTTAAGTTTAAGCACATCACTACGTAGTTGCAATACTGTTGCATTGTACGGGTTGGCTAGTACTTCGTTATTTATTTCTTTAGCAGCATCCTGATATATCTTCTCCATGTTATTAATACGCTCTTCAGTGTACTTCATAACATTATCTGCATCTTCAGACTCATAGTATTCTCCTATAGCATCAAAGTAATCTAAAGTTGCATTAACAAGCTGTTTCTTGTACTCTTCAGAATTAATAACATCATGGATTTCTTTGTTTATGTCTTCTAAGTTCTCTCCATTAACTTTCTCTAATGTTTCTATTAGTTTATCCATCAATGGATCAGGAAGTAAGTTACCACTAGCATCAACGTTTCTACTAATAATCCCATTAGCGAACATATTACCTAAAACAGTCATAACCGCTCGTTCGTTAGAGATTTTATCACCAAGAACACTAAGTAGTAAGTCTTTAGTCTCGGCATCCATAAATCCATAACCTTGTGCCATTTGAATTACTCCTTGAACTCTTCCTAACACTTCTTGGTTGTACAGTTCAGTTTGTTGTAACCTAGCTTCAGCCTCTTCATCAGATTCGTTGTCCTTTCTGTCAAATACTTGTCTAGTAAACTTCTTATTAAGAACCCAGTCAATGTTACGGTCTACTCCAAATCTAGATTGGAGTTCTTGCTCAGTAACATCCTCCAGATTAAGTCTATCTATAGTAGCCTTTAAATCAATCATAGTTGAGAATACTTCCTTTCTAAATTTGTAATATTCATCAACTGAGATACTACCTTCTTGAAGCTTGTTAGAGAACTCTTTATTAACCTTCTTATATATACCATAAGCAGCATCTAGAGCTTCCATCTTATCTTGCTTCAGATATGCTTCGTATTTAGGTTTCAGAGATTCTATTTGTTCTTCTGATAAATCCTGGAAGTTCTGTTTAGTATCAAATTCAGCAAAATCCTTAAATGTAGCTGCGTAATACTGATGATTGGCTAAGTTATCTATAGCAAACAACATTTGATCTGTATAATACTCAGAGAATGAACCGTCCAAGAATTTCTGCTTTTGAAGTTGTAAATCAGAATATTCTTGCTGTAGTCTTTGTAAATCAGCTTGGTAAACTGACCCTTTCTTGTCTGTGTCATTTGTCTTATGCTCCAGATCTGCTATTTCGTTGCGTTTCTCAACTATTTTAGAAGTAAGGGTATTAAAATCTTGAAGCATTTTACCATTATAGCCATTAAGAATAGCCTTACCGAATTTCTGACCATCGGATACCTCAATGCTAGCTAAAGCCTTCATTCTAACATCACTCATTACCATCTTGTCTAATAGCTGTTCGTCGGATAGTCCCATACCTTCTTGGTTAATAACAGCATCTAGATGTTGAAAGTAGCTCTTAGTGAGATTGTACACTGCTTCATTTTGATTGTCTGCTCCACTAGTAGGAGATGTCCATACAGTACCTTCCTTAGTATCCTCAGTCTTAGTAGCAGATAGATTCTTGTTACCTAATTTACCCTTCTTCTTAAGATTATTAAGCTCTTCTATTAGTTCATTAGTACGCCCATTTCTGATTAGATATATAAGCTCTTGATTAGTTTGCTCATTAGTAGCTCTATGATTATTAACCACATCTACACCATGAAATATAGCGCCACCAATAGCTCCTCCGAAGAAACTCATTCCGTATCTTTCAAATGCATTCTCTCCAGCATTTAACTTATTCTTGCTCTCAGTAAAGCCCATTTCTTGGGCCCAGTTAAATGTAGCTTTAGCTAAGTCAACTACAGCTTCTTCGGACATTTCCTCTAGACCTTCAGTAAGCATCTTCTGAGCAAACCCAGTAGTATGATTTCTAACATCAGACCAATAGTCGGAAGACTTCTTTTTAGCTGTATCAAAGAATTTAGCTAGCTTCTTAGGTTGTGGTATATTAGATTTAGCTAATGTCTGGAATCCCTTATTAACTTCCTCTGCAACCTCTTTAATTGCTTGTCTGTAAGCAGGTACAGAAGTTTTAAGCTCTGGAAAGAATATTTCGCCAAGACCAGTTCTATCAACTGCATACATACCAGCAACAGCACCCCATGCAATAGCAGCTGCTTCAGCTCTAGTAGCTCCTTGTTCAATGGCATCCTCAAAAGACTCTAGACCCTGCATCATTGCCATATAACCAAGTGCAGTATTTGCTGCCATTCTATTATTTCTCTTAAGAATGGTTTCAAACGCTTTAGCAGCCTTTAACTGATTCATTTCTATGACACTGCCAGCTACGTTCTTATACTTCTCTGGATTCTTAAGTAATATTTCGGCAGCTTCTTCTCCTGCTTTGGCTAAAGCAGCTCTTTGTTTGGCTTCTGTTCCAAGTAATTTATGAATACCTTGGAATATAGTTCTCTGCTGTGCCCACTGCAAAGCTACATCCGTCACTAAATCAAAGAAGTTCTCAGTTGAAATTAAGTTCTGCTGAGAATATTCAGATTTAGAACCTTTAAATGTTCTGCCTATACCCTGTAATAAGTTGGCAGTAGGAGTGTCTTGATTTAATCCTATAGTGGATTTATAGATTGTAGGAAGAATATCCATTAATTGAGCACCAATCATGGCACCTCCATATACAGTATTAACGTAGGGAACAAATAGAGGAGCTATTGCAGCTACTGTCTTCATTACAGTACCAGTAACTGATTTATCAAGTCCGTCAGAATCGAAGAAATCATATTTATTAGCAGCCGAACCATCTACAGTAAATGAATCAAATGCCGATTTAAATTTACGTCCGTATGCTTCTCTTCCTCCTAGGGTCTCGTAGTAGTAAGTACCTTCATCGTTATATTTTAAGTCTCCCTTATTATGCTTAACAACTCTTCCAGTAAATGGATCTGTATGTTCTCCATCTTCATCCCACTGTGCAAGAACTAAAGGTTCACCTAATGACGCTAAGAAACCTACTGGATTACCAAATAGTATATTATCATTAGGTGTATATTCCTTATACTTCCCAGTTTTATAGTCGTATACCTTTTGAGTTTGAGCTAGTTCAGAGGCAGTCCATTCTCTATTGTCAGTCCTTCCTATTTGAGATACACCAGTCTTTAATCTATCTGGATTGAGTACTTTAGTTACATTAAAATTAATGTCCCTAACTTTACCATCCTCTGGTCTTAACTGAGAATAAGGATCCCAATCAGCATCATCCATAATACTTTCCTCAAACTCATCATTAGCAAACTTTTGATAAGTTTGAGCGGCAGCATCATACACTTTATTAAAGGATACTTCATCAAACTTACCTTCATCATCCTTAAATTTATCTTGGACATATTTACTATTCTTATAGGTATTTCTATCTAATAATCCAGTATTGTCGGCAGTTAATCCTACATCTCTAAAATTTCCAGTAGTAAACGAAGGATTATCTATCTGCGCTATGAACCAATCATTAGGTTTCTTTACGTTATTCATATTTAGTCTAATTTAGATGTACTAGCTCCAGTAAATGTTGATAACTTCTTAGCTTGAGCAGCTTTACCTTTTATAATTCTCATATCTCCCCAATCCGCAGGAATTGTTGGATCTTCACCTGCTACATTAAGAGCTAAACCAGCACTTTCAAGTATAGGCATGTAAGCTACAGTTCTAAACAGTTCACTTTCTGGAGTAATACCTAACTTACCTTTAAACAAATTCTTAATATTATCAGGGTCTACTTCAGGCATACTTCTGATATTAGTCATATACCCTTCCCCTGCTTTATCTACATCAATTACTCCACTCTTTCCACCAATCCAGCTATCACTACCTCCAGCTATTACATTAGTCATTAGGAATGGTCGGAACTTAGAAGGATTCCATATAAGTTCCCCATCTTTATTTTGATACATATAATCTCCTAAATTGTGAGTATTCAATATCTGTGATAGCTCAACGGCAGTTATATTATTGCCTCGCTCCTTGATTTCTTTCTGAGCCTCTATAAATTCCGGCATTAATTCAAAATCTGGGACAATCTTACCATTAGCATCATATGTGTATGGTAGTATAGCCCTAGCTAATTGTGTGCCATCATATAGTACCTGCCCAAGATTGGAAGAATCTACTCTCTGATTTCCTAGAGAAATAGAAGTAGTATCAACTATACCTCCAATTCCTGAATTTAATAAAGATTGTAATGACCCTTGCGGAACTACGTCACCTTTCTGGTCTAATGGCATCCCATAAATAACTGCATCAGTATGCATTTGATATCCTTGACCCGGATTTACTATGTAAGTGGATTCTACTCCATTCTCTCCAGCATAATAAGACATTATAGGTTTCATACTCAAAGTCTTCTTATTACCATTACTATCGGTATTAGCTCCAGTGGTAGCAGCTTTATCAAAATCAATTCCAATTTCACTAGTATTGTCAATTCCAGATGCAACCATATCAGCCACTAATTTATAAGCACCTTTATTAGGGTCTAATCCGGCTAATGCAGCTTTACCTCTTAATAATGCCTTAGCATTAATAGGCATTACAGAGATTAAATAATTTAAAGCAGTTATAGCTTTCCTAGATTGATCTGTATTCTTCTCTGTGATTTTATAAACACCATCCTCCCCAGCAGCTAATAATTCATCAATACCGTCTTTTATATCCTGGCCTTTCTTGGTTCTAAAGAATTCTTTTGAAGTACTATCCTTTCCAATTTTACTAATAAGTTCCCAAATAGTCTTATTAATACTCTCCATACTAACACCATTAGCTATAGTAGTAGATATGTTATTAGCAAATGGAACATTATTAGCTCTCAGTTCAGCTAAATCTGCATTAGTAAGTACTCTATCACCTCTTTCTAAAGTAGATTTTAATTCCGGACCATCTTCTCCCATCACATAGTATCTACCATCTGTACTTACTGCCATTTCACCATAGGAACCATTCTTCTTAGATTCTTCTATAGCCATCTTCCACTGCTCCTTACCCTCTCTAAGTCTAGCCATTAACTGTAGTGTACGTCTATAAGCAGTTGCAGTAGAATTTGGATCTAACGGATTATTCCTATTAGCAAACAAATTACTTACTTCGGAAGCCACAGCATCTACGTCACTAATGAGGCCTTCTTTGTATAGAGCTTGTAATAGGCTCTTATCTATACCTTCTGCCTTATCTTTAGTACTCTCCACATTATTAGAGCCTTCTGTATATGGAGCACTAGGCATTGGTTGTGGAACATTAGTGTAGCCAACGAAGGCGGGAATACCCCCGCCTTGTAGCTTCTTAACTTTATTAATTATTTCCATGACATTCCTTTCTTAATCAGCTCAGCAGTTAAAGAAGACATGTGCTTAATTAAATCTGCTTGTTGCTTTTTAGATTCGTTAATATTCTTATGGAGTTGTTTATTATCTTCTAGCATTCTCTTATTAAAGTCTCTTGCTCTTTGCATTATTATTCTGTCAGCTGAATTCATTTTAGCTCCAGATTTATTATAAGGTATTTTAGCTTGAACTGGATTTACTTGCTCAAACAACCAAGGCATCTGAGTTAGTTTCTTTCTTTGAGCTAACATTTCCTGATTCTGGGCATCAACTAATCGATAATAATCATTCATAGCAGCTTTCATTCCCTCTTGATCATTGTTCTTTTGAGCTTCAAGATATCTATCTTGTAATGCTTGTAATTGAGGTCTATATTTAGTAGCACTAGCTAGTCTAGCCTGTTCTAAATCGAACTGCTTACTAGCTGCCCTATTCTGTCTAAATCTTCCTTCAATGCCTGCTAAGTAAGGAGAAATTACTCTTTCATAGTTATTAGTAATTCTAGCAGAATCAATTTGTTTCTTAGCCGCATTAATTTGTAACATTGAAGCTCTGTTTCTATTGGCAACATCAGTTCTTCTAGCCTTAGCAGCGTCGGATTCTTGTTGTGCTAATGTTCTAGTTCTATTAAACATATCTGCATCCGCCATATCTCCTTGGAATCTCATCTGGGCAGCTCTGTTACCAGCTTCTAACTCTCCAGCTAACTGTAAAGAGCCATCGGAAGTTCTAGGTCTAGCAGCTAACGAGGTGAGATTAGAAGCCTGCTTATCAGCTGATACTTTAGCAAGATAGTTACCAGTAATAGGTACTACATTCTCATAGGTATCTACTAATAGTGGCTTTAATCCTTCTTTATATTTATCTGCGGCTCTACGATTAGCTCTTAACCCCCCAACCATCCTACCTAAAGCAATAATATCTTCTGGTAGTGTTCTTAAACCAGACAGTACATTAGTAGCTGCTTTACCCTTAGTATTTAATTTATAACTACCTGAATTATTTGTAGTTTTAATATCTTGAGGAGTAGCTTCTACGTCAGGAACTGTTTCGTCTAATAACCCCGTAGTTGCAATTGGAGTATTAGGAATATTAAATCCTTTACCATCAGTAATACCAGCCATCTTTAGTTTAGGCATAAAATTTACCATACCTTGATTTAAATTCTTAATAACATCTATATCATCGGGAACTAGGGATTTCAATACATCCATTCCCTCCTTAGTAGTGGCTGCTGTACCTAAATGTCTTAAGAACGTTTGATCTCCCTTAAGTCCATCTGCTGTCCACTGTGTCCCTTTATCCGAGCTACCACCTCTACCAGTAATACGTCCTCTTCTTACTAAATCAGACATAGTGTCTTGATTAACAGAAGTAAGATTATTAAATGTAGTTTGATAAGCAGCTGCATTAGGATCATATGTAAGAGATGTGTCACCAGGTTTAGAGGTACCAAATCCTAATTTAGCATAATCTCCCTGCATATTATTATACTTACTAGCATTAGCAGGAGTTATATTACCTAAAGTGTTTTTAAGTCCTAAGCTATTAAGTATATCATTATTCCAACTTAAATCATCTGCTGACCTAACGTTACGACGTTGTATTGGAGCAGCAGGAGATTGAAATTTAGGAATTAACAATCCACCATCTGCCTTCTTGGTAACTCTATCATCCTTAGATTTCTTTTTAGTCTTAGGCTTAGTCTGCTTCTTAGGAAGTTCCCTCTTAATGTGAGCAGTGCTACGTTTAGGAGGGTTAACAAGCTCCCACAAGTATCTAGCATTCTTGTCTGTAATAGAACTAAAATTAGGAGTAACAGTAATTTCAGTTGGAATCGGAGCAGTATATATATTCCTTCTAGGAGTTACATCCTCATATCCGAAGTCTTTCCTATTCTTAACTGCTTCATCCCATACTTTATTGTACTCACGTTCAGTTACTGGTTGGAATATGTTTCTGTAAGACTTCTCCTTACTAATTCTAGCAGCTCCAGCTAATGGCTGTTTAGGGAATGGTTGATTAACAGCCCATGCAACTAACGCCTCATTTTTAGCCTTCTGAACTTCTCTAGCTTCAGCTTGCTGAGTGAGCCTTTCACTTCTAATAATTTCATTACGTCTGTTTCTGTCCCCAGTAGCTTTAGTTTGTGCTAACTTGTTTGGATCAGTCACATCAGTGGTGTGTCTACCAGTAGTTACATTATATCCAAATGAACCTCTAACACCTGGGGTTACTTGATTAGGAGCGGGTAGTGCTAATAGCTCAGAAGATTTAGCTACACTTTGGTTCTTACCTCTAGCCCTTTTATAAGCTTGGGGATGTATAATTCTGTTATAAGCATCTCTGACACCAGGAAGATGAAAGTCGGGGAACTGTGCAGTACCTAACCATCTTTCTCCAGGCCCAAACTTATGCTGTAAAGGCAAATCTCCAGAATATGTAGTTACTGGTTTGCTAAAATCATATACCATATTAGCTTTATCAGTATCTGGTATCTTCGCAACCCCCTTTCCTTTACCTGTCCATGTTTTAGCTTCTGGTAAAACTATACCAGTTCCTTCTAGTATCTTATTTTGTTCTTCTAATGTTTTCGCCTTTCTAATTGCTTTCATTTTATCAGCAGAGACACGTCTGTAACCTTGATTGGTTTTAACCCACTCATCACCAGTGACAGCAGCTTCTACATGAGATTTTGCTTTAGATGCTCTGTGTGTAGCAGCAGTCCCGCCTAATACTAGTTGCAATGAACTTAGTATATTTCTCCAATCTCCTACAGTCAAAGACTCTCCATTCTTAGCTTTATTCCAGCTATCAAGATATTCCCTGCCATTAGACAATCCTTGATAAGTTGCTAATGCTGTTGTCATTAATGGGGCAAATCTGCCGACATTCTTAATCATTCTAGGAACCTTAGCTGCTTTAGCAAATGGGATAAGAGATATTGCATCTAAAACATAACTTCCTGCATTATTCCATAGTGCTTGCCCAAAGCTCTGTCCCTCCATCATATCAGCAGCTTGATTAGCAGCTGTAGATGCAGCCCCTATACCAGCTGACGCAACTGAGCCCACTCCAGTAAAACTAGCTAGTAGACTAGCTACATCACCTGCTAATGCCCCCATTCTAGTTATATCTGCTTTAGACCATTGAGTATGAGGTTTAGAGTCATTAGTAGCCTGTTCTTCAGATTTACCAGATTCTTTAGCCTTAGTTTTGGCTTCTTTAGCCTTAGTTTCTTCTATTGATTTAAAATACCTCTGATCAGCTTGACGATTTCTCTCATACATTTCTTCATTAGCACGCTTGTTTAAGGCATTCCAATCAATTACATTACCTTGCTGTGCTTTTAAAATCCCACCTTCTGCTTTATATTTGGGAGAATTAGCTATATTATATAGATATTCAACACGATCCTTACCAGTCTGAGTAGTAAGAGCTTCTACCCATCTAAGTTGTCTAGTTTTAGGGTTATAAACTCTAATAAGCCCTGTGCTCGGATTGTAACTATCAGGAATTACATATTCTCCCGAACCTAACTGTTCTAGCCTGTATGAATCATTACCCTCCTTCTGGGCACGTAAGTCAGCAGCTCTTATGTAATAATCCAAGTCATTAGCCAGTCTTTGAGCTGCTGTAGTTCCTGGGACTGTTTTACCAATATTTACAGAGTCATAATATCCAGAACCATCTTCTCTATGAAGAGGAACAGTTTGTGTACTTTTATTAGGATTTAAATCATAGGCACTAAAACTTAAAGACCATGGATTATCATATCTGGATTTGTATACACCTTCGAAATTATATGGAGTTACTTCAGGTAGAGTAGAAATTGTGTTATAGTTTCCTATATTGGAAGCTCCTAACTGTCTTATACGTTCCTCTTCAGCAGCTTTAGCATCAGCATGTAATTTCTCTTCTTGAGCAGTATTCCTAGCATCCACTTCTTTCTGAGAAGCTTCATCTAGTGCTCTTTGTTTATTATCAATATAAGCTTGAATTGCCTCATCAGTATATCCTTTCTGTCTAGCCTCAGCTTCCCATTGCTTTCTCAAATCGCCTCTTACATCGACTTCAGCAGTTTGTTCTTCTTGTGGCTTTAACCACCTATCTAGACCTCCACCGCCCAGTTCTGCAAATGCATTATAATCATTGTTGTCTAAAGTTCCATTATTAATAGCCTCTACAAAGCGTTTAGATCTATTGAGAATTTCATCAGCACCAATAGTACCTTCTAGATCATAACCACTCAACATTTCTGGAGTTATACCACCAGCTATGTCTGCCATTAACTTCAATCTATCTTCCTCGCTTCTACGATTAAAGAAATTATCATTATCTATGTCATTGCCTCCGTACCATCTCCTAGATACTTCTCCAGTGAAATACTTATTAAAATCAAACTTCTCTTTCTTAGGAGCTGCTACTGTAGGCTTCTTATATGTATTCATGCTTTTAATATAGTCTAGAACATAGTCCCCAGCCCTATTATTAGCATTATTATCGGTATTCTTCTCTCCTCCCAGGAAATTCTTATCAAATTGTCCTGTACTACTTAATGACTTATCAGAAACGTTGAATGTACCGTCTCCATTTAATGTAACAGTTCCGTTCTTGATTCCGTCAATAAGTCTAGAAGTGGCTGTTCTGAACGCATCAGCCTTCTTTCCAGAAAGGTTGTTATTTGTAATGTAAGTATCTACATTTCTATATAATCCAGATATTAGATCTGACTTGTTATACTTACCTACGTCTTTCCATTCAAATAATTCTGGTTCTTCTGGAGATTTACCGCCACTGTTATACTTTCTAATTACTTGTGACATACTTATATAAACTAAGAAAGGAACATATACTTAATCATATATGCTCCTTTCTAACTTTGTAAATGATTATCTAACTCTTCTAAGTTTAGAACCATTTCTAGCGAATGTTGGTTCCTCTTGAGGAGCTTCTCCAGGCCCCATTCCGCCTTGCATTGCTTGAACTAGTGCTTGACATACAGCCATTGCAGCTTCACAATTCTGTGTCTGTACAGCTTGAGCTGCTACTTGAAGAATCTGTTGCATTGGGTCTTGAGCTCCACCTTCTGGTGCTCCACCTTCTACCGGTGCTCCTTCTGCTGGTGCAGCTGCTGGTGCATCTTGAGGTGCAGGAGCTGGGCCACCTTGTTGCATAAATTTAATTGATTTACTTTGAATTCTCATGTTAAATTACTGTTTAACGTTAAACCTTAACTGTCCTACAAAGGTAGTTATAGTTAATGGAACTAACAAGTTAATCTTTCTTTTCCACATATTCAGGTTCACGTTGGTCTTGTTGCTTTAAATATTCAAACATCTTCTTACCAAGTGCCTTATAATCTTTATCTGACTTACTTTTACTAGCTCTTTTAGCCATCCGAATCAGAGTCTTAGTGTTCTTTCTACTGAAGATTCTCTCTCCTCCTTCTAGTTCCATTTGAGTAGAACCATCAGGAGCGATTACTTTCATAGTAGGTACTTCATCATCATCTTCTATATCAAGTTCGTCCCCCTCACTTATTCCAGAGCCTTGATTAACTTCTAGTACTAATAGTACATTATCCTCTTCAGCTATAGTGTCATCGTTTGGGTTGCCCTGATATATTGAGATCACTTCTAAATCCTCATCTATAAAGATAATGTCAAGAGGAATATCAGTATCTTTCATCCAAAATCCTACAGTCTGAGGTTCATCGTAAACAAACAGCATACCCTCATCTTCAGCTAAGGACTTTCTGCCTTGTAATCCCTTAATTTTATCTTCTTCTGATTCGGCTACTTTAACATTATATGTTCTATCACCTATCTCTATTCTCATTTGTTACCAATGTTTAGTGAGTCTAAATCCAAACTTGCAAAGTATAGTGCTCTATTTCCGTAGTCTATAATAGACAAAGTCCTCTCAAAGAAATCAGAACCTATAATGCCTATAATATTATATCCCTCTATTTGAAGCTGCCTTCTTACTGATGATAAATCAGATTCCATAAATATTACATCTCCTATAGATAGTTCGCCTATAACTACATCTACTGTCATTTCCTCAGTAGAACCACCTATTCCATGATATTGTACATCTACTGTATGACTAAATACAAACAGTTCTTGGTGTGTTCTATAATAATCTGAATCTATAAGTGATGTGTTAGCACCAGTATCTATTATAAAATAAGCAGTTTGATTACCTACTTGGCTCTTAACTACAGGTATGTTACAAGCTTCTGTATATTTATTCTCAAAATATAGTAAAGATTCTGTATTAGTAGGTCTATTATTACACCCCACAGCTAAGAAGAGCATGATAATTAATAAAGCAATTCTTCTCATTGAATTTCTTTTAATATTCCGGTATTGTCGATAGTATTATTAAGTATCTCATGTACTAACAACTTACCTGCCTCAATAGCGGACTCATCATCGCCCTTCTTCATTAGCTCTTCAAGCTTATTAGTTACATCTAGGTTAAATATAATCTCATTACGTTCAATCTCTGCATGTTGTACTAACTCGCCACCATCTTCCTTACTAACTACTGGTATGCCTTTATTAGTTACATCTTTAAATTCTGGATTTACATCTTCTAAATGATGCTTATTCTTGTGTAATGCTCCCTCCGGAATTACATTAACTTTACCACCAGATTTAAATTCTGGAACAGAGGCTTTAGTTTTATTAAGGATAGAGTTAGCCCATTGTAATTCTTTATCCAAAATCTTTATTCCGTTTCTACCTATAGCCATACTTCTATATCCGCCATTTAAAGCTATCTGATTTCTAAGTCCTATGCCACTGTAGTTAGATGCTGCAAATGCGTCTTGTGCTTCTTCATTAATATCGGCAACTAAATTCTGCTGTCTCTTAGCTTCAGATATTTGAGCATTGGCTTTCTTTCTGGCTCTATTACTAAATAATCCATACTTCTTACCACTCTTAGTAAGAGCATCGTCTACCTTAGCTAAAGACCCTCCGTAAGCAGAACCTTGCTGTTCCCAAGTCTCATTATCTTTATTAATAGTATTAGCTCTTTTACCAAAGGCACTATTTATAATGCCTAATCCGGTTAAATTACCTAATGTAGAACTAAATATAGAATCTTGAGTTGTCATTCCATCAGTACCACCAGTAATGGCATTAATTCCATCTGATACTAAACCTCCAACTTTCATTGTTCCTCCTATCATAGGATTAATTTGCATAGCCATGTTAGCAGCAGCGTCATATGCATTATCTATACCTCTAGTAATAGATCCTTTAGGACCTTGATAAGCATTATTCTCAGGCATAAATGATCTTACTACGTCAGCTACTTGACTAGCAACATTTACGGTACTGCCTATATTGGACTTACTAAAGATGCCATTTCTAGATCTTCCTCCAGAAGGATTTAACGTATTAATAGGAGGCATCGGTGGTAATGGACTGAAACTAGAACCTCCATTCTGTATAGGAGCAAGCAAACCTGCCTGCCCCTTCAGAATTCTTCTTTTATAAGTGTTATGCATAGCTTATTGTAAATAATGTCTTTAATGCAGTAATTATAGCCAGCTCTTCACCAGTATATCTAACTCTAATCTTAATGTACTTATCTCTTAACCTAGTTTCTTTCCTACCACTCCACCAATCAGATACATCTATATCATCTATATTATATCCTAATGTTCTTAAATCACTAGGCATAAAATTCTCAACTGGTGTACTTTCAGAAATATCAAAACCTTTAAGGTCATTAGGTATTGGAGAATTACCTACAGATATAGGAACCTTATTAATTACTTCTCCATTTACATTAGATTTATTCCAAGTTGGCTCATTCTTCTGCACAAAGGTAATAGAATTAATCTGTACATCCCAAACATCTTCCTGATAATTCATATTACCTCTTAGACGTCCAGCTGTAGGATCTTTAATATCTACTGCTTTAGCATGAGTCCATACTCTAAATTCATTTAACTTCTCATTGTATACTATTTCAGTTCCAGATAAGTTAACATAATCTTTATTAGGGGCAGTTTTCAATCTATAGTAATCCTCTACTTCATTAAAAGTATCTACTCTAGCATAATACAGAGGGAACATAGTAGATTTATCCATAGCTCCTGTTGCTATTCCATTTCTAGATATAGGTCTTTGGGAACCTCTTAAATTTAAGAAATTTCTATTATATAAGATGTCAGAGCCATTATATTGATAAAAGTCTTTAGTAGCTTCTTGTCTTATATACATATTCTTCTTATCGTCATGGAAGTCGTAAACCTCACCTACAATTTCATAATGGAATGAATCTGGTTTAGCTTTATTACTAATAATATGCAAATTATTAAATATCTTATGAACTGATGGATTGTCAACTACTACAAATTCATACTCAAACGGATGTTGTTTACCGTACCAGAAACAGGGTTTAATTGGATCTTTTATATCTATGATTCCTGCCTGACCATGTTTCCAGAAGTCCGTAGTAAGATTCAAGCCGTCATTCACTCCGTTCTCTAGAATTTCTTTAGTAGTAATAGCAATACTAGATTGATATAATCCTAAATTATATGATAGATAATCTTTCCATCCAGTTAAATATTCATTAATATCTGTGGGAACTGTTCCAGACTTGTATCTAGCGGTAATATCACATTGAATATTTAATTGAACTACAGGATACTTCCAATCTGGTTCAGAAAGCATTACTAAGTGATTACCTCCTCTAATGTCGAAATGCTTGTAAAATCCAAAATTGTCTCTAACGATACTAAAAGTCTTCTCATAAGTAACTCCAGTTTTATCATCGTTAGGAACAGCTCTATTTACTAAATCTAATTCCGTAGATTTCAACCCGCCATAAGTACCCCATTCATCAATAACAACGTTAGATAGAATAACTCCATCTTGTGATGTAGAACCTTTCTGGGAAGAACCCAATTTACTTATCCATTTAGAAGTATCCCTATCGAAGCTAAAATATACATTATCAATATTCTCTGAGTAAGACGGAACCCAAGAATAGAATGTAATCCATTTACCTAAAACTTCATTATAACATATATTCCAAACTTTCTCTTCAAATCCGTATAGATTATCATAGAATGTGAACATTACGTCTTGCTTGAATCTATTATAATGACTCTTAACATTCCTAACTCCTATTATTGGAGTCAGCTCACGCTCAGTTAGACTAATGTTCTCATTTAGAAACTCCTGTATCTTAAAATCTGAAATAACTTCAAATTGTTTGCCATTAGTTCTCCATATCTTCCTTCCTACTGTATCCACTCCATAGACGTAATAGGGAGTCTTGATGACACTTTCCGGCCACTGAGTACCAAATGTATCTGACAGCATCATTGGATTCTCTGGCAGCACGTTAGAAGTGTTTATGAAGACATTTCCACCCGAACCTTCTCCAGCAACTGCACGTTCATTGACTGGAATAAGAGCTACTCCATGTTCAAATATGCAAAGTAGATTACCGAACCATTCAACCATCTTCATTAATCCTCCATAAATTCTAGGATAATCCCTATAATGAGTAAACTGGAATACTCTAAGTCCATTCTTGAAAGCATCATTAATAGCTAAATCAGAGTACAATATCCTAGTATCAAATCTATTCTTTATATAAGGCACTTCAGGTAATGTGTATGAGACTTTCTCTCCAACTGTACTTGCAAACCCTTCATTTACTACAGACGATTCTGGAATTTTATAATTACCATCTGTATTCATTTCTTGTAAGGGGTAGAATCCTCTTTTAAGTCCAGTAAGTCCTTCCTCACTCGGATAACTATAATCAAGAGACCTTATAGATAGATTTCTGGAAGTATAGTATTTAACGGTAATCCAACTTCCAAGTTTAATTGCATTAACGTCTCCTCTGTTTATCTTCTCATTCTTCTCTTTATTCTCATTATCATAGTTATCTTTCCAAGTATTATCGTCTACTATCTCATCATTTATAGGAGCTGACGGGTCTTGGAAGTTTCTATTAAGTCTATGAGTATAGTTGCATATATAACAATCTCCTCTATAATAAGTCTTAACATAGCCAGAAACATCTCCTACTGTAGTTAATTCATACTTACTGATTACATCCTCTATACTGACTCTATCTCCTATAGCATAATAAGGAGATGTATCATCATATCTAGTAGTGAAATATTGTTTATATGCTGACGTACCATATCCCGGAGTATATATGTTTATTATATTACCTATGGTAGTATTTCCTATGATTCCGAGATACGGAGAGTAAATACCTCTTACTAAATTAGAAGCCTCTTTAGTCTTATTGTCTGATTTAATATACCTAAATCTAAAAGCTTCTTCAGCCTCTCCTGCTCTACCTCTAAATGAAGTATCTTCAATAGCAATTAATGGCACATTGTCACCAACTCCCACTATTTTAGCATTTACTAAGTTATCATCTGAGTTAGCCTTATATCCTGGTACGAAGTAGTTTCTCTCATTATATACATCAATATCAAGATACTTAGATGTAGGCTGCACTCTAGAGTTCTTGGTAAGATATTGTGTTCCAGTGAATAATGAATTAAAATATCCCTGATTGGTGGAGTATTCTGGACATATTGCTGCTCTAGCTCCTAACTCCGACGAGTTTGAATCAATGCTCATTAATCTTTCAGAATAATTCTGATTTAGGATTCTATCATCATCCAAGAACCTTTCAATTTTATATTCTTGAGCAGTTGGTATTGCTGGTACTTCAGAATTTATGTCTCTAGGTAATACATATGCTTGTGCTAAAATTGTAGGAATTCTCTTCTGTCTTACTATAAAGAATCCTTTAACTTTATCTTTCAAGTATTCTGCAACCTCTGTAGGAATGAATACTCCAATTCCACATACTGTAAAGTCTCCTGAATCTGGAGTATAATCTATTTTAATAACACCCTTAGCATTCTCATAATTCTGTGAATCTTCTATCTCGTAAGTTTCTTCATCAACTGCTATATATGTTCGTTTACCCTCACTATCAAACAAGTCGGTAAGCCCATCTAGAGTATATCCATCAACTCCAAATAAATTATCTCTGGTTGGAATTTTATTCTTACCTCTGATATTGTATGCTGGAGATAGAGTTCCGTCAGTCATTACCCATACTATGGCAAGTCTATAAAACTCCTCATTCCAATATCCAACATAATTATAGATGTTCTTAGTATTATAATACTCTCCAGGGGTATTCGAAACACTTATATCAGTATAGGTATTATCTACATATCCTATAAGGTCCTCAGATTTCTTCACATCAATATATGGGAGAATTCTTAAGCTTATATCAGTTAAATCCTGATACATTTGATCTGGCTTATTAAAGTTACCCAAGAACAGCATGTTCTGACATACTGCTTGGGCTTTAACTTTATCAGCAATCAAATATTGCATATTTATATCTGATATAGGAATCTCAACTGCATTTTCATCTCCAGTAATGATTATATTACATATACCATTTCTTACTGGATATTTCTTCTCTATTTTAAATGCAGTTACAACTCTATTCTGGCTAATATCTGATGTACTTCTAGTATAGTAAACTTTTAGATAATCATAACTTCCATCAATGTCTGATACTAAGAAGTTGATAGATTTATAACTATTTTGATCAATAAATCCTCCATTAATAGAGAACGGATCACCATCATTTCCTATAAAGCATGATATAATACCTGATTCTGCTACGAAATCAGTTTCGTTATCATCAGCATCTGCATATTTAAAGTACAATACGTAATTTCCTACACTTAAATTTCCATGATGTAAAACCCCATTGAATGTTAATGAGGGGATTGTATTAACTCTTTTATAAAGAGATGTATCTAAATCGAATTGATTCTCGTCATATAGATTAGTGTCGTTATTTCCGATTCTATCTACTACTTCATAAGTATTGTTTTGAAGTACAGAGAATCTAGTGTTTATTAATCTTGGTATGTTTCTATTGTCATTAATAATAAGGTTAACTGAGCCATCGTAGGAAGACTGAGTAACGATATCTACAGGATTATTTAAACTAAATCCTAATAACTCTGTATCTAAGTCTATTATACTTCCAGCCTCAATGACCTCATCGCTATTAAAGCCTACATCGCCTGGATGTCTACCCTCATTATCTATATCCTCAGACAGTCTAAAGTTGCGCAATGGATTGTATTCATACACAATCTTACCTTCAGGCTTTATCTGGCTTAGGTAATAAGATATGCTTAGGGTTTGGAAGTTTAAATTGCTAATTGTAAAACTGCCCTCGGATAATTGTACCATTACTCGTATACGCTTAATTTACCCCAATTGGTTCCTACTGCTTTACTATCTTTAAATTCTATATCTGTTACTGGCAAGCCGTCGAAATACCAAATAGCGTCTCCACTTGCGACTATCTCGAACTGTTTAGTTATTTTAGTAGCTTGTTTAACCATGAGAGTACCGTCTTGTATTTTTAGGTTTCTAACTACATTTGCCCCAGAGGATACAGTTGCCAATTTAACATCTTTGTTCTCTTCTGCATAGTATATAGTACCTGATATGAATGGTTTATCATTATAGTCAAGAGGTACAACTGTATTATCATACAATACTGCAACAGTTCCGAATATACTGCCATCTGCTACTCCAACAGCTGCATTATATACATCCTCCATTCCTGGAGCTTCTACTGTAACTTCAACTGGGATGTTAAAATCTTCATTATCTACATGGTTAAATGTTGCTAGCTTAACTATTTCTGTAACATCTTCCTCCTTAACCTGTTCTTCTCCGCTAATGATGGCATCCACCTGTTCTAGCACCTTATTAACTTGTTCCTTAATAGAGTCGCTAGTATATATAAAGGAACCGTCCTCTGAAATTAAAATCTCGTCACCATATGTAGAGGAACAAGTAAGATTACCTTCCACTGAAGCATCATACTCAGCGTTGTATGCATAGTGTTTCTTATTCAAAGAGAAGAATGTATGAGCTACTGCTGTCCCCTTTTGAATAAGTACATTTTTAAATGTTCTGTACACTATTTCAGTCATTTCCAAGGTAGGATATGAGGAATTACCATAACAGAAGTCTTCTACCCATACATAATCGTTACCATCGTACCATAGCAATATTTGGTTAGAGCGCCCTCCTAAAAATTTATTACTTTTACTCTTTATATGTTCATAGGTGTTAGAGCTATCATCAAATACGTTAGAATGATTGTATGCTCCTGGATTTCCGACAATTACACATATAGGTCTTTCAGCAATAACCTTTTGAATAACCTCTTTTACTTTATCTCTAAATTCTCTAACATGCAAATCGTCCTTCTCCTTTATCTGCCATATACCCATATCTCCCATTCCTCCATAGTAATTGGGTCTACTCTTGGCATTAGTAGAATCTCTCCAGAAGTAGTCTATTATTTCTCTCTCAACACGACCTCTGTCCCTAGTTCTAAATCCAATTTCTTTAGTATTGATAAGTCTTCCGTCTAAATCCTCTACCGGATTAAATCCAAATACGTCTGGAATAGTATCTTTAGTAATAAACGGTACATATGGGTTTGTTAGAGTTATAGATGTACTAACTGTATTAGTGTATAGTCTAGATAAAGTGATCACAGTTAACCTTAGTCTATTAGTAGTATCATCCCAAGCGAATTTAAATTGTTGTCCTATAAGGTTGTTACTAGCATCGAAGAATTTACTATCGTCAACATCATCCTTAGACTCATCCCAGGTAGAAGTTTTATCTATTTGGAATTTATACTCCTCATATCCATTAATATTGCCTGGTTTGGCAGTGCCTATTAGAGTAATTTCAGGAATTGTCATTTTAGGCTTAGTATCTTCGTTATCTCTAGATACCTCTATTTCTGTTTCAATACTAGCTTCATTTACTTTAAATGGATACTTTTCAGCTCCTTCAAGTTCATGCACTGGATTTACTGAATATACAAATTCAGTTTTAGAGTTCTTATAAGTGTTATATTCTTTAGCTTCATTAGTCATATAAGACTCGTCACTAATAATAGGAGTACTAGGAAGTCTACTTAGTAATTTAAGTGCATCCTCTATATTAAATACTAACTTGTTAAGAGTATCTACATCTAAATTAGCAAAGTCATCTACGAATGATTCATCGGTTCTAAAATACTGGGCATTATATAGAGTAGTTGTAAACATCCATCTATATCCTACTGTAGTGTAGTAGTCTTTATTGTCAGTATTTAATTTATAAGCTATTCTAACTAGATACAGTCTTCTTGGTTGTAGAACTCCAAAATTAAAAGTTTCGGTAAATGAACCATTGTAACTTCTTCTTCTTGGAGCTGTATATGTCATTACCTTTGAAGCAGTGAATATATCATAAAATTCAAATATTACAGATTCTATAGCTGTACCATGTCTAGGATAAGCTTCAAGCCCCCAAGTAAGTGTCATAGAATCTGGATTACAATAATATCTCCAAACTTTCATACTTATATCACCACTACCTAGCTTTGCTAAGTTAATAGACCCATTAATTTCTAATCCAGGTAACTTAGTATACTCCATACACGGAATAGCACTATACACTAAAGTATCATTCTCTACGTCCTCCTTTATTGACAAATTGAGTTGTCCTCTAACCTTTCTGTCATATAAACCAGTATTTAAGTCGTATATAGGCCATGATTTGTCAGAAGCAGGATTTGTATGAAATGGCAATGTATAAGTAGCTTTGCTAGAATCCCTGGAAGTACTGAACTGAGTCCCTAGAATAACATTGCTGGGAGAATATTCAGAAGAGTTACCGTAATAGGAATTATAAGATGTATTTACATCAGCAATGTTTGTAACTATGCTACTGTCAGGAGAACCATAAATTCCGTCTGGACAATTGTATTTATACTCCACTTCAAAGATAACAGCCGCATTTTTAGCCGGAACAGTTACCTCTATATCATCATAACTTACATCTGCATCTGTGGTATTTCTATATCCGAATGTAGAAACTCCTATAGAGTCTATAACATTTAAACTAGCTACTAAGTATAAATTTCCAAATACCTTATTATTATAGGTATTTACTGCATGCTTCTTTCTAAATTCGTCTACATCTGTACTTTCAGAATTACTCATAGTCTGAATAAAGCATCCAGAATTAAACTTCAATATTGGAGATGCTGATGCATCAAATGTTATAACTTTGTTATTAGCATCAAATCGTTTTAATTGGCTAGTAATGTCTCTAAGATTATTATTAGAGTCTAATACTGCTACAGACAGAGTTAGTAGTTTATTCTTCGGAGATGTTGCCTTACTTCCGGATGCATTCAAGAAATTTGATATAAATAGCTTTAAGCTATTAACATTTGCAGAGTCTAGAAGTATAGTAAACTTATCTCCAGAGCGTAAGATAGTATCTTTGGGGAATATTTCAACCTTCACTATAGTTTGATCTAAAATTCCGTTTAAGTATTTAAAGTTACTTGGAGATATAATTACTTTAGCTCTTTCTAATTCTTGACTACTAATGTTTCGTTCAGGGGAAGGAAATGAACCTATCTGTCCTTTATTAGTAAGGGGGTTATAAGATGCAACATATATAATCCCTCCATACTCTTTAATTCCAACAGGAACATAACCAGCAGGTAAGTAAGCAGTCTCTACTCTACCATTACCCATATCATTTTGAAGTACAAACTCATTGCCATTATATGTTATTATAGTAGCATTGAGAGCATTAGTAAGCACATTACTAGGAGTAGTCAATGGATTTAAATCCATTATTATTCCTTCCCCAAATGTATTAATTGCTTCTTTCTTCATATTATAAATATTCGTAGTTATTATTGCTTACTAAGATATCTTCAAACTTAGCAGCCCTATCTCTTGTAAATGCAATCTCTGGAGATTCACATCTAAGTTTATCCTTCTTATAAAAGTATCCTAAATCTATAGGCATTTTAAATTTAAGAAAGTATTTATTGCCGAAGAACGTTAACTTACATTCGTCTAGAATTTTATATACGAACTTATTCTCGAATATGTAATATTTCTTCTTGCGCCCTCTTTTATTCTTTGATGCCATAAAGTCTTCATATTCTTCATCTGTAATAGCTATATAATAATATCCATCCCACTGAATATTCTTTCTCTTATACATCATTCTTACTTTAGCTCGCATCTTCTTTCTGTAATATCTAAAATGCTTTATAGAATTACGTGTTAGTTCTCCTATATAGAACCAATATTTATATTTATGACTATTAATTAAAGTATCGCCTCCAGATACATTAATAATATATATTTGTCTCCATCCATACTTAAGAATCCTTCTAATATCAGCATTACTAAGATACGGAAACTCTTTCTTAACGGCTTCTATATAGTCTGTATACTTCTTAATAATACTGCTTTCCGGCATTTGTATTCTCAGTTATGATGTCTTTATTAATATTGTCCAAGTATACTAATTTCTCTTTAAATATGCCATGATTCTGATAGTTAAATATCATAGAATATGCTGAGAAATTAGAATTTAAGAAATCTATATCCTTCCATTTACCATGCCTTCTAGCATTCTTGAAATCATCTCCACTAAATTTCTTCATAGCTATAAATGACTTCTTACCTCCAGTTGGCAGTTCAAATCTAGCACTATTATTAATAACATCATCTATTACTAATTTAACTGCATACTTAAATACTTTCTTAGCAATTACTTCTTTATGTCTATTTCCTATTAATTCCTCGCACTTCTTAGTTTCTAAATCAAGTTTACTAGTATCAAAGTTAGCAAACATATCATGAATATTGAAGGCGTACCCTAAAGCATAATTCATTATCACTTCATTGATTTATATGATTTATTAAATATCTTTCTATTCCAACTAGTTTTAGCATCTAATATGGTATTCATTTCATTTTGATTAATGTAGATAGAAACTCTAGCTGCATCACACAATTTGAGCCATCTTTGTTCTAATAATTGTGCCTCTTGCAACATGTTCTGATTGTGATTCTTCCAACCTTCTTTAAACCTCTTAGTAACTGCACAGTAGCAAGCTATAGCCTCTTTCTCTTTCTCATTAATCTCTGGAAGACCTTCCTCATCTAATATTATGCCTTTATATAAGATATTGACTTGACCATAATTCTTGTCAAAGTATAAAGTATCTCCCACTCTTTCATATTTGGCATATTTACCACTTATATAGAGTGGATCACTATACATCTTTCTAGTCTCTATATAATTCTCAATAAATTGTGAAGCATAATCTCCGTTAACTGTGTCATTAGTAACGTAGTTCCACTCTTCAAAATTATATGTAACTGCTTCTACTATATCACAATTACATGGTAGTTCTACAGTATTGTCAGGACATTGAATGCTAGTAGTATATCTATATAGTCTAGTCCTTCTGTTGCCTATTTTATTCCATGCAATTAGACCAATTTCTTCAAATTCCTCTGGTTTTAGTTCCAGATTATATAATAGATTAGCAGTATAATATGCTGCATTAAAATTCTCTAACATACGTGTAAGTTAATATCTCTTTTAAGAGACATGCATTTATATCCTAATTATCTTGCTATTTGATCATTAGGAACTATCGGAGCCTGTAAACTTCTATAATATCTTATCTTCTTCTCAGTTAGCCTTTTCTTAATTTCTGCATCAATAAAGGTCATATTATTAATATCTACTGGTGAACAACATCCATAGTAATCAAGTTGTCTAGGGTCTTTAGGTATAGCCACTACCGTTAATTGTTTGATAAGTGGTGCATTAAATATAAACCCATCATACATATTATTCTCATTAGGAGTAGTATCTATCCATACATAAGGCTTACGTTTACCTCTCCTTCTGTATTTATGATAAGTCATTAATGTAGGATTAGTATAATATATAAATGGGTATGTCATATCAGTAGTACCTATATATTCTATACCATCGTCTCCAAACTCTGTTAGTAATTGAGGCAATTCAAAATGAGCTATTTCCTGGTCGCATACACTAGCATTGCATCTGCATCTGTCAATACTTTTACAGTCTACTTGAATACATGGAATTGTCATTAATAAGTCCTTTTTAGGAACTAGGCCTTTAATAAAGTACTCCTTAATAATTTGGAGTCTTTCGTCTATGATGTCATCTTCTAACTGCTCTAATGACATAGATGGATTAGAACTATAGCCTCTAAGTCCACTCATAATATCATTATATATAGCCGATGCTAATTTCTCGTAATATCCCATAGGTATAAAATAGAAATAGGCAGCAGCATTGGTGTGCTACTGCCTATTTTAATTTAGATTGTTTAGTCTGTAATAGCTTCTACAGTACCGATGTTACCTAAAGCTGCTTCAAAATCAGCTGCCAAGTCTTCTTTAACGTAGAATACGTGAGTAGTCATAGACTTAGTAACTTCTCCTACAGCATCACCACCCATAATACCTCTTTCCTTGCAGTAGTAGATAGTATATTGGTTGTACTTAGCTCCAGCTACTGGAAGCTCCTCTTCATTAAGAGCAGCAAAGCGTCTAGCTTCCAAAGTCGGCAGTCTAAGGTCTTTAAGAATCATCCAGTAAGTACCGAATCCTTCTTTAGATTTAACAATGGTATTAACTCCATCGTAGTCTGGATCATCAGCAGGAAGTGCTGTTGCAATAGTTACAAACTCTCCACCTACAAGAGCTGTGTTGAGAGTTGGATCAAATTTCTGAATTTCGGCTTTAGTAAACAGCTGATATTCATCCATTCCTTCAATAACTAAATTGTTACCATTAGCACTAGCTTTAATCCAGTGGTCTCCATAAATAGTCTGAATCTTCTCAATTACTCTAGCTGCCTCTTTAGCAATATCAGCTGCCGTAGCAGAAGCATCCTTAACAGCAAATTCGTACATAAGAGGTCTACCCTTAAATACAAAGTCATTAGAGTAGTAAGAATTCTGACTTCCTGACAATCTAATGTAGAGAGCTACTCTATAGTTACCTACACCCTGGTTATCCATAGTAAATGTTACTTTACCAAGTACTGGATCTGATGCAGCTCTTTTATAAATATGTACTACATTAGGTTTGAGGAATTTGTTTACTCTTTTAAATTCAAAGCTGCCTACAACACCACTACCTGTATCCTCTGGTTGTGCAGACCATTTAGCTTTACCGCTAGAATCTAAATTAGAATTAACAATCAGTGTGTTAGTCCATTTAAACATAATTTATTACTTTTTATTAGGTTGTGACTGTGCTTGAGCTGGATTAGCAATAGTCGTATTAACTGGAATATGAGTTTGAAGTCTTGGGTCACTAGAGTTCTCCATGACTAATTTAACCAGCACATTTATAATCTCTTGGCACACATAATCTGGGAATTCCATCATTTGAGATGTATCTTCTGTTAAATCTAATTGCTCCTGTGTAAGTCTGATATTCTGAGGAGTTTTCAGATAATCAATGTACACATTAACTAGTTCAAATAGTGATGTGTCTTTACCGTATCTAATCTCCATTCTAACTTGAGAAGTGTTACCAAATCTAATTTGTCCAGACCTTTCTACAGCGTCTACAGCATTATTACCGATTTTAATAGTTTTGGGTAGTCCTCCTGTAACAGTAGTAGTTCCGTCTGAGGTGGTTGCTGATGTAATATCAGTACCACTATTAGCGGAAGCTTGGTAAGGATTAGTGGGATTAGCTACATTTGTATTTACATTATGAATGTAGAAATACGGTCTCTTGTACATAGGTCTCATGTAGAAGTTGTTAATAATCTGAGACCATAAGTCAGATGTCAATCTTCTAGCAGAGAATTGTACAAAAGAATCAGGATTATAGCATTTAAACTGCTTCTTAACTTTATAATTACATACGCAGTTAAGAATATGTAAGTAATCTGAAGGAAGTATTACCTCATAAGTGGCTCCATAAAGTGCATTAGAAGCAGTAACACCATTGCCAGTAACATCATCGCCAGTATATGCATCAGCAGCCAGCTTTACTGGTAAAATTGCTGTAGCTTTCAATACACGTACATCATCTGTAGTTTGCTGATTAATATCATAGATATTATAGCGAGTGTTAATGTATTGATAGACAGCTTTGTTAAATAGGTAATTAAAATCTTCTAAAAGTAAACTGGGAGCCTCTACCTTATTAAGTTCTATCAGAACTCCTTCATAGACCTGTCTAGCTGTCATTCTTAGTAGTTTACGTTATTTATTTCTTTGCTCCTTTGTCATCATAGAACTCAGGATAAACATCTCTCTTAATGAGTTCAAGTACTTTAGCATTAGTAGGATTCTTCATCCAAGAAATTACCGCGTCGTCAGTTGCCCCAAGTACAATTTGATTCTCACTATATAGATAAACTTTATTCTTCACATAAATGACACGTTTGTCCTTAGCATCAATAAATAGCAGTCTAAGTGCAATATCATCACCACGATAAAGATTAATAATCTTCTCTGGTTCTTTAGATGCAATATTCATCAAGAAGTCTTCTACATCGGCATCTGGGGCATTACGCATGTTACGTCCAAGCAACTTAGCCATTTTAAGTCTACCATCAGCACCTTGTGGGTCTCTAATAATGTATTCTTCCGCGTCATGAATAAGTCTTCTCTTATTAACACGTTTATTAGTTTCGTAGCCTGGTCTCTCTACATAGAGTTCTGCACTACCATACCTTTTGGAGTCTCCATCAATTACTAAGTTTCCGTTCTTATCACGTTGGTCACGTGACATAGCAATCATCGGACAGTGTTGAATAGAATACCACTCAGCGGCTTGCCAAGGATCATTTAGGTTAAATGTCTTTCCGTCTTCTATAATAAATACTCTATTCTCTGCAATAAGCGGTTTCCCTTTATCAGCTTCAGATTGAAAGATTATATCACCCTTACTATCTACAGGTCTCACACAGTCTGGATATCTGCCAGTTTGAGGGTCTCTTACTGGATTTAAGAAATACTTCTGTCCTACTTTACCGAATACACTTCTTAAGACAATTACGTTGTCTAATACATCAGCCATATTAATTCTATCATTTTAATTATATTATTAATATCTTGTTAAAATAGTGTGAGGAAGGTCTTATGCCTTCCCCACATTATCTATTATAAACTTATTACACCTCTTTCATTATAAATGAGCGGTAAGGTGAGAATACACCTACACCAGAGTAACCCCAGTTGATAAGCTTAGAAGCAGCTACAGGACTTGAAACAACTCCAGAGCTCAGTCCGTCAAGACCACCAACACCCGGATACTTGTTAGAAATAAAGTCTCCACCCTTCAACGTAAACATTTGGATCGCTGGTTCACCACTTACTTTATCAGCAGTCAAGTCAAGCATCAACATGAAGCCCTTATCGCTACCCCACTCACGAGAGAATGTTCTATCAACCTTGAATGAAATTGTATTACCACCGATTTCATAAGATTGGAATGTAGCACCAACGTCAACATAACCGTTAGCTTTCTTAGACCACAGATAAGTTCCGCAAGTTTTGAATCTAGCAAGCCACTCTGACAGACAAGTTTGTACATCTCCCCATGCCTTCTCGTTACAGATAAGTACATACTTGTTACCGGTTGGGTTCTCACTCTTCTCATTCATCATAGCAATAGCTGTAGTGAATGCTTCAACTGTAAGTTTGTTATATGCATATTTAGATGCAAATCTCTCAACTTGTGGGATGATACCATCACCAATATAGATAGGACGACCAGTATCTGGATCGAACAGTGTCGGTTTACCATTCTTATCAACATTAGTTTTGTTGAACAGCAAGCCATTATTTCTTACATACAAGAAGTTCTTCAACAAGTTGGATTGAGTCTTATCCATTCTATACATGGTTTCAGACATACTTCCCTTATCCTTACCTTCTCCAATCTTAATAAGAACATCTTCTTGAGCAGCATATAGAGCAGTATAACTATCATCACATCTGTGAGTAGTAATATATCCTCTATGACGTTCAATATTAGATTGATATTTTACATATCCTTCTTCATGTGCTTCAGGCATAGCATTGGATTGGAATCTTGTAGTATCACCAATTTGGCAACCGCTAAGATCAAGAACACTTGAATAATCATTATCAATCAATCTAACAGTTACTTCCCAGTAATTATCAGCTTTACGAACTGGTCTCTGAGTAACGAAGCATTGCTGCATTGTCTTGTCAATCTTGAAGATATCGTACTTCTGGTAATAGTTCTCTTTGAAAGCCATTACAATTTCAGTTCCGTTCTCTCCAGTTTCAGTTGGTACATCTGCGAACTCAACTCTCTTAATGTAATTGGTTTCTACTTCCCATTCAAAGTACATACTATCAATGCTTCTGTACTTATTATTTGATTTAGAATCCATGTAGAAGATATTTCTCAAAGATTCAGTTAAGTAGGAGGCAGTTAACTCTGGGTAGAGTCTTGATACTACACCAAGTCTAGTTGGTTTAGTGCCTAGGAACTTATAGAAATCCTCATAAGTTCTAGTGTCGCCCATAGTGGCGCGATTGGTTACGAAATTTGCTACTATCATAGTTATTTAATTAGATTTAATCTAAATCGTTAATATTCATTCCTTTAGTAGGTGCCGTCCTAGGTTCTGGACGCTTAACTACAGTCTTAGTAGGATTAGAGGTTCTACCAGCCTTAGCATCTTCATACCCTTTCTTATAATTGGTACGAGATTGCTCAGTTATCTGATGTTTATAATATTCTGAAATCTGACGTAATGCTTCAGGCCCTTTAAGGGCAAACCATGCCATTTGTACTAGCATTTGTGGGTTCTGTATAGCCCTAGCAAGATATCTGACTCCAGCAGCATCTGAATCTAAGATAAAGGAAGCAATTTCATTCATATCGTCCTCTGATAGGGTAAGTTCAGACTCCCCGAAATCTATAGTCTCATTATCACGAATAGCCTCTAAAATAGAGTTCTCATAAGCTTCATCAGCTTGTCTTTGTTTCTCTTCGTAGTCCTGCTGAGTCTGCTGAATAAGAGCATCCTCTCTTTCTTTATAGACATTACGAAGGCCCGCCATCTTCTTAGTAAACAGAGCTTCATTCTGTTTCTCTAAATCCAACTGGGCTTGAGCTTCTTCGTCTGTGAGGTCTGGGACGTTTGCTTTCAAATCTGCTAAGAATAGTTGTTCATCTGACAAATCATCTACTTGATACTGCGGCTGTTCTTCTAATCCATCGAGATAGTCTTGGATAGCTTGTTGTCTGTGAGCCTCTAAATAATCTTGTACACTTAGATTATTCTGTCTGAGTTCGTTAATTAGATTTATCTCTTCAGGTTCTAGACCGTATTCGTCCTCGGCTGGACTGTAATTGAGTAAATCTAATTGTTCCTCCTTAGTAAGACTAGTGAAAGGTATTTCTTCAATCTCCCCCTCGTCATTACGTACCTTAATAGCTTCTGGATTAATTCCTTTGGCTTTTAGTACACTAGTAAGTAAGTCGTCTTCTTCGTCTGGATTATTATCAGGATTGTTATCGGAGTTATTGTCCAGATAATCACCTTCTGGCACATCTCCTTCCATCCATCGTTTGACATCATCATCTGGGTCTCCAGTATGTACTTGACCTTCTTCACCTAAGATGTCTTCGTCGTCAAATCCTAATTCCGCTAATTCCATTTCCATATTAATTCCCTTTAAAGTTATTTGCAAATTTAAGCATAAATTTTGAACCTTAAAACTGATTGGTAATTTATCTTAATTACTAACTTATTGCATACTTTTATTTGTAATATATATTACATAGCATCTACTTTCATAATAAATATTAACGAATAATACTTTGGTTCCCATTTTAATGGAACTCCCTCTCCTACTTCCTCAAGCGCAGCTGAAGATAAGTCTATTGTGTGTGTATGATTTCCGGCTGGAGAAGTTAATGCATCTGTAGAACCTCTTTGTACTGTTCTATCGTTAGCATTATCACTATTACCTGGTACTGGTGCTCTATATATGTGAGAATGTTCCCCACTTTCAGAGGTTGTTACTGAAGATTGTGAGAACTTATGAGTATGTGGAGGCAGATTCTCTATCTTTAGTTCAATCTCTTCCTTACCTCCAGTTTCTCCAGCAGATATGCCAGCCTTAATAAAGCTTCCTACTAAATTGGGAGTACCTCCAGTTCCATCGCAGATATGCCAGCCAGTTGGTATAGGAGCCTGCCCATTATACATTACTATCATTCCCGGGAATACTATATCCGGAATACAGATTATGTTTACTTTAGAGTTGTTTAAGTATATATCCTTAACCTTAGAACTGTCATATAGTAATGGATATTTCTCCTTAGTAAAATCATATCCAGATAATGTATTATGAAATGTACAATACTCTAGAGGACCTCTGAATGTAATCCCTGATAAGTTGTCTATCATACAATTATTAACTACTGTAGATCCGGAATTCTTATCAAATATTACATTAGATAATGATCCTATGACTTTAACATTACTCATAGTACCATCGAAAGTAAATGAATTGTTTATAGTACCTAACTGTACATTATTATAAGTTCCGCTAAGAACTATATTATTACCTTTATTTACGCTTATAGAATCAATACCATTATTACCATATCTAGCTGGATTAGTTAAATTTAATCTAACATTCTTAAATGAATCTGTAGAACTTAAATCAGTAGTTCCTCCGAAAGTATAATATAGATTATCATTTATTAAGAATGTCAGATGTTTAAAATCATAATTACAGCTATTTCCGTTTTCATCTGTAAGTTTGGTAATTCTTCCCTTAGCTTCTACTGGAGTCCTTGTTATAGCTCCGTTCTCATCCATAGTAGGAACTAATATTCTATCTTGATAGTTAATATCGTATTCTATAATCCATTCGGGTTTATCTCTGAAATAACCAGTCCTAGTGATACTGTCAGGTCCTGCGGCTGTAACTATTATCGGTCTTGTATTATATGCCTCAGTTGATTCCTCAGAATCGTCAGAATCTTCATCCTCTACTTCACCCTCATTTTCAATTGTATCATCTTCGGTAGTTAACTCCCATTCGTTCTGGAAATCCATAATACAGTATTTCTGTAAAAGTCCTAAACCCCTATCTTCTATTAACTGTAATAATTCCTTATGAGTAGTTTCTATATATCCAGGAATTCCCTTCCTAACTACTATATTATCAACCTCTAGGGTAGACTCACCTCTTTCTAAGTAAAGTCTAAATCCAAGTTTCTCAGTAGCTCCAGGAGACATAAACATGTTAGAAGTAACTTCCCTCTTAAAATTAGCAGGATAGTTAACTTTCATTTCTTGGGGTGTTACTTCTACTATATCAGTATTTCCGGCATTTAAAACTATACTATTAGGACTGTAAATTATAGATCTTTGTTCATCCTGGTAAAGATACATATTACCTACAATTAGGCTGTTCTCTTTACCTGACCCTTGTATAACTATAGCTCCTTCAGAGGATTGATCTACTTTACTAACTACAAATTGTTCAGTATATGGATTAGGAATACTAGTAGTAAATTCTATCAGCTCTCCATTCCTTATATAATATAACAACCCAGTTTCTTCTACATATAATATACTATTAGGAATACCTGAAGCTTGTGCCTCTTTTAAGGTCTTATATATAAATCCTATATTTGCTAAGGCTGTATACTTCTCGTCTCCAGTAGTCTCTTGAGGTCCCTTAAAAGAAACATAAGTAGTTCCTAATTCCCCAGCAATATTTATTACATTGCCGTCAATAAGAATATATACTGAGCCATCTTCTTTTACATAGTAAATTCCATTAGCTCCTTTTACATCACTTACAGTATCTACTATATTAAATATATCAGAGTTGACGTTTATCTTACCATCTTTTATAAGATCAATAAACACTTTACCCCATTGGATCTTAACTTGGCCTCTAGTTTTAATAATAAAATCGGAGTCGGTACTTCCTATATGATCATAAGTCCTTCCAAACAAAGTTTCCATATTTACTCTATTGTTATCTCTATATTAGAATCATCTCTTAATATGTTCATTAATTCCACAAACGTAGCAGTACTTTCAGTAACCTTTCCAACAACTTTATTTCTTCCAACTAATAAGCATCCAGATGTATCGTCAGCAGTATTACCTACATGAATAAGAACTCCTTCATAACCAGGAACATTTACTAATCTAGGAAGTTTACCTCCATAAGGCTTAGCCCAAGATCTGTTCTTAAATGTTTCGCTTACCACATTCATAACTATCTTGTATGTTCCGGTAGGGATTGCAGTCTTACCATATATTTTAATATCTTTTATTTTACTAATAGGCATTTCAGATGTTAATCCTCTATCAGTATCTTCTAAAGTATCACAGAAGTACTCTCCATTTACATATAATTTACCTATTGTATAAGTACTTCCTTTGAATATGCGCTTTAATTGTAATTTAATCATGGCTCGAATTAGATTTATTTATTTTGTTTAAATTGTTTAAATAGATTAAGTAATTGAGTTATATCCTCATCATTAAACTTAACTGGCTTACCAAATATATTAGTAACGTATCCATCTGGGTATTTATCTTTCATTTCTGCTTTAGCTGCGTTACCTAACAAATCTACATTAATATTGCCGTTTACATCAGTAAATATCTCTAAATATTTACCATATTTATCTTCCATATTCTTAACTAAATTTATTACCTAGAAATGCCATGAACCCTGCTTCGTAAGTACTTTTAGCCATTTGGTATTCTTGCATAGTTGCTAGAACTTTCTGTTCGTCTAAAGACAGAGACCCAACCTCTCTGTTTATTTCATCTAAGATAGGCTGGGTCTTCTGTTGTGCTTGTTGCATAGCTTGTAATTGTTGCATGTATTGGTTCTGTAAATCGGCATAATTGCTACCGAATGGTTGTCCAAACATCGAACCCCTAAAGTAAGGAATTCGCTATTACTCTTATCTAACTTATGTTAATCTTTATATAACAATAGTTTGTTCTCCAGTTTGTAATGTAAAGGATCTAACTAATATATATCTGTTATTTTCGAATACATATATATTACATGTATCTCCAGCATAAGCTGTTCCTCTATTTATAGTTAATCCAGAAGAAGTCTTCCAAGTAAAAGTATTCGGAATTAGAAATTTCAAATACATTGTAGGACCTACATCTGGTGTTACTCCAGGTAGGAATAAATATGCATCATCATAAGTTATACTTGTAATAGTTAGCTTATTGCTAGATTGCACTTTACCAGCTTGGGTAACATTAGTAAATGCTTGAGCACCACTCTCTGCTTGGGTTAAAGTAATCTTAGCATTTCTCTTAGCAACTGTTAAGTTTTCTGCTATAGTTATATACGTAGTGTTGGTTGTAGTTCTCGCAGCATTAACCCAACTTGTATCTGACGAGAATTCGTAATCTAGAGATTCTGTAGTTTCACTACCGTCGCTTTTAAGTACAGTCTTATAAGAATTCACTGTAAGAGTCTCATTAGTTTCTGCCGCAGTCACACTTAAATTCGTTGGAGATACGTTAAACGTATATGTAGGAGTATAACCGCTTTGATTTATATAAACATAACATTCTAATCCTGATTCATTTTGTGTAAATACTAATGTGGCACTTCTACTACTAGTAGAAGTATTTTTTAGTATTTCTATACTAATTTTACCAGATATATCTACAACTACCCAGTCAGTACCACCAGAGGTTAAACTGTAACCAATATTACTGCCATTCTTTGTAGAAGTTGTTCTTGGAATAAAAGTACCACCACTATATGTAATGTCATATGTACTTGGCGATATAGTAAATACATAAGTATCATTAGCTTTACCAGGTTGGCTTACCGAAATGGTAATCTCTTTATCAGAACCACTCTGAGTTATAACTACATCATGAGCTCTAGCATCTACTGAAGTATTCTCAGATGCTGTCATTTTAGCATAATACGTAGGAGAGTTAGGAGGGTTGTAACCTGTACTAACAGCATTTCCAGTAATCCAGCTAGGTATATCAGTATAACTAAAACTTACTGCATCACATGAAGTTACTGTGCCATCTACTACTGTTTCTCTGTAACTATATATTTCAGGCTGAATACTACTTCCAGACTGTCCAAATGAACCACTAGCAGTTGTACCACCACTGGCTGATGTCCAGAAGATATAATTGTAAGAAACAACTTGAGTATGTCCAGACTGAGTAACTCTAGCGTAATCTCTCTTACCGGATTCATCCTGCTCGAAATAGATATTAGCAGTTCTGGACGAGGTACTACTATTTGATGCTACTGTAAACGTCATACTTGACGAATTCCAAGTAATCCAGCTAGGTACTGTAGAAGAATCTATACTCCATCCTACACTTTCAGTTGTTCCTAGTCTGGATTTGCTTGAAGATATACTAATAGAGGAAGTAGTTCCACCAGATTCTCCAACATTTTTATCCCAATTAGAAACTGAGAAAGAATATGTCCAAGCTGGAAGGTAAATATCTTCCTCCCTTACTAGTTGATTAGATGCATAACTAGAATCATTAGTTATATACAATCCAAATCCCAGAATTTTAGTTTTAGTAGCACATTCATTACTAGAGCTTCCTACAGAGAAGTTTGAATAAATCCATCGTTTAGATGCTACTTTATTTGCCACAATTATTTACTTATTAATTTATCGACTACGGCTTCTAAAGCTGCAATTTTATCTTCAAGATACTTTATTTTAACTGCATATATTTCACTATAGTTAACTGTCTTAAAGCCATTCTCATCGGTATTAACCATTGATGGGTATACGGTTTCAAGTTCTTGAGCTATAACTCCGTAGCCATGATGTTCTCTGTCTGTTCTATCAAATTCTACTAATCGTATTTTATCAGCTTTAGATACATCTATGGATTCTATGTTATCCTTTACTCTCATGTCTGAAGTATCATAGAACCCAGCAGATGCATAAACAGCACCACTTTGTGTATATACTCCTGAATTAGAATAAGTAACAGGACTAGAAGCTTGGGATGTAGCTCCAATTAAATATAATTTACTCGAACTGTTAGTTGAGCCAGCAGTATTCTTAGTATCTGTGTAACTAGTAATATACCCACTATCATTAGTTAGGTCACTAACTTTACTAGGAATAGCTACGCTTACAGCAGCAGATCCATTATACGATTTAGATTGATAACCAGTAAAGGTTAATGTATTAGCTACCTTATCTGCTGTACCTGCTGTAGAGGGTTTACCTATTGATACCGTTTGAGCAGAACCTCTACTAGGAGTTACAGTAAAGCTACCAGTTCCACTTGAGAAGGAATAAGTAGTATTAGTATCAGAGCTAGGAATACCTAAGGCAGTTATATCAGACTTAGTTACTGCTGTAACTCCGCTAATATGACTAGTGCTATCCGTACTAAACTTATACAAACCAGTAGATTTACTAGCCCCAGAACCAGCTGGATGAGAGTAGTTATTGTACGTAGCTCCCTTAGTAAGAGTCAGCACAGTCCCACTAAATGAAGCTGTGGTTACAGCATTACCAGATCCTCCTACTGTTACAGTTATTTTAGGGTTAGTAGAGATTTTAGCACCGTTAATAGTATAATTGTCAATAGTACTCTTATTACTATTTACTGTATTGGTAAGATTTGAAACAGCATTAGTTCTGTTAGTTACTTCATCATCCAATTTCTTCTCTAACTTACCAAGAGCACCATTGACACTATCAGCGGCCGCTAAAGCTCCAGTAGTAGAAGGTTTGGTGTATCCAGTTATTTTGATATCAGCTCCATCTAATACAGGGTTAGTAGAAATTTTAAAGCCATTAACAGTGTAATTATCTATATTAGTTTTGTTGCTATCGATTAAATTGGGAAGTGTAACATCCAATTTAACTTTATCTGCTGCTGTCATTACACCTGCCACTGACTGAGTAGCTGCTGGAAGAGTAATGTTGTTGGCTGCACTAGCTCCACTAGAGATAGTAGTCTTACTAGCAGCTATTCCCACAGTAGATGTAGTAGGAGTTACTGCTCCAAGAGCAAAGTTAGCAGTACTAATTCTATCTAATTCTATCTTGTCAGTAGCACTCATAGAACCTGCACTAGTAGAGGATGCTACTGGTAAATTCACAGTTGTAGAAGTATCAGCCGCATTACCATTATCTTTGCTGATAGTTGCTGTTACTTTAGCTGCATCTGATGAGAATGATATATTACTAACGTTATTAATATTCAATCCATCCAATTTAACTTTATCTGCTGCACTCATAAGTCCTGCTACAGACTGAGTAACAGAGTTAACAGATAGAGGTTTACTAATAGCCTCCCACGCTCTTGTGTTAGCATTCCATCTCTTGCCAGTAAGAGTTATAGTTAGAGTAGTAGCACTGCTCTGAGTGATACTCCAGCCATTATAGAAGTCAGTAATACCATCCATCTTAACATTATCTGCATAATATGTTCCTTTGAACCATACTTGCTTAGCATCCTTAATAAATACTAGATGCTTGTCTGCACTCACTGTACCATCAGCTAGTTTCTCATTAAACTTAGCTAAAGTCTTAAAATGCAATAGAAACCTAGGGTCTTCTGCCGCCATAGTTATAAATGTTTAAGTTATTAATTATAGACACCATGGAAGTACTAGTGTCTTATTCTACCCAATTTGCCTCAATAGTATAGCCGCAAATATATATGTTCGTAACTTGCTGTACCATCGCTGTGCCATTGTATATGCAGATGTAATCTATATCCATCGTTATCTTTATAACAAGAGCCATTAGGCTTAAACTTACCATCTGACCCTCTGTACAGCCAGACAGTATGATAAACTTCTTCAGCAACAATTATAAATGCATATACACAATTAATTGGGTCTGTATCTTTTAAAATTGTTCTCAAATCTACTGGTGTAGTATAATACACATTAATCATGTGGTCCTAAAGTAATCCCCCCGATATAGAACCTGCATCGAAACCATATGCTTCATTACAAGCTTGGACTGTGGGGGTTCTATTTGAACTCAAATTAGTAATATATCCCATATTTTAATATCCAATTGCTATATAATAACCAGGTGATTTATCAAAGGAAACTTCAAAACCGTATCTGGTTACATTATATACATAGTTAAAACCATTAGCTCCACTCGTACTTCGTTCTCCTGATACTACTACAGCAACACATTTGGTTGGAAATGGAGTATAAAAACTCAAACTTTGTTTGTCTGTAGTTTGTCTTCCACCGTGACCTGCCTGTATCATAAATCCATTTGGGAACTTAATATATCCACTAGCAGCACCGAATGACATTCGGAAATCGGATGAGATCAAAAAATTAGCTGTTGCATCACTTATTGCTTTAGCTACCTCACTTTCTGTCATATAATTGCCACCATAAGCATCATTACATTCTTCCACGGTAGGAACTCTATTATTGTCTTTACCAGTTATTTGTCCCATAATTACTTAGTACTTACAGGAGGAAGGGACAATGCCCCCCCCTATTTATAACATATTTATTAATTATAAACTCTCTAAATAAGCCCTAACTCCAGCATAAACTCTTTCCATACCTTGCATGTTAGGATGTACATAATCTGCACTAGTGTAAGTAGGAGGTCCATAATCACTTAAACTGTTATCACAAGTATAATACTGTAGGTTTGGAAAGCTTAAGTCAAAATGTTCCGGGCCTATATAGTAAACTCCATATCTTCTACATAAATTTGCCATAGCTTCTTGATATTCATATTGGTGCTTACCACCACTATTAACATAGTCTAAAACATTACCTCTATACAATTGGAATACTACTATTTTGGCATTTCTGCATTGCGATTTTAAATTAGTAAGCATAGTTTTAAATGCTCCCATATAGGTAGTAACGGCTCCATCAGCTGTACCCATCTCTACATTACCCGACACGTCATTAGTTCCAGCCATTACGACTATGATTTCAGGAGCTCCATATTGATATGTATCCACTGTCGAATCAACATGCCTTATATTGGAACATCTGGCTACACTACACATAGCATTATTTCCAGTACCACTGATTCTAGAGCCAGACCATGCATCGTTTCTGATAAATCTCATTCTGCACTCATTAATAAGTAATCCCCACCATGTAGCATCAATACTATTAACAAACTTGTGAGATGTACTGTAGTAAGTTGCATTACCATTAGTAATAGTTCCTGCAAATGTACTAATTGAGTCTCCTTGAATAGATATAGTTTTATCTTCTAAGGATGATAGTTTACTACCTCTTTCGATAAGAGCAATTCCTAAAGGCTGGTTAGTGGTTCCTCCAGGAGTTGTAGCATAATTATATGCTGTATATTGGTACCATCCATTTAATGCGTATTTAGTTCCGAATGGCGTTCCTCCATAAGCAAAAGCACAGGTATCACCTTTTGCATATACTCCGATGCCCTGCCCGGCTTCTAAAGTAATGTCCTCTGGAAGTCTCACTGTCTGGACTCCTAATTGCCTAATGTACAGTTTCCAAGATTTAAGAACTTTAGCATTAGCTTTACCGTAGTTATTAATTAGGTTAATAGTCAAATAGCCTACTGTTAAAACCTTCAATCTTAGTTTGTAGATGGTTTTACCTACTAACTTTTCCTGTCCCCTGGGATAATAAGCATTATTAACACTGCTTCGAGTATTTGCTGATTCATCTAGCTTGCCCCATTCAAAGTCTGAACCATCACCTTTACGATACAATCCTACATTTAAATATCCTGAAGAACGTATATTCTCCCAATCTTCTTTATGCATCGCTTCTGTTGCTAAGTTGGTTCTCCCAATCCATCCAGAAGGATATGCAGTCTGGTAGGTTAAATCATTATTGTAAGTGTATCTAGCACAATCAGCTGTGTACCAAGCACCAATGAATTGCCCCTCTTCTACTACTACATCTTCATCTAAATCCCAATATTTATAACCAGTGGATGTACATACGACATTCACTAAATCTTTAACTAATGAAGCTTCTAAAGTAAGATTAGCATCAAAGATATGTTCATTGAAGATGGAGATTCTACATCTACCTGGAGTGGCAAGCATCATTTTAATTCTATTGATAGGCTTGCCTATGTAAGGCTTGTTATAACACATAATGTATGCTGCAAGAGTAGCTGTGTCTTTGATAGTTTCTGCTACTTTAGTGTACATTATGTTAGCTTGTCTATATAAAGGACAGATAGGAATATCCCCACCATCGGCAGTACTACTGCCTCCAGCAACAGCTCTGATTTCGTCTTCTGCTGCTTTAGCTCTCTCCGTCTCTGCTTTAATGATAGCTAAATTCTCGGATTCAGCTAACATAGCTCTAGTTTCTTCTGCATTAATATTATCCTGAAGAACCTCATCAGCAGCCTTATAAGCCGTATCTACAGATGCTATACTATCAGAATTAAGTTTAATGCTTGCTTTTAAGTCTGCGTCATCGTAATTAGATAATCCTGCTAGTTTATTCTTTTCAGCAGTGGTATAATCATTAGTTGAGAGTTGTTTACCAGATACTTTGTCTACTTTAGTATCAACTAATCCTTTGAGTACTTTACCCTGTTCAGCAGATAGAGCAGCAGTCGCTCCTCCAGTAGTAAGGTCATCTACAATATTCACTGCTGACGAACCAAATGGATCCCAGTCAGTACCAGTCCATGCATAATTAACATCTGTTTTAGTAACATTCCATACATCTCCTTCCAAATTACCTTCAGTGGGCAAATCATTATATGTAGGAACTGAACCTTTATAGTTAAGAGGCTTACTTACTTTCTTTAGTAGATTTAATAAATCATCAGTAAAGTCATTAGTAGAAAGTCCTTTACCTTCTACCTTATCAACTTTATTGCTAAGCTGAGTCTCTATGTCAGATATCAATTGCTGAATTTCAGCATCAGATTTAGATGAGCAATACCAATAAGTCCCTCTGGTGTAAATAAATTTGGCGTCTGGAATCCAACAGATAGAAGTGTCCATTATGTTTCCAGCTTGAAGCTCTCTATCAAAAGCTTCTTTATTCTTAAAGTGAATTAATTTCTTATTAATTGCCATATCACTAGATTATATAAAGGAGAAGTATTCAGCTCCTCCTTTATTATTTTACTCTACATCAAACCACTCAAATGAAGCATCTGTATACTCTTTAGCTGCTGCTAAAGTATCAGTATCTCCTTGTTTAAGTAGGTCTTCAATCTTCTTTAATGTATCATATTCGGTAGATACTCCGCCTTTCAGAGCGTCAACTGCCGTTTGAATTTGATCCACTACTGGAGTTTTTCCAACTCTTTCATTCAAATCATTAAGAGCTTCAGCTACAGTAACCTCATCATCATGAATCAGTTTAAAGATTCCAGTGGGAGGAACTGTACTACCATCACCTGGATCTCCAACCTTTGTGTTTAGTTCATCAAATGCTTCATTAGTAGCAACATCTTCTGCATATGCTACGGTCTTAGAACCACCAGGATAATTAACCTTAACTTTACCGTCAATCGAATTAAGAGTTAACTTATTCTTAGTAGTACCAATCTCTGTAACTACATCAGAATCATATTGTCTTTGGGCAACAAGAACTCCACTTTCAGGACTCTCTACACCTTCTTGACCCGGTCTTAATGCTGAAATAGAACCGTCTGCTGGTAAATTAATTACTTTCTTAGCTGCATCCCAGTCTACTTTTTGAGCTAAAGCTTTAGCCGTATTAGTATTCATTTCAGGAATTAATGTATTAGCTACATAAGTTAGGTCAGATTGCAGTTTAGTAATTTTATCAGCATTAGCTTTACCTTTACTACCTTCATAAGCAGTTCCTTCTACTTCACCTAGAGCAATAGAAGCAGAAATTTCTACCATCGTCTGACCATCCCATCTATAGATTACATTAGTTCTACCTTCTGAGTCCGGAAGTCTGTGATTGTAGATAGTATCACTATGAGGCTCTTGACCTTCATCCCAACCATCTACTGTCTTAGTGTAAATCTTCTTCTCTGCTTCAGTATAATATTTATCTCCCACTTCTGCTTCAATACTATCTAGAGCTGCTCTATCAGCTACAAAAGATTCCAAACCTACTACTCTAGCAAGTTCTCCATTTAATTGAGATACTGGTACTTTACCATTCTCGTCAAGAGTAGCTAGTCCATTAGGTTGACCTTTGCTAGCCATGAAATCTAAAATAGTTTGCATCTGTTCTGGATTAATACCTACAGTTACACCACCAGCAATAAGCTCATGTGTATCAGTAGCTACATAGAATCCGTTAGCGTGTAATTCTGCACTGTACTTTTCTTTTAAACCTCTAAAGAAGAATTTAGCCATAATTATACGTCTGTCCAACTTAAATCACTCAAATATGCAATCTCATTAGCTTGTTCACCAGATTGTCCGCTGGTTTGAACTGTAGGTCTTTTATCTATTGGGGTATTTAAATTTAGTGGCATAGAAGGGGTACCTATATCAACTACATCCCACCTATTAACCATAATAAGATTGCCAGAACCACCTTTGGTATTCTTACCTATAATCATGTCTCCATTCTCTAGTGTAAGGGCTTTACGCTTAGGTAATTCTGTTGTAGGTACGTTATCTAATACTGGGATTTCATACTTGTCATTGTATGTAGGTCTCTTATTAAGTCCATTAAAATTAAGTGGAAGTTTAGTAGTACCAAAATCAGCTATATTCCATTTAGAAATCATAGCTAAATTATAAGTATTACCGTCTGTAGTAGTTCCTAATAAAGTATCATGATTACCCAATACTATAGCCTTTCTATTAGGATTCTCTTCAGTCTTGATATCTATCCACTTAACCATCTTAGACAATCCCAGTTCAATAGTTTCAATCTTCTCTTCTAAAGCTTCCTCAGCGGCTTCTGCTCTATCAGTTTCTTCCTTAACAGCAAACTTTAAGTCATCCTTAGTAGCATATTGATTAGGGTCCAATCCTACAGCAGAATATTTCGCTCCTTGGAAATAGATAGCCTTCTCATCAGTGATGAAGTAAATGGTACCAGGGTCTGGAGTTATGAGTTGATAAGCAGCAAACGTAAGTGCTTGAAGACCTACAGCTGTATTAGTATCCTGCCAGTTAAACTGACATTCAATTCCGTTCTTACCCTTAACTACTAAGACCTTTGACTTGGTGTCAGGATTAATAACTAGATCAGCGTATATACCATGAGGAGTAGTTTTAATATCTACTGTTCTGGTAAGAGTAGGATTATTAATCTTAACTGTAGAACTTACTACACTATCTATCACCTCAGTAATAGTAGTATCAGTCTCATGACCCTTTATATTAAAGGATTCTAAGCTTACGAAGAATTCAGAACCATCAGAATTTGTAAGCTTTAACCATTCTTCTCCTACAATTCCAGGAATTCCATTATCTACATCTTCTTGCGTTAGTTTATGTCTAGTGAATCCAACAACTTTAACATCTTTATCTATTTGAACAGATGTTAGTTCTTGTCCATTAGCATCTAAACCAAATATCTTGATTTTATTATTACTTAACTCCTCAGTGCCTAATTCTACTATGCCTACCTCAGTAGCCGTCACAAATTGTTTAACGGCTTCTGAAGTTGGTATAGAGTTTGGAGTATCCAAGGAATCAGACACTTCATATGAGCCAAAATAGGTCCATAAATAATCTAATTGGCTCATATTCTGTGGTCTTGGTGCTTGTTTCAATGGTTTAGTCATATTCTCCTACTATAAATTGGGCGGATAATCCAGCAGCTCCTATAGTTAATAATATGTCAGAAAGATTATTCTTAGCAGTATCAATTACTAGATTAGCAGATAAAGAACCATCATCAACCATTTGAATTGAGTTTGTATTCTTCTTATCTAGTCTAGCATATACACCATAAGTACCATTATCTACTAGTTTGACTGCATCAGAGTTCTCAGCAATCTTAAGAGTTGCAGAGATTTTGTATGATGTAGCAGCAGTACCAGTCCAATTAGATACTTCCATATTAATAGAAGATGTATCTATCGGGTCATAGATGTTCATCGTATCAGTTAAGTCGATAACTATCTCATCACCAGTAGTAAGCTCAATCACAAGAACTGGAACGCCAACTTTACTAGCATAACCATTATTAACATCCTCCTGAGTAGCAGGTCTTGAGTAGGCAGAAGACATAAATCTTTCCTTCTCAATATCAATATATGTTACTTTAGGAGTAACTGTTGGTTTAGTAGCTTCATCAGTATTAGGATCTGCATAAGATTTCTTGGTAGTAACCTTTAATCTTATCTTATTACTAACAGTATCGTCCCATTCTATAGATTGAACTAAGTCTTTAGTTTCTCCCCATACTTTATCATAGAAATACTTATAGTCGTCAGCATCGAGTACTCTCTTAATACCTTTACTAGTAAGCTCCCATACATCTCCATCAATTACAGCTGCAATTCCTCCTGTGGTTAATAACTTCTGTTTCCAGGTTCCTGTAGCTCCATCAAATTCAAGTAGAGTGTATCTAGTGCTGCCAGAACCTACCTGTGTAGACATAATGTATTTATCACCTCCAGTTGCAGATTCGGGAAGTTCAGATAACACAGTTACAAATCCCTTAATAATAGGTAGATTTTCTAAGTCAGTAATATCAGTCATTGTATGACTGTGATGAACATCTGCTTTCTTATCTAAAGCCATTTGAGTAGCTGTAGAAATAGGCTTATTCATATCTGACGTGTTATCTACATTACCAAGTCCTATTTGCTCCTTAGTTACATTATGAGGATTATTCTTATCATTAATGTGATTAGTAAGTTCCTCTTTAGTAGCATATCCAGTAGCATCAATCTTAATATTATTAAGAGCTTCTTGAACTGCAATAGAGATTGGTTTCTCAAGGTCTGAAGTGTTATCCACTTTACCCAATCCAACTTGTTCCTTAGTAACATGATGTGGATTATTGAAATCAGAGACGTGTGCTGCTAAGTCAGTTTGTAAGGCTTTCTTGTCAAGCTCTCTGTCTACTCTATTAAATTCATTTTGCTGTGGTACTGAAATCGGCTTCTCTAAGTCACTTGTATTATCTACCTTACCAAGTCCAACCTGTTCTTTGGTAGTCTGATGAGGATTATTTGTATCCTTAATATGTGCTGTTAAATCAGTAGCTGCACCCAAGAGTTCTTTATCAATTCTAGTAATCTCAGTTTGGACTGCATTACTAATAGGCATTTCAGCGGGAGAATAATTCTCTACTTTGCCTAATCCTATCTGGTCTTTAGTAACCTTATGAGGATTGTTAAAGTCCCTAATGTGATCATCTATAAGTTTATCAGTACTATCAAGAGCATCCTTTAATCCAGGAATATCATCAATTTCGATATTAACAATTCCAGATTGTCCGTTTACAGAAATTACTGCATCAGCATTATTAACTCTAGTCCAAGTACCTCCGGAATTAACTACCCAGTCACCTACAGCAAACGAGTTGTTAAATCTAGTTCCAGCACTAGATACTATATAATACCATCCTTCTTTATCAACATCATCGTTGGATAACATAGGATCATTATCAGCAGCATTCCATGAACCATGATATTTAAGACAACCTTTGATTGTTTCTGGCAATTGATTCTCAGGAACTACGCCATCTTCTAGATCAGCTTTATTATTAGTAAGATTAATAATATTATTTCTGATTTCTTCTATGGCTTTATTGATTTCACTAAAGTCTCCTTCAGTTTTATTCAATTTATCTTCAAGTCCTGGAATGTCTTGTATGTTAATAATAACATCTCCTATCATTCCATTAACTGAAGTAACTAAATCAGAATTATCAATCTTTACCCACTGACCACCCGCATTTAAAATTAAGTCTCCTGGCTCATAATCAACTCCGTTGAATCTACCAGCAACAGTTACTAAGTAGTAGAATCCGTTAGCTTCAGGTTGTTGAGGTTTAAGAGCTGGTGCATTAGTCTCTGCATCCCAAGTACCTTCATAATGAACTGACTCTCTAATGTTAGTTGGAATCTGATTTTCAGGTATAATACCATTTACTAAATCCGCCTTATTACTTAACAGATTATTTGTTTCCTTTTTAGTATAGGACCCTACCTGTTCAGCAGTAACTCTATGAGGATTATTATAATCAGTTATATGGTCTTCTAATCCTGTACCTCCCTTGTCTATTGCATCCTTCAATCCGGGAATGTCACCTATTTCTATGATTACTATTCCCTTCTTGCCATTTACTGAAACTACAGAATCTACATTGTCAATTTTACCCCAAGTACCTTTAGAGTTAACAACCCAATCTTTAACGTCAAAGACCTCTCCAAATCTCTCACCAGCTTCTGATACTATGTAGTACCAGCCGTCTTGAGTTGGATCTCCATTGTTAAGTTGTGGGTCATTATCTTTAGCACTCCAGGTGCCCATATACTTCATTCCTCCAATGATAGAGTCTGGAAGCTGATTAGTAGGAATTTTACCATCTATTAAATCCGCCTTATTGTTAGTAAGGTTAGTAATATCCCCTTCAATATTAGTAATACTCTGTTGAATATTCTTAATATCTTGAGTATGTTGATTTAATAAATCAGTAAGCTTATTATCAATTTCTTGCTTAGTATAAACATCACTACTATTAGCCTTACTATCTAAGATATTCTGTAGGTTTTCAATATCAGCTATTCTGATTACTACATCACCTATTTTACCATTGACAGAGGTTACTAAGTCAGTGTTGTCTATTTTAATCCATTGACCATCTGCATTAATAATGAGGTCCCCCTTATTGTATTGTATTCCGTCAAAGACACCATTAGATGTAACTAGGTAATATTTACCAGTAGAATCTTTATCTCCGGGAACTAATGCAGGTGAGTTGGTAGCAGCATCCCATGTTCCATCATAGTGAACAGAATCCTTAACATCATCGGGAAGCTGATCTGCTGGTATCTTGCCATCTACTAAGTCCGCTTTAGTATCAAGAAGTCCATCAACTTGCTCCTTAGTATATGCACCAGTTTGTTCTGCTGTTACTTTGTGTGGATTATTAAAATCTTTTATATGTGCCTCCAAACCATCACTGACTGAATTTTTAATAGTTTCATTCACCCATGCTGTAGATGGGATTCTATTAGAGCTATCATTTGGTGCTGGAGGATTTTCTACTTGAGGATTGCCCTTAAATACTGGAGAATCAATAGGAGCCTTAGTATCTAATTGTGCATCAACATAAGTTTTATCAGCTTTAGTATCTAAGGCAGCCTGCGTTGCTACTGAGATAGGTTTCTCTAAATCTGTAGTATTGTCGACTTTCCCTAAACCTACCTGCTCTTTAGTTACGTTGTGCGGGTTGTTAGTATCGTTAATATGAGTAGTTATTGCACCTTCTAGTTCGGTTTCCTTAGTAGTTGCTCTTTCTATTTCAGCTCTAAGTCCGTCTGATAAGCTAGATTCTGCTGCTGTAGCACGTTCAGTTTCCTTAGCTATAGCATCTGCATTCTTCTCTATATTAGTAGTGTTGGTAGTAACTTTCTCATTAGTTGTAGTTAAGTCTCTTCTTAGCTGATTCTCTGCTTCTGTAGCTCTTGCCACCTCTTCAGATATTGCTGCATCATGAGCTGCATCCTTCTCAGTAGATCTTTCTACTTCTGCTTTAAGTGCAGCTTCTAATTCAGAAATATCTGTACTGGTTGAATCTTGGAGATTATCAATTTGCTTCTGCAAATCAGTTTCCACTCCAGTGGCTCGCTTAATCTCTGCATCTAGATCATTTCTAAGTTGAGTTTCAACTTTATCAGCTCTAGTAGTTTCAGCAGTAATTTTATTATCTAATGCTTGTTCAGCTGCTTTGGCTCTGTCAATTTCAGCCTGTAATGCGTCATTTGTATCAGAACCACTAGATATAATTCTATCAATAACTACATCAAGAGCTTCATCATTATGAGTTAGGTTATCTGTAGTACCCTTTACATAGAGAGTGTTATCCCTCTTCTCAAGTATTTGATACTTATCAACATACAATCTAACGTCTGCTGATAGTTTGTCAGTACCTCCTCCTAATACATCTTCCTTTTCAAGAACTACAACCTTAGTAGGATGGCTGTTATCAACTTCCCATTCCCTAATAAGTGTTCCTACAGGAATTACTAATTCTTGTTTACTTCCATCAAGGAGTTTGAACACCATTATAATAGCTTCCTGGTCTGGGTCGTATTTAGCACTTTCTACAATAGTAGATAATCCTATAGTATGTCTACTAATAATGTTATCATTAACCTTTACAGTTAAGATTCCATTCTCATATTCAGTTTCTAATTTGTAGAATAGTCCGTCATTCTTAGCTTGAATACCATTACCATCGTTAGTAGAGATTTTAACGTCAGCTGATAATACAGTCTTAGTAGTCTGCTTATTAATAGTTAAATCAACTGTGTTAGTATCTTCTACTTTCAAGTTGCAGTTATTAATAGCTTCGTTAATAAGGCTGTCAAGAATTTTAAGTGCATTCATTACTGATGTAGCATCTTTCAAGTAATAAGTTTCCTTATCAGGATTATATGCTCCATCACCACTAAGTCCTACACCAACTTGTGTCTGGTCTAGTTCAGTTTGTAAATTAGCATCTGTATTCTCAGATTGTGCTTTAAATTCTCTAACAAAGTCCTCTATTCCTCTAAGAGTTCTAAAAGGTTCAGTTGGAAGAGGATCTCCCATTATATCTACAATCAGTGCATCTAGTACATCTTGCAACACATCAGTATCCTTGAATCCAGCTAAGAAATCAAGTAATTCTGGAAATGTGTCAATAGAATCAGTATCAGGTTCTCTAGTTGCTAAGAATCTATGTAATTCTTTTGAAACAGCTGTAAGTGACTGATAATCAAGAGTCTTTAGATACTCTCTAATGTCATCAAGTTCAGTACCTACTGTAGCTTTAAGTTCTTCTTTAAGAGTGTCTATCTTACCTCCATCTTCTTCTATAGCCTCTCTTAACTCAGCAATTGCTTCTGCTATTTTAAGTAAGCTATTAAGATCTTCCGGAACAACTGTATGGTCAGAACTTCCATAAATTGCATCATCAGCTACTTGTCTGTCATAAATCTCTTTCTCTAACTTCTCTGCTAGCTCCTCTAGACTTTCTACTGAAGTAGAATCAATAAGTTTAGTAAATTCTAACTCATCATTCGTCTGCTTCTTAGTAACCCACCACAGGGATTGCTCTCCTGTGGCTGAGTCAGCTACTAGTTTAAGCAATCCCTTATGAAGAGTTGCAGCTTCTTCTGGGGAGCTGTAAAAGTCCTTTAGGGCAGTTTCATTCTCAAATATGAAGTTGGCTTCCATAGGGAAACTACCCATACGTTTGAAGCTACCAATTAGTTCGGAATACTTTCCCATTATTCTTCGAATTTAAATGTTACTTCTGAGTTTAACATTGCTAACGCTTCTCTATATACATAGAGTTTATATATAACATCTTCTGGAGCTCCTGGAACTTTAAATGGAATATCACTGATAACATCAAATGCTTCAATTCCAAATTCTTGAGCAGGAGTAACAACCCCAATTAAATCGTTGTAATCTTTAGGTATTGCAACAAATAAATGTTTGAGTTCTTTAGGTGATGAGAATTCATACTTGTGTTTGATTTCTGTAACATCGTCTCCAAAGGATTCAAACTTATTGTTAATAGGGTCGTCATTAACTAATTCCTGAAGATATTCAAAGGTTACGTTAGAGGCTACATACCATTTAGGTAACAATCCTACAAACACATGCAAGCTAACTTTAGTAATAGAAGATGCTTCGTACTGAACTCCATTTAATAGTGTTACTACAAATTTAAATTCAGTATCTTCGTAAATTGGTAATGAATTAACTACATGCATTCCGGTTTCAAAATCATCCGAAGTAAAGGTTCCAATTAATTCTCCATTTTGATAAAGTTCAGCATACTGAATAGTAAGAAGTCCACGAATATACATTTCCACTTTTACTGTATCACCCATGATACATGTAGGAGGAGATTTAACATCTACTGCTTGACCATAGAATATTGCATCCATAATTTCTTGGAATGTTACTTCTCTTGATAATTCAGTTTCATCTTCTACAAATCCTACAGTAGTTTGCACTGGACCACTAGTAATCCAAATAGGTTGTAGTTTATCTACTGATTCTCCTATTTCTTCTTTCAGCTTATTCAGCTGACTCATAACTACTAGGTCGTCCTCTTCTGTTCCTTCAACACCTTTCTGAGGTGCAGTAAACGGAACTGTGCCATCACGCTGTACATAATGCTTACTGTAGATCTCTTTAAGAGTACCATGAGGATCGTATTGATTTACATGCTCTTCTATAGCCCCTTTAGCAGCATCTGCTACTAATTGATTAATAATTGCATCAATTTGATTTCTAGAATATGTTTCAGCTCTAGAATAAGTTTCTGATTTCTTGAAGTAATTATTAAGTCTCTGATTTAGTAAGCTTAAGAATCCATGTGGATCAGCATCAACCAAATGGTTAAACATTACATCATCTACATATTTCTTAGTAGATAAATGATTATCAGCTTTAGGTGTAACTCCTAATTGAGGTCTTAAGAAAGCTACACTGCCATCACTCTTTATGCAATTGTTGACTAGTTTATCAACTTCACTCTTAGTGTACAATTCAGCCTTCTTATATATCTGGTCAACAGTAACATACACCTTAAGTATTTCTTCTACTAAAGGAATTATATTATGTGGGTCTGTTTTAGCTAAATGACTGTTCAATAAGTCAGTCACAAATCTCTTAGTAGTTAAATGAAAGTCACTTACTGGATTAACACCAGTTTGAGGTGCAGTAAATGGCGTAGTTCCATCCTGCTTCACCAATCCCTCAAATTTACCTTCTATCTGAGGAAGAATATTATGCGGATCGTCTGTAGCTAAGTGGGTATCCATTGACTGTTTGACAGCTTGCTGTATTCTATTGTCAGCCGATGCCTTGTCATATACGTCGTCTACGCCTGCTGCACGTATATTTATCCTAGCTATATCTTTATCCGACTCTGTTTTAAATTCTCCCAGATGCCCATCTATAGTTAAAAATTGTGATGTGTCTATAACTTCGTTTGTTGGATTGACACACTCACTTCCAGAACTACCTGGTACTAAAATAGTGTTATCTGCCATTTATGATTAAGATAAAATTGTTCTACAAATTCAGACCTACTAAGTTCATTATCTTCTAGCAGTCCTATTAAGCTAATCTGTTCTAGAATTAGCTGATAATCATATCTGTGGCCCCTTTCAATATATCTGAGTAAGTCGGTATACTCACAAATGACTTTCTTCTTAAGAGCATCCACAACCTCTTTCTGGCCACTTTCTAAACTCGGATTTACACAGTCCATTACATCCTCCTATTTGTTCTATGATTCTCTCTGCTTCAGCTAACTGATTAAATTGAACCATATACTTAATTACGTTAATAGCCATCCAGACTAAATCTCTTTTATAAGCTAATTCAGCAATTGTGGTGTCCTTACTCCAACATTTACTAAATCCCCTATTATTAAATATCTGCTGGCACAAAGATAGATAACATTTATTAAGGAAGCAAATAGACACGTAGTTATTGTAAGTTCTAGAGATAGTAGTGTCGTCTATGTTCCTCTCTACTATCTCGTCTACTGTAACAGTGCTAATAGCTTCATTGAAGTACTTATAAATGTATATTCCATCTGAATAGTATACAGTTTTATACATATTAATTGCCGAGCCTACAGGTTTGGCTAACTCTCTATCAAACCATTCCTTAGTTGGCAATACAATATGATATACATTAAACCATCCATCAAATCCAACTGGTAATGTTACTGACTTATTAGCATCATCGTGTAATGTAAATACTGGCAATTGAATTTCAGGATTATCTACTTTGTTATGTTGTAAGACATCAATTGACACTGTATCAGAGTATTTGAATCTGTACTTAATAGTCGAAGTAGAAGACTCGGAAAGATAACCTTTGTCTCCTACTGCCGTTTCGTCCAATATGACTACCTTACAGTTATTGTTAGTACAAACTTTAATATGTAAGTCCATTATATATTCTTTATTTCGTTATTTCGCTGATTCCCATCATATTGTTGGGCTACTTCTATATCTGTACGTTTGGTGTCATTTTCAGAAGTACTCTGTTTATAATCTCTGTCAGCTTGAGCCTTAATAATTCCAATCTCATAATCATACTCAATCTTCTGCTTATCGAGAGCAAGTTTAGCTTCATTAAGAGACTCAATCTTGTTCATCAACTTCTCCTTCTCTTGACTAGCTCTATCAAGTTGCTTCTGTAACTCTTCAAGTTGCTGCTGTAACTGTTGAGTATTCTGTACTTCATCTCTCCTCTTTTGAAATGCTACACTTAGTTTAGATTTTAACTCTGTCATGCTTCTGGCAGTCATACATTCCATAGCAATGTCAGGATCTAGCTGACCAGCCTTAATGAACTCCATCATTACTTGCTGAATCTTATCTATCTCTTCCATTATCTTAGAACTACTAGTAACATGAACATCATAATCAGTAAAAGTAAAATGTTCAGGTAGCGCAGTAAACACCTTCTGTAATTTATCTCCTAGTATTAGAATTCCTGTAAGAGGTTTACGCTTCCATACCTTCTTAGCTATATTTAGAGAATCTATCAATATATCTTCAGATAGAGTATCCATCTGTTGATAGTATCCTTTAGTAATAATGTATGAGTTTCTCATTCCTACTTTAACATTATTAACAGCAGCTCTAGTTTCAATACCGTCTAACCTTTCTCTAAATACTCCAGTAATTGAAGAGCAAGTGTTCTCAATTCTATCAAGAGCAAGTTCAAAAGCTTGAATAGTATCAGCTTTTAATGAATCATCAAAGCCAGCAAATGAAGTATTGTTATTAAATGCTCTGCCTTCCTGACTGGTGTCTATAGGAGCTATACCAGTCTTCTTATAAGCAATGAACTTCTGAAGTCTCTCTGTTAAATCATCACCTAAAGCTGTAGGAAGCATACTAAAGTCGATCCAATCTCCAGCAGTTCCACTGTTAGCTATTATGTTATCCTTGAAGAATGTAATCAAGTCGTATTTATCTTGAAGATGTGAACATGCCAAAACAAGAGAATATGGTTCATTGCTTCTATTAACAAAGAATAACCCATTTACTGATAATCCACATTTAGAAGGATTATCTTTAGTTCTAATAACATCAGGAGATTTGCCTGTTAATATGTATATAGATTGTCCAATTTTAACACCTTCATATCTATTCTCTATGAAATCATCACCTTCCTTATCAACATCAATCCATTCTACTTCAAATACAGGAATTAACTTATAGTTATATGTCTCGTAATAGTCAGTAGGAAATCCGGGTATAACTTCCTTTCCAGCCTCTAATCCGTCAGTAATAGGTGCTCCAGTTGTGGCATTATTCATAGCACGAACATATATATAACTGCTATCATAATAACCTTCGAACATTTCCTCTAGTTCGTTTATACTAGAGTCATCCAGTTTACTACCATATTTATTCAATATCTGTTGCTTAGTAAGCCATCTTCTAATTACAACTCTATAACTATCCTTAACGTATACTGAATCTGGATTTCTATCTACAAAGACATTACGGGGATCTAATGCTTCTATCTCTACATTATTACGCTCCTTAGTGGGACGTACTTGATAGAAAGACATTCCTGCTACCAATAGATCTAAAAGTAAATTCTTAAGTTTAGTAAGCAGATTAATATCTCTAGACTGAATTATATATTCAATAACATTTTGTGCAGCTATTTCATAGTCACTAATAAAATTATTATTGATTTCTTCAACTAGTTTGTTTATTTGCTGTTCTACTGCTTTATCAGTTATATCCTGACCGTTAAGAAACCTAAGAATTTGGTTATTTAAATGTCTTTGTAAATATCCATATACTTCTTCAGTTATCTTCAACTCTTTATCTCTAGTTATCTTAGATATAGTTTCTTTATCCTTGCATGATACTTTAGGGAGTAGTGGTGTACCTAGATATTCATTTAGTAAAGCATCTACATGCTTTCTGATAAGAGGTGTAAATTCAATAGAAGTAGGATTACCTATTCCAAAATTCTCCTCTAGGTATCTGTACTGCTCAGCATCCCTATATCCATTATAGTAATTGTATGCTTTCTGTAATTTATACTTAGGATATACTAATTCGGATACTGCCTTATCAATATGCTCCATTAAGTATTCATCACCTCTATTGTGTACACTCATTACAACTTTCTAATTTATTATATTGTTTATATCCTAAGAAGTATAACGTGTCTCCTAGTCGTCTATCTCTAAGTTCTTGTTTAAGGAATTTAAGGTATGATTTAGAATCACCTTCAAATGATATAATAATAGGCTTATCTATATTGTTCATTCCAAGAGTAAGTTTATACCCTCTATGTGTACCTTCAGTAGTTAATAACTCTTCTAGTTTTAACTTTCCAACATATTCCTTACAGTATACTTCTCTAAATAAATCTTTGATTGCTACTTCTAATCCTTGTAGGGTCATCGTACTGTGTTGGCCATAAGTTAAACTTAGGTACTATAGCTTCTCTTTCAGGAATTACTCCTTTATGCCTAATACCTCTTTCATCTACCCAATACCCAAATGGTCGTAGTTTATTATTAGGGCTGTCAACTTCCCTGGGAACTACTCCCATTAGTTCTTCATCTCCTAACATACACATTCCCCAAGCTGCTATAATATCGAACTTACGTTTATTCTCGTAACTATATTTAATAGCTTCTTCTAGTATTTCTTCAAACCATATATTATGGCAGTAATCTTCAATATGCTGTGCAATTAAATCCAATTGATGCTTAATAACTACTTCAGTGGCAGGTGCTCCAAACTGTTTACTACGTCCCCCTTGTATATCAGACTGTGTAGCTCTAGGACGCCTCATCAAATATCTATTCTCCTTATGTTTCTCTCTGAAGAATTGCAGGGTCGACATTCTTGTAGATTCCAGTACTGCTTGACAGTCATAGTATTGCAATATCTTTAAGCATGTCATATGAGCTTCTCTAAGGGTTCTAGGTCTATCTCTATAATAGCATACAATTTTAGGCTCGTCAAGACCATAAGTTCTCTTCATAACTACTACACAGAAATCGGACGGGTCTTGAGTCTTATCAGAAGTATCTTCACCACCCATATCAATACCGTCAATACCAGCTACGTATAAATTTCTAGGAACCGATCCATGTTCTCCTCTAATAGGATGCTCAAGTATTTTAACTTTACCATTTGAATTACTAACAAACCTAACGCTATCTATAGCTTCTTCAGTATGTTGATTATTAGTAAAGTTATATTCCAATTGACCTACGTCAATATGTGGTCCCATTTTATGAAGCTTAATATTAGCTAATTGTTCTGATAATAATACTGTGTTGAACTGATTATCTCCTTCTAGAGCCAATGCATCATCTGGAGTGAAACAGAACTCAGCACATGCTATTAAGTGTTCTTTAGGATTAGCTAATAGAGACTCTCTCTGTTTTAGATAGAATTTCTTAGCCTTCTCAGTATTAGTAACTCCTCTATTATCTACATACCCATCTCTAGCTACGAATGTATATGCAGGAATAAAGAAAGAAGTCAGAGCATAAGAACCGTCTTTAGTATGATTATGCTTATATGGTAGGAAATTGTAACCTCCAGGATTATAAAACATCTTACTAAGTCCATCTAATGCTGGACCCTGATCACCACCAGTTCCCCATACGAATCTAGTTCCGAATTTATTACCCAGAATCTCCACAAGAGCTGTGCTCTGTAAGTAGGTCTTTACTAAGATTGGATTAGAACCAGATTCTTCAAAGAATAGTCTATCTACACGGTCTCCACGAAGCTTACGAGGAACATCTACTACAAATCCTACAATATCTGACATAAATCCAAATTCTTCTCTATCTTTAGTAAGAAGGGAAGCCTTCTTATGCATGTCAGAATTATATTTCTGTCTTAAATGTCTCATACCACCTTCAGTATCTGCATTCAAATACTCAAGCTGTTCCCAACATTTACGGAGCACGTCAGTAACGAATTTCTCTGTAAACGCTACATATACAGTATGAGAACCCCTAACAGTAGTATATAGTCTAACTCCAAGTGATGCTGCAATTTCACTAAACACTTTGTTACCGTATAGGCTTTTTATCCTATACTTCTTATAGTTTCCTATAAGGTCAGCGCACATATTCATTCTTTTACAGAATGTTCCGCACTCGTGGGAGGATTATTACTCTCATTAACGTTCACCTCCTGCGCGTTACGGTGGTCAGCGATGAGCTGACTTACCTCGGTATTAACATAGTAACTAAACTTATTAAACTTTCTTGATAAATAGAAATTAGCATCATCATATAGATAATGATATAGTTTACTCACTTCGCTTTTAGATGAAGTAGATATCCTATACATATCATCACGTTTAAGATAATTAATATTTACATTAATATCATTCTTAGAAAGAACCTTCTGTATATCAGACAACATAGTAATTGTTTTACTACATATATCAAACTTATATCTAACTCTGTCAGCTTTACCCTTCTCTGTAGCTAACCATCCAGTAATACTGCCATCAGCGGCATAAAATCCAAGCAGATAAGCTTGTAGTTCAGTTTCGATTGTATCGAAGAATGTATGTCTTATTCTTCTGTTAGATATATGATTGTTGTATAAGGGATAGTTATCCTCAATAAATTTTAATTGTTCCTTCTTAGTCATAATATTAAATTTAATAAGTGATTAATCACGTTAGTCTTCACCGATTTTGCGGAATTTATAGTCGGCTTTAGTTTATTGTGTCAACCGACTCCGCGAGCTTTAAGGGCACACACATCCTTACTTAACTTCTCACATAATTCTATGTAATGGAAGTATTCATATTGCTTACTAAAGAATGCTGGAAATGTGGTTTCACGACCAGCACCAGCTTGAGATACATCAGTATTCTTCAACCTATAATAATTAAGGAAGAAGTAATTATCACCTGTAATCCTATATCCATGTGATTCATATCCTTGATTACACCTTCTAAATTCCTCTACCCAAAAGTCATTATACTTCTTAGATCCCTTAGGATAGGAACAATACTTACCATCTCTTAATTTAATCTCTCTAGCTTCAGTAAACCATGCAGGATCAAAGTCTAACCCTCTCTCCTCGTCTACTGGTCGGTAACCAGTCAGTTCATAAGATAAAGTAGGATCGAAATATGTAATCTCCTCGTTAGCAGTAACATCCCATTCAAACTTAGTTTTAACTGTTGATTCCTTATTAATTGGTTCTACGTAAGGTATAGCCTCTACTAATTCGGGTTCTACTCTATTTATCAATTCTTGAACTGTTTCTGGAACTTCTACTTTCTTCTTAGGTCTTCCACGTCCAGCCATAATTATCTATCGAAATGCCCTATATCACCTTCACCTCTGACTCCAGTTTCCTCTTCCTGTTCTTTCTTATACATGTATTCTAGTGACTTGAGTTCATCCACCACTTTAGAAACCGATTGCATCTCCTTCATCACATCATTAGTCTTCCAAATAGGTCTTCCAGTAATGGGATCTCTTTCACTTAAATCTATAGTATCGAAATAATCAGTAATTTTATCAACTACTCCTTGAGCGGCTTTGATAAGTTTAAGTGCTCTGGATTCATTTTGCATATCTCTATATTTCCTACATGCAGCTCTGAAGACTGGGTCTGCCCATTCATCTTCACTTAAATTAGCATCTTGTAAACAGGCTTGGTGTCTGTCTTGTTCTGCATAATCAGAATAGGGAGACGCCCAGTCTATCATTAGCCATATGTAAGTAAGCTCTCTATAAGCTCTAGATTTATAAATGCCTTTAGGGTCTTCTTTGGTCTTATTCCTCTCATTAGTCCATAGAGCAGCGAATTCCTTAATAAGAAGAACCTCTGGCTCATTTATAATCACTTTATTATTAGCATTATCAAATAGGAATACCTTCATAAATTATTTATACGATTTGCCAGCTAAGGCTTTCTTCTGAAATCCATTAAACTTCATCTCTCTTGTACTATCTGCTGAGCCAGGACCTCCGTTTATATGACGAATGGCGTCACCTTTAGCATTTGATGGAATACTCCATTTATTGCTAACTGTATCGCCCATATTCTTCTTAATACGTTTCTTAGCTTTACCACCACACTTGAATGCAACTAATGTACCTCCATTTAACTTTTTACCTATTTTATTACTACGTGCAGTTGCTGCTTCAGATTGTGCCCTTCCACTACCCTGGTCTTTCATATCCACTCTAGTTTGTTCAGAAGGTGACAATTTCCTATAATCAGATGGAGTCATCTTCTTATAAGGAGTCTTCTTGTTACTTAGGTTGTAAATTCCCTTCTTAGTATGAATTGTATCATTCTTAGTGATGGTATTACCATCCTCATTCTTCTTAATTCTCTTCTTAGCCTTTCCTCCGCATTTATCTTTGAATACGTCAATTACTTTATTACTTTCAGCCATAGCCTTCTTTCTACACTTAACACAACCTCCAGCCATATATTTCTCAACCTCATATCCTTCTGGACATCTACCTTGAAGTCTCTTAATGTAGTCTATTCTAGCTCCGTCTTTAGCTTCCATTACTTTAGATTTATTACTCTTCCAATCCGTATATAATTTATTAATCTCTTCCATACCAGTATCTAATAAGAACTTCTGCAACTCTTCATCGTTCTTAGCTCCAGAGATAGCATATAAATAAGAAGCAAATTCTTTACCATCCTTATTTAAAGTACCTCCATCTTTGTAAAAGAGAGGGCTAAGAACCCTCTCTTTATTATTGACTGACATTGTTATTCTACTTTTAATAAGTCTTTGGTATTAAAGACAGCTTCTTGAAGAACACCTTCAGTGGAGAACCATCTGCATCTAATACCTATAAAGTAATCATCTCTCTTCTCATCTTTGGATGGTCTAAACGTCATAGTTTCCTTTTTAACTACAATCATCTTAGGCTTATAAGGAATATCCTGCCTAAGAGTTACCACCTCTCCTGGTAAATAAAACACTTTCTCTTCCATAATTACAATTTACTAAATCTCTCCTTTAATCCCTCATTAATAACCACTTGAACTTGCTGTTCAGCTACTACTTCAAATCCCTGTCTGAAGAATGGTACAGGTACTCCAGATGAACGTCTGTAATAAATATCGTCACCCGGCTTAACAAACTTACATAAAGGACTTACTTCTATTACATTAGCAACTACTGATAATTGATATTCTGTATCCTTCTCTCCAGTATCTGGATTCTTAAATGCTCCATCATATTCTGGAATAATAAGCCCACCTTTAGTTACTTCAATCTTCTGATATGGATTTTTAGCATAAGGTTTTACTAAGATGTATGAATTAATAGGCATAATTTCCATTGAATTCATCTTCTCTGTAACTTCCTCAGCTTTAGCAAGCTCGTCTTTAATATTCTCATTTAAAGCTTTAGTGTAAGCATCTACTGCCTTATTATGTGCTTCCACAGCAGCTTCCTTCTTTAAATCTTCAAATCCATCTGCACCAGCAAAGCTAATTCCTTTGCCACCAAACATTAAATCCATTGTTCCGTTGTTACTCATAATTAAATCATTACCATTTACCTGCGGGGCATACAGAATCTAAGTCTCTAACTTTAGCACTGAGTCTGCATCCGCATCCACGTTTATAACCATCTTTCTCTTCAGTTGATACATCTCCAGTTTTAGGATTCAGCCATAACTTACTACTACATAAGTATCCTAAAAATGAATCCTTTCTAATAGGACATTCTTTACAAATTCTCATTCGAGCTCTAGCTATATCAGCATTATTTCCTAGTAGCTCATTTAAATGTCCATTAACAATATTAGCTAATCCCATAGATTCTAATGAGTTTAAATATGGTCTTCTACTATTTAATATCTCAGAACTCAGCCTGAAGGATACTCTAAATTACATTAACTCATTAGAACTCTATAGGCTTCCTTTTATCCCTAAGTTCCTCTAATACACACTGCTTTCTGTGATATTTAAGGAGTCTTTCAACATCATCCTTTAAATACTCTACTTCGTGTTCAGTAACATTGTCTGAATGATCATAATGTACTAATATAAGTTTCTTAACTACAAAGTCTGGATTTATTTGCTGAAGCATCCACGCATATAAAGATAATTGTAAAGTATAATGTACTTTATTACAATCCATTAGATTATTGATAGGATACTTCATCATTTGGCTCTTCTTAGTTTTAATATCGAAGAATGACTTCTCATCCAGTTTCTTGTTGGTCTTATAATCTACGATATAGATATCATTACCATCCTTAATTAATAAATCAATTTGTCCTGCCAATCGTACTACTCCATCGTCAGATTTGTAATAAATTAGATACTCTGGATAAACGCCTCTTTCAATATCTAATTCATAATAATCTGCACTAACTTGAAATTCACCTCCCACTCCATACTGTTTAACTGTACATTTCTTTTTACCTGTATACATATGCTCTAAATCAGAATGAATAGAAGTACCTCTATCGGTTGATGCTTTATTGGTTCTTTGCCATTCATCCAGTATGTCTTGCTGTACAGAATTAAATTCTGTTTCGTCTAAATCATATGTATCTATAAAATACTTCTTATCGAATTTCTTAGTATCCAGTAGATGTTTCTTCTCCATAGAGAACTGCGCAGGATTTAATAGTTTCTGCAATGCTTTATACTGTGACCAGAAATCTGAGTTAAACTCTTGACAATACTGACCAATCAATGTTGTTACTGAAGTATGTCTTCTACCATCATTCTCATTCCAATAGGTGTGGGTTAAGTTGTTGAAGCACACCTGACCATTCCTTTTGTCCACTTCCATAATACTCTTTAAATTTCTCCTTAACTGAGTTATAATCTAGTAAGATAGATATGCGTTGTGCATAAGGAGCTATAACTGAATTGTAATATCCTAAGTGATATTGCTTCTTATTCTTATACAGTATAACTATCATTCCTTTAGGGTCCTTTAATCCCATCAGTGGATAGAGGGCTGCTGATTTAGCATCACATTCCTCTAATAAAGTACACAAATTGGGAAAGGTTCTAAAGTAGGATTGAATACTATCCATACGTAAGAACTGATTATCATTTATAAGTTCTATCTCCTCACCGTAGTTCATATACTCCAAATCAGTCCATAATTTAATACGAGCTTTAGTATCATAACCTCTTCTTTTTTCTGTCAAGGCAGTTAAATAACGATAAGACAAGCCATGAGTGCTATTTAGCGTATTATGATAATTTAGTAATAATACATTAGATGCATCTTTGTCTCCTTTCAGAATTGCATCCACATAATCATTAATGATTGGAGTAATCATCTTAGTGTATTCTTCAGCAGCTGCTTTATCATAAGCCTCTACTTTAGTATAATCTTCTAGAATAGCTTTTGTGTGGTTAGATATATGTATTTGCAGTAATACGAACGCCAAACCAATTATTATGACAGTTTTAACATTAGTATTAAGCTTATCTATCCACTCATACAACAGTTTAAGCTTGCCCAACAACATTAATCTGCCAATTAGAAGTTGATAGTTAATAATTCATTAAATTCCTTAGTACTTATTAACATTAACTCTACTAATCATTAATTCATCTAATTCATTTGATTATTTGCAAATATAGCCCTAAATTTGTACACAACAAAGTGATTTAAAGTGTAATTTAATTATGGAATTCAACGCAGAGCAATTAAGACTATTGGGTGATTCTCTAAGGGACAAATTTATTAATGCAGACTTAGATAGAATCCCTATGTTTGCTAGTGGTAATAAGCTAGTCAACAAAGATAAGAAAGGTAATAAGATACATATTAAGAAGAAGAATAGAGGTAAATTTACAGCATCAGCTAAGAGAGCTGGACAAAGTGTACAAGAACATGCACGTTCTGTACTTAATAATCCTAATGCTACTCCTTTACAAAAGAAGAGGGCCAACTTCGCACGCAATGCAGCTAAATGGAAGCACTAGTTATGAAATTTAAGTACGATAAGCAAAGGAAACTATTGTTCTTCATAAATCCGTTACTTCCAGTAAAAGGATATCAGTATATGAATATCTGTGGTATTCTATTTACTAGAAATGAATCAGCAATAGATAGAATGACTGATTCAACGGTACGACATGAAGTAACTCACACTAAACAAATTATTGAGATGGGAATCATATTCTATTATTTATGGTATGTGATTGAGTGGTTAATTAGACTGCTAATTATGGCTGATAGTCATAAAGCTTATAGAGCTATATCTTTTGAGAAAGAATCTAGAGCAGCAGGGGCTGATCCTAATTACAACAGAAAGGTGTTTCAATATAGATGGATTAATTACTTATAATTATTAAAGATTGTATTTATGTCTAAGGTAAAAGAGGATACCGCCAAGGTTGACAATACGGCAGTAGTTAAGCCAAAGGTATTTGAAAGACTTAGGGTAACACCTAGGAAATACGAACTTGTCGACCTTGGTGGTACTCCGTCTAATGATACTAGAACTCCTGCTGAAAGAAATAAAGATTATCTGCATCCCATTAAAGGAGCTAAAGAAAGATTTAAAGCTTCCATGAGCAATGAAACTAATCCCTTAGTAGGTATAGAGCGAACAATACTTCCTTCAGCAGCTGGTGCAGCACTAGTAACTACTCCAATAGCTTTAGCTAAGGGTGCTGGTTATGGATTTGGCATTGATAAGTTAACTGGGGGATGGGGTAATATGGTAGAAAGAACTACTGGCATTCCATCAGAAATTGCTCAGTATACAAATCCAGGTGCTATTATAGGAGGTGCAGCAGGTTATAGATTAGATCAAAAGAATTTATTGTCCAAGTTTATTAAGGGAGATGCTGATTTAGCTTGGAATCCTATTAATAAGAACCATTGGATATTTAATAAAGAAGCCAGAACTGTAAGTAATATAGGTATGGCTGTTACTAATAGATTAGCTCCATTTCTACAAGGTGCGGAGAAACTTCCTCTTAAAGTTGCCGCATATAAGACAGCTAAGAGATGGAATGAATCTCCAAATGCTCCGGATCAAGTAAGGCTTACTAAACAAGCAGCTTTAATGGATAAGGTAGGAACTCCATTTATATTACAGCAATCTAATCCTATATGGATTGAAGGTAGATCTGTTAGACAGGCTATGAAAGTAGGAGGTAAATTTACATTTAAGAAATCTCCAGCAGTCAAAGATGCAGAGAAACTTAATGGTAAACGAGATATGCGTAAGAAGTTTGTTAAGTCTAGCAGACCTACTTACAAGAGACGTATTCGTAAAGGACAAGTGGGAATGAGATTCGTTAGTTATGTTCCAGTAAACAATCCTACAATAGATTACACTGACATTACTAATCCTATCAATCCATTCAGTGAGTATTACATACCTACTACATATAATACAGAGCAGGCATTAGTAGTACCAGAAAGAGAAGACAGCAAGTCTGATACAGTAGAAGAAACTCCAGTAGTAGCTAGTAAGCCTATAGCAGAGCCAGTAGTCAATAAGCCAGTAGCTAGTAAAGTAGTAGTTGATAATACTGCCAACTCAACTTGGAGTAGTCCTTATAAGGACAGAAGTAAATGGATGGCTGACCTTACCAATGCTTATAAGAGAGCAGGTATCACTAATGATAATGCAATTAGAATGCTGGTATCACAAGATGCTTTAGAAAGTGCTTGGGGACGTTCTGCACAAGGTAAATTCAATTTCGGTAATCTGACTACTGGAGCTAAATGGAAAGGTGATTATGTAACTGGTAATGATAAGAATGCTAAAGGTGAAGCCATTAAGCAGAAATTTAGGTCTTATAACTCTATGGATGAGTATGCAGCAGATAAGGTACAGTTCTTAAAGAGACTATATGACTTTGAGGAGAACGATGATATTAATAAGTTTGTAGCTAAGCTAACTGGTTCTAATAAAGGTAAGAGAAGATATGCAGAAGCTAGGAATTATGCTGATACATTGAAGAAGGTATATAATAGCTACAGAAGTGGTGGAATTATTAAATATCAAAATCCAGCTCAACCTATTAAATATATGGGAGGTTATGATAAGAGAGGTAATATGGTATTGCCAGTTACTAATGAGAATGGTATGAATAATGTAACTCTACCAGAAGTAACAGTTACTCCTAGAAATATTAATCTGGCTGGTGCTGTAGATAAAGGTAGGAGAGAAGCTGCACCTTATATTAGTACATTATTAGCAGGTACAATGTTTGGGCCTCTTCCAGTATTGAGTGAAGCTATAGGTAGTACAACAGTTGATGAAGCTACTAGGGAACTTAGTAAAGGTAAATATAATACATGGGGAGACATGATGACTAATGCTGGAATGAATCCCGTCCTTGCAGAATTTACTAATCCTGGTTCATATATAGGACTGCATGGTTTTAATAAGTTTGGGCCTAGACTTAAACCAGTGGAGGATTTAGCGGCTAGTGGTAACAAATGGGCTAGAGCTAGAGTAATTAGTAAGACTATAGACAAAGGAACTCCTTCAGTTGAACCATTACCTAATAATGTAGGTTGGGGACCTAGACAATCCATACATGTAGTACATGATACTGATGCTCCTACTAAGTTAACATTATATAATCCAGAGAGATGGGATACTGTTTATGAAGGTGCTCCCGAAGCTGGTATATGGTATCAAGGTAAATTCGGCAATCCAAGAACAGCAGCTAATCATTCTATTCCAGGTAAGGCAGAGAAAGCAGCTAAGGCTAGAGAGAGATTTGCCAAGAGACCTTATAGAGTAGAAGGTGACTTAGAATTAGAGAGACCAATAGTTACTGTAGGTGATGTACCTAATAGAGCAGCATTAGAACGAGCAGCAGATAAGATGAATGCAGATGGTGTAATATTTAATAATGTATATGATAATGGATATTCCAATAATCAAGTAATCTTTAGCTTTAGAGATAACTTGAAGAATGGTAGGCTGTTTAAGAAGGGGTCTAGGCAACTAACCACTCCAGCCAATCATTCTCTTTTACTTGATATGTCTGGAGTTGCTCCTAGACCTCTGAGTGAATTTAGTGCATTAAGTAATGAGGAACTTGCTAAATTGTTACCAGATTATGCACATCCCAACTGGCAAGGAGATGGTTTTAAATTAGTAAAATATCGGTTATGGTCTAAATGAAGGCAATCAAGACATTACACCTACAATGTGGGAGTATGCGAGAAGAAATTATGTTAAAGATACTGGAATAAATAATAATATGACAGAGTGGCTTAACAGTGTGGATGAAAGAGATATTATAGCTTTTACTAAGTGGCTTAGTAAGCACTCACCTGCGATAGCCGCCCCATTAATAGGAGGAACATTATATGATGACAAATGGTAAAACATCTTCTGAACTATCAGAACTAATTTATGAGGATTATGGTAAATTCCAAGTTCTTAATGAAGCTAACATTATACGTACTGACGAAGAGATAAAAGAACTGTTTAATTGTAAAGGAGAATGGGAAGTTACAGATGGAGTTGCAGATATGAGTTTCTAATTATTAAATAAGAATTAATATGGATAATAAGTCTGATAAACTAATTGTACACTGGTGGAAAGATGGTAATGTGAATGACGTAATATCTACTATAGGATATTTGGTGAATTTAAATGCTAAAGAGATACAATTGGCAATCAATAAAGGAATAGAGGAAGACATAATTCATATACCTATGGATTGGGTCTTCCAATATGGCAAACTTACTAGTAATTAAGTCTCATCAATAATTTGGCTAGAAGGAGCAAGCTTAACACCAATAGGATTTACGACTTTAAGTCTAGAGATGCCAGTTTCTGCATCATACATATAGACTACTGCTCGTTTTAGCTTACCTCCTATGTAAACAGCTTCTTCTAATTTGTGAACATTATTGTCTTCACTGATATCTCCTTTAAATAACTTTCTATCAGCCATAATTTTAGATATTAGAATTAATAATGCAAATATAACAATAATTATTAATATTCCAAGACATCCTAAGAGAGTATGGAACGCATTAACAGGTAGATATTTTATATATCCAGTAGCTGGAACAATAGGAGGAATAAATTATGATAGAAATGAGTAGTAGTGAGTATGATGAACTGCTTAACGACCTTTATGCTAAGGTTGAAGCAGGAGTGCACGAAGACAGTTTTTACCTTAGATGAGTTGTTAGTTCTCATAACCTATCCTCCAATTAAGGGTTATTAGATAGCTACTCTGGCAGCAAAGATACTAATTATTAGCAATATCAGAATTGATAGAATGAAATTTACTACATTCCTAAAGCAAATGTTTACCTCACACTCTGGAATTAGTAGTAAGAGAGTATGTGGGGTGATAGGATGGTTTGTAGCAGTAATAGTATTAATTTATTGTACTGTTATGTGCGTACAAGCTCCACTGATGATAGATACCTTTCTATTATGTGTGATGGGATTATTAGGAATTGATAGTGTAACTGGTATATGGAAGAAAGGATTTATACATAAGGATGAAGATAAGAAAGAATAAATAAAGCCCAGCCTAGCAATTAAGCTAAGTTGGGCTTTTATTGTTATAATTATTGCTATGTTTATTGAGAATGTTACATACAATTATTTACTGGCACTAGATATACCTTCTTCCATTTCTCTAAACTCTTTACACATACATACTGTATCTTCATCTCTTATTAATGAGCATGGACAATATCTTTTACCATATTATGCTTTAATCCTGCTAGGACTGTTTCCTTTACTTCTTTATTATCAGTTACTCTTATCATTTTTATATCGGTTTGTAATTTCAACTAACCCAACGCCTTCATGTGGATTGTGAAGTAAATCCAGAACTGCCTTATTAATTTCATTATCAAGCTCAGAACTAACTATAAATGGTTCTGGTTGAATTTCCTCAATAACTTGTTCAAACATTTGCCCGGTAAGTGTATTATACCAGGGCTCTTCTAATACCATTATAACCTCACTCATAAATACATTGTCATTATCATAGGTAGGTAATAGTACCAACCATCATATACATATGCATCTCTAAATAATGCCTCTTCTACCAATTCTATTTCTTGCATGTAAGTTCTCATTTAATTTACATTATCATAATGAGAATTAGCTGCTATATCTTCTAATATAATAATAGTATCGTATAATTCATCTGGAGAGAATGAAGTTATATCCGATATTACTGATTGCATATATTCTTTAATCTCATCCAAAGTCATTACTTTAAATTCATCTTGACTTAAATGTTGATGTTTTAGATGCTTATTTATAATATCTATTATAATTAATAGATTACTTTTATCGCTCAGATATAAGTCTCCCTTCTCGGGGTGGGAAGCAACCGCAAATATATCTGGATGCTTAGTAATCATTAATTCATATTCTTCATCCGTTAAGAGATTCGCAAGTGCAATTGCTTTATTATGTAACAACTGCACTTCTTTTAATGCGAATTCTTTATTAATTCTATCAATTTGTCTCATTTACTTGATAAATGAATATACATTAGCTAGTTGGGCAATATATTCAATATTAGCCTTATTAGTAATTCCTTCTGCTATCTTATCTAAAATGAGTATTTCAAGAACTACTTTCTTATCAGCTAAATCTTGATAAGGATTACTTATCACAGCACTTTTAAACTCATTTTCTGATGCTATTGTAGTAAATCCAATAGTATCATCTGCTTCTACGCGCGAACTTGTAATTTCTACTTTAGGTTCTTCTTTAACTTTAGATTCTTTAATTTCTTTAGCCATGCTTTAATAAATTTTAATTAGTTACTTAATGTGATTAAAATTCACATATTTATTATTATTTAATTTGATGTTACAAAATTAGCTATATATTATTAATATACCTAGTAATATTATTATATTTAATATATATTATATATTATATAATATAATTTATAATTACCATAATATTATATTGCCAACTCGAAACTGTAGTAGGTGTAGTGGCAGTCTGCGCCCCTGCGGGGCTAGCCTGCAATTAATAAGATCTATAGATTGCAAGTTATATTCCAATTTAATATAATTATATATTCCAACTTGAAATTTGGCAATTTAATATAATTATATATTCCAACTTGAAATTTGGCAATTTAAAATCTATATATAATTACTATAATACTATTACATAAGTATATATAATAGGCGCGGCTGCCGAAATCGGCATTCGCTTAGGACTGAGCTAAGTGCAAGATAAAAGATAGTAAATTATTAGTACATAAATTTCAAATCTTGTATATGTCGCACTCTGTAGTACGGGGTGCTATATTTATACCCCCTCCCACTCCCGGGGGTGGGTTATCATATTATATATTGCTAACACTACAGTTTGGTATATATTGCTAATACGACAGTTTAGTATATATCTCAAATATATCTCAAATACTACAGTTTAGTATATCTCGAACATATCTCGAATACGCCTCACCTATCTATCTCAAACACTCCTGTTTAGTATATATCAAACACTCCTGTTTAGTATATATCAAACA